>Ga0209647_1002701_pt1 | contig 14198 bp, 18 predicted proteins | sample GraSoi_2013_60cm_FD_185827 | JGI IMG/M metagenome (GOLD analysis project Ga0209647, IMG submission 185827) | Grasslands soil microbial communities from the Angelo Coastal Reserve, California, USA - Sample 9_17_2013_60cm (SPAdes) (version 2) | ecosystem: Environmental > Terrestrial > Soil >...
GGGATCGGCCAATTCGCTTACGCGTCCGGAACGAATCAGGGAGCGAAACGAAGAAGCGCCTTCGACAGCAACGATGATGTTGCCGGCATCTTCAAACGGGCCCTCTGGCAGCGCCGCTTTCTTGACTGAAAAATACTTCTTTAGAACTTTTTCCGCAGCGTCCGCAGCCTTGGTCACGCCGGACTCCGGCTTCTTCCACGCATTGGTCAGCCAGCCAATTTTCAGCGCGCGCGATTTCAACTCCAGGGATGCCGAATAGGTGAACGCGGCTTTATCCAAGGGAAGCGTGCCGCGATCTCTCGGGTCATGCCCGGCAATCGCCGCGAACACATGAGCGCAATCTTCGGCGGAGCGAGCGAGCGGGCCGATTTTATCCATGGACGGAGCGAGGGCCATCGCGCCGTAGCGGCTCACGCGTCCATAGGTGGGGCGAAGCCCGCTGAGGCCGCAAAATGCCGAGGGGCAAAGAATCGAGCCCCAGGTTTCCGTGCCGATCGCAAATGGGGCGAGCCCCGCAGCGACAATCGCACCGGAACCGGACGACGAACCGCACGTCCAGCATTTCGTGTCCCAGGGATTTTTCGCTTCGCCTTGTAGCGAGGCGGTAGCAAAGCGGTAACCCATGCCTCCGGCAAGCTCGATCATTGCGGCCTTGCCGATGAGCACCGCGCCTACGCGATTCAAGTGCTCGATGACAGTGGCGTCGTAATCGAAAACTTGCGTGGCGTACGGTTTCGCGCCCCAGGTGCAGGGCACGCCCTTTACGGCGAGAAGATCTTTTGCAGCGTAGGGAATTCCGTGCAGCGGGCCGCGATAGTGGCCATTGTGAATTTCCTTTTCCGCGGTCTTGGCCTGCGCCAGCGCGATTTCCGCAGTCAGCCGCGCGTATGCGTTGTAGCGCGGGCCGAGTTTTTCGCTGCGATCGAGAAAATATTGCGTCAGCTCGACTGGCGAAAGTTTTTTCGCTTCGATGCGCTTCGCAAGTTCCGTGACGGGCAGGAAAGCCAATTCTTCCGTGGGCATCAATCTCCTCAGGGTTTTGTCGCGGCGGCCGGCGTTTTTCCGACGCGCGTATTTTCGAGCGGATTCTTTTCGCGCTCGACCAGCGGTTTCAGATATAGCCCGGGACCGTCGCCGTTCGCGAGCGCGTACGCGCGCAAGCGATCGAGCGGCGGCTGCGCCAGATTGCAAAGCCTGCGAAGGTCTGCCTTCTGCGCGTCCGAGAAGCGGGTGCCGTATTGGTTGAGAATGGTTTGAACGCGCGCTTCGACTTCGGCGTGGCTCTCGGGGGAAAGCTTGGGCTCTGACGCTTGTGGCGGAATGGCAGCGTCGCTGGACGGCGCGGAAAGGCGCCCGCGAAAGTCCGCGGCCGCTATATTTGCATGTTCATTCAGTGGAGCTGCAGGCGTGGACATCGCGGCTGAAGGAGCGACCGCTGCGACGGCTGAGGCCAGGGCTGTGCGGCGGGCAAATTCGCGGCGGGTAATCCGTTTCGTTTCGGCACCGCTGGGTTTAGAGGTTTCGTCCATCCGGATCTCCGTTCGCCTCGCCGAGCGAAGCTGGATATGCCTGGCAGGGAGGCTACTGAATGGCCGGGTGAGCGTCAACCGCGCTGAAAGAGGGGTGGAGACAAAGAGGCAAGGTAGCTGATGGATGAGCCAAATCTGAAGGGCGTGGAGGGTACTTCTAAGGTCAATGGAATGAACGCGAACGGGCGTTAGGGGAGTAGGGCGCCCCTACGCGCGCTGCAAAGGACGCCATTGTGATACAGGACTCAGGCGGCCTCGGCGCTCTTTGCTTTCAATATGCCTTGGAATTCCAACGGCAGGTGCGCATCGACCAGCGAGGCGCCGCCGTCCACATCGATCAACTGGCCTGTAATCCAAGCCGCCTCTTGCGAACATAGTAGGGCGACGGCATTGGCGATGTCCGCCGGCGTTCCCAGCCGGCCCATCGGAGTCCACCCGCGTTCCTGCCACTCGCGTACACCCGTTTGGAAGGCTTCCGGCAGGCTGTTCAGCACACTGTCTTCCACCCAGCCCGGGCTGATGGTGTTGACCGTGATGCCTTGGCGGGCGAGGGCAACCGCGAAATAGCGCACTAGAACCTCCATTGCTGCCTTCGCCGCACCCATGGCGACCCACGGTTGCCAACTTCCGAACCGTCCGCCCGGCGCGAAGCTGATGGCGATAATCCTTCCGCCAGTCGACATCAACGGAACTGCCTCACGCACTGCCACGAGGAACGCTTTCGCCTGCGAATCCATCGCGGTGTCCCATTTGTCCAGAGTGATATCCATTGGGGCTTGATAAAAAGTCGCTGCTTCTGGACGGGCATTGTTGACGAAAATGTCGAGCGAACCGAACTCGGAGCGAACTTGCTTGAAAATGCAGCGAACCTCGTCGGGCCGGCATACGTCGGCCTGCACCAGGAATCCGTTGGAGCCGACGCTGCGGATTCTCTCTAGAGTGGCGTGCGCGGCCTCCTCGTTGCGATAGTAATGAACGGCAACCTGCGCGCCCCCTTCCGCCAGCTTTATGGCGATACCTCGACCGATGCCACGGGAACCTCCGGTGACTAGAGCCTTCTTTCCTTGGAATGACATATACACCTCCTGCTGCAACCACAGCGCAGCATCGTAACGCTGCTATTTGGGAGGGTCAACGCTTTCAAGGTCTAGCTCAGTGTGAGCGGCGTCACTTGCATTAGAACAATCGTCCAGTCTTCACCGGTGGAGGCCAGAACGATGCTCATGCGGAGGAGCGATTTGCTGCGATCGGTGGAAGCGGCGGCGAATTCCCAGAGCAAGGACGCTAGCAAAGTCTCGGATGGACCCTTGGTTGTACTCTTCAGGAAGAAGTTGGCATTTCTCTTTGCAAAGGGAGCGAACAATATCTCGGCTGCTTGTTCAATCTCCTGGCCGAGCCAGAGCTTTCCGGAGGAATCGACAAATTGCCCTTTGTCGTGAAAAAAAGCAGCAGCCTGTTTGGCAGGGCCCTCTCTTAATAGGCCTAAGAAATCATCCAGAGTGACTAGCGCACCTTTTGCTGGCTGGGCACTTGCGACAGCCGAAACGGGGTCTTTTGCAGCCGAAGTGGCGCCTCTTGCGATTTGCTCGCGAATCGCGTCTGCTTTGGCGCCTCTGGCCGTGAGCAGGGTGGCGGCAAGGGATTTCTCAACGCGGAGGATTGCCAGCAAAATGTGCTCCGTTCCAACGCGCTGGTTAGCAAGTCTGTCAGCTTCCTCGCTGGCGAGCTGCAGAATCTCTTGCGAATCGGCGCTCAGTGGCATTTCCACGGAGGTGGAGATGCGTTCGCCTTGTCGAACGACTTTGGCGATTTCATCACGAATTTGCGGGGCAAAATCCAGGTGGAGCTGACGCATCAATGGTCGGTCTTCGCGCAGAAGGCCGAGGAGGATGTGCTCGGTGTCGATGACGGGGCTTCCATACTGGCTGGCTTCGTAGCGCGCGAAGAAGATGACGCGGCGGGCCTTCTCGGTATAGCGCTCGAACATAACTTTGGATAGGAGTTTAGGGCTCGACCGTCATATTTGCAAAACGATATGAGTCGGAGTTTTGTTCTGTGGTGGGAGAGTGTAATCCGACGCAGCAATGGTCACGATTTCATATGACATTTGTATTCATCAGGATTGATAATTGCGCCGTCGGCAGGTACCAATGCAAACGCTCGATCAATGGCTCGGGTCCTTGTTGAGACGTTCCGCTCGCGGCCAGAGTTCCCTCCGAAACGGGGCTGAAATCGTTTTCCCCCTTTGTTGGCAAATGAAGACCGTCATGGTGTTCATCCTTGCTGGATGCGGATTTCTACTTCTTGCTGTGATCACCCAAGGACGGTGGGTTCCTGGAGATCCTTGGTACGTTGTCCTAATTCCGGCTTTGATTCTTGTACCGCTCCCTGTAGCGATGATTTTGCTGTCGCCGGGTCGAATTTCTATCGACTCCACGGGCATTCGGCAGCGGGGTTGGTGGCGGCGCGAAAACTCCATTCCATGGAGCGATGTTGCGTCGGTTATCCGCGGCAGAGACAACGGTTCGACGATTGTTTATGGCAAGTTCGAATCGCCAATTACGTTTTCGCCATATTTGGTTGACCAACCACAATTCGATCGTGAGGTGAAGGCGCGTATGCTCATGGACGAAATTCGTGATGACCTCTGAACGCAATTTCAGGTGATTTTGCGGGCGGATTGCAGGGCGACCTCGGCTTGTTCGGGGCGCATGGCGAGGTCCGAACTGGTCATCGGTCTAGCCCAAGATCAAAAGCTAACGCAGAGGCGCTGAGAACGCAGAGGAGCGCAGAGAGGAAAACGTGGTATCTTATGCGCACTTGAAGCCGATGTTGAAGACTCTCCAGCAGGTCTACGAATCGCGCGGCGTTGTGGCCCCCCTGGTGGCCATTCTAGTAATGTCCGCCATTCTGTTGGTAGTTGTACTTCCTGTTTTTGATGCCGGCTTCGACCATCTGACGTTTTCCTTACCAGTCGTTGTGTTTTTTCTCCTTGCACCCACAGAGGTGACCTCCTACGCAGTTCCGTCCGTAAACAATTTCTCGCCTGCTGAGCCGTTCTTAGCCGCCTCTCCTAGTCGCGCCCCTCCCGCGTAGTCACTCCTTTACCGACAATACCGACAACCGCGCCTCCGGGTTTGTGCCAAACCGCGAGGTTCCAGCTGTTTCTCTAGCGACGCGACGCGGCCCGAACTCAGTGGGCCCGGAGAGGAATGGTGTTTCCTTGCATCAGGGTAATTCTGAAGGCGGCCCAAGACCGACGAAGCGGTTTGCAGCGCTTCTACGATTTCTTGCCGAAGTTCGGCAGGAGATGAAGGATATTAGTTTCCCTGGTTGGCGAGAGGTCCGTTCCACGACAATCATCGTGATGGGTGTTGTCTTGGCGCTGGCCGCGTATGTGTACGTTGTCGACCAGATTTGTGTTCGACTGCTCGATCAGATGCTGTTTCGACAACGCTAGAAGCCAAAAGTTAAGCATGACTATAAACCGAGGGGTTTCTCTCTCGGTTAGGAATCTTGAAGAAAGACGAAATGCGGTTTAGCAGGATACGGATTTAGTGGTAATGATGCTCTTCCACGCGGCGATGGCCTAGGCGCGCTTCCTCGCGCTCATGTACGCTGCGCTCTATCAGCCGATGGGATTCCACGCGGCGAGCGGCGTCCCAATGCTCGAGGTGGTACGGATGTACGTAAACGCCTCGGGTGGCCCAGACCCGTCCCCACGGAGTGCCGTTGATGAATACGACGTGACTGCCCCAATCGAACCGGCACGCGCCCCATCCCCAGGGACGAAATGCGGCGCCGATCATCACGCCGAAGCGAAAGCTGATGGCGGCGCTGACGGCAAATCCCGGGCGAGGCGGAGCGAAAACGACGAGCGGGTCGTAATAGGGGACGCAGATAAACGCGGGATTCGCGGGCAGAATCTCAATGTACGGACCGCCCCTGACGATGATTTGCTCGTTGCTGCGCAGATAGCCGTAATCCTTGGCCTTTTGACGCATTCTCTGCACCGCGTCCATCACGTCCTGACGCTGGGCCAGAAAAGCGTTGCCCAGGTCCGTCGTCCAGGCCATATCGCTTGCCATCATCTCCAGGACAGAGGGAAACGGGAGCAAAGCCTGCACGCTGGGGTCCCACGGCAGATGATCTTCCGCGATAGCCTTGGCCAGTGCGTCACCCGTCAAGTAGTGGTGCTGATCGGCCCACTTGGCGGCTTCGGGAATCTGGTCCGGAAAAGTTGCGGCGGCGAGAACTTGCGCCAGCAGAGGGTCAGGATACAGGGCGATCCTAGAGACCATCTTGTCCAACTGCTCCGGCGAATAAGCAGGCGGGGCCTGGGCCAGTGCTGAACCGGCGGCCAGGAGGGCTACAGTTAGAACAGCCCTAATGATTCGCGTCTTGCGATCGAAATGTGGCATTCGTTTACCCTCCGTTTTGATTTAGTTTGAGCGCGTTTCGGGGCTTGATGCTCATCATTCCCCGCTCAGCTCCAATTGGTTCCAAGGAACAATTGCGCAAGTGAGTTTCGGTTATTGGAGATGGGGAAAAAGATTTAACACAGAGGACACTGAGATAGGACCACAGAGAGCACGGAGGCGTCGAAATGCAGTTAGCGGGCGGCGGATTTGGCGTCAGGGGCGGCTAGGTCGGAGATTAGGAATTCCATTATGGCGTGGGGGTCGTCGGCGCCGCCTTTTAGGCGGTTGTCGGCGGCTTGCAGGGATTGCAGACCTTGTAGGAGACGGGCTTTGGGAATTTTGCGGGCGGATTGCAGGGCGACCTCGGCTTGTTCGGGGCGCATGGCCAGGGCGCGGGCGGCTTGGTAACCGTTGGAGATGCCTTTCAGCTCGCTAGCCTCGATCAACTTGCGATACATCCAGGTGATGGCGCCGAGCATTTGCAGGGGCTCTTCGCCGTCGCGGAGGAGGCGATCGAGAAATTCGAGGGCGCGCTTCTGCTGGCGGGAGGCTAAGAGGTCGGCCAATTCCCAGACGGTGGTGGTTTTCTCGGAAATTACCAGGGCGATGACATCCTGGCGCCGGATTAATTTTCGTTGCGCGACGTAGGTGGCAAGTTTGTCGATTTCCGTTTTGAGACGCATTAGATCGGCGGCGACGAATTCGGCGAGGTCTTCGGCGGCGCCTGGCTCGAAGTCGACGCCTTGTTCTTTGGCCATGGCGCGGGCTAGCGGGACCGCGGCGGCTTGGCGAGCTTCGAGGTCTTCACCGAGTCCGACATCGACGACGAGGGCTTTTTCGGAAAGGAGCTTGGCGAGTTTCATGCGCTGGTCGAGCGCGGTGGCTTCGAGGACGAGAACGGTGAAGGGGGCGGGATTGTCGAGGTAGGCTTCTAGCTGCTCGACGGCGGCGTCGCGATTTTTCTCGCCGAGCTTTTCTATTTTTTCGAGGTCATGGAGGAAAACAACTTGGCGCGGCGCGAGCATGGGGAGAGTTTGCGCTTGCTGCAGGGCGTCCTGCGTTTCGGAGCGGTCGGCGGAATAGCGTGAGACGGCCCAGGCGCGGGCGGCTTCGGGGACGAAGGTTTCGATGAGCTGGGCGCGGCTGGCATCGCGGAGGAAAGGCTCGTCGCCGAGGAGGAGCAGGGCGGGGATGGGTTTGCCTTTGGTCAGGCGGGCCAGGAGTTCTTCGTGGGAGACGCGGGGCATGCGAAGGAGGATCTTACTTCGTTTTCGGTTGGTAGGGAAACGGAGGCCGAAGAAAGAGTTTTGCCGCAGAGGCACTGAGGGCGCAGAGGAAGCAAGAGACAGGCTTATGCCCGTGCTGCTAGAAGTTTTCGGTTACGGAGGCTACTAGGCGCTGGGCGAAGTCTTTGGCTAGGCGATCTAGGGCGGGATCTTGCTCTCCGAAGAAGCTTTTTACGTCGGTGGAGATTTCGTATTCGTTGCGGAAGACGAACTTGTCGGTGTGGAAGAGAACTTTCTGCGGATCGGTTTGCGTCAGGGTGACTTCGCAGCGGACGGTGACCAGCATGGTGGTGGCGCGGCCGGTTTTGGTGTCGAACAGGAGCGGGACGGCTTCGAGGGTTAGAACTTTGCCGCGCAAGACGGCGTCGCCTTCGGCGGGGTCGGAGGTAATTTTGTACGGCGTGGCGGCGAGAAATTCGTGGACCGTGGCGGAGGTGAGTTTTTGCTCGATGCGGTAGCTGTTGGTGGCGTTTATGAGAGCGGGTACGGCGATGACGTGAATATTTTTGGGGAGCGCATCGCCGCGGTTGGCAACGTGGTAGCCGCAGGCCACAACGCAGCCGCAGATTGCCAGCGACAGCGCGAGGACCGCAGCCCTTTGCTTTGCGGCGCGAATTGAAAAGCGATTTAGACGTCGGAGTGAGGCGTTCATTCGCTGAGTTTCTCCGCGAGCTTGACGGCGGTGGCTGCCGGCAAGCGAATATTATCGGCGGCGCCCCAAAACCACCAACTGCCAGGGTGCGCCGAATCGTCTTCAGGAAGAGCCAAGTGGATGGCGGAATCGCCCGAGGCGTTTAGATTGCCGAGCGGGGAGGAGGCATCGGCATCGAGGGTGAACCCGGCCTTGCGGCAGATGTCGGCGAGCGCGTCTTTGGATTGTTTGGAATCGAAGTCGGCGATGGCGACGAAGGTGTAGCCATAAAAGACGGGGGCGTGCAGAACTTGGATGGAAGGCTGGACGAGATTGCGGCCCACGGCAAGAGAAGCTTCGCGGCGGATCCGGGCGCGAACGTCTGACAGATTTTCGCGGCTGTTGGCGCCGTACCGATCGAGGAGATTGAAGGCGACTTGTGTATGAAAGACCGGCTCGCCGGCGGATTGAAAGGAGAGAAGTTGGGTCGTTTGCGACTCGAGTTCTTCGATGCCGGCGCGTCCAGCTTCGGAGACAGGGCGGAAGAAAATCAGGGCCAGACGGGAAAGACCGGCGCGGCCGAGGGCGTCGAGGAGTCGGCGGGCAGCAAGGCCGGGCGCGGAAGGGACGGCGTACAGAGTTTTGTTTTTGGCGGCGTTCTGGCCCACGCCATCGATAGCGAACCACACGCTTGCGTCATCAACGCTGAGCGCCGCGCCGGATAAGTCGATGACGATGGCGCCGGATTCGCGGGCGGCGGGGAGGTTGCGCTCGGTGAACGCCGCGGAGCCGGTGAAGAAGACCAACTTCGCGCGAACAAAGCTGCCGTCCTCGACGGGCTGGATGACGGCAGGTTCGCCGGCAGCTTCCGTGAGGGTGCCGACGGCGGTCTCTTCGTCGAGGAGAGAAAAATCCCAGCCGGCGAAGCGGCTTTCTTCGAGGAGGGACTTGAGTTCGGCGCCGAGGAGGGAAGACGCGCCGGCGATTACGATTCGTTGGGAGTCCCGGAGAATGGGCATTGAATCACGCGGTCCGTGAAGCGACGCGGTGGCGAAGGACGCGAATAAGTTGCACAACGAGGCCGCCCACGACGTAGCAGGAAGCGAAGAGAGTCAGAACGACCTCGGAGTATTTCCAGACGACGGCGACGAACAGGCACAAGAGAACGATGGCGAGAGAAGGCTGGCGGCGGGTCCAGGGGACGTCCTTGAAGCTGTAGTAGCGAACGGTGCTGGTCATGAGCGCGCCGAGGGCGGCGACGACGAAGAGCCAGACCATCGCCCAACGCTCGTCGTGCAGCGGAGTTTTCAAACCGTGCACGAAGGCGGCGATAACGCCGGCGGCGGCGGGCGTGGGAAGGCCGACGAAATTCTTTGAGCTGCCGGGCGCCATGCCCTGCACGTTGAAGCGCGCGAGCCGCCAGGCGCAGCAAATCAGGAAAAGGAGGCAGCAAATCCAGCCCACTTGGCTGATTTGCTCGACGGCGAGGGTGTCTTGCCCGGGCAAGCTGCGCACGCCCCAGGCGTAGGCCATGAGCGCAGGGGCGACGCCGAAGCTGACGACGTCGGCGAGGGAGTCGAATTGGACGCCGAATTCGGAGGTAGTGCCGGTCATGCGGGCCACGCGGCCGTCCAGCGAATCAAAGAGGATTGCGAAGCCGATGGCTTTGGCGGCGCGATCGAATTCTTCAGGACCGCCCACGAAGGAGGCGACCACGGCGTAGTAGCCGCAGAGCAAATTCGCCACCGTGAACATGCTGGGCAGCAGAAAAATGCCGCGGCGCAGTTTTGTGCTGCGCAGCCGGCGTTCCTTGAAGGGAATTTCTTGCTGCTCGAATTCAGCCATCTTTATGTTCGTTTCTCAGCCGTCGAGAGATTTTCTTCCAAGGAAACTTGTCTTTGTGCGCGAGGTTGTGTCGATTTTGCGCGTGGCGGCCAATAGGCGACGACGCTGGAGCCGCCTTTTACGTGATCGCCGACTTTTACGAGCAGCTCGGAATCGCGGGGGAGCCAAAGGTCGGCGCGGGAGCCGAAGCGGACGAGCCCGATGCGTTCACCGCGGGCTACACGGTCGCCGGCTTTTTTCCAGCAGACTACGCGACGGGCGATGAGTCCCGCGATTTGCTTGAAGATGATCTCGCCGGAGTCGGTGGCGAGAGTGATCACGTTTTGCTCGTTGTGAGTGGAAGCGGATTCGCGCATGGCGGCGGCGAATTTGCCGGGGCGGTAGTTCATGCTCGTGATTATGCCTGCAGCGGGGGAGCGATTGACATGCACGTTCCAGATGGCGAGGAAGACGGAGATGCGCTTGCCGGGGCGGCCGGCGTTTTCTTCGTCGGTTGCCACGACGACGCGGCCGTCTGCGGGAGAAACGATGGCGCCGGCGTCAGCGGGAATGACGCGGTCCGGATCGCGGAAGAAATAAAAGATGAACGCGGCCAGGAGGAGAAGGAGTGTGCCGGCAATCGTCCAGCGGAAAAGAAGCGCGAAGCCGCTGAGAGCCAGGGGAGGTAGACCGAAGTAGTAGCCTTCTTTGACCATGCTTCCCCGACAATATCACAGCAACGGCATTCGCGGTTTCACTACTCTGACCGGTTGTGAGAAGAACGATGCGCTTCGACGGCCGACGCGACATCTTTGGCAAAGTCCGGGTCGATAGTCGCGGACGAGTCCTCGGGGAGCAAAGCTATGCATTCAGAGATAGTGCGTCGAACTGGTTCGGGTGGACGAAGAACGGCAATGGGACGCTTGTCCCTTTCAATGACAATTTCCGTGCCCGCTTGCACCCGTGCCAGCAGAGTTGCGACGTCAGTTGCCGCTGCCTCCGATTCGGAGATGTGGAGCGCACGCTTTGCCATAGAAATAAGTAGACACGGCTAGCTACTAGGGCAGGGCATGAAAGCCAGAGTGCCTGCGCTCGCTGCGGAGTGGTTTGGTTAGAGCGGTGCGCTATTGCGAATGCGAGCGGGCTTGGATACGCGAGGCAATCCGCTCCATTTCATCCTTGCAGTAGAGCTTCATTTTCTTGAGCTTGATTTCTTCTAACAGGTCTTCTGAATTCAGGTAGGGAGTTGCGGAGAGTTTTTGAAGTTCTGCTTCGTACTTGGAGTGTTGCTCTGCCAGACGCTGATACTCGGCGTCTGTTTCCAGGAGTATGTCCCGAGGGTACCTTTGCGCACTTGCCGCCATTGGCCCTCCTTTTGAGTTGTATGTGGCTACCTCATGAACGCACGTTAACACAAAGCGCGGCGAGGTCAAGAGGGAAGGTCTGGTAATTTCGTCCTAGCCGTCGGAATCTGTGAGTCTTCTCAGCATGCACAAGGCGTCTTCGTCCGGGTTATGGTAATAAGCCGTGCGGCGGCCGCAGGGGACGAAACCGTGGCGGTTGTAAAGGTTGCGGGCGGGGAGGTTCGATTCGCGGAGTTCGAGGAATACGCGGGCGATGGCGGAGCGGCGAAAGCCGTCGAGGGCAGCCTGGAGGAGGGCGGAGGCGATCCCCCTGCGGCGGAAATCGCGATGGACGGCGATATTCAGGATTTCCGCTTCGCCGGCGGCTTGGCGGGCGGCGACGAAGCCGACGAGTTGGCCATTGCGTTCAACTTCGCAAACGAGGACAACGCCGCCGGGCGAGTCGGCTAGCTTGGGGTAGCTTCCGGGTGGCCACTGGGCGGTTTCCGTGGAGTCGCGCAGAATCTCGGTGATGGCCGGGGCGTCGGGTGCGCGGAAGGCACGTATTTTCCAAGCGAGGGCGGCTGGAGGCTTCTGTTCAGCGGCCATGGCCGGATGGGCCCTTCCAGAAAAGTTCGGCGTCGGATTGACGGACGTAATTGGCGTCGAGGGATAAGGCGTCGGTGAGGCAGTTTTGACGGGCGAGGCGATAACCCATCTGGCCGATGCGTGGGGCGAGAAGCGCGGAAACCTCTTGCACGGTTTCGTTTAGGGCAAGCCGGGAAGACCACTGTTGGGTCTGTGTCAGGCAGTTGACATCGGTGGAGAGCCAATCGATCTTTTCCGATTTGGACTTCTCGGCGCACCACTCGAGGAATTTGTCAGGCGCGATGACCATTTCTTCGTCAACCCGTTCCAGTAATGCGGCTTGACGGCGATACAAGGCTGCGAAAATCTGGTTGCGCCGTGCGTCAATGAAAGCAGCGACACAGGGAGAGGAGCCTGTACTCGCGGCGGCGACGGCTTCGAGGCGGGAGACGGCGGCGATGGGGCGGCCGTAGACCTCGCTCCAAGCTTTCACCGTGGTGAGGCCTACGCGGACTCCGGTAAACGAGCCGGGGCCTGCGGTGACAGCGTACAGCTCGATATCGCGCAGCGTGAGCCCCGCGGGCGTTAGAACACGGCTGATAGCGGGAAGAAGCCAAGAGGAGTAGTCCTCCGCAGTGGTGTGAGGCTCGGTGTGCAAAACCGACTCATCGCGCAGGAGCGCGATGCCGCCACGGGCGTCGCAAGTGTCCAGGGCTAAAATTAGCACGATGCGCATTCTACTTCAGATTTTTGCGGCACGTCCCGTATCCTATTCTGCTGCTTGCATTTGCAGCGATTGGCGGGGTTCACGACAATCGTCGGGAAGTTTCGGAATTAGGGCGCAGGCAAGAGCAATTCTGGTACCAAATTGGTATGTGGAAATCTCTAAACTCCTGATTCCAGAGGATATACCTTGACTCATGGAACACAAAGCCTTACAGTGATTGGTGTATGCCTAGGGGGGCAACCGAAGCTATGGATTACAAAATCGGCGACAAGGTTGTATATCCGAATCACGGCGTGGGCTTAGTCGAGCAGATTAGTTATGGAGTTTTGAACGGGCGAACGGAACGGTACTTCATGATTCGCATTGTTTCCAGCGGTTTGCGAGTGATGGTTCCGCAGTCGAACGCTGAATCCGTCGGATTGCGAGCCGTAATTCGTTCTAACGACGCGACTAAGGTGCTGGGATTCTTGGAGAAGGGCAAGCTGAATTCGCACCACGATTGGAAGCATCGGTTCAAGGAAAATTCCGAGCGCATGCGCACGGGTTCCCTCCTGGAAGTCGCCGTAGTCCTCAAAAGTTTGGTTTCCCTCAGCAGGAGCAAGCCGCTTTCCTTCCGCGAAAAGAAAATGTTGGAGCGCGCCAAGTATTTGTTAGTGAGCGAGATGGCAACGGCGCGAAACACAACCTCAGAGTCAGCCGAGGGCTTGGTAGTGAAGTCGCTGGCGAAGGCGAAGTTGCAGTTTCCTTTGATGACCGAAAAATTTGAATAGGTTTGGGTTTTGCGATTTTCGGCGGGCGCCTTCGGGTGGCCCGCCGTTTTTGTTTTGTGGCGGGAAAATTGGAGTTAGGCAATCAGCGGAAGCGGATTTTCTGGTGATCAACTTTTGAATTCAATCGCTTGCCACAAACTAGAAGTTATCTCATAAACACGTTCAAGTCATTTTGGGCTTGTGAGTTATGCAAACTAGCGTAAATCGAAAGCATGGACTTGACCGCGGCGCAATGGGAAGTACTCAGGCCTTTGCTCACTCCCAAGCGACGTTTCGACGGTCGAGGTCGGCCTTGGCGCGATGCGCGAGCGGTGCTGAACGGAATTCTCTGGGTTTTGCGCACCGGTGCTCCTTGGCACGATTTGCCCGACCGCTACCCACCCTATCAAACCTGCCATCGCCGTTTTCAGCAGTGGCAGCGCGACGGCACGCTGACTCGACTGTTGCACGCGCTGGCCGAAGACCTGCGGGCGCGTGGCAAACTCGATCTGTCAGAGACCTTCATCGACGCCAGCTTCAGTTCGGCGAAAAAAGGGGCGCTGCTGTCGGCCCGACTCGCCGCGGAAAAGGCAGTAAAACATGGCGATCGCAGACCGCCATGGTCTTCCTGTCGCCTGCAGCATCGCCAGCGCTTCGCCGCATGAAACGAAGCTCGTCGAAGCCACCGTCGAGCAACTTTTCACGCGAGCCAAACCACAGCGCATGATCGGGGACCGCGCCTACGACAGCGATCCGCTCGACCAGCGTCTCCGGCAAAAATACCGCATCCGGCTCCGCGCCTCACAAGTACAATCGCCGCCGGAAAAGCACCCAGGACGGCCGTGAACTGCGCCGTTACTGCCGCCGCTGGAAAATTGAGCGCCTCTTCGCTTGGCTCCACAACTTCCGCCGACTGGTCAGCCGCTGGGAACATCATGAAGCCAATTTCCTCGGCATGCTGCAACTCGGCTGTCTCGTCATCCTCCTGAGGCATTTATGAGATGGCCTCTAGCTATTCCCGGGTTGGGCTCACCATTGATCCAAGCTATAGGTGACTCGGCAAAATAAAGAAACTGAGAATCTCGCCCGATAAGTTCCGC
>Ga0209647_1002702_pt1 | contig 14197 bp, 13 predicted proteins | sample GraSoi_2013_60cm_FD_185827 | JGI IMG/M metagenome (GOLD analysis project Ga0209647, IMG submission 185827) | Grasslands soil microbial communities from the Angelo Coastal Reserve, California, USA - Sample 9_17_2013_60cm (SPAdes) (version 2) | ecosystem: Environmental > Terrestrial > Soil >...
GAATCTTCAAGAACTGCAACCGGGGCGAGTCCCTTTCATGGAGCGGCGCGTTCAGGCACGGATGCGCATCAACCTATTCTTGGTAATATGGCGATGACTGATTACTGGTTACCGGTTACTACCCGCCAACTGATAACTGATAACTGATAACTGATAACTGATAACTGATAACTGCTAACCGCTAACTTTTATGTCCGATTCACTCATTGACCTGCACGGTCTCAAAAAGGTGTTTCTCACTGACGAAATCGAGACCAACGCGTTAGCCGGGATTTATCTCGAGATTTTGAAAGGGGAATATGTGGCGATCGCAGGTCCGAGCGGATGCGGCAAGTCGACTTTGTTGTCGATCCTTGGGCTTCTCGATTCGCCCAGTGAAGGCACCTATCTGTTAAACGGTAAACAGGTCGAGGAACTGAACGCCAGTGAGCGCGCGCGGATTCGCAATCGCGAGATCGGATTCATTTTTCAGAGTTTCAATTTAATCGGTGACCTGACGGTGTATGAGAACGTGGAGCTACCGTTGACCTATCGGCGTGAAATGCCGAAATCAGAACGAAAGAGACGGGCGCTTGATTCGTTACATCGAGTGGGTATGAGTCACCGGCAGCGCCACTATCCCAATCAACTGAGTGGCGGCCAACAGCAACGCGTTGCCGTTGCTCGAGCGCTAGCCGGTTCTCCCTCGATTCTATTGGCAGATGAACCAACCGGGAATTTAGACAGCAAGAACGGGGACGCAGTCATGGAGCTTCTCTCCGAGTTGCATCAAGGTGGAGCAACCATTTGCATGGTTACCCATGACAGCAGGTTTGCCCAATACGCGCAACGAACGGTGCATTTGTTTGACGGCCAAATTGTGGCCGAAGACGAGCAATCGGTAGGTACCGGCTCGCAACTTCGCGAAATGCATCCGCCACGAGACTGACAGCGCTTTGCGAATAGCCGATGAGCAAATAACCAATAGCCAAGAAAGACCACGAGCGGCGGGCTCGCAATTTCTATGATGTGGATCATCAGGGCGATGAGTAACCGAATGAACCCCGCAACTCGCAACCCCTCCATGATCTCACTACAAAACATCGAGAAATGTTACAAACTGAAGGGCGGTTTCTACTACATCCTTCAACAGATAAACTTCACGATTGAACAAGGTGAGTTTGTTTCGATTATGGGCCCGTCTGGGGCGGGGAAGTCGACTCTTCTGCACATTCTTGGTTTGGATGATGCGAATTGGGAAGGGGAGTATCATTTGCTGGGTCATGCGGTGCATAAGTTACCTCCCAAGGAACGTCTGGCGCTGCAGAAGAAACATACCGGATTCGTGTTTCAGTCCTATCATCTGCTTGACGATCTTACGGTGTACGAAAACATCGAACTGCCGTTAGCCTATTGCGATGTTCCGAAGAAGGAACGGGAAGCGATCGTCTGTGATGCGCTCGACAGATTCAACATCGTCGGAAAACGCGATCTATTTCCTGCCCAGCTTTCTGGTGGGCAACAGCAACTGGTTGGCGTAGTGCGAGCAACGGTCGCCAAACCTGAATTACTCCTGGCGGACGAACCGACTGGCAACCTGCATTCCGATCAAGCCAAGGAAATCATGGAATTGTTTTGCAAGCTGAATGCTGCCGGCACCACGATCGTCCAGGTGACGCATTCGGAGACCAACGCCGGTCACGGGAAAAGGATCATTCGGCTCAAGGACGGATGGCTGTCATTCTCGCCAGAGGCTCGGATGAAATAGCAGATAGCAGATAGCAGATCGCAAATGAGGAGAGTGTCGTGGCACGCGTTTTGACCGTATCTGCTATCTGCTATTTCATCCGAGCCTCTGGCGAGACCGAGACTCTGATTCGACCGCCTTCGCCGACCGCGTGGCTGAGAAATTCGCCTTCCTCCAGCCATGCATATCGAGCGTCCGAGGTTTGAAATCTGACCACTCCGGCGACGAAATCAGTGGAAGCCAGGTTTCGTTTTCCAGAAAACCCTTATCGTGATTGGGAATTGTCGTGATCTGAGTTACATTCCGATTTTTCTTCTTATTGCAAAATGTAATGGAAACGGACTGCTAGCCGAGCCAGATTTTGTGATCAACTTTTATGAATAGAATTACCCGGACGGAGTTAAAGGCGAAGCTCGATGGGGAAAAGAACTTCAGATTGGTCAATTGTTTGGACGAATGGGCATTTCGAATCAAACGTATTCCTGGCTCGATCCTTTTCGATAAAAATACTTGGGAAACCCTCAATCCTACGGAGGAGGTCATCGTCTACTGTTCGAATCCGGGTTGCACGGCCAGTGTGCTTGTTTATCAACAACTTGTCGAACATGGCTTTCAGAATGTTTGGCATTACGCGGGTGGGATAGCCGACTGGGAGGACGCCGGGTATCCGCTGGAGGGCGATTGGGTGGCTCCGAAGCGATCGGATGCGTAGCCCGGACCTGCGGATCAACCGAATGCGGGGACGAGGTCGGAGCGCCTCCCTGCCGCTTAAAGGGTTCGAACGGAAACAAATCCTTCGTCCGGTGCCCAGGCTAGCCGATTACGCAACGGTCTTCCGAAATGCTCGCACTCAATCTCAACGATGTCACCGGGCTTGGTCTGAAACCCTTGCTGACAGCTCAAAATGCTTGCGCCGAAGAAATGGACGTGGACATCGCCGGGCCGGCGAAACATCGGATATTTGAAATGATGATGTTCCAGGTTCGCGATCGAATGGCACATGTGTTCTTCGCCGGTCAGCATCGCGCCGCTCCAAACTTCCTTTTCGTCTCGCCGAATGCGTACCGTTCCAACTAGGCTCGGCGGTAGTTCGCCTGGGTATAGCTCGGGACCATAGGAGCAGACCCGCAATTTTGAATGGGCGAGATAGAGGTAATTTTGCCGTTCCAAGGCATGGTCAGCGAACTCGTTACCGATCGCGAATCCCACCCGGACCGGAATCCCTTCCGGATCGATCAGGTACAGCCCGGTTAACTCTGCTTCTTCGCCGCCATCATTGGCGAAGGCCGGTGACATGATCGTGTGCTCCGGATTGACGACGCACTGGCCATCTCCTTTGAAGGCCCACTCAGGTTGCGCACCGATCTCTCCCGATTTCGGTTTCCCTCCTTCGTACCCGAGGCGGAACATCTTCATCGAGTCAGTCAGTTGGTCGGGGTCGCCGGCTAGCTTTGCGTGCATCGCATCTCTCGAATTGGCGCTTCCCAGGTGGGTAAGACCAGTGAGTGAAACCCAGCATCGAGCCGGATCGGGATGGTCGAACGGTACGAGCACCCGCCGTTCCCGAATGACTTGATCGTAGAGCTCGGTTCGGTCGGACAAATGCTGCGTAGCCAATTCAGCTAGTGTGCCTCCGGTCCGAATCGCTTGATTGGCAAGCTCATACACTGAGTAAAACCGATCCAAAATCCGGAGAGTCGATTGATCATCGCTTGGGCTGCCGATGAGTCGATTGCCGTGCACATCTAGGAATTGAACAAGATTCATATAACAGAATTTAGAAGCTACAATTTAGAAGCTAGAAGGAGCTGATCGCAAAGGGCAAAATAGCAGATGCGGACTGGTTTTTGTGGTAGAGCGGAGCAAGCAGCTTCTTCCGGCGATTGCGGCCGTAGTTTTGGGTGGTACCAGGATTCTCGGTGGTCGCGGTACGTTTCTAGATACGATTGCGGGTGTGATTTTGATTCTGCCTCTGCAATCGATATTGTCAGTGGTGCAGATGCCCGAGGATGGCCGACAAATCATTTACGGAATTGTCATCATTGCGGTGTTGCTGCTGTACGGGAGCGAGCGCATTGAACAATGAAATGGAGAAGGACAAACGTCTCTATCGTCGTGCCTGGGATGCCGCATTCCACAAACGGACACGCCGCTAATATATATCAATAAGTAACTTACGATGATTATTATGGAAAAACGGGAATTAAGTTTTGAGAGGTGTTTCCAATGACAGAGCAATCAAACGGATCTCTTCGCTCACAAGCCTGGTTCGGAGGGACCAGTCGCGATGTGTTCATTCATCGCAGCTGGATGCGGAATCAGGGATTGCCGGATGATGTCTTCGATGGCCGCCCAATCATTGGCATTTGTAATACTTATTCGGAGCTCACGCCGTGTAATGCTCATTTCCGTGGGCTAGCCGATAAGGTGAAGCAGGGAGTCCTGCAGGCGGGCGGAGTAGCGTTCGAATTTCCCGTCATGTCGCTGGGCGAGTCAAACTTGCGACCTACCGCGATGCTGTTTCGGAACCTGGTCAGCATGGATGTAGAGGAGTCGATTCGAGGTAATCCGATCGATGGCGTTGTTTTATTGACTGGATGCGACAAGACTACGCCCTCGTTACTGATGGGAGCGGCCAGCTGCGATCTTCCCAGCATCGTGGTATCGGGCGGACCGATGTTAAACGGCCGCTTCAAGGGACAGACTATCGGATCCGGAACCAGCGTTTGGCAGTTCTCGGAAGCAGTGCGCGCCGGACAGATGACGATGTGCGAGTTTTCGGAAGCGGAAGCCTGCATGTCCCGGAGCGCTGGCCATTGTATGACAATGGGAACGGCTTCTACGATGGCATCGATGGTCGAAGCGCTCGGTGTGGCCCTGCCGCACAATGCTGCGATTCCCGCGGTTGATTCTCGGCGAGGTGTTCTGGCTCAGATGGCCGGGCGTCGCATAGTCGAGATGGTGCGGGAAGATTTGCGGCTCTCCAAGATTCTTACCCGCGAAGCATTCGAAAACGCAATTCGCGTGAATGGCGCGGTAGGCGGATCAACCAACGGCGTCATTCATCTGCTCGCGATTGCGGGGAGAGTTGGCGTCAATGTATCTCTTGATGACTGGGATAAACTCGGCCGAGATGTTCCCACCATCGTGGATTTGATGCCTTCCGGGCGATTCCTCATGGAAGATTTCTATTATGCGGGAGGTCTTCCGGTCGTTATGCGCCGGCTCGCGGAGGCCGGGCTCCTCCATTCTTCTATCAAAACCGTGAGCGGCAGTACGGTTTGGGAGAATGTTCGAAACGCTGAGTGTTACAATTCCGAAGTTATCCGGCCGCTGTCAAAGCCGCTCGTTCGTTCCGGCGGCGTTGCCGTGCTACGGGGAAATCTGGCTCCGGATGGAGCGGTACTGAAGCCCTCCGCTGCCAGTCCGCACCTCCTGAAGCATACGGGCAAAGCAATCGTCTTTGAGAACATTGAGCATTACCATGAGCGAATCAATGACCCTGATTTGGGAGCCGACGAAGACTCGATTCTGGTTTTAAAGAATTGTGGACCACGAGGTTATCCAGGGATGGCGGAGGTCGGTAACATGGGATTACCACCCGCGCTGCTAAAGCGCGGAATCACCGACATGATTCGCCTATCCGACGCGCGGATGAGCGGAACCGCTTACGGCACCGTGATTCTACACTGCGCTCCGGAAGCGGCAGTGGGAGGCCCGCTCGCTTTGGTGCACGATGGAGATATCATCGAAATAGACGTTGAGAAGCGAATTCTTCATTTGCGGGTGGAGGAAGAGGAACTGGAACGGCGGCGGCGCGCATGGGTCCCACCGGAACTGCCATCCGGAGGTTATCAGCGTCTCTACTGCGAACGTGTGATGCAGGCTAATCTCGGCGCCGATTTTGATTTTTTAATTGGTACCCGAGGCCATGCAGTGCCGCGACCGTCGCATTGAAGCGCCAGTAACGCCGGTAACGCCGATAGCGCCGAAGGCGCGGCTCAGGAAAGCCTGGGGCGTAGTCCTAGGAACAGAAATAAAAAGCGTTTAGCGCTGAAAGCGAGTGACAAAATGGAAACCACAGGATGTCTTTCCAGGCTCAGAAGTTGAACCGCGCTTTCAGCGCTTGCTCCATTGGGGACCCGAATTCCTAGGGCTATTTTGAAGCGCGCCTTTGGCACTAAGGCCTGAGCGAACGCGCTATACTCCTGAATTCTCACTTCTGAATTCTGTCTTCTAAATTCAATATTCTTATTTCGCCATGCTTCTCTACCGAACTACCAAAGGTTTTTTGCTGAAATCGGATGGTCACTACTTCACCGTCCACGGGACCGATTTTGACGAGCTCTTGAACCTACCCAATTTGTATAATCATCTGCTTGAGATTTCGCGGCGGGGGCTGGCGGCCGAGCCGCCGGCTCGTGAAGACATTCTTGCGCCGGTCGGCACTCAGGAGATCTGGGCGGCCGGTGTTACCTACGAACGAAGCCGGGAAGGCCGCCAGGAAGAATCAAAAGAAAGCGGAGCAGCAGTATTTTACTCCAAAGTATACGAGGCCGAACGCCCTGAGCTTTTCTTCAAAGCGCCCGGATGGAGGGCGATCGGACCAGATGCCAAGATTCGCGTCCGCAAAGATGCTCGGTGGAGCGTGCCGGAGCCTGAGCTAGTGCTAGTGATCAATGCGGATCAACAGATAATTGGTTACACTTTGGGCAATGACGTTTCCTCGCGGGATATCGAAGGTGAAAATCCATTATATCTTCCCCAGGCCAAAGTGTACAACGGCAGTTGCGCTCTCGGGCCTGCGATTTGGGTCAGTGACCAGCCATTTAACCTCAACACTGAGATGACCTTGGTGGTCGAGCGTTCCGGTAATTCGGCATTCCAGGGCACTGTGCCGCTGCTGCGCATTCGTCGCGACTTTAATGAACTAGTGGAATACTTGTACCGAGAACTCAGTTTTCCGGTTGGTGCTTTTTTGTTTACCGGTACGGGCATCGTTCCGCCCAATGATTTCACATTGGAGTCGGGAGATTCGGTCAGGATCGCGGCGGCGCCGATCGGCGAACTCGTAAATGAAGTTGCCTAGGAGCACCGCGAATGGACATTGCGAATCATGAACCACAAATGGATGTTGCGAATCGTGAACCGCTCAGAGGAGCTTCTGTATAGAAATCGCTTATGAAAGATTTCTTAGCTGCCCATTTAGAACTGGTTGCCGGCTTTCGCGCGCCTGGCGCCAAAGAACGCGCGACGTTTCTTCGTCGCGTTGGAGAGCACATCGAGATGCTGGGCGACGAATTGATTCAAGTTTGCCATGATGAATCTAAGCTCTCGATTGATCGCCTGAGGGGAGAGCGCGCCCGCACGGTCAATCAACTCGCGATGTTTGCCGATTTGATCGAGGAAGGATCGTGGGTCGACGCGCGTATCGATACTGCTCAACCTGAACGCAAACCAATTCCGAAAACCGATCTTCGTCGGATGCTGGTACCACTCGGGCCCGTGGCGGTTTTCAGCGCTAGCAATTTTCCATTCGCGTTTTCTGTGGCCGGCGGCGATACCGCTTCGGCTTTTGCCGCCGGTTGTCCGGTCATTGTGAAAGGACATCCGGCACACGCTCGCACCTCGGTTTTGGTAGGGGACGCGATTGCTCGAGCCATAGCAGACACCGGCATGCCCAAAGCAATTTTTCACCTGCTGACAGATAGCTCGATCGAGGCGGGCACGAATTTGGTTACTCATCCGGCCATTCGTGCAGCCGGGTTTACCGGCTCAACTCGGGCTGGACGTGCCCTTTTCAATCTGGCGGCTGCTCGTCCTGACCCAATTCCAGTGTTCGCGGAGATGAGCTCGCTGAACCCTGTTCTGATCATGCCCGGTGCTTTGCGAGAACGCAGGGCTGAAATTGTAATTGGTCTGGCTGGTTCAGTGACTCTCGGGGTCGGCCAGTTTTGCACCAAACCGGGGGTAGTTCTAGGCGTACAGGGGCCGGACTGGGAAGAGTTCAGCAGTGCACTTGGTGGAGTACTCGCTAAAGTGGAACCGGCGCCTATGTTGTATCGCGGCATCGAGGAGCGATTGACTGATTCAATTCGGAAGACGCGAGCTTACGTGCGGGTAAGCCAAGGCGCGCATCTTTTGAGAGCTACCGCCAAAGAATTTCGCGAGGACCATGCGCTGCAGGAAGAAATTTTTGGTCCGGCAACTTTGTTGGTGGAATGCACCGATGAAGCAGAAGTATTGCAAACCATCGAATCGTTGCCGGGACAGTTGACCGCGACTGTACATCTCACGCCAAACGAAGAGGAATCGAGCCGAGCATTTCTGGAAGCATTCGCCGAAAAAGCAGGGCGCGTAATTCTCAACGGCTATCCTACTGGGGTCGAAGTGTGCGCGTCGATGCAGCATGGCGGTCCCTACCCGGCGACTACGGACTCCCGATTTACTTCGGTCGGCACAGCTGCGATCTATCGGTTCGCGCGACCGGTGTCTTACCAAAATTTTGCCGAGAAGCTATTGCCGCTGGAGCTGCAGAATGTGAACAAACTGCGGATCTGGCGGCAGATCAACGGACGGTTTACGCAAGAGGATGTGGCGGGGAAATAGCCGATAGCCGATTGGTCCGCGTGTGAATAGGCGCGAGAGAATGCGTGGCCTGATGCTTCCAGCCTCAGGAATACCGAATTTTCCTGCGCGCAGCCATTGTCTTCGGTAGCGGTCCGGCAGCCGCCCATGCGCGTCAACTTAAGGAGGCGAGGCGACACGGGCAAAGGGCGAAGGGATCTGTCGGCATGATCTTGCCCGCTACGGTAGGGCGAAAACCCCGACGCGCTTAGTAGGTACGCCCTTTGGTAGCGCTTCCAGACGCGCCGGGTTTGAGCCACACGTTGCCCGGGCTCACACTATAACCTTAACAAACGTCCGAGGGCCATCCCCCACAATATCTAAAACGACGCATGCTCCGGTCTTGATCGAGTAATCGCCAAGCAGCCCGAAAGATCTACATACCGGGTTTAAGCCGTCGGCTATCGGCTATTGGCTATTGGCTATTTTCCGCTAGCACCCAATGCCACGGTTCGTAAATAAAACCGTGCGGATTATCACGGGTGTACGGCATAACAAATCCAAAATTTGCAGCATTGGAAGCGAGCCAATGAAACGCCGCGGTGTTTTCAAAGTCCTTCATCAGGTTTGGATGAGTGGGGGTTCCTATATCGAGAGCCAGTCCGGTGTGATGTTGGCTGAAGCCGGGCGCAGCGTTTACGGTGAGAATCGTGTCGAGGTCCATGCCCTTCCGCAGCTTCTGTTCGATGATTTCGCGTTGACGATTCACGCTGCGAAAACTCGAAATGAGCAGTAGTTGAATCTCGTCCCTGGCGGCGGCGCTCTTCATCGCGTGCCATTGTAGCGCAGCTTGAGGCGCTAGATAGTGTGGCCGTTCGTGTCCGTCGGTCGGAACAAGATCGGATGCTTCGAGATACGGAGTGAGCTTCCGAAGTGCGCCGTAGTTGGACGGAATCTGGAGCGCCCGATGGATCGACTCGATATGGCGAAGGTATTGTTCATCGAGGTTGTGAACCATTTTCCTAAGCGATTCCGAATTTCATCGTGCACTTATCGGGGAGCCGGCGCGTCATTCCCGTCACCCAATCAGGCTCACAGATCCTGCCTTCGCCGGATCTGTTTCGCCCTACCATCACCGCCGCTCGCACGCTAAATTTGGCTATCGGCTATCGGCTATTTCCTTGCCTACCATCGCTGGTGAACCAGCGGCCGAATCTGATCTTGATAGACACGCGTGAGCGCCTCCATTTCGGCGGACGTTAATGCCGGTAACTCCGCGGCTTTAATGTTCTCAAGCACTTGACGTTCGTTTCTTGCTCCGGGAATCACGCAGCTCACTTCGTGAAATTCAAGAATCCAGCGCAACGCGAAACTTGCCATATTCACATTCGGCGGGAGCACTTGACGCACTTTCTCTACTGCGGCCAAAGCGACATCGAGATCGACACCGGAAAAGGTTTCTCCGCGATCAAATTGTTCGCCTTGTCGATTGTAGCTGCGATGATCATCGGCGGCGAACTGGGTCTCCTTCGTTATTTTGCCACCAAGTAAGCCGCTCGCGAGCGGAAGCCGAACCAGGATTCCGACGTCGCGTTTTTGCGCCAGCGGAAAGAACAGCTCTTTCGGCCGTTGTCTGAAAATGTTGAAAATGATTTGCACGCTGGCAATACCGGGAAACTCGGTTGCCTTGATCGCTTCTTCGATCTTTTCCACGCTAACGCCATAATGCAGTATTTTACCGGCCTGCTTTAGAGCGTCGAGTGCGGCGAAGACCTCCGGGCGATAGTACACATCGGTGGGCGGGCAATGGAGTTGCACTAAATCCAGCGTTTCGCGCTTCAGATTGGTCAAACTTCGTTCCACGAATGCAGTGAGATTCTCCTGGTTGTACCCGTCGGCGGTATGAGGTTGAAGTCGTCGGCCCGCTTTGGTCGCAACGAACACCTTTTCACGGCGTTCGCCTAGCACTCCGGCGATCAGTCGCTCGCTTCTGCCATCACCGTACACATCGGCCGTATCGAAAAAGTTGATCCCGTTATCGATTGCGGTGTGTAGCAGTCCGATTGCATCCTTTTCCGAGACTGAGCCCCAAGATGCGCCGATCTGCCAGGTGCCCAAACTTACTTCTGAAACTTCAAAGCCTGTTTTTCCGAGTTTGCGGTATTTCATTGGTTTCAATATTAGAGAGATATTCGTGCGGAAGTAATGTTCTGCACTGTCGTTCGTTGTCGTTCACTGGTCGTTCGCTGTCGTTCGCTGTCGTTCGTTGACGTTCGTTGACGTTCGTTGACGTTCGTTGACGTTCGTTGACTCAATGGTCGATGATCTTCTGGAACATCGACTAGTGCAAAAAGTAAAGTGTTCGATCGCAAATGTGCAATTTCTCGCAAAATGCGCACGGATCCTTTCACGGTTCAGCCAGTAATCTCGCGGATGAGTCCCGAGGCCAGGAACCCTCCATCCACCGCGATACATTGGCCGGTGATATAAGCGGCCGCGGGAAGGCAGAGAAATGCAACTAATCCGGCCACCTCTTCCGGTTCCCCGACACGACCAAGGGGTGTTCGACCGACGATGCTGGTTCTGACGCGTTCATTCGCCAAAAGGCCCTTTGTCAGATCAGTTTTGATGAACCAAGGAGCGACTAAATTGACCCGGATTTGGTCCGGAGCCCACTCCACCGCGAGGACTTTCGTCAACTGTGCAAGCGCGGCCTTCAGAGAACCATATATCGCGCCGGATCCGACCGCGACCTGACCTGCTACCGAACCGATATTGACGACCGACGATCCGTGCGCAGCCTTCAAACAAGGATAGAGCATCCGGGTAAGTTCCCAGATCGAGCCGAAATTCGTTCGCATGAGGTAGTCAAATTCCGCTGAATCGTAATCGACGGCTTTCTTACGAATATTGGTTCCAACGTTATTGATCAAAATATGCAGCGGGGCGGATCGACTGTCCGCCCACTGTTTGATGCTACGAAATCCTTCGGACGTGCTTACTTCGGCGGGAATACCATCTAATTTGCGATTCTTCCGAGCTGCATCTTGCTGAAGCCGTTCAATGTCATCCTTTTGACGGGCGACAACGGTCACGGCGGCTCCGAGTTCCATCAGTTCTTCCACTACGGCCCGGCCGATCCCACGGGTTCCTCCAATTACGACTGCATGGCAGTCTTTCAATTTCCAGCGTTCACTCATAAACTAAGCTCTCTTTGTCCGGAGTATTTCGTTAGTCTCACAACCGCAGCATCAAACGATTTATGCCTAAAACATTTGCCGACCTCGACGAGCGCGAAGTTCTCGCTTTGGCCATCTCCCTGGAAGAAGAGGATAGCCGAATTTACCGAGATTTTACGGAAAGAATGAAAGAAAAGAGCCCGGAAATCGCTTCAGTTCTAAAGTCCATGTACGAAGAGGAGTCATCTCATCATCAACGATTGGCGGAACTATATCAGCTGAGATTTGGCGATCACATTCCGCTCGTCCGCAGACAAGACGTCAAAGGTTTTGTGAAACGAAAACCAATTTGGCTGAGCCGGATGTTGCGGCCGCGACGCGTGATTGCCGAAGTCATGGGAATGGAAGCAGAGACGCGGCGCTTCTATCGGGATGCGTGTAATAAAGTAAAGTCGGCCGAGATTCGCAAGCTGCTGGGTGAACTGGCAGATGCCGAAGAGGATCATCAGGATCTTTTGGTGGAGAAGTGGAAAGAGAAAAAGAAATCCGGTGTTCACGCCAAAGAACCAGTGTCCAGGGAAGATAGCCAATAGCCAATAGCCGGTAGCCGAGAAGGCACCCACGTTGGAGGGCGAAACAGATCCAGCGAAAGCAGGATCTGTGAGCCTGTATCTGTGAGCGATGCAGGCTAGCGGCTGATGGCCACGGAGTTAGGTCCGGACCCCGCTGGGAAGGGCGAATCGGCTACGGGCGTCAGGACACCGTTTTCATCGATCTGATAACCGGAGATGTTGTGAGTGAACTTGTTCGCTACGTAGGCGAATCGGCCGGTTGGATCTACTGCGATGGAAACGGGCTCGGTCCCGGCGCGGAACGGTGAACCGGGAATCGGTGTCAGGCCTCCGTCGGAACCGATCCGATAAGCCGAAATGCTGCTACTGACCTGATTGGTGACATAGCAGAACTTACCGTTAGGATGTACGGTCACCGAGACCGGCTCAGTCCCGGTAGGAAAGGGTGAGCCGGAGATTACTGTAAGGGCGCCGTCCGAATCGATCCGATAGGCTGAAATATTGCTCCCGCCCTCATTTACGACGTAAACGAACCTGGTCATGGGATCCACCGCCACGGCAAAGGGTCCAATGCCAGCGCTGAAAGGCGAACCCGGGATTGGCAGCAGGCCGCCATCCAAATTGAGACGGTAAACCGAGACGTTGTTACCCACCTCATTCGCCACGTAGATGAACTTGGCAGCAGGATCGACCACCAAAGAACGGGGAAAACTCCCTGCGATAAATGGTGAACCATGAATTGGCGTCAGGCTACCGTCCTGATTGATGCGGTAAGCGGAGACACTGTTGTCGGCCGCGTTGACGACGTAGGCAAACTTGCCCGCAGGGTCTATTGCAATTTGATGGGGATCGCTTCCGACGGAGAAGGGTGAGCCGGGGATGGCTACCAACGCCCCACCAGAAGCGATCTTGTACCCGGAGATATCGCCGCTGCTTTCGTTTACTACATAGGCGAACTTCCCATTGGGATCGACTCCCACGGAAGAGGGCAGATTCCGGGCGGGGAACGGCGAGCCGGGGATGGCGGTCAAGCTCCCGTTTAGGACGATTTTATAGGCGGAGACATTATTGCTGCCGCCCCCGTTGGCGACGTAAACGAACTGGCCATGTAGCGACGGAACCAGCCAGATAAAACTGGACACCAGCGCCAGCAAGGCATTACCGCAATCCTTAGACGCTGACGACGATCTTTCCAAGGTGTTCGTTTGACTCCATATACTGATGCGCCTGAACAATCTCATCCAGCTTAAAAGTCTCGGCAATAATCGGTCGGAAAGTGCCATCAGCCAGTTTGTCGGTGATGAACTTTTTTGCCCGACCCTGACGTTCCGGATCCGTGTTGATTTCGAATAGCGTGTATCCCCGAATGTTGAGTCCTTTTCCGATCGCTGCGAATAACGGGTAGGGAGTCGGTTCGGGAGCCAAGGCGCCATATTCGATGATCATCGCGCCTTTCCCGGCAGCTTTCGCCAGCGTTTCAAGGCCAGGACCTGCCACCGGATCGAAAGCGAGCGGAAATCCTTTTCCACCGGTGATTTCGTGGACTCGCTGGATGAGATCTTCGCTACTGGTGTTGACCACAAAATCTGCACCCAGATCTGACAAAGCGGAAGCTTTGGCTTTATTGCGCGTTGTGGCAATAGAAATGGCGCCAACCGCCTTGGCGATCTGGATCGCTGCCAATCCTACGCTGCTTGCCGCAGCGGTGACGAGTAAATGCTGGCCCTCTTTTAAGCCGCCAAATTCAACTATGCCGTAAGCGGTGAGGTACTGCATCCAGATTGAGGCCCCTTCCACCGGCGAAAGATTGGCCGGGTAGGGTGTCAACGCGTGAACCGGCAAAACCGCGTATTCACCGTAACAGCCGTAATCGAGCATCGAGAACGAGGGAATCGAACTGACTCTATCGCCGGGTTTAAACCCAGTGACTCCCGGTCCAACCGCTTCAACAATTCCCGCTGCTTCGTAGCCGAGCAATGAGGGGAAACTTGGCTGATACAAGTAGTGACCCGAACGGAACATGACCTCGGCGCGATTCAACCCAATCGCTTCGACTCTTAAAAGAACTTCGCCTTTTTTTGGCTGCGGCTTCGGTAACTCTTCCAGTTTCAATACATTGGCATCACCAACCTCATGAAAACGAACAATTCTAG
>Ga0209647_1002706_pt1 | contig 14185 bp, 11 predicted proteins | sample GraSoi_2013_60cm_FD_185827 | JGI IMG/M metagenome (GOLD analysis project Ga0209647, IMG submission 185827) | Grasslands soil microbial communities from the Angelo Coastal Reserve, California, USA - Sample 9_17_2013_60cm (SPAdes) (version 2) | ecosystem: Environmental > Terrestrial > Soil >...
CGCTGCTCGCGCCCAGCAATCCTGCGGCGCAAATCGCGCTCGAGATCGAGGCGGTGAACGGCGCGCGCCCCGCAGTGATTGGCGAAATTGCGTTTGTCGGTTTGCGCCGCATTTCTCCCGAAGCACTTAAGAGCAAAATCAGTTCCCGTCCCGGAATCGGGTTCGATCAACAAATGGTCGAGCGCGACGTGCGGACGCTCGCTCATCTCGCGTGGTTCGAAGACGTGCGGGTTGAAATCGCCAACGGCGCCGCGTCCCCAGGCCTTTTCGGCGCTTCGCCACAGCCGCTGCGGCTCACATTTTATTTGCCGGAGCTTCCGTTTCTGACTGAAGTCGAATTCGCAGACTCGCGACTGCTTTCGAAGCAACAGATCGACAAGTTGCTGGCGGAGAAAAAATTGACGCCCAAACTGGGCGAGCCGGAAAATCCGGTCGCGCTGCATCGCGCTGGGCATGAGATCGAATTGGCCCTGGCGGATTTGGGTCATCCGGATGCGTCGGTGGAGTTGCAGAGAAAGGAATCCACGCAGGCGACGGTCAAGGTGCGATTCGCAATTCACGATGGACCGCACGTTCCGGTGGGGCGAGTGAGTTTCGAAGGCGATCCGGGAGTTTCCTCCAAGGCCTTGCGAGGGCAGCTGCGGAGAGTGAGTCCAGACGCTTTGTTTGCAGGCCTGCGAGGCAAAGATTCCTTCACACGCGAAGCATTTGAAGAGGATCGCGCGCACCTGCTTACCTATTACCAGAACCATGGTTATCCCGAAGCGCGCATTGGCGATCCCAAAACCTCGGAATACCAGGAGAGTTCGCGCCGGTGGTTTCCGTGGCAGCACAAGACCGAAGAAAAAAAATTGGCAGTCACCATCCCCGTGGGAGCTGGGCGCTTTTATCGAACGGGTTCCGCTGACCTAAGTCCCTCGCTCAAGCAGATGATTGGCATAAGCAGCGACGCTCCAGCAGCGGGATTACAGTCACAGACGGGCCAGTCCTACTCCGCACAGGGCGTGGAGAATATGCGGCGCGCCTTGGAAATGCGCGTGCGCGCAAAGGCAAAGCAGGAAGGCCCGGAAGCACTCCGCGACGTTCAAGCGAACCGCACGCTGGATCCAGAAACGCACTCCATTCGCGTCCGTTTTGATTTAAGCGCTGCGCCGCCGTACACCGTGCGGCGATTGGAGTTCCGCGGCTTGCGGCGTTTTCCAGACCGTTTCTTTCGGAGCCGCATTGGAGTGAAGGAGGCAGCTCCGTTCGATCAGCGGGCGTTGGAAGGTGGCCTGGCGCGATTGGCGCGCACCGGATATTTCAAGCCCATCAAGAAAGAAGACATTCACGTCGAACCGAATGACGCCGCGCGCACGGTCGACATTACCATTCATGTGGAAGAGCTGGGTCAGCAACGCATCTCGTTGTTAGGCGGCCGAGGACAGTTCGGCAGCACGCTTGGAATCGCATATTCGCTTTTCAATCTCTTGGATCGTGAAGAGCTGCTTACGTCCAAGATCGAGGGAGGCCCCGAGAGTCTGCAATTGGCAATCGGCTTGGCGAAGGAAGGCTTTCTTGGCTCTCGCGGAACATTGGCGCTCTCGGTCTTTGATATGTTTTTAAAGCCGATGCTCACCGGCACGGTGAAAGGGCCTTTCTTTCGGCAGCGGAGCGAAGGCGTGACCGCTGACTATACGTACGCGCTTAGTATGCGAGATGTGCTGACCGTCAGCTATGGGCTTACGTATTCGGACACGAGCTATTCCCCGACGGCGATCGCGGGACTGAATGGCTTGCCCATCGGAGATGTTCACGCCAAGTCATCCAGCCGTTTCATTGGTTTCGGGTGGACGCACAGCACCGGCGATCAGCAGCTTGTGCTGGCCGATTCGGTTTCGGGCGGATGGCTCGGAGGAAGCGAGAACCTGGTGCGCTCCAAGGTGGAGTACGGGCGCATTTTTCGTGACCGGATTTTCAACTCACAAAATGCCTGGGCATTTCGAACGACATTCACCGGAGTGGGGAGCTATTCCGGCGATATGCCGATCACATCGCGGTACTACAGCGGTGATCAGTTTGTGCGCGGCTTGCAGGACGGAGACCTTGGGCCGCAGGCGCTGGTTTCTTCGGTGGGCCCTACCGGAAATGTGCAGTATTCCACAACACCGGCGGGCGCCAACCTGATCGGCGCAGCCAACGTGGAGTACCGCATTCGGCTCCGCGGCGGAACGGAAGCCGTCGGCTTCTTCGATGTGGGTTCAGGATTGCTGCAGCAGAATTGGCTTGGAAGATCACGACCGGCGGTCATCGATTCGACGAACAACATCATACACGGCTCGACGGGATTGGAACTGCGCTGGACGGTGCCGTCGATTGGCGTTCCGCTGAGAGTGTACTACGCGTTTAACGTGTTCGGGCTAAATCGTTCGGTATTCCTGCCAAACGGCTCGCTATTACATGTGGGCAATCGCTTGGGTTCTTTCGGCTGGGGCCTCGGCTCGCTTTTCTGAGAGAGTGCCGTGTAATACAAGCAGGTTCCTTCGACAAAATCTGCGGAAAGGTTGGGGCAACGGTTAGAGCAGCAGTTGGGAGCAGGTGGCGGCGCGTTTCCCACAGCAGTTTGACGCCTACGCTACCCTCCCCTATACTTGAAAATCGTACAAGGTGATTCTCACCTGTCTGGCCTTTTCTCGAGCTGTTTCCATCGAGACCACCAGCGAATTTTCAACCTCGCTTCCGACCGTTCCGAAGGAAAGGATTGTTGCATGGCCGAAGCTACCTGCCGCCGCGAACTCGACCTCGAGATTCCCGCCGACGAAGTCACCAAAGCGATGGAGCGCGTCGCCAAGGAATTTGCGCGCGTCGCCCGCGTTCCCGGGTTTCGCCCGGGCAAAGCGCCCGTCTCACTGATCCGCCGCCGCTTCGCCGACGATATCAAGGGCGAAGTCGTGCAGTCGCTCGTTCCGGAGCGCGTTGAAAAGGCCGTCTCCGAGCAAAAACTGACCCCCGTTTCGCAGCCCCAAGTCGACAAGCTCGATTTTGCCGAAGGCCAGCCGCTCAAATTCCGCGCCGTCTTCGAAGTTCTCCCCGAATTCGAGCTTGGCAATTATAAAGATCTCGATCTCGAAATGCCCGTGATGGACATCACTGACGAAGACGTCAACAAAGCTCTGCAGGAAATGACCGAACGCGCCGCAGCCTTCGCGCCCGTCGAGGGCCGCGCGGTCGAGAACGGCGACTTTGTACAACTAAAGCTGGTTGGCACCCCGGAAGGCGGCGGCGAGCCGCTGCGTGCAGACAGCGTCCTATGCCACATCGGCGCCGAAGAAACCATGGAGCCCTTCAACGAAAATCTGCGCGGCGCCAGCATCGGCGAGCATAAGAATTTTGATGTCGTTTACCCCGCGGACTACCCGGACGCCAAACTCGCCGGCAAGACCTATCACTACGCCGTCGAGGTTCTCGGCCTCAAGACTAAAAAACTCCCCGAGCTGAACGACGAATTCGCCAAAGATGTCAGCGATGCCGGCTCGCTTGACGAGTTGAAGACCAAACTCCGTCAAAGCCTCGAAGCCGACCGCGACCGGCGGCACAAGGACCTCCTGCGAGAAAAGGTTTTGGCCGCCATCGTCAAGCTTCACGATTTCCCCGTACCTGAGTCGCTTGTCGAGCATCAAATGGATGTGCGCCTTGAGCGTGTGGTTCGCTCGCTGGCTGCGCAAGGCGTCGACCCGCGAGCGGTAAACGTCGACTGGGTAACGCTGCGGCGCCGTCAGCAGGAGCGAGCTACCGATGATGTTAAAGCGGAACTGATTGTCGACCGCATCGCTTCCACGGAAAATATCGACGTCACCGACGAAGAGCTCACGCATGAGCTCGAACACGCTGCGTCGCACAGCGGCGAATCCGCGGAGGCGATTCGCGCTCGTTTGACAAAGCAAGGTACCCTAGATAGGATGAAAGCTAAGCTGCGGAGTGATAAAACTCTCGACTGGCTCGCGCAGAATTCCCGAATTCGCACCGTGGCCACGCCGGAATCAAAGTGAAACGGCAGTTCGGGCCTGACCGCGGAAAAATCTCATGAACAATTTCGACGACCCGGCTTATCGCAACACAACGCTTGTACCCATGGTGGTCGAACAGACCAGCCGCGGCGAACGCGCTTACGACATCTACTCGCGGCTGCTTAAAGAGCACATCATCTTTATAGGCACGCCGATCGACGATCACGTCGCCAACCTCGCCACCGCGCAGATGCTCTTCCTCCAGGCGGAAGATCCAGAGCGCGATATCCAGCTCTATATTAATTCTCCCGGCGGCTCGATTACCGCGGGTTTCGCCATCTACGACACTATGCAGTTCGTCAAGCCTGACGTGGTCACCACCTGCGTGGGACAAGCTGCCTCCATCGCCGCTGTGCTGCTCGCCGGCGGCACCCCCAAGAAGCGCTTTGCCCTGCCCAACGCGCGTATCCTTATTCATCAACCCTGGCTCTCCGGCCTCGGCGGCCAGGCCACGGACATCGATCTGCATGCCAAGGAAATCCTGCGCATGCGCACCATGATCAACAAGCTGCTCTCGCAACACAGCGGCCAGCCGATCGAACGTATCGAGAAAGACGTCGAGCGGGATTTCATCATGAATCCCGAACAAGCCAAGGACTATGGCATGATCGACGAGATTATTTACAAGCACCGCTGACGCGCATGGGCGAAGCGCGTTTGGTCGGAGCGAGTGCCTGGTTCCAAAAAGTTAGCAGCCGCTCAGGTTTCTCTTTCGCTCAGGGGATTTTTCAGCCTAGAATACGGATAGTGACTCCGTCCGCAGCCCGGCGGGGTCAGGGGCCTTCACACCTGTGAAAAAATTTAATCCAGACGAGCCATTGCGCTGCTCCTTCTGCCACAAGACCCAGGAGCAAGTCGAGAAGCTGATCAGTTCGCCTTCCGACTATCCACGGGCCTACATCTGCAACGAATGTGTCAGCGTCTGCCAGACCATCCTCGAGGATGAAAAGCGCGAGCAGGCCGCAGCCCCCGCCCGGCGCCTTCCCCGTCCACCGGAGATCAAGCAGTTTCTCGACGGCTACGTCATTGGCCAGGACCGCACCAAGAAGAAGCTCGCCGTCGCGGTCTACAATCACTACAAACGAATCTTTCTTAACAAGCAGCCCGGCGATGTCGAACTCAGCAAATCCAATATTCTGCTGATTGGGCCTACAGGAACGGGCAAGACGCTCCTCGCGCAAACGCTTTCGCGCATGCTCGACGTGCCTTTCGCGATTGTCGATGCCACTACGCTTACCGAAGCCGGCTACGTCGGCGAAGACGTCGAAAACATCATCCTGAAGCTGCTGCAAGCCGCCGATGGCGACGTGCAGAAAGCCCAGCAAGGCATCATCTATATCGACGAGATCGACAAAATCGCCAAGAAAGACGAAAACCCCTCGATCACCCGCGACGTTTCCGGTGAAGGTGTGCAGCAGGCGCTGCTCAAAATCCTGGAAGGCACCGTCGCCAACGTGCCTCCCCAGGGCGGCCGCAAGCATCCGCACCAGGAATTTACCCCCGTCGATACCACCAACATTTTGTTTGTCTGCGGCGGCGCCTTTGTTGGTCTCGAAAAAATTATCGAGAAGCGCGCCGGACGCCGCTCCCTCGGCTTCCATACCGATGCCGCGCCAACCACGCCGCAAAAGCGCAACACCGAGTTGCTTGAACAAGTCCAGCCCGGCGATCTCATCCGCTACGGCTTGATTCCCGAATTTGTGGGCCGTTTGCCCGTCGCCGGCGTCATGAACGACCTCGACAAGAACGCACTGGTGCGCATTCTCACCGAGCCGAAAAACGCTCTCCTCAAGCAATACCAGCGCCTCTTTGAGTTCGAAAACGTCCGCCTCCGCTTTACCGACGACGCCCTCGAGACCGTCGCCGAGTTAGCACTTCAGCGCAAGGTCGGCGCGCGCGGCTTGCGCATGATTCTCGAAGACCTCATGCTGGAGTTGATGTACCACTTGCCTATGCAGCGTAAAGTCCGCGACTTCGTGGTCAGCGCGGACATGGTGCGCACTCGCGAGATTAATTGGAGCTTGCTGGAAAAGGCTGGCTGAGTCCTTCCAGTTGCGGCCGCTTGGGGTGGCCGCGGAATCGAATTTCAGGGGTCCGAATGTTCACTAGAGAAAAACAGGAAATGAAGCGCGTACCTATGATGCCGGTGCGCGACATGGTTATCTTCCCGCAGCAGATGACGCCGTTCATCGTCGGCCGCGAAGCCAGTGTGCGCGCCCTCGAAGAGGCCCTTGCCGGCGACAAGAAGATTTTCCTGTCCACCCAACACGATGCTTCCGTCGATGACCCCAAACCCGAGGAAATCTACGCCGTCGGCACGCTCGCGAACATCGTTCAAAGCGTCAAGCTACCCGACGGCAACATCAAAGTTTTGGTCGAAGGCGTCGAGCGCGCCCGCGCCATCTCCATCGCCAGCGAAGAGGGCTTCTTCCGCGCCACCGTGCGCCTCCTGAACGCTCGTGTCGAGCCTTCCCCGCAAGTCGAACAGACCGTCCAGAAAATTACCGGCCTCTACGAACAGTTCATCAAGCTCTCGCAAAGCTTGAATTACGACACCATGATCGCCGCCGCGCGTGTCGACGATCCCGCGCGCCTCTCGGATACGATCGCCGCCAATCTTCAGCTTCCCGTCGATGAAAAGCAGGATCTGCTCGAGACCGTCGACCCGCTTGAGCGCCTCAATCGCATTGGCGACATTCTCGAAATCGAGCTCGAAAAGCTGAACGTCGATCGCAACATCAACACCCGCGTCAAGCGTCAGATGGAGCGCGCGCAAAAAGAGTATTACCTCAACGAAAAGCTCAAAGCCATTCAGAAAGAGCTCGGCCGAGGCGAAAAAAGCGAAATCGACGAGCTAAAAAAGAAAATTGACACCGCCGGCATGAGCAAGGAAGTCCACGAAAAGGCCATCCAGGAGCTCAAGCGTCTCGAGCTAATGCCACCCATGTCCGCGGAATCCACCGTCAGCCGCAACTACCTTGATTGGCTGCTCGCTGTGCCGTGGAAGAAGCGCTCCAAAGAAATTCGAGACATCAAAGCCGCCGAAAAAATCCTTAACGACGAGCACTATGGCCTCGATAAGGTCAAAGAGCGCATCCTCGAATTCCTCGCCGTCCGCCAGCTCGTAAAAAATCCCAAGGGCTCGATCCTTTGCTTCGTCGGACCTCCGGGCGTCGGCAAAACCTCGCTGGCCATGTCCATCGGCCATGCCACCGGCCGCAAGTTTGTTCGCGTCTCTCTCGGCGGCGTGCGCGATGAAGCCGAAATTCGCGGCCATCGCCGTACCTACATCGGCGCGCTCCCCGGCCAGATCATCCAGATGATGAAGAAAGCCGGCACCGTAAATCCGATTTTCGTTCTCGACGAAGTCGATAAGATGTCCACCGACTTCCGCGGCGATCCGTCCGCGGCGCTGATGGAAGTTCTCGACCCCGAGCTGAACCACGCTTTCACCGACCACTATCTCGACGTCGAATACGATCTTTCCAAGGTGATGTTCGTCTGCACCGCCAACGTGCTGCACACCATTCCGCAGCCGCTGCAGGACCGCATGGAAATCCTGCGCCTCCCCGGTTACACCGAGCAGGAAAAACTCGAAATCGCCAAGCGCTTCCTGGTTCGTCGCGCCCGCGAAGCCACCGGCTTGACCGACAAGAACCTGACGCTCACCGATGAAGGCCTGCTGCACATCATTCGACACTACACTCACGAAGCCGGCGTGCGCAGCCTCGAACGCGAAATCCAAAACATCTCGCGCAAGATGGCCCGCAAGGTCGTGACCGAAGGCGTGGACGCCAAGGTCAAGGCCGAAATCACGCCCGCCAACGTGAACGATTTCCTCGGCGTCCTGAAATTCCGCGAGTTCTGGCTAGAAAAGCACAATGAAATCGGCCTCACCACCGGCCTCGCCTGGACCGAGGTCGGCGGCTCCGTTCTCGCTACCGAAGCCACGCTCATGGAAGGCAAAGGCCGCCTCACGCTCACCGGAAAGCTCGGCGACGTCATGCAGGAATCAGCGCAAGCCGCCATGAGTTACATCCGCTCGCGCTCGAACACCTTCGGCCTCCCCAAGGATTTCTACCGCAACATTGATATTCACGTGCACGTCCCCGAAGGCGCCATCCCCAAGGACGGCCCCTCCGCCGGCATCACCATTTGCAACTCCATCGTCAGCGCGCTCACGAAAATTCCCGTGCGCTGCGATGTCACCATGACCGGCGAAATCACCCTGCGCGGCAAAGTTCTACCCATCGGCGGCGTCAAGGAGAAGCTCCTCGCTGCCCATCGAATGGGCTTGCGTACCGTGCTCCTTCCGAAGGACAATGAGAAGGACCTGGCGGACATCCCGCAGGAAATCCTCTCGAGCCTTACGGTACATTTTGTCGAGACCATGGATGAAGTGCTGCAGGTTGCGCTTGAGCGGCCTATCGTACCCATTGAGCACGACGCCGTCGCGCCCGTCGCCGCCGCCGATTCTTTCGTGGCCGGCACAGAGAAAGATAAGAGTTTGACCAACTAAGCAGCGTTGCCTCGGGCGCGGCTCGCCCTGCGCGTTGACTCCGGTCCACTGCGAATCGCACGAAAGCGCTTCGTATGGCTCGGCCGGTTCGAATCGCACGATCCAGTTCGAGCCATTACGCAAAAGCGGTCGCTAAGTTTGCTCCGTTCCGGCAGTGCCGCCGGTTTGTCGGAAATCTGAAATCTGGTTTGCCATCCTGGCCGGTTTTCGCCTGCCCGCACCTGCCTGACGGAGGGAGGGCAGGCGGGTTCATCTGCCAGTTCGGTGCACCGCCTCGTAGAGTAGTCCGGAAATTTCAGGTCGATTTCACAATCAGAATGCTTTCGAATCAGGTCGAATCCATTTGGAAAGTCTCAGAGTTAAGGACATATGAAAGAAACAAGCGTTGAAGGAAACAATCAGATGAGTATCAGTCTTGCCGAGCTGAAGGAAAAGAACATCACGGACTTGGCAAAAATCGCCAAGGAACTGAACATTCCCGGCGCCAGCGGCATGCGCAAGCAGGAGTTGATCTTTCAGATCCTCCGCGCGCAAACGGAGAAAAACGGTTTGATCTTCTCCGAAGGCGTCCTCGAATGTCTGCCGGACGGCTTCGGCTTTCTCCGCGCCCCGGAGTACAACTATCTCCCCGGCCCGGATGACATCTACGTCTCTCCGTCGCAAATCCGCAAATTCGATCTGCGCACCGGCGACACCGTCTCCGGCCAGGTCCGCCCGCCCAAAGATGGCGAGCGTTATTTCGCGCTAATCAAAGTCGAAGCGGTCAACTTCGAAGATCCCGAAGTCGCCCGCAACAAAATCTTCTTCGACAACCTGACGCCGCTCTATCCCCAGGGCCGCCTCAAGATGGAAACCACCAAGGAATTGATGACCGGCCGCGTGCTCGATCTTCTCTGCCCCGTCGGCAAAGGCCAGCGCGGTCTGATCAACTCGCCGCCGCGCACCGGCAAAACCATGATGCTGCAGGCCATGGCCAACGCCATCGCCACCAATCATCCGGAAGTCGCGCTAATCGTTCTCCTGATCGACGAGCGCCCCGAAGAAGTCACCGACATGCAGCGCACCGTCAAGGGCGAAGTCATCAGCTCCACGTTCGACGAGCCGCCCCAGCGCCACATCCAAGTCGCCGAAATGGTTCTCGAGAAAGCCAAGCGCCTCGTCGAGCACAAGCGCGACGTCGTCGTGCTGCTCGACTCCATCACCCGCCTCGCGCGCGCCTACAACGCCGTCACGCCGCCTTCCGGCAAAGTGCTCTCCGGCGGTATCGACGCCAACGCGTTGCAGCGTCCGCGCCGCTTCTTCGCCGCCGCACGCAACGTCGAAGAGGGCGGCTCGCTCACCATCGTCGCCACCGCATTGATCGACACTGGCAGCCGCATGGACGACGTCATCTTCGAAGAGTTCAAAGGCACCGGCAACATGGAAATCTATCTCGACCGCCGCCTCTCCGATAAGCGCGTCTTCCCCGCGATCGACATCCAGCGCTCCGGCACCCGCAAGGACGAACTCCTGCTTCCCCCCGACGAGCTAAGCCGCGTCTGGGTCCTCCGCAAAGTCCTCAGCCCGCTCTCCACGGTAGAAGCCATGGAGCTCCTACTAAGCCGCCTAACCAAAACCAAATCCAACGGCGAGTTCCTAGCCTCCATGTCCGCCCCCACCTGACAAGAATCAGCGCTCAGCTCTTGCACAGGAGCACGCTCCGCCGGCGGTTGCCAATCAAGCACTCGCGCGGTAAGGTAGGTGCACGGATTCTTATTCATGCTGCCACGCGACGCCGTCATCGTTAAAGATCCAAAGATCCTTGGAGGCACCCCTGTCTTCCGAGGCACGCGGGTTCCGTTCCAAGCGCTCCTCGACTATTTGGAAGGCGGACACGACCTGGAGGAGTTCCTGGACGATTTTCCGACGGTAACACGCGAAGCCGCAATCGCCGCTCTTGAATTAGCCAAATCCTCGCTCGTCCGCCAGCTTGGATGAAAATTCTCATCGACGAATGTGTTCCGCGAAAATTCAAGCACAGCCTCGTCGATCACCACTGCCAAACTGTCCCGGAGGCCGGCCTCGCTGGCATGGAGAATGGCGAACTCCTTTCTGTCGCGGAAAAGCGCGGTTTTGAAGTTTTCTTGACGATCGACAAAGGCTTCGTGTACGAACAAAGTCTTGTCGGGCGGGCAATCGCAGTCCTGATTCTTCGCGCCAAGTCCAACCAGATTGACGATCTGTTGCCACACGTTCCCGCTTGCCTCGCGAGTTTGCGCTCGATCAAAGCTGGCCAAATCGAGCGAATCGGCAGCTAAATCGCTGTCTAGGCCCGCGCAGCTATCCTCGCCGGCGATTACTCTTTCTTTTCACGACTTATTCGCGGCAGTTGCCGGCAGCCCCTTCAATTTTTCCAGCGCCAGCGCTTTGTACGGGCTATTCACCGAGGCCGCATCTGTAAACGCCGCTTTCGCTTCCGGCACGCGCTTGAGGTTGAGCAGCGCAAATCCCAGCCGGTACTGATTGCGCGCATAGCCTCCGTCATCCGCTTTGAGCAGCGGCGCGGCTGACCTGAGATTGTCCACCGCTTGCGCATTGTTCTTCTTCTGGATATTCACCTGGCCCAATGCGCTCAACGCCAGGCCCTTCTGCAACCCGCTCTGCTGTTTCCACTGCTCGTCGGTAACGCCCTCCGGCTTCTTGGCCGTCTCCAGAAGCGAAACGGATTTCTTGGCGTACGATTCCGCTTTGTCGAGCTGTTCGCCCTTCTCGCTGTAGTAATCCGCCAGCAGCAGCAACATACCGAGATTGTCAGGATCTTTCGCGAGTAGTCCGTTAGCCACCTCCAGCATCTTCGCGGTGTTCTGCGTCTGCCGGTAAGAGGCTGCCGCCACTCCTAAAGCTTGGTTCGCAAACGGGGAATCCGGAAAAAGCTGCGCGAAGCGAACCAGAAATGCCGCGCGCTTTCCCGCGTCGGCCGTCCGGTAAGCTCCGTCGAAAACAAGCTGCTCCACGTAGACTACGCTTTCATGGACATCCTGAAGCGTTTGCGCCTTTTGATTGTCCCAGGCTTCCTGCTTCGTTCCCTCCGGCGCCGGCTTCTCTTTGAATCTCTGCAGAATCTGCGCGGTCTTCTCCCCGTACGAGAACATCTTGTTGACGTCGCCCTTGCCCTGCGCCGCGCGCACCATGTTTACGGCATTCGACAAATTGTCCGCGTCCAGCGCAAACAACTTGTCGCCATATTCGAATGCCTTGTCGTAGTTTTTCGCCGCGATGTAGTAGTTGACATACTGATCGTCCACCACAATGACCATGTCACCTTGGGCGATAGCCGCGAATTTGTCGATCAACGCCAGCTTCTGCGCCGGGTCGCTCGCCGCGTTGATCTCGGTCAGCGCGTGATCGGCGTCCGAATTAGCCGCAACCGGAACGAATTTCCCAATCTGCTGCCCGCAAGCCGTGCGAGCCGCGCAAGTGATCCCCACAACAAAAAGGAAAGCCCCAACGCGCACTGTCTCTCGCCGCATAAATGCCTCCCAAGCCCACCTCGTCCGAGGTCACCAGTGAAATGAAGTGTGCGCAAATCCTAGCCCCGCCCCGCCCACCAGCGCAAACAAATTCCGCTCAGACCTTCGATCTGACGTTCTTCTTTGCGCTCCTCAGCGTTCTCAGCGCCTCTGCGTTAGGCTTTCTTCGCTTCTTCCTCGCTCTCAAAATAAAAATGATAATGGTTGCGACATCCAGGATTAAACCCCGCCCCGCACCCCGGACACCGCGACGCGCAATCCAAATACTCCCGAATCGTCATCTCCACCCCGCAAGCCCCGCACAAAACCGCCCGATCCTCCCACTCCCCCCGCCCCCAAACCGCAATCGCATGCCCCGCCAGCGCAATATGGCAATCCTTGCAAGCATAGTAGACCCCGCAACACCGCATCTTAATCGCAACAATATCCACCGCCGACCGGTAGTGGACGCACCGCGTCTGCGCATCAACCTCGACTCCCCGAACCCCTGGACGTTGTTTAGCGAGAATGGCCAACTCCTCTCGGTCGCCAGGAAACGCGGCCTCAACGCAATATTCTTGCGAATGGAACTCTCCTTGTCGCCAAAACTCGGCTGGCAAAAGTAAGAAGCTCAGTGAGCCGCCGCTCACACAACAAGTCTGTCAAATCGGCGGACCTAAGTGCGCATTTGCAACAATGGATCGAATCTCGCTCGCGAGCTCTTGGCTCTTCTTGAGAAGCTCCAAAACACTCCGCCAATTCTGTCTATGTCGGTGCCACATCTCTGCCCCGACGACCGCGGCAAAGTCGATTTTACGAGGCTGGCGCCAAGCCTCATAACTTTGAAGCCTTGCCACTCGTTCCATGAGATCGGTCACGCCACGAATCTTAGGCGATAGCCTCGCATTACCCTCCATCCAGGTGCGCCAGTACGACTTACCTTTGGATTGATTACATTTTCCGCAGCTGGGAACAAGGTTCGCTATTTCGGTGATGTAACCAGTGGGTTCCTGATTACTAATGATCGGCCGGAGGTGATCCCATTCTGTTGCTTTGTCTCCGCAGTACGCACAACAAATATGCTTGGGATCGATCTGCAAAATTCGAAGAGCTTCCAGTTCTTCTTCCTCGGTCGGTTCAATTACGGGAATGATCGCATTAATAAAGGCGTTGGTGATGCTTGAAGAACGCCCTGTTACGCTCATCGGGGCCGGCAGCAGACAATAGCGGATGCGCTTCATACTTTATGTCCTAACGATGTGCTCTCGCATGCGCGTCGAGGAGGTTTGCGGGACGGCGCCTTCCTTCCCCTATGCGCAAAACTTCCCTAGCGCAGCAAAGTGTCAAACCCCGCCTGCGCAAAATGCTGGTCATGCGTCAACGCCGCTCGAATTTGCTCCGCTTCCATCACTTGAAAGCTCGCGCAATCCGTCAGGCTCCAGCCCTTATCTGCAGCCTGCCGGTAGCGCTGTAGGGCACTCTCAAACTGCGCGCGCGTCTGGGGCACGATCGTCAGGTTCTGATCTTGACGCAGGCTCGCAACCATCCTGCCCACGGCTTCGCGGTACAGACTATCGCTGAAACTGTTGAGTACCTCCGCCAGGACCATATCGGTGGTCACCAGACTTTCCGACGAGAGCTGCCGACTAACGCTCACAGCCTTCTGATGAATCTGGTCTCGCGGATTCACAAGACCCATCCAGTAGCTGGTGTCAGCAAAAATCCGCCTCATTCATCCTTCTTCTTGGTTCCATAAAGATAATGATCCACATTTTTGGCTAAGTCTGTCGGAAGGCGTTTCCATGCGCTGTCCGGTACCTCCTTGGTTGCAGCAGAAACTATCTCTAGAATCGACCTCAACCCCTTTCCCGTCTGCGGAGATTCCTCTTCTTCCCGTGTACCCACTTCGGGCTGTTCCTTTGTATAACGGGTCTCGAACCCCAATCGGCGCAATATCTCTACAGCTTGATGTGAGTTGGTTGGGTCATTGGGGGGAACGCCCGCCGCCTCAAGAACAAGCGGGCGCGCCGGAAGTTCCCTATCACCTACAATGACAGTCCATTTCATCCCTTTCCTCGTCCACCGAAAATTACTCGCGGCACGAAGAATCTCCGCTCGGGTCAATTCCTTTG
>Ga0209647_1002708_pt1 | contig 14180 bp, 13 predicted proteins | sample GraSoi_2013_60cm_FD_185827 | JGI IMG/M metagenome (GOLD analysis project Ga0209647, IMG submission 185827) | Grasslands soil microbial communities from the Angelo Coastal Reserve, California, USA - Sample 9_17_2013_60cm (SPAdes) (version 2) | ecosystem: Environmental > Terrestrial > Soil >...
TGCCAGCAAGATCGGCAAGCTGGGCGAGAACATTTCCGTCCGGCGCTTTGCCCGCTTCAAGGTGGGCGATGTGGGCGAGACCGTTGCAATCACCAAGCCGCAGCAGGACCAGAAAGCGGAGTAACGCGGCTATTAGCTTGACTGAAGGCGGTAATCGAAAGATTGCCGCCTTTGTTTTTTGCCGCAGATTTGCGCAGATGAACACTGATGGGAATTTAGCCGCGAATTCACGCGAATGAACACGAATCGGGACCAAATGCTTTGAGTCAGGTGAAATTACAGAAGCCAGACTTCGGTAACAGACATCTAAGTTGCTAAAGCTCGTAGAATAACCATAATAACCATTATGACCGGCCGGCCTTTGGTGGAAACCGCGACCAAGACAATGCTCTTCAGTGAGATTGTGAGCATTGCCGTGGATTCGTTTCGCACCAGCAAAGTACGCTTTGCCCTGACGGCGCTGGGCATGGTAATTGGCACGGCTTCACTCATCGTTGTTGTGACGATCGGCCTGACGGGCAAGCAGTATGTGATGAACCAGATCCAGGGGATCGGCGCGAACCTGATCTACGCGTACTACGAAGGCGGCAGCAACGCTTCCGTGAGCACCGGAGCGAGCAACGATTACCTGACTGTAGAGGACATGCGCGCCGTGCAGCAGGAAGTTCCGGGGATACAGGCGGCCTCGCCCATGGTGGAGATCCACGACCGCATCGGCGTGGGCGGCGGCAAAGAGCGGGACATCCTGGTGCTGGGCGTCTCACCGCAATATTCTTCGGTGCGCAATCTGCAAATCCTGGCGGGGCGGTTCTTTGACGATGAAGATTCCATGTCGCGCGCGCACGTGGCGGTGGTGACACAGCAGTTTGCACAAAGGGTTTATGGCGGGCAGGACGCGGCGAAAGACAAGGATATCAAGATCAACGGCCTGCCGTTTGTGATTATCGGCACGTTCCGTGAGCGCGTGGAGACGTTTGGGCAGTCAGAGATCGCAGGCGACACGGTGCTGATCCCGTACAATGTGGCGCGCTACTTCACTGGAAATGACGCGGTGAAGCAGGTCTTCTTCTCCGTCTCCGACGCGGGCGACGTGCCGCGCGCCACGGAGATGATCCGGCACGTGTTGCAGTCGCGCCATCGGCCGGCGTCAGTGTATCGGGTGGAAAACCTCACGCAGCTTCTTCAGGTCGCGTCCAGGGCGGCCAACGGGTTGACGCTGATGCTTCTGGCAATTTCCCTGCTGGTGCTTATCGTAAGCGGCGTGGGGATCATGAACATCATGCTGGCCAACGTGCGCACGCGCATTCGCGAGATCGGCATTCGCAAGGCGATCGGCGCGACGCGGCGCGAAATCCGGCTGCAATTTCTCACCGAAGCTGTGCTCATCTCGCTGGCGGGAGGAATCGTGGGGACGATCCTCGGCCTGGCGCTTCCATTTTCTGTGCGCTTCCTTACTGAGTACCGCATTCCTATCTCCGGGCTCTCGGCCATTATCGCGATTACGGTGGCTACGCTGGTGGGCGTGATCTTTGGCACCGTGCCGGCAACCCGGGCGGCACAACTGGATCCGGTGGAGGCGCTGCACTACGAGTAAGCAGTCAGCAATTAGCAGTTAGCCAAACCAGGAGAATCAGCCGCGAATTTCGCGAATGAACTCGAATCAGATCAAGAGCTGTTTTTTGCTTTTAGTTTAATTCGCGTGTTTCGCGTTCATTCGCGTCTAAAAGCTTTTCAGCCGGTAGGGTTCCCTCGCTACCCCCGGGACAAAAGAGAAAAAGCCGGGCTGGTTTGCCCGGCTCTTTCAATATTAGCAATGCGGTTACATCACTAAAGCTAAACTCTCAAGCTCTTTGTGCAGAGCGTCCACGTTGCAGTTGGAGCCTTCAATGCGGCCCGCGGCATCCAGAGCATTTTCCGGAGAAACGCCGTATCCGCGTCCGGCAAGAAATAATTTTAAGAGTTCCGCAGTCTGGAATGAATCAAGTCCGCCCTGCAGGAGCTCATTGCGAAGCGCCGCCACTTCCGCCACCGAGAATTTCTCTCCCATAGGTCACCTCCGACCCTTATACTTTCCTTACCTTATTAGACACGTAATGGATCGGCTTTGTTGCAGGAAAATTTAAATTGCCCTAAATCGTAGGTAACACGACGAAAGTAATTCAGGCCCGCCGGAGAATTGCGGGCCTGAACACGGTTTCTTGATGTTTCCTTACGCAAATTTTCAAACATCTAATAAAGCCTTAATCCGCCATCTTGCTCAAGTGCACGTCAAACGGGGCTTTTGCCAGCAGTGATGTCAGCTGAAAAGCCCTGAATTTGTCCCCAATCAACTCGCGTTGGCGATAGAGACCGGGTTCGCTGTCCACCACTTCGTGCCGGGCCTGCCAGTTATCCAGGAAAGCCTGCGCCTGTTTGATGCTGACTTCAACGCTCGCGCCGCTTGCCGTCATGGCCTCAGTGGCGTACGAATCGAGCAGTTTGGGCCAGTATTTATCCAGGAGCGCGCTGCTGGCAAACATGTCTGCCCAGACAATGTGCCCCTTGACTGCTACTACGACGCCGACCGCATTCTGGTTCCGCAACTGCTTGATCACACTCTCATACGATTTCTGCATCGGCTGGACGATAGAGTCCACTTCCTGTTTTACTGCCTGGTTCTCGCGCGCCTTGGCGTAAGAGCTTGTGCCTTCGAGTTCGCGGATAGAGGAAGAGTAAGAATATCCCGCACTACCGCCGCTACCGGAAGGCTCCGGAGGCGCTGCCGCCATCACCTTGGCTGACATTGATGCCCTGCTTCTGCCGACTTCGTCCCAGACTTTCTGCTGGTTCTGTTCCGCCATCGCCTGCTTACGTACGCTCGGTTGCAGCATGACGGATGCATGGGTATCGAATTTTGCTGAAGTTTCTGTCCAGCGCCCGTGTTCCACGCAGAAGACAGAGAGATCGACGGGATCACTCTCGGCGGGAACAATGCGGTCTTTGCCGACTACGCGGTCCTGTTTGCCGCCGGTGACAACTTCTCCGGCCAGCAGGATCAGCGGATGTTTGGAGTTGTTGACCAGCACCAGGCGGTTCACTTCTGCCCCGCCGTAAGGACGCACCTGCACCGGACGTCGGCGCATGCTGGAGTGCAGATTTCCAACTTCGGTAACAACCACTTGACCTGAACGAATGCCCTCGTCCAGGGTGATGAACTCACTGGTATCGTGTATCCGGCCAGAGACCACGGGAAAGATGGTTAAATCGCCATGTGTGATGGGCGCTAAGATCTTGTAATCATTGACTGCTGCCGGCAAACTGCCGGAATCCCCTGCGTTGGCTAAGGCCATCAGTGACAATCCACACAGCACTGTCACCAAAATGGCCACAAAAGACGACTTCATATAACACTCCCTTTCACAACCGGCCCCCTGTTTTCACCCTAAGAATGTAAAATGGCAGTATTCTTGCAGTTAAAATTGGTACTATCCGAACGATGAGTTCTGGGTCCAGGCCGGCTGAAGGTGCAGTGGTTTCCGTTCGCGCTCTCTTTGAGAAGAGCGGAGGAGAGCGCTATGGCCTTACCTTGCAGGCCTTTGAGCTGGTTCTTGACCAGGTGGCGGATAAGTACCTGCCCGGAGCGACCTCCAAGCAGAAGCAGGAGTTCTGGCAGGGGCTGAAGCTGGAGGAGCTGGCGCTGGCGCGAGGCTGCGCCGCCGGCCACGACTCCGCCTGGCAGGCCTTTCTCACGCGCTTTCGCGAGAAGCTTTACGACATTGCCCGCGGCATCACCAAAGAAGATTCCAGCGCCCGCGATCTGGCCGACTCGCTCTACGCCGATCTCTACGGCACCTCAGAACGGGAAGGGCGCAGGGTTTCCCGGCTGAATTTTTATATGGGCCGAGGGTCGCTTGAAGGCTGGCTGCGCACCGTGCTGGCGCAGGAATTCGTGAATCGGTACCGCAAGCAGAAGCGTCTAGTAAGTCTTGAAGAGCAGGCCGAAGACGGGGTACAGTTCTCCGCAGCGGAACCGGGGCCCAGCGGGCCGCTCGATAGCCGCCTGGGAGCCGCACTGGACGAGGCTCTGGGCCAACTGGTGGGCGAAGACCGCCTGGTTCTGGCGGCCTATTACCTGGATAACCGCACCCTGACCGAAATTGGACGTATGATCGGAGTGCATGAATCCACTATCAGCCGTCGGTTGGAGAAGCTGCTCAAAGGCCTGAGAAAACAGGTGATGGCCGGTCTGGTTTCAAGGGGCATGAATCGGGGGCAGGCGGAAGAGGCCCTGGAAGCGGATGTACGTTATTTGCAGGTAGATGTAGGCAAAAAACTGCAAGAAAATCGTTCTGCGGCGTTCCAACAGAATAAGGGATCAGATTAGCAATGCCTGAGTTGTCCAACTTGTTACGCCAGCGGCTTGGCGCCCCAGATAGCGCCGAAGCCAACGGGGTCCCGGTGCACCCGGACGCTGACACGCTCACTGCATACATTGAGCGGCTGCTCCCCGCTGCGGAGCGTCAGCAGGTGCTCACGCATCTTTCCGCCTGCGGACATTGCCGCGAAGTCCTGGCCCTCAGCCAGCCGGAGCTTCCGGAGCTGGCTGCGCAAGCGGTGATCAAGCCTTCGCCGGTTTCACGCTGGCGGCGGTTATTCACGCCTGCTTTTGGGCTGGCGGCCTCCGTGGCTGCCATGGCGGTGATCGCGGTTGTGATTCTGCAAATTCCGCATAACCCTGGCCCTCAACCGCAAACCGCGCAAGGAACGAAAGCAGCGCCACTATCCGATCAGAAGGCTGCCACCGACGCCATGCCCGCAGCCCCTGCACAGCCGGAGGAAGCCCGGGTGGCTTCAGCGCGTGAAGCGGACAACCTTGCTCGCGGCAAAGATCGTGATCAAGGTTCCGGTTTGGGTTTTGTGGCTGGCGCGGCCGTGTCCGCGAAGATTGCCTCTGCCAGGAAAAAGGAAGATTCCAGACAGCCTAGGGCCGTGGTGGCACAGCCCGTTCTTACGGCTCAGTCAGCCAAACAGGATTTCATTAATACCGGTATCTTTGCCGGGAACGTCGCTGACAATGTCATCGACGGCCAGAGCAGCGACGATCTTCCACAGGCGCCACAGCCGCAACCTTCATCGTTGGCGGCTCGGTTTAACGCCAAGGCTTCAGGGCCGATCACCAGTTTTTCTGACATTCCCGCAAACGCCAACAGCAACAAGTCCAATGTGCGGATCATGACGCCACCGCCACCGCCGGACCATTTCGGCTGCACCGCGTGCAAGATGGTGGAGAAGGGCGTGCGTAGTGTTCTGCGTCGCGCTCCCGGCGCTACACCGGCGATCAGCAGCAATGGGCTGGCCTTCAGCGCTATGCAAGGCAAGTTCACCGGAAACCTGCAAAAAGCGGAGCCGGCCGAAGTAGCGGCTGCGCCGGAGAAAACCGGCGGCGCAGGACTGGAACGCTCAGACGCCCTCACGACGCGCTCGATGTCGGCAGCGGCTTTTGCGTCGATTGACTCCGAGCCAGCGCCGTGGAGAGTCATGGGCGGCAAGCTGATTAAGTCCACCGGCCCATCGCAAGCGCAATCCGAAGACGCGTATCCCGGCGCGAGCTTTCAATTCTCCTTTGTGAGCGCGCGTGGCAATGAGGTCTGGGCGGGCGGCACTCACGCATCGCTCATACACTCGCGCGATGGCGGCGCGAACTGGGAGACGGTGAAGCTGGGCGACGCTGCTTCCGGTGCGATTGCCAACATCCTCTTCAGCGGCAACCACATTCAGGTAAAGACCTCTGACGACCAGACGTGGTCAAGCTCGGACGGTGGCAAAACCTGGGTCCTGCAAGCCAGCCAGAATTGATTCCCGCAGAAATTCGCATCGCGACAGGGGCCCTTAGCTGGCAAGCACCTTCCCATCTTCGTTATATAATCCGCTGCAATGATTCTGATCAAAGTTGCGCTGCTGCTGTGGTTCGTGGCGCTGTTCCTATCGCTGGTGGCCAAGGGCGGAGGCAGAGTGTGGATGTTCCGGCTGTTCGTCGGCGGCTTCTGCCTGTTGCTGCTGGGGTTCTTCCTGAAATTAGTCTCTAGAATCTTGTGAGCAAGCTCCCTGCCTTTTTCTGAAATCCCGAACCCGCGAACTCAGAACCTGCACACCTTTTCTGCGGATTACATGCGCGGGTGAGGGAGCCCTATCGGCACGATTCTGCTGGGAGGCACGCCGTTCATGGTGCGACGTTTTCTCGAGTGTGTAGGGATCCCTCGCTGCGCTTCGGGATTTCAGAAAGAGAGTGCTGACTGCTAGGCCGAAACCAGCGACCCCACCTTCTCACCTGTGACAACACGCTTAATATTCCCGTAGACGTTCAAATTGAAGATCACGATAGGCAGGCTATTTTCCTGGCAGAGGGAAATTGCGGTGGCATCCATCACGCGAAGGCCGCGCTTAAGCACGTCGAGATAGGTGATGGACTCAATCATTGTGGCGGTGCTGACGAGCTTTGGATCGGCGTCATAGATGCCGTTGACCTTGGTGGCTTTCATGATCACGTCAGCCTTGATCTCCATGGCGCGGAGCGACGCCGCCGTGTCCGTGGAGAAGTAAGGGTTGCCGGTGCCCCCCGCGAAGATCACCACGCGGCCTTTTTCCAGGTGCCGCAGCGCGCGCCGGCGAATGAACGGCTCCGCCACCTGGTTCATCTCCAGCGCCGTCATCACGCGCGTGTGTACGCCTTGTTTCTCCAGTGCGTCCTGCAGGGCCAGTGAGTTGATGACCGTGGCCAGCATGCCCATATGGTCGGCGGAGACGCGGTCCATATCGCGCGCCTGCTCAGCCACGCCGCGAAAGAAATTACCGCCGCCGACGACCAATGCGATCTCCACGCCCAGCTCATGGACATCCTTGATTTCGCCGGCGATGGAATGGATACGGCTGGTTTCAACCCCAAAACCCTTGTCCCCGGCCAGCGCCTCGCCGGAGAGTTTGAGAAGGATGCGTTTGAAGGCAAGCATGCTGCATCAGTATAGAGCACTCAGCAGCCTTTTCCGAAGCCCTGAACTCGCGCGGAGCGGGACGAAGACGCTAAACGACCATGAAACAGCTATAATCTCTCCCGACACTCAAGTGTCGATCAGGGGGTTCTGTGAAAGCTATTCGCTTGTTGTGTGTTGTAGCGCTTTTTGCGCTTAGTTTTGTGCTGGGTTGTTCAAGCAAGCCGGGCACTCCTTCCTCCTCCACTGAGAATCCCAACGCTCCGAGCGGCGGCAATGCGGCGGGCGGCGCCAGCTCAGGCGCAAAGGAAACCAAGGCCGCCAAACAAACCATCACCATTCCCGAAGGCACAGTCATCACTGTCCGACTGGGAGAGACGCTTAGCTCCAAGAGCAGCAGTGCCGGACAGGGATTTCCCGCCACCGTGGCCGAGCCGGTTGTGGTCGAGGGCAAAACCGTGATTGAGAGAGGCGCGGCCGCGCGCGGCAGCGTGGTGGATGCCAAAGGCATGGGCCACTTCAAAGGTGGAGCGCTGCTTGAAGTGAAACTCGATTCCGTAACCATCAACGGTAAAGAAACGTCCGTCCGGACTGGCATGGTCGCGCGCTCGGTCAAAGGCAAAGGCAAGCGCTCCGCGGGATTCATTGGCGGCGGCGCGGGCGCGGGAGCGCTGATTGGAGCGCTCGCCGGGGGTGGCAAAGGGGCTGCCATCGGCGCGATAAGCGGAGCTGGCGCGGGCACTGCAGGAGCAGCGTTTACCGGCAACAAGGAAATTACCCTGCCGGCAGAAACGCCTTTAAGCTTCAAGCTCAAGCAGGCGGTAGAAGTGCAGTAAGAGGTCACACTAAGCCTGGGGATCAAGTCGCAAACAAAAGGGGATGCTCGTGTCGGCATCCCCTTTTTGTTTTGGTTCTCTCTCCTCGATTTGTTATTTCATTGGCTGAGCGATACTGACTTCACCTCCGTGATCTGCGCCAGTTGCTTGAGCTTTGCTGGTGCGATGCTTCCGGTCAGTTCCTTTGTGCCCGATCCGCTCAGCAGCTTGAACCCGGTCTTCATCAGCTTCTGCTCAATGGAAGCGCCGGTTCCGGTAAGCGCGACCGTCACCTTTACTTGAGCGTCAGGCGACTTGCAGTTCTTGTGGACTGTATCAATGCAGAGTGAGACAGAGCAGCGGTAAAATGCCTGCAGCTCAGGACTGAGCTTGGACACTACCTGTTTGTGATCGCCGCAATTTTTCTTCGGCAATACGGTCACGGAGGTCTCGACGGTCGGCGCTTCTGCCGTGACCTCAACCGTCTGGTTGACGCCATAGCTGGGAACAACTGTCGGGGATGGAACAGCCGGCGCCATCTGCCGAGTCCGATAGGTAAATGTCCCAGAGCCTACCCCACCGCCGAAGCCGGCCCCTTGGCCTGCCTGCATTTTCAAATCTGCAAGCCCTCCTCCCGGCACCGCCAGTGGCGAAACGCCCTCCGGCAGCTCTACTGGGACCTCGATGCGCACAGGCTTGCCGTCGCTCACCACTGTGCGTTCTTCCACCGCGACGAACGAGGTGTACTGCGTGGCCAGGCTGTGCTCCAGCCCGACCTGGATGATCTCGGCCTTGTGCTTGGAATCGCCCGATTGGATGCCGCTCCAGTCCTGCGACATCAGATCTTCCACCTTATTGCGCGCCCATATTTTCTCCAATGCGGCATTTGCCGCGCCGGCCGACGAAAAGTCGATTGGGATGCTGCGCGCAAAGTCACCGCTTCCCTGGTATCCCTTGATGGTGATCTTGCCGGCCGGATTTCCGGTAAAACGCCCGGTAATGACGATGGGCTTGGCGGAAAAAAGATCGCGCACGTTTTTGGGATAAACGTCGGTCACGGGCAGGCCGTTCCAATCGATGGAGATGTTCGTCAGCACCGGCGAGTGGACGCGCTCATAGAAACGGTCGGCCGCGGCCTGCGCTTCGCCCGGAGCGGTGACAAACTCCACGTCGCCGTGGCCCTCTTCCGCCATCTTGGCCAGAAGGAACCGATTCACTGAGGTTCCGATGCCGAAAGAAAACACGCGAGCATCAGAATGCTTCTTTATTTCCGCGATGATCTCCGCGTCATTGCCCACGTAACCATCGGTCATGAAGCAGACCACGCGAATGGGATCAGCTTCCATGGGCTTACCCGCGCCGGCATCGTCACCCAGCGCAGTGCGGATGGCTTTCATCATCTCCGTGCCGCCGCTGCCATAGGCCCCGGCCAGCACCTGCTTGGCCTTGGCCACATTTTGCGGCGTAGCCGGAACCGGTTCAGGAAAAAGAATTTTCGTGTCGCCGGAAAAGGTGATCAGGTTGAAAGTTTCATCTTTGCGCAGGTTGTCAAGCGCGCGCTGGATGGTTTTCTTGGCCATCTCCAGGGGAAATCCCCACATGGAGCCGGAGGTATCCAGGACAAAAATGAGCTGCCTGGGCACGACGGCTTCATCGGGAACTTTGTCCGGCGGCTGCAGGATAAGCGTGAAATATCCGCCTGATTTGTTGGAATGCGCCAGCACGGCGTCGCCAATACCCACGCCGGCGACTTTATATTTCAGAATAAAATCCTTGTCAGCCAGGACCGTCTCATCGGCCAGTTTGATATGGTATGAGTCCGGGCCGGTGCGGTCAGCAAAGATCTTGTGCGACGTTGATTCCACATCGCCTACCGGAACGCCTGCGGCCAGGTTCACCTCCATCGATACGTCGTGTCCGGCATGAGCATCACCGGTGTGCACGCCTGCCACCGGCGGGCTGATGCGCGAAGCGTCGGGTACCTGGTCAGTGTCCGGCATGGTTCCGCGGTCGGGCGGCGCAGTGGGATTGCCGGGAATGTAGCGCGGCCCCACTACCAAGGGGAAGGCGAATTCGTAGACACCGGCCTCATACTTAAGCAGCTCGATCACCGAAAGCTTGATCTCTACGCGGCCGCCGGGCGGAATGTTGGTGACCGACTGCGTGAATATGTTGGGGCGCTCCTGATCGAGCAACGCGGCAGTATGGCCAGCGGTGCGCGCCCGTTCGTAGATCTTGCGCGCCTCTTCACGCTCCTTGATCACGGCGCGGATTTCGCGCTCGCCCACCATCATGGTCATGCCGTCTACGGCGCTGTCATGGGGCAGGGGAAAGACGTAGATGGCTTCCACGGCGCTGGGCAGGACGTTTTCAAATTCCTGCGTGACTTCAATGCGCGCGACAAAGCCGCTGATCTCGGTCTTGATGCCGGTGTGTTTGAGCGGTACAAAGCCGGCCACCTTGCCATCTTTGCCGATGATTTGCAGCTGGCTATTGCCGGTGGGCTGCCCGGCTGAGGCATTCTGCGGATTAAGAACGATCAGAAGATAGGTACAACACAGGGCCACAATGGCGGCCGCTGACACCGGGGCCCCCGCAAAGCCGGATTTTGGCTTTGTGGGGTGGAAATGTGCTTTCATAACTTGTACTCCTGCTTCTTGCAGGAGGAACGAAGCAATCCAGAGTTCTTGCAGGATTTTGTTTTCAATCCTGAGCGTAGCGAGGGAACTCTACCCTCTTGGAGGCGCGGCGGGATGAATAGCAATGCCCGCGAAAGAATCGTGGTAATAGGGCTCCCTCACCCGCGCATGAAATTACAGAAATGAGGACGGCAGACTCCGGGTCGCGAGTTCGGGATTACGGAAAAGGCTGATTGCTGACTACTTTCCCAGCCGGAGGATGGCCCGGCGCAGCCGGTCATGTTTCAGCAGCAGGCGCTGGTAGCGTTGCTCTGATCTGGCGGCCTTGGCAGCAATGATGGCCCGCAAACCGCTCTTTTCTTCCGCTGTCCAGCGCGCCAGGCCTGGAACCAGGCTGAGGACGATGGCAAAGTCGGCAAGCGCGCTTTGGGCCTTCGCCGGTATTCGATCTACGACGTCTAGTTCTCGAGCCACCTGAGCCACACAAGCCTTGCGCATGGCTTCGGCATCGCCACCAAACTCGCGCGCCATGCGGCGCTGCACGGCGAAACCGATATTGCGCATGGCAAAGCGGTCCCACACTCCTTTTTCCGCACCAGGCAGTTCGTAAACCACATGGGCTTTGCTCAGCCGTCGCAGGGTTCGAGCGGGCGTGCGGTAGCGCGGACTGGCCTGGATTTTCTTTTCTTCCGCCTGCGCCAGCTTTTCGATCTCAGGATCCATGGAGCGGAAGCCCAGCTTGCGGTAAAACCAGAATGCGCCGGAGCCGATGGCCTCTTCATTGCCATCGCCAATCTGATATGGGTAGACGGAGATCGCATTGACGCCGTGCAGTTGGCGTAGCAGCCGCAATGTCTGCGCGTAGATCCAGGCAGTCTCGCCGTCGCGGTACGCCGGGAAGGTGTTGAAGCCGATCTCCGTCCAGTCGAAAAGTGAAATGCACTCCACGTAATTGATGGGCACGCCGTTCTTGATGGTGAACCCGGCGAGGTAGGCGCGCAGGGGCAGGCGCTTCTCCGGCGGCAGTCCCCAGAAATAAATTTCCCCCCCGCGGCCAACATTTGCCTGCACCACCCATGCGGGATCGGCATTGGCCGTGCCGTAGAGCTCGCGGTAGCGGACCCCGGTGGCTTCTTTCACCAGGTCGAGCGTTTTCTCCGCCTGCCGTGGCGGCAAGATCTTTAACGCAAGATTTGGCTTGGCGAATTCTTCTGCCAGCGAAACCTGCCGGCGCTGAATGAGCGACGCCCGATGAAAATAAAACTGGCGCACTGGTTTCCGCGACAGCGTGCGCGAGGCCGGTGAGCCGCTCATGTCCCAGCGCACCATGATTTCGAGCGAATCGTACAGCGCGGCTTTCTCCTTCTCGCTTAGCGGCAGCCGTTGAAAGCGCTGGATGAGCCACGGCAGTTCGTCTGTCCGCCCGCGCGCGGCCCGGAGCCAGTCACGGTAGGGCACATTGGCTTCGGTGAGAGAGTCTTCTTCCATCAGCGGAAAGAACCGCGGCCAGATGGCGGCGCGCTGCGTTTCCCGCTCATAGTCTTCCCATTGGATGGAAATCGCTTTGGGGTGGCGCTCCACCAGCCAGCACACCATGGGATAGCTGAATGTGGCCTCAACCACCGTTCCGGCAATGCCGGCCACCTCTTCGGGTGCGAAGTCATCGGGATCGGCGCCGGCCGCCAGCACGGCTTTGACTTTGGCTTCGAGCTTGCCAAGCAGGGCGTCCGCCGATCGCATAACGCGCGGTCCTGGCGGAAAGGCGCGGAGGAACAGCAAGAGATCATGAAAGCGAATCAGAGATTTTGCGTCTTTTCCAAAAGAAAGGCGGCCCGCAGCATTCAATAGACGGAGGAATTCCTGCTCTTTGATAGAGCCAATCTGCGTGCGCGCCTGTTCGAGCTTGTCCAGCAGCCGGGCTGCGTTCGATGAGGGCATGCGTTTTTATTCGAGAGCCAAACCTTTTTACCGCAAAGGATGCAAAGGACGCAAAGAGAGAAAGGTTCTGAATTTCCAACCCCCTTTGCGACCTTTGCGACCTTTGCGTCCGTTGCGGTTAATTCTTTGCGTCAGAGCAGGTAGTCGCCGCGATAAATCAGCCGCCCATCGATGACCCGAGCCTCTTTGGTCAGCGCGTGCGCCTTCGGCGGCTTCTCATCCAGAATATGCAGCACGGTATGCCCGTGACCTACAAGATAGTCAGAGACCAGCATGCGATGGCAGCGGAAATAAAGCTGCTCGGCGCACATGATGGCCGTGTTGCGGGCTTCCGCGCGTTCAACCAGGCGCGCGATGGCCTGCTGAAATTGCTCTGACAGCATGTAGTCGGCGTAGTTGCGGAATGATGGATTGCGCAGCGCAATGTTCGGCGACTGGTCCGCCGGCATCTGCTTGCCGCGGCGTCCGCCCAGGTCTTTTTCCCAGACGTAGCCGCAACCGATCTCCGGGAGCCAGAGCTCCAGGTGCTCGCGGTTGAAATGCGGGTGGCGGCGCGACATGGGAAACGCGCGGATGTCTTCCAGCACGTGAATGCTGTGCGCCTGAAGGACGCGGGAAAAGTCGGCGAGATCGCGCGTGGAATGCCCGATGGTTAAGACCGTAGCCACGGATCGATTTTATTGGATGCAAGAGAACATCCACCACGGAGACGCGGAGGCACGGAGAAAACAAAGCCAATTTCGCCGCAAGTTCATCATGGGATCGCCCTGATCGAAAAGCCTGTTTCATTTCACCGCAGAGGACGCAGAGTCCGCAGAGAATTGATAAAAAAATCCTCTGCGTTCTCTCCGCACACTCTGCGGTTAATTATTCGATTTATTTCCGATCACCTGCTTCGTTCAAGCATTATTTACAATGGCTGCGCATGCATCCTCTTCTGCTGGAAACTGCGCACCGTCCCATCGCCATGCCCAGCGGCCCGTGGATCATGAAGCAGAACTGGCATGATCTGCTCTTTGCCCACTGGGCCATGGCGCCGGAAAAGATCAGGCCGCTGGTGCCGCGCGAACTCGAATTGGACCTGTTGGATGGCAGCGTTTACGTTGCCGTCACGCCGTTCTGGATGAGCGGAATTCGGGGCCGATTCGCGCCGCCGCTGCCCTTTTTCCGCAAGTTCTGTGAGCTGAACGTGCGCACATACGTCCGCTATAAAGGCGTTCCCGGCGTTTATTTCTTCAGCCTGGATGCTGGCAGCCTCCCCGCGGTCCTGGGCGCGCGCGCCACCTTCAAGCTGCCTTACTTTCATGCGGCCATGCTCATCCGGTCTTCTGGAGAAACATACGAGTATGGCAGCAGCCGCCTGCAGGAGCCCCGACCGGCGAACTTTCACGCGAGCTACCGGCCGATTTCCCCGCCGCGTGAGCGGGCGAAAAGCTCGATCGAATATTTTCTTACCGAACGCTACTGCCTTTACACGGTCCATGAAAGTAGAGTGCTTCGTGCTTACATCCATCATTTACCCTGGCAATTGCAGGATGCCGAAGCCGAGATTGAGATCAACACTATGGCGCAGGCTGCCGGCATAGATCTGCCGCAGAGCAGACCGCTATTGCATTTTTCGCGGCTGATGGAAGTACTGGTATGGTGGCCGGAAAGGGTCGGGTAACAAATTCTTTTCCCTCATTTATTTATTGGTAGCCAGACTCCGTTTTTATGTGCATAATGCAACCCAATTTCGCGTCCCGGAGATGAAACCATGAGCGGCCTAGGACTTTCCTCACCCCCTTCCCCTGACCCATTGCCAACAGCAACGGCGGCAGCGC
>Ga0209647_1002709_pt1 | contig 14178 bp, 11 predicted proteins | sample GraSoi_2013_60cm_FD_185827 | JGI IMG/M metagenome (GOLD analysis project Ga0209647, IMG submission 185827) | Grasslands soil microbial communities from the Angelo Coastal Reserve, California, USA - Sample 9_17_2013_60cm (SPAdes) (version 2) | ecosystem: Environmental > Terrestrial > Soil >...
TTCTCGGCGTGGCGCTCTTTCCCTGGATCGCCGGGACGCTGGCGCAGTACACAGGCATCTGGTCGCTGCTCCCCTACTCGGTCGGCCTCACCGTTATCATGCTCGCTTTGTGGTGGACTATCAGGCGTGGATCTCAAGGGTTCCCCGCGGGATAGCAGCATATCTCACAAATAAAAGAGCCGGTGGTCGGACTCGAACCGACGGCCTTCAACTCGCCCATGAGGCCTTTCATCTGGTAGCACTTCGATAAGTTCTTGCGACTTTTTTCCTCCGCACTGCCATATCAAATCCGCTTATATACTTATCATGAAAGTTCGTAATCCAAAAACTCAGACTCTCATCGTTTTAATGGTTAACCAGGAGTTGATATCAAATATGTATCAAAAAGAGGCATCTGGCGAGTGCAGATGGACGTATTGTTCGTTGGGGGGGCAATATAACGTTTGGGAACTGACTCCTGTGACAGAAAGTGACAGCGCAAGTAAGCATGAAACAGGAGTATGCTCTTCATTGGCTCCCTGTTCTTTGTAAGGAGGGAGAATATGAAACCTTCCAGGTCAATCAGACTTTCACATCTCATCAATATCGGTGCTAAAACCGAACACATGCTGAACGAGGTTGGTATTTGGACCCAGCGGGACCTGCAAGAGGTTGGGCCGATAGAGGCGTGGAACCGTATTAAAAAGCTGCATCCCGATCAAGCTACACTCGCCTTCTTGTACGTTCTGCAAGGAGCTCTCCTGGGTGTTCCATGGCATAAGCTACCGGTAGAGGCGGTAGATGAACTCCTGTCTGAGATAGCGTGGGATTGAGTCTCAAGAGCTCGATGACCTCGCCTCGAATTGGGAAGAGCGCCTATCATCTCATTGGCGAAGTGCTGTGCCTTTTCCACAGCACCAGAGGCCTCTCTGGTGCTATCTGATGCGCTGGAGGGTTCTTCTCGTGAAACCTTTCTGTAAGAAAGTGACTGCGAACTCGGTCAAGGTTTCGAGAGGGATTCTCCACCAGGGTCCTTGATGTACAGCAACGTCCACACTCCCACGGCCACAATGGTAGTGGAATGTGGTACAAGCGCTACAGCGGACAGTCCTTGATCTGCGCTATGATTCGAAGTCCTGACCACACTCCAACGTGAACCGTCCCAGTGCTCGATCAGATTGTTGTTCGAGGTATCCCCGACGGCCCACACATCGTTCACGGAGAGAGCTGTCACACTGAAAAGATCGTTACTAAAATTGTCCGGGCTTGGACTGGTGACGACACTCCACCGCGAGCCATTCCAGTGCATGGTCAACGACTCATCCACGATTTGTACTACGGTTTGTACTGCGGTTTTGCGTTGTATGGTGTAGGAGAACTCACCGACGGCCCACACATCGTTCGCGGAGAGAGCTGTCACCCCCCAGAGCTCATTACGTACCTTGCCGGGATTTGGACTGGGGACGATACTCCATCGTTGCCCGTTCCAGTGCGCTATCACCGTGTGCGTGGTATCATACACGTGCGTGTCAGTTATGACGGAGCCGACGGCCCACACGTCATTGGCCGAGAGAGCCGTGATTCCACGGAAGTTGATGTAAAGGGGGGTAAATGGATTGGGAATGAGACTCCACTGCTTGCCATTCCAATGTTCAATGAGTGTCCCTCCGCCTGAGACAGCGGAGCCAACAGCCCAGGCATCAGTCGACGAGACAGCCGCTACCCCCTGCAGGACGCCGCCGTTAATGGGATTGGGCGTGACACTCCACCGTGAGCCGTTCCAATGTTCGATCAGTGCATGCCCTACTGGCGCGTTGTCAACGTTTCCTACGGCCCAGACATCATTTGTCGATGCAGCAGCTATTGCACGAAGACTAACACTCTCCATTCCGGTAATCGGGTACGGGTCGGGACGGATGCACCATTGTGAGCCATTCCAGTGCTCAAGCAACGCATGAGGATTCCGCGGCGGATCGTAGAACCCTCCCACGACCCAGATGTCGTTCCGCGAGAGAGCGGTCACCGCGCTCAAGTTATATTCATGTACGAATCCGGTTGTGCTGGTAAAGATGCACCCCTTTTCAGCGATACCTTCTGTTCCTGGTTCGCGGCGATGTGAGGCCAGGAGCAGGAGCATAGCTCCCACGAGCGCTCCCACGATCAGGACAGCAGCGAGCGTATTGAGCAGACGAACAAACTGCCTACCCGGACGTTGTGTACCTGTTTGTGCTTCAGGCTTGCTCGGAGGGGAACCCGGTCCTCCATCGGCAGGTACAGGCATTTCCTCGGGTATAGAGACTTCAGGGTCTGTCTGGAACAGGCGTGCTTTCGCCCGCGAAAGGATCTGTGCTCGCTCTGTTGGATCGACAAGCATCGGGTTGAGATTGGCTTGCTGAAGGAGGATAATCAACTCCTCATACTGTGGGTCTCGCTCTTCTGGTAGCCTATCATCGGGGAGTTTCATTCCTGCTTCCCTCCTGCTGTCTGGTGGTAGATCCCCCGTAACTGTTGGAGCGTACGCGAATACAATTTACGTACTGCGCCTTCGGATTTCTCGAGGATACCCGCGATTTCGAAAAAGCGTAGACTCTTTGTATAGCGCAACCATAGCAGCTCTCGCTGAAGTGGTGAGAGTTGCTCGAGTGCTCGGTAGAGACGTTCATAGCTCTCCTGTTGTTCGATATATTGCTCCGGTGTTGACGCCCCGTCTTCCACCTCTCTGGCCAGTTCTATCGGTACCAGAGTGAGGAGAGCAAGGTGCCGATGGCGATCGACCAGTTTATTTCTCGTCACGCGCATCAACCACGCCAATTGGCGCTCAGCAGGAAGGCTAGAAAGTGCTTCGTTGTTGAAAGCAGCAAGAAAGACCTCCACCAACAGGTCTTCAGCATCCTGCGTATTCGATACGTGTTGACAGATATAGGTAAAGATAGTCAGAGCAAAACGATCGTAGAGTGTGCGATTACCTTCATCCCGAGTTGTTTCCTCGCCCATTCGTTGCATACGCTCTCCTCTTTGATTTTTTACCCCTCATCTAATAAGTCGTATGAAGTTGCAAAATGGGACAAATTGCTCAAGACACCAGCAACAAGCCCTTGATCCACCTTCACGAATGCTGGTGTCCACACTCTGAAACGGCTGTTCAGCCAACCTTGCCTTTGAACATCGAAATGTACAACGCGAACGAGGACCTACCCCGACCAGCGCTGCATGGTGAGTAGGGAAAGCTTCTGCTTTCTGTCGCCTGCTCTCCATGACGGGAACCGCTCACTTCCAAGGCCTTGCGCACGAAACGGTGTAAAGCGCTCGGCAGGGCCTAATAGGTCTCTCTCGTCTGTCTCCTCTTGATGGGTTTTCCGGGCGCACCAAAAATTCGTGGTCCTCATCAGTCACAATTTCCTCATCCGTACGACTTCTTGTATGAGAGAGTAATTATTTGAGAAGGAAGGCGTATGCAACAATTGAATACGGATCAAAACAGCGTGGAGGGCACGCTCTACGACCGTTTTGCTGTCTCCATCTTTCAGTATTTGTGTCAGCAGGTGTCGACTAAGCAGGATGCCGAAGACCTGCTGCTGGAGGTCTTTCTCGCAGCCTTACAAGACGAAGCGCTTTCCAGTCTCCCCCAGGGGCGGCAACTGGCCTGGTTGCGACGAGTTGCCCGAAATAAGGTGGTTGATCACTACCGCCACATTGCCCTGCTGAACTTGCTGCCGATAGAGCGGGCCCTAGAGATGGAAGACGGGGCGTTGACACCGGAACAATACACCGAACAACAGGAGAACTATGAGCGCCTCTACCAATCGATTGCGCACCTCACCTCGCTTCAACGAGAGCTGATCGGGTTACGCTATCGCAATGGGCTGCGCTTTGCCGACATTGCAGTTGTCCTCGGGAAACCCGAAGGAACGGTGCGCCAATTGTTTGTGCGTACCCTGCGCCAGTTGCGTACGATCTATGATCAGCTAGAAAGAGGAGAACAGCGATGAAATCGTTTGATGATCTGCTCCCGGAAGAGCAAGAACCACAGCATGAGGAACTGATACTCCTCTTGCAGCGTGCCTACCGCAGGCCTCTTCTGGTACCTCCGGCTGAGCAAGCGCAGATCCTTGCGCGGGTACGAGAACGCCTGGTGCAGACAGACCAGGGAGCCTCTCTCAATGGGCATATACTTGTACCTGGTATTGGGGGACACAGTTCCTTTCCGAGCAGGCCTGAAGCGCGAGTAGGCAAACAGCATCGTCGTGGGTGGCTTGTTCGACAGCTCAATGCGCTCGCTGCTGTCCTGGTCGTCACAATGCTACTTGGCGCTGCTCTACTCCTCTGGCTAACGGCAGGTGGAGGAGGCGACACACCAACACTGACACTTTCCACAAATGTTGCAACTATTGGTACCACCACCATCCGGTTAGCTCTCAAAAACTTTACGCCCTCGACCAGCGTCGCCTTGACGCACGATATTCAGGAACCTATGGCTATCGTTGGGGGCTCCTCCATCATCCGTGTCGGCCTGGCGGGTTCGGCAAACGTGGCTGTCAACATCGCTAGCGATTGGGAGACGGGTTCCCACCCGATTGTGGCGGAAGATCTCAAAACCCGCTACACCGCCAGCGCTACGCTTCAGATCACTGGGAGAGGCCCGACGCCTCCGCCGCACTTGCTCATTGACAACAGGCCTCTTGATTTAGGCGCTGCGATTACAGGCACGAATACGATTCGTCCTTTTACGTTGCCCAATAGCGGTAGTGGGTCCATCACCTGGTCGGCCAGCAGCAAGCAAGCGTGGCTGCTGGTCTCCCCCAGCCAGGGCACCTTCAGCTCAAGTCAGACCATCTCGATCGCCGCGCAACGCGCCGGACTCAAGCCGGGTGATTATAAGGGTGATCTGGCCATCTCATCGAATGTCGGCCCAACACAGCACGTGGAGGTGGACATGAGCGTGCTGCCTTTGCCTTCCGGGCCGGTGCTGACCTTGTCGCCAGCCCTGCTGTCGTTTAGCGCCAACGATGGCCAGGCGACCCCGGCTGCACAAACGCTGACCATCCGCAATCCCGGGACGCGCCCATTATCCTGGTCACTTGCCAGCCAGGCCCAGGCGACTGCAATTGCCCAGTTGTCGCTGTTGCGCGCGCTCGGGCCTGGTGGCAACTGGTTGAGCGCTTCTCCGTTGTCGGGAGTCGTCGCTCCTGGCGCCACCGCTTCTATCCAGGTCGTCGTGCGTAGCCAGAGCATCCTGCCCGGCACGTATACGGGCACGCTGCTGTTCACCGCTCCAGGGGCAATCGACAGTCCTCAAGCGGTCAACGTCTCCCTGACGGTGCTCCCGCAGTGTGGCATCGTGACCAACTCGGGCTTCCTGTCGTTCACCGCTGTGCAGGGCCAGAGCAACCTGGGCACCCAGGCCCTGAGCCTGAATGCCACGGTCGGTTGCTCCGGGGCGGCCATCACCTGGAAGACCTCTGGGATGCCCTCCTGGGTAGCGGTCACCCCCGCCAGTGGACAGTTGAGGGGTACCACCAGTGCCGTGGTGTCTATCAGCGTCAATACCGCCGGCCTGTTGCCGAACACCTATTCCGGCCAGCTCTCGTTTGTGACCGGGATGAGCACGCAAACAGTCGTAGTGAAGCTAGTGGTACAGGTCCCTCCTCAGTCCTCTGAGGAACCCGTGATGGGCGCCTCACCGCTCAGCCTCAATTTTAACAACACCCAGGGGCTGCCCAATCCCACCGGGCAGGTGGTGACCATCACCAATACTGGGGGGAGTCCGCTCAAGTGGAGCACGAGTCTCCCTCTACTGACAAGTGGTTGGTTGGGAGCTGCGCCGACAGGCGGTACGATTGCCCCGGGACAAACCGGGCAGGTGACCATCACTGTCACTACGTCTAAATTAACCCCTGGGACCTATGTAGGCCAGATTGCGCTCAACGGACTCGACACGCACGGGAATGTTGCGCCGGGGAGTCCACAGACCATCACCGTGAACCTGGTGATGCAACCTCCCTGCACTCTATTGCCTCCATCGTCGAGTGCCCTCTCCTTCAACGCTGTCCAGGGAGCGGCAAATCCTCCACCGCAAACTATCACGTTCATGGGAATAGGAGATTGCGCCTGGCCGGTGACATGGAGTACCAATGTATCGTCAGTGGCCAACTGGCTTACGATTTCTAAGACGAATAGCATTATGGGTACCGGTCAATCTGGGAGTATCGTGGTCGCCGTCACTACTGCCGGGCTGTCGGCGGGGACCTATCAAAGGACGGTGAGCATCTCCGCCACCGATGCTTCCGGCGCAGCCGTCCAGGGGAGCCCGCAACCGTTCACAGTGACGCTCACCATTCTTCCACCCTGTACACTGTCGTCGCAGGCTAGCCTGGCATTCACCGTTGCCCAGGGGCAAACGGCCACTGCTCAGACTGTTGCTGTGAGCGAAACAGGGACGTGTGCGCGTCCTGTCTCGTGGACTGCAACCGGGGATGCAGCCAGCAGTTCCTGGCTCGTACTTGCTGCTGCATCTGGCACGGATGCTGGGACGCTGAGCGTGAACGCGACTGCTGCGAGTGTGGTACCCGGCACCTACACGGGGACGATCACGATTGCTGCCACCGACAGCACCGGCGCTGCCGTAGTGGGAAGCCCGCAGACCATTGCAGTGACGCTCACGGTGACAGGCTTTACCGTGAGCGGGTCCGTCGTGGTGTGCTCCCCTACGCCCTCCTGCACGACCTCGCAGCCATTGCCAGGAGCAACGGTGACATTAACGAGTGGCAACACAACCGTTGCCACCGCCGTTGCGGATGCATCGGGCAATTACACCTTCGCGAACGTCGCGCTGGGCAGCTATACGCTTTCGGCCACTGGTACCGAGAGCAATGGGACACACACGGGAAGCGTTCCCGTCACCGTGCAGGGCAATACGCCCGGCGTGACCATCCAGACCTTCTAGTACTTAGCATCTCCGGCTTTGCCATCATCGCTCCGACCCCTATGGAGTTGGAAGTGGAAGAACGATGAACGTGACGCTACGTATGATCCTTTTGTGTTGAAACGAGAAAATAGCGCGGAAGGAAAAACATGGATCAGGAACTACTCTCTCTGCTGGCTGGCGATTTGGACGGCCATTTTCGGCAGCTCGTTGAGGTCTATCAGCAGCGACTCTATCTACTTGCCCTGCGCCTGGCAGGTCGTCCAGACGATGCTGAAGACATCGTTCAGGAAGCTTTCATCCGCGCCTATTATGCCCTCAAAGGCACGCCTACACACAAGGTCCGCGTTCTGGATCTTCGTAAATGGCTGATCACCATTACCCTGAATAGCTTTCGTAACTATACGCGCAAACGTGAGCAACCCGTCATCTCGCTGGATCTGCCTGAGAACGGCAGAGCGCTCGACATCGCAGATCAAGCTCTCGGGCCCGACGAAGAGGCGTACTGGCACGAATGGCGCTATGAGCTTGAGGGGTATATTGCCTCACTTTCAGAACACTATCGTCCGGCAATTACCCTCTACTTATTTGAAGAGCTTCGCTACACTGAGATAGCTGAAGTGCTTCAGCAACCCGTCGGGACTGTCAAAGGTCATATCTCTCGTGCGAAATATCTGCTGCGGCAACTACTGGAACCCAGGATGGAGTGACATACAGCTATGGAGTACAAAGACGACGAACGACCCGCATTGAACGGCCATGGCACTGGAAAACTGGAGAGCCTGCAGCATGTGGCTGTTCCCGCCACGCTTCTCCCCACCGTCTTGAACCGCCTTGGGCCAGGGGACAGGCCGATGCCAGGTAAGCTATCAAATCCTGATGTTCCCCTTTCTCCAGCTTTCACTTTGCGCAGGGCTACGCAGATCGAAGTAATGGGTGAGCGCTACCAGTTACAGGAACCCATAGGGCGAGGAGGGATGGCCACCATTTATCGTGGTCGAGACGTACACAGGGATCGTGTTGTGGCAGTCAAGGTGTGCGAGGCCTACAGCACCGACGCGAAGGCTGTGGCACGCTTTCAGCGCGAGGCGAAGGCGGCGTCTTCTTTGCGGCACCCCAACATCGTGCAGGTCTACGACTACGGGCAGACCGAGGGCAATTATTATCTCGTCATGGAGTTAGTCGAGGGCACCAACCTGCACAGCTACCTGCATGCGCGTGGCGTGCTCGATGTGGACCGCTCCGTCATTATCGCCCATGATGTCGCCCTGGGCCTGGGCGCTGCTCATCGCCGGGGCATTGTCCACCGCGATGTCAAGCCGCAGAACATCCTGGTGGGCCGGGATGGCTCGATCAAGCTGACCGACTTCGGCATCGCCTGGGTCCAAGAGGACAATGCCAAACGCCTGACGACCACGGGCATGACGCTGGGCACGGTGCATTACTATGCGCCGGAGCAGGCCCGGGGCGAGATTGTCAGCCCGGCTGCTGACGTGTATGCGCTGGGCATCGTCCTGTATGAAATGCTCACCGGGCATGTGCCCTTTGATGGCGATAACCCTGTGGTCGTGGCCATGCAGCACATCCATTCCTCCCCGCCAATGCAATCCCAGTATCCCTGCGGCGCTGGAGGAGATACTGCTGCGCTGTCTGGAAAAAGTGCCCGAGAAGCGTTTCCGCGACGGCTCACAGTTGGCGCGAGCTTTCGCCATGCTGGGCGACGCTAAATTGGGTGAATCGGTCCCTGTCTTATCAGCAAAAGCAGCAATGCCCGCAACCGCTCCTCACATCCCATCTCGCCCGGGTACCAGTGGGCGTGACGGCGCTTTAGTGCCTGGCTCTCCTGCTTCATCTCCAGAAAACGGGAATAGCCCTGGTGTCCCATCCGATCGGCGTGATTCGCGCTTTGCCAGCATGATTACGCTACGCATACTGCTGGCAATCTTGTTCTTGCTGGGTTTTAGTGCTTTCCTGGCAGCCCAGCCAGGTTTCAATCCCTTCCCAAGCTTTTCCGGTAGAGGGACCCCTGCACATGGATTGCTTGAAGTCCCTGACCTCCAGCAGATGCGTTGGTCAGACGCACGCGCACAAGCTGAAAAAGCAGGGTTTCGACTGCTCTCGGTAACTGGTCAGACAGAAGGTCTGGTGGTTGGTCAGAATCCGAAAGCTCATGAGAAGGCGACAAAGGGCTCTACGCTCGAGGTCAGGATGGAACTACTGACAACGACTATGCCTCCCCTCCCTCTCGAGAGGAGACTTGCTCCAGTAGATGGTGAAGGATGGTGGTCAGGATCTCATCTTGCCGCCACATACAGTAACGCGCTGGTTTCCCGCTACTGGGGCTACAGTTGATGTCGGTTCAATAGTGACGCTGTACGTGAACGATCTCTCCGGATCACCTGCTGTCTAGCAATCAAGAGGGACGCGACAGATTCCGCTCAAAGAGGTGAGTGATGACCTATCAAGCACAAAACGGGGAAAACCCTCATAAAGACAGAACAACCAGACATCGTATCAACCTGTTGCTCTTACTATCTCTGGTACGAGCAGGATGGCGAGTGACCCCGGTACGAAAGGCGTCTCCTATGCGTTTCCGTTTAGGAGGAGTAGCCCTCGTCGTACTGTGGATCCTGTGCGCCGGGTGTGGTCCCTCGCCCTCGGTCCTCGTCAGGTCTGAAGCCCCCATTGCCTGGGCCCTGATCAGTCGAGGCGTCAAGGCGTATGCGTCGACAGGGGACGCGTCCAGGGCCTCGGACAGTTCGTATGCTACCTGGTGGCAGGCTCGGTCGACCAGCCAGCAGTGGATCGTGTACAACCTGAACGGCGCAGGGAGTGTAGGAAAGGTGTTGGTGGTCTGGTACGATGACCAGACCCCACCGTATGATTACTCGCTGATCCCGGGATATCGGCCGATCGGCCTCCCGAGGGACTACACGCTGGAGGTCAACGCGCAAGGGAACCACGGCCAGCCCCCTGCCACGGGTTGGACTCAAGTCGTACGCGTGACGGGAAACACCTACCATTCTCGGCAACACCTCATCGACATGACCGGCCGGCACTGGCTGCGCATGAGCATTAGCACAGCTCTCGGTGGACCGGGCGCGATGCTGCACCTTGATGTGTACGCGCTGCACTCCGACCCTCCACTCGCGGGGGACTTCCTCTTCCTGCGGGACAGCATCACCCAGGGACCGGCGCTCCATCTTACCTTCAACGGCGTGTTGTCGATCCCACAGCTCATTGCTCGTAAGGTAGCGGGAGGCCTACCCGTGGAAGAGGACGGAGGGATTCAAGACATCACGCCGGCCAATAGTCTGGCGCACCTCACCACGTGGTTGAACCTCTTCCCGGGGAAGTATGTCGCCCTGAACTACGGGACGAACGCCGCGTTGCACGGGTATATGTCTCAGTCCACGGTGTTCGTGTACTTCAACACGATGGTCCAGGAGGTATTGGCGCGCGGGCTGATCCCGATCATCCCCCACATTTTGTGGGGTGCCTACCCCATGATCCAGCGGTGTGGACCTGCCGTGAACGCGGCGATCGATCAGATCTATGCGGCGTACCCACAAGTCCTTCGTGGTCCAGACTTCTGGGAGATCTTCCAGCACCATCCCGAGTGGCTCCACGAGGGGATCCATCCAAATGCGATCGGCATAGGCGTCTATCGACAGCACTACGCCACGTTGCTGTGCTCAGTGCTGTACCAGACCGTGTGCTAGGGAGCCCTCACCGTCCTCGTCGACATCGCCAGAGGCTTTTACTGCCAGAGAATGGTTCACAGAAGCTTTCCCTGCTCATCATGCAGAGCTGGTCGGGATGGGTCCTCGTTCGCGTGGTAAAGAGCTATTCTTGGACTAGAGTGCAAGGAATATGTAGGGGTTAATAGATAGGAAACATATCGAACATGATTAAATAAAGCTTACTAACCTCTCATGATAATTGACTTTTGCTGTCAATTGAGAAAAGGTTGGTCAAAAGAAAGAGCCTCAAGCCGCTTCTCATCTGGCTTAAGGCTCTGTATGTTTACTCATTGGTGCCAAGGGCCGGACTCGAACGTCTATTATTCGTCGTCTATTACCTCTAACAAGTCAGAGGGCCCTACACCCAAAGCACTAGCGAGTTTAGCAAGCACATGCGTTGAAATTTCTTGCGTTGGGTCACGATAGATGCGCCTGAGCGTCCTCTGGTCTATATCGGCTCTCCTGGCTAGATGTTATTCGGTCAATGCTTACTGAGATTGTAGAGGAAGGCACATTGACCGAGCAACAACTATAGCTCAATGCAGGATTCATTGTCGGAATGCTCAGTAAAGAACAGTAAGAGTGTGGGACCTTGGTACCCTCGGCAAGGTAATAGAGTCAGGAGAAGATATGGGAAAGACGCAGGATGCAGGATTAATCGGGCAAACAGCTGTGTTGAACCGGCTGGTCCAGCTCGGATATGAAGTACTCATGCCCTGGGCGGATTATCTTAGCTACGATCTTGCCTATCTGGTAGACAAAGAGGAAACGCACTTCGGTTTCTTCAAGTTTCGGGCGGTAGAGGTGGTGCGCGTTCAATGTAAGGTCCATGGTTGTCAAAGGACGGGAGCTATATTGCGTTCAATACGCATAAGCTCACTAATCGCCTGACGAAAAAGGTGAGCTATCACGGAATAGCCGAGTGGTTCGGAGTATATTCGCCTGATACGGGAAAAGTGTATATGGTAGCTGTGTCCGAATCAGGGAAGGGTTCGGAGATGAAATTGCGACTTCATCCCACAAAGAATAATCAGGAGAAAAACGTCAATTGGGCGAGGAATTATGAAATATGAAGCCGGTGGTCGGACTCGAACCGACGGCCAGCAGTTTACAAAACTGCTGCTCTACCGCTGAGCTACACCGGCGTGATATCTGCTGTTGTCTCGTTATCGAGACAGAATGAACAAAACCGCTGCTCTGCCACTGAGCTACACTGAGTATACCACAGGGGGTCAAGATTCCACGCGGGACCGAGGGCGGTTCTAGCACAAATCGGGGTCGTAGTATAGTAGGGGCAAGGGCGGAGGATACGGGGTATCTTTACAAGGCCCTTGTGGTTGCCCTGCTCGCCAGCCCTGATTCTTGGTGGAACCGCCAGCGGCAGCGAGACCAACTCTCCACACTGGTCAAAGGATGCCCGACTCATCACGAATCATCGAGAGATCTTTCTGACACACGTGTCTCCTTCTCATGCATGCTTCGGCTCCCACTCATGTGGAGCATCCGTCATCCCATATTCCCTCAGAGAAACAATCTTTCCACTGTGGAACCGCACAACAGACGCTCCCTCAAAGCCCGCGCGCGTCCCGGCAAAGGTGCACTCAAACACCCACTCAAAAAAGCAGACCTCGCCTGTGACGTAGAGGGAGGTAATGTCCCAGCGATTGACCTCGTTGCCGTCTCCCAACCACGTATCTATCCACCAGCCAATCTTCTCCACACCTCTATAGGTAAGGCCGTCATATTCTATGATCACGCATGCCGGGTCCAGGCTACCTAGTATTTTCGCTCGATTACCTTCTTTCCAGCCTTCAACATACAGGCGAACCATCCGTTCAGCGCTAGCATGGTCCATAGTGTTTCGGGTCCTTTCACTAGTCGCGCTTGAAAAGCGTATTCCTTACTCCTGTGGTATCTTAACATACACTTCCCGATTTCCCCGCTTAAGTCGGTAAGCTGCCAATCATATCTTCTCACTGTTCCATACCAGGTTGCTTACGGATGATACCTGTCCTTGCACCAACCTTATGCTAAGAGATACACTAGTAGTGTACAAGTACAAACAGCTGTTCGGAGCCATATGGAGAAGAGCGAGCAAGCCCATCGCATAGGCAACGGGACCAGGCTAAATCGCCAGTTTGACGAGTTAGCAAAAGGTATGGCTGGCCTCGCACATAAGATCCGCGACCTTACGGTTGCAGCATTTGAGTATACTACCGTCTCCGGCGCAATACAGAAGCTGTTCGCGTCATTTAAGGAAGTATCGAATGCTGATCTGACCGAGCTACAGTTTGCCGATATGTTCGCTCAAACACTCGCCTATGGACTCTTTGCCGCACGCTACAATCATACAGAGCCGGCCCGTTTCCAGCTTCAACATGTCACCAGGGCTCTACCGGGGACGAATGCTTTCCTGCAGCAGCTTTTTGCCAGCCTCAGCGGGCCTGAACTGCGGGACGAACCTTTTAGCCATTACATGGATGAACTCGTGAACTTGCTAGCTGAGACCGATGTAGGTACAGCGCTGGCCGGTTCCAATCAGTGCACTTGCCAGGAAGATCCCCTGATCTACTTCTACGAGACATTCCTGGAACAGTATGACCCTCAACTGCGCGAGCTGCGTGGCGTCTATTACACACCCGAGCCTGTTGTCTCCTATATGGTGCGCTCGCTAGATTTTCTGCTTCGCTCCCGCTTTAACTGCCAGGACGGATTAGCTGGTACCGAGATGACTACTATCACGGGCACAGACGAGGGAGACGGGGCACGTGTAATAGTGCTTGATCCTGCGTGCGGCAGCGGCGTTTTTTTGCACGCGGTAATCAAGCACATCTGGGAGACGTTTCGACAAACGACAAACGCTGGGAAGTGGCAAGGTTATATGCATGAGCATCTATTGCCACGCCTCGTTGGTTTTGAATTACTGCTGGCTCCCTATATGATGGCTCACCTCAAGCTTGGCGCGCAGCTCGCCGCGTTGGGTTTACCGGAGCCAGAACGGAGCAGCTGGGCCTATAACCTTCAGGATGAGGAACGGCTGAACATCTACCCGGCTAACACATTGGATGAGATGAGAGATGTTTTGCATTACGGGAAGCGAGATTTGCTGGTCATACTGGGCAACCCACCGTATGCGGGGCACTCGGTCAACAAGGGTAAATGGATTACCGGCCTGTTAGAAACCTACAAAGAGGATTGTCCAGAACTGAAGAAACCTGCTCAAGCAAAATGGCTGAGTGATGATTATGTGAAATTCATGCGCTTTGCGCAGTGGCATATTGAGCAGGCAGGTTGTGGCGTTGTGGCTTTTGTTACCAATCACAGCTATCTTGATAACCCCACTTTCCGTAGTATGCGCCGCAGCCTGCTGCGGAGTTTTGATGAGATCTATATTCTTGATCAACACGGTAACAGTAAGAAGAAGGAGCAGGCTCCTGGTGGATCGAAGGATGAGAACGTTTTTGACATACAGCAGGGTGTGGCAATTAGCATCTTCGTGAAACGGCGAGGTGCAAGAACGCCATCCCATGCGAC
>Ga0209647_1002712_pt1 | contig 14161 bp, 18 predicted proteins | sample GraSoi_2013_60cm_FD_185827 | JGI IMG/M metagenome (GOLD analysis project Ga0209647, IMG submission 185827) | Grasslands soil microbial communities from the Angelo Coastal Reserve, California, USA - Sample 9_17_2013_60cm (SPAdes) (version 2) | ecosystem: Environmental > Terrestrial > Soil >...
TTAGCCAAACAGCAAGTCGGATTGGATGACTATGAAGTGCGGCATTGGCAGGGCTGGTATCGGCATATCACGCTAGCCATGTTTGCTCTGGCGTTTTTGACGGTGGTCAAAGTGGCAGGGCAAAAAAGGGGGCCCAAATTCAGGAACACGAAGCCGTTCAGCTCCTTCCCCTGACGGTTCCCGAAGTGCGCCGACTGCGGCTTCGCGGCTGGTGTGGCAAGCTCCTGCGACACCTGAAGGAGTTCTGTACTGGTCACAGTGGCGCAGGCGACATCAAGCCGGGGCTAAACGCTTCCATATCAAACGGCGCGCCGCTCGTTTCGCTGTCTAAGTGCGGCTGTAGTACTAGATGAGGTGGATCAGTTGTGCCTGCCTCTTATTTCTACCCGCTGGCTTCCTGTCCATCTTTACACAACTTTCGCGATGGCATCGGATCCGAGCCGCTGTGAGCATCTGGAGAAAATGGCGATTGCATACACGGTGGTGATGGGCCACACGGGGCAAGAGTTCCAGGGCGGGCAGGATGTCGAGTGCCAGGCTAGGCGCTGTCATGATGACTTTGGTTCGGTGCGGAGGCACAAGCTCTCCCAATGTGGAGAGGATTTGGAGGCACCGTTGTGAGAGCACATGGGTGGGAGAGTGAATCGAAGGATCAATACCAACTGGAACCGCTTCGGGGACAGGTGTCTGTACCAGCAGACGAGGAATCTCCTTCCCCGTTTGCTGTCTACTCGGCGTACCAACGAAGAGAAAAGCGGGTGGCGCCGAAGATCGGCCTGTCCCAGCAACAGCGCGTGTGGCTGGAACGGTTCGCGAAGGGAGCGTTCCAGGGCTTGGGAGAGGGTGGACACAACGAGTGGGCGATAGTCTGTGAGGGTCAGCAGGCGCGCCAGGCGTTGCGCCCTTTCCTCATCAGCGTCAACAATCAGGCAGGCAGGATAGGTGGGCGAAAGATCCTTTGCAAGGCGCATGGACATGAGCAAGACTCCCTCGGGTCACACTACCGTACCACAGCTGGTGTGTAGCATCTTTCGTAGTGGCATGTTCCTATCCTCCCTTGCAGCAGGGCAGCAGGCCCTGTTTGCCATCAGAAACCAGATCAATGGGAAAGTAGGCAAAAAAGCCAATTGCCAGACCGATGCAGTACCAGAGGCATGCATGCTTGATGCGCTCTGCACGCCTCTAGGAGACCACGCCAAACAAACAACCGGTAAAAAACAACAAAAGCTTGCTACACGTTGCCGATCCAACTATTTCCCACAGGTGAGCCGAGGCCACTCGCCAGGTCGTACCCGGCTCCAGCCGTACAGCACGACGTGCCATCTGAGCCGGAGGTAATGTCGTGGTAGTCGGTGCTATAGTTGGACGATGTCGCAGCGATCTGGTAGGCAAAGCGGGTCGAGAGATTGTTGGTGGTCAAGGTTGTTCCATGAGCCTGATCGGCCAGCGCGATGACACCAGCTACGCTGGGTGCGCCAACGCTCGTCCCACCAATTTGGAACCAGCCCTTCTGACCCTGGTATCTCGTCGAGTCGTAGACCGCGACGCCTGTATTCGGATCAGCATCCCAGGCGACGTCCGGCGTGCCACGTTTGCCGCCGCAATTATTCACGTTGGTTGTGGTGCCGCAGTAGCCAACCTGATAGCCTGGCTCCGTCTCATAGGCACTGGCCCCTCCGCCTCCCCCGCTCCAGACCTTCTCGCTCCCGTAGGTGCAGCCGGTGCTGACGCAGCCGCCGCTCTTCGTCGTCCCGTTGATCGTCAGCGAAGTGCCGCCAATCGAGAGGACGTAGGGCGAAGCTGAGGGATAGTCGGCGGGCGTGCCGCTATCGCCAGCCGAGACGGCGATGGCGACTGGCTTGTTAAAGTGACCATCATAGCTGGAGCTGGTCTCGCTGCTGAACTCCGAGCCTCCCCAACTGTTGGAGACCACCTGGGCGTGTGTCGTGGCATAGTCCTCGGCTGCCAGCAGATTCGCGAAGCTATTGCTATTGGCCTCGACCAGCAGAATATGTGCCTGCGGGGCGATGGCATGGGCCCATTCGATATCCAGGCTGATCTCCAGCGCCCAGCCGCTATTGGTGCGCGGATAGTTCGTGCCGCCCGTCTGGTCCACCTTGGTGAAGCAGCCGCAGCTACCTGCGATAGTGGGCAAGCCGAACTGTTGGGAGAACGTATCGAAATCGCTGGCAGCCGTCGGGTCGTTGTAGGCATCAACGAGAGCGATGGTGGTACCAGCGCCGGTGTACGTCCCGTTGAGATGGTACGCGCTGTTCACTTGGAGAGGGCTATAGCCGCTCTGATAGCCGCTGGTGGCCTGGCTATGCGCCAGCTTATACGTGGTGTGCGCACCGCCTGCGGAACTGCCCACCGTGGCAATAGCTCCAGTTTTTGTCGTCAGGATCAGCATCACGGTAACGGCAAGGATGCTGGCAATGGCGAGGAGACGTCGTAGATGCATCGTGAATGTACCCTCCTGTGGCTGTTGCCACTGATGATATGAGCGCGTGAACAATCTTTGGTTGATTGCCCCGCAACGATAGGGAACGCGGCAAACCCGCTGAACGAATGCATACGACGCACGCATCTGCACTCGTTCGAGACCCGATCAGTGGGAAGGGGGAGTAGGAGTACTCGTCGGTTTCCCACCACCAGGAGGGGTAGGCGTGCTCGTCGGAGGAGTGGGAGTACTCGTCGGCCGTCCATTACTCCCGCTCTTGCCAGCATGGAAGCCAGGTATATTGGTCGCCAGGCACGTCTCCAGTGGGGATGTGCCACAACGTTGGAGCGCCTCCGCGAGATAGCTACGCGCGTTGCTGTTCGTCAACGTACCGCTCGTATTGGTTGCGTCATGCGCTGCCAAATAGCGAGCGTAGGTGAGTAAATCTTGGATCTCGCCATAGCCAAAGACGCGGCTGGATGAAATAGCGGTGCCGCCGGGAGTCGTGCCTTTGAAGGTTCCCTGGTGAAGGGAGCAAATAGCCTGGGCCGCATCACCGGTGTTGTCCGTACTCAGCGAAAAGCTCGCTGCCAGGTTTTGTGCTTCAGGCAGCCCGGGACAATTGGCCGCGTGCCCGTTCGCGCCCGGCGTGGGAGTTGCCTCTCTCCCCGTTCCACGGGTCGGAGACGGCTTTGCTGGTGTGCTTGTCGCACTCGTCAAGCCGACGAGTGCGTGAACCAGGTGTTGTCCTCCCGGTGTCGAAGCAGCCATCACTGCTGTCCCTCCGATGGCGGCAATGCTCACAAGAGCAATTACCAGGAGTTTTCCTTTGAGCAAACGACTGAACACACTACTGAATCGCATACGTGGTCCTTTCTTTCTCTATCCATTTCACTGGGGTAACGGCATCTATCATGCCATTGCCTCTGCTTACGAGAACAGCGGGACGAAAGACGCACATTTCTCTATGGGGAGAGTTGGACTTTGCCAGAGATCGGTTACGGGCTTAGAGAAATAGTACCCCTATCTGGCGATTTGAGGGTGAGGTGTAGGAGTCAGGCCAGGTTTTCCCCCCGTATTGCCGTTCCCATGCCCCCTAGTATTGCCATTGCCGCTATTGCCATTCCCATTTTCGTTGTAGCTTTTCATGGTAATTGCTGTTGTCAGGGCAACTGTGCCATCGGGATTCAGAAGGCCAATGCTCTCAGGATGCTGGTGTCGCTATTCCAGCTGGTGGTGTAGACATAGACTCCATGTGGGAACGAGCCTTGCACCCCCGTTTCCTGCTCGTCCACCAGTAATTGCGCCCCTGGTTGGATGTTTTCCCCCGTGATGCTGATCGTGGCTTGTTCGTTGGGGTGTACGGACGCGACAATCTCGACGCCGAGCAGGTGGGGTTTGGAACAGTTGACCAAAGCCCTCAACTCTGCTATACTTATCTCAACTGTTGATGCGCCTTGATGCATCACTTCCCTCTTGTGCAGGGAAGAAACCTCTGCCCTATATGGACTGAGGTCTGCCGCTACGGTTGCCGGCAATAAGCCTCCGGGCTTACTTCAAGGGATTGCAGTATCCTGTCATGCCCTTTTGCATGGTAGGATAGTTCAATCTCTTAGCAACGGTACCGTATCGCCCTCTTGCCCCAGCACATCCGTCGTTACCAGCCGTTCTGCTAGCGCAAGCCGTGGCAGGAAGCTCCGCAAGGTGCGGCGTGCGTCAGCTTTGAGCGTCGCAAGTTGGCTGCTCAGGCGATCGTGATCTGGTCCGGCGGGAATCGCTCCAATGGAGCTGGAGGCATTCCTCAGTTGCTGCTCGAAGTCCGCCAGCGCCTGGCGGTACGCCTCAGCGTGTGCCGGATCGGCAAGACTTGCCAGTGTGCTCAGCCGATCCCTGGCAAACTGCAGATCCAAGTCGGCCCGGCTTTCAGGTGAACGCGCGAGCGAGACCTGCACACCTTGCTCCCAACGTTTCACCGCATACAGCGGATTATTGGGATTGGACACCTGTGCAGCTGCAACGAGCATGCCGGTTCCCAGGAGAAGGAGGAGGAGACAGAAGCCAAGCACGAGACCCAGGGCGGGGTGTGCGTGCCACAGGCGCGGGAAGAACCATCTGCCTTGAGAGTACTTGCTACGCAACGTCGCATGGTGCACCAGCAGGTGCCTCTCCAACTGTAAGGCAAAATCCGGGTCCGCCTGCAAATGAGGGCTTGCTTGCCAGCGCCACCAGTTCTTCTACCTCCGGATCGCTGGCAGGCGTGTGCGTACGTGAAGCAGACAAGCCCGAAGGCTCCCCACCATTCCAGGAGCGCCTACGCTCTTGCTCGAGTCGATCATTGAGGCGTTCAGCTAGTGGTTTCATGGTTTCCCTCCCCGGTGTCGCGTTTGAGAAAAGAATGCCTGCTCGGAGGAACCGCGCTTTCCCAACAGACGATGCAGGCTGTGCAGCGCCCGAAATTGCAAGGCTTTGACGGCGTTGGCTTTCTTCCCGATCATGCGTGCCACCATCGCCACATCGTACCCCAAAATGAACCGGCCAACCAGCACCTGGCGCTGCTCTTCTGTCAGCGCATTGATCGCATTGACCACGGTGTTCCATTCATCCTGCGCCTCCACGATCTCCGCCGGGTCCATACCGAGATGCACGCGAACAAGTGCCTCACTGTTCCCCGACGCAGCCTCTTCCTGGTCCCCTGGATCGAGCGAGACAAGCGCCGGGAGGTGTTCTCGCTTCCGATAATAGGCTGCCACGGTGAGACGCGCAATCTGGAGCAGCCAGCCAGCAAAGCCCGCCTCGTCGCTGGCTCTCAACTGACCGATCCCTTCGACCATCGTCAAGAAGACTTCCAAGGTCAGGTCTTCGGCCGTGGCACGATCAGGCACGCGTGCGGCGATGTAGCCAAATATTCCCGGCAGGAACCGACGATAGAGCGCGCTCAGCGCCTCGGCTTCGCCCTGCCGTGCCTGGTCGAGCAGATAGCTCATAGCCCCCATTGATTGGTAGTCTCCCTACAAGGAATGATCCCTCTTCATTCATAACAGTAAGTTGCACCAGAGCCTATTGTAGTTACGAGTACGTAAAAAGACAATCACCATAGCCTCTGTATCTGTTTTTCCGGTGCATTCAGAAGAAACTCGTCTGCGACCCGTAACCACATGCGCAGGTTTTGCAACTATCCCTGTGAAGGTGGAGCATAGCGAGGTATTTCCTAATTTTGAAACATCTCCGCCTCGCTGCCATCTTCTCATGTATGCAGAGTGAAGGAAGAAGTTTGTATGAAATTCGTGCGCCTCGTCAAAGGGAAACTCTTTGTCGCTGTGCTCACCGGGGTCGTGCTCATCGGAGGCGCACCAGCAGCATTTGCCGCATGCCCGACTGGTAAAGGTGTGGTCCACAAGGAGCAATGACATGTTTATATCTGGGCTCGGCGCATTCTTCTTCGGCCTGTTACTCGGCTGGATCTGCTACCGGACGCTGCGACTGAATGCGGGTGCGAGCGTCCTCGTGGAGATCGCGACCATTATCGGGGTGCTTGGCGGCGCAGCCGTCCTGGCCCTATTTAAGAGCGATGAAGGTGGGCTGTTTTTGTTCGTGGGAAGGAGTCGCTCGACTGCGCAGCAGTCCTATCATGGCTAACTCTACGTTGACATACAAATAGCATGGGGTACACTCCAGGATATCCCAGGGATGTCCCGGAGCAATCTCATTCGGCAGCACAGTCCGAAGGAAAGGGTGGACATCATGTTTCGAACGATCCTTGTCGGTCTTCCCAGATGTCGTCTTGTAGGTCTGCTGGTGGTATGCATCCTGCTTGCCAGCTCCGCTCTCTTTTCGATCGGTGATGCGAAAGCGAGTTCTTCCACTTCCAGCTATAGCCTGCCCACCTGGTGGGCCAAGTATCAACGGCTCCTCACGGGCTCATCCTCGCCACCCTCCTCGCAGAGCCAATCATTTTCTGTCGGGTCTAATGTCGATGTGAGCAATGAGGATACCCCACAGAGCGAAACCTCGATCACGGTCAACCCCAACAACCCCACGATGCTCGTCGGCGGCTCCAATGAAATCGTGCGCTTACCCATGCGCGGCTATTTTTCCAGTGACGGCGGCAAAACCTGGGGAGCCGTTGATCTGCCGCTGCCTCCTCCGGCGACGACGAATGGGGTGGATTTCGGCTCCGACCCAGGCGTCGCCTTCGACACGCGCGGCAACGTCTACTACTCGTACATCGTCGTCTTCTTCAATCGCTTCTTTGACTCGATCCAGGGAACCGAGATGGCCGTAGCCAAGTCCTCTGATGGCGGGCGAACCTGGCCCCAGGTCACATTCTTTAACTTCAACAGCGGCAGCGGCAAGTTCAACGACAAACCGATGATCGCGGTGGATACTAACCCACATAGCCCATTCCGCGATAGCGTCTATGTGGCCTGGGATACTGCTTCTTTGAATGCGGGCAAGTCCTCAGCCAACGACGACCTGCTCTTTGCGCGTTCGACCGATGGTGGCCAGACCTTCAGTAGCCCGGTCGCGCTGAACAATCCGACCGGCGGTCCACGAGAGGCCATCGGCGCCGATCCGTTCGTCGGGCCAAATGGCGAGGTCTACGTGGCCTGGCACGATATCCAGCAAAACATCCTGATGGTCAATCGCTCGTTCGATGGCGGGGCTACCTTCGGCCAGCAACAGGCCATTGCGGCCACAACTGTTGCCTTCGACGACGCCATTCCGGCGATGGCGAGCCGGCACGCCTTGCTCTACCCGGCGTGCGATGCCGACCGGAGTGGTGGGAGCAACCGTGGCACGCTCTACTGTTCCTGGATGGACGAGACGGCGTCGAACGGAACGGATATCTTCGTATCCCGCTCAACCGATCGCGGCGCAAGTTGGAGTATGCCAGCGCGTGTCAACGATGACCCGCCCGGTGTGCGAAAAGACCAGTTCAACCAGTGGCTCTCGGTGGACTCGGTGACCGGCTCGGTCGATCTCAGCTGGAACGATGCGCGCAATGACCCTGCTGATACCAAGACCGACATCTATTTCAGCCAGTCAACCGGCGGTGGCCTCTCCTTTGCTCCCAATATCAAATTGACCACCGCTGTGAGCGATGAAAGCGCCACCAACCCCTGCGCGGATGCCGGCAATCAGTACGGCGACTACGAAGGCATCGTGGCCTTCGGTGGCAGGATAGATCCCATCTGGACCGACGGTCGGCTTGATTGCAGCGTCGATCCCGCCACGGGTCAACAGATTGGTGAGGAGATCTTTACCGCACTCGTCACCGCCTCGTAGCACAGTTTCTGGCCCCGCAGGGCAAGAGCTCGGTGGGGCCTTAGTACCAGCAGCTTGACTCTGGGTCTGGAGGAGCATATGTGCCGTCTACCTGCGCGCGCCCGGCTCTTCGCTCTGCTCTGCTGCCTCGTACTCGCGAGTATGACCTCGTTCTACTTTTTCGGTGCTGCTGCTCATGCGGCTACCAGCTTTACCCCTCAGGCGCGCCTGGGCTTCCCTGTCGGGGATGACTGGGAACCCGCCCTAGCCGCCGATCGTTATGGGCACGTGTACGTCCTCTACAAGCACTATGATGTGGCCGGGCAGACCTCCTGCACTTCGTGCGCGTTGCATGTCCTGCTCCAGATTTCGCATGATCGCGGGCAAACCTGGAGCGCTCCCAGGCCTATTGACCCAGAGCCGGTGGTTGGCGGCCAGTACGACTCACAGATCCTCGTTGATCCCGTCGATGGCAAGACCGTCTGGGCAGCGTTCCTGCAGAACAGCAAATCCTCGATCGCCGTCATGAAGTCCACCGATTTCGGCCAGACCTGGTTGGGGCCGACGATTGTCGACAACCTGCAGCGGGCGACCGACAAGGATGAGCTGACCGTGCGAGGCTCGACAATCGCTGTGGCCTACAATGCGGCCCAGAAAATTTACGCCTCGATCTCCCACGATGGCGGGCAGACCTGGACGATGCACTTGATCAACAGCGGCAGTACGCAGCAGGGGTGGTCGCTTGGAGGGGGAGCCGGTATTGATTCTCAGGGGAACATCTATTTTACCTGGGCAGGCTACACCCAGAACGGACAGGCGAAGGGACCGGTCAACCTGTTCGTGACCGAGTCGCGCGACGGGGGACAGACCTGGTCCCTGACGCCGGTTGGTGTGAGCGGGGCGCCCTATCCCTGTGCGAACTGCGGCTTCGCCTTCCTGGGTGCCCAGATGACGATGGCGATTGGTAGCGATGATAGCGTCTACCTGCTCTACAATGCGACGGTCGATCAGACTGATTACGCCCCGGAGCGCATCTACTTCGTGAAATCGCGCGATCACGGCGCCAGCTACTCGGCACGCCAGGATGTCTCGCTCGCCGCGCAAGGGGTCGAACACTGCTTCCCGGCCATTACCACCGGGGCGGGTAGTGGTGACGTGCGCATCGCCTGGACGGATACGCGCACCGCTTCCTGGAACCTGTTCTACCGATCCAGCAGCGACGGCGGCGCTTCGTGGAGCGGTGAGGCGCGGGTATCGAGCTACGTTCCTGGTTTCAGCTCTATCACGCCCACCGGTTTTGGTTTGCCCTATGGTGACTACTTCGAGATGGCCGTCGACGACCGGGGAAGCACGCAGCTTGCCTGGGGCGAAGCGGGAAGCTATGCAGGTCCTGGTAACATTTGGACTGCACACAACTAGACACGCTGTACTTGTAGCACTCAGCGCTTTTACAAACCGCAGCGTCTCATCTGTGCCTGGTTTTTTCAGAAACCCGTCTCGAGAGGAATGGGAGATGACTACTGCGGGCATGGTGCCGTTCGCGTGCTGCACCTGTGGCATCGCATCTCTCATGTCATCTAGCTATTGAGCGCTGGAAAGGAGATCGTCACCAACAAACAAAGCGAAAACAACCCACGGGATGCGCAACGAGATACAGAGGGGAAGAAGCAGGAAAGGCAAGGCCAGGGCAGATGGAAAGCGAGGAGCATAGAGGAAACAGGAGACAGGAACCTTTCGCGCCCTCTTCGATTGCCCGGATGTGCCTCTCATCCTGACGGGACTGCCGAGCCGTGTGATCGTTGCCATCCATCCTGCAATCGCCACCGCCAGTCCGATTGGCGTGGCCCTGTGCCACTGGCCCCAGTGTAACTCCTCTGCGTATAGATATGTAGATGAGAAAGAAGGGGGAGTCTGGTATCATGGGTGGAAGCTCCTTGTCAGCAGAACAGGTGGTTCAATAATGCTACTCTGCTTGTGAGCTTTCCTTTTGTCAAGCGGCTGGATTACCGTTTGCTTGCTTCATACTTGCGACCCTCGATTGAGGGATTGCAACGTGACTGTCCGGTTCGGTAACACCGAGACCATCAGCTATTGACTATGGAATAACCAAGGAGGGACAGATGAGAAAACTACTAAGGGCAATCCTGCCGGTCGCCGTTGTGCTGGCGTTCTCGCTCTTGACCGGGAGCGTTGTAACCCGCGCGGCCAATGCGGCGACGAATCCCGACTGGGCCGGAAATCCTCGGATCGATGCGACTGGGGACCTCGTCGCCAGGCTCCTGAACGGCAGCTTGACCGCACCCTCGGGGCCGTCGCACCAGGGAACCGTGTGCGCCGCCGAACCAAGCGCCACCGGCAACGTGCAAGTGAACTGCTTAGCCGAGGATAACGGATCACCGCAGAACACGCAGAGCGAGACCAGCGTGGCGGCTTCCGGCGATAAGGTGGTGGTCGGGTTCAACGATTCGCTGGTCTGCTGCATCCCCGCGCTCAACCTCACCGGGTACTCGGTTTCCACCGACGCCGGGAAGACCTTCACCGACAGGGGCGATGTGCCCTGGAAGCCCACCGTTCAGCCGATCGGAGATCCAGCGGTGGCGCACGATGCCTCGGGCAACTTCTACTATGCGAGCCTGGCTCTCAGCTCGGATGGCCTGGGTGCGCATTCCCTGATCAGCTTCTACAAGATGCCGGCCGGAACCAACACCTTCCAGCTGGTCTCAGTCCCGGTCGACGTCGGCAGCGGGATCAACTTCTTCGCCGACAAGGAGTACCTGGCGGTGGCTCCCGACGGGAGCGGGCACCTCCACTTCTACATCACCTGGACGTTCTTCTCGCGTGCTCCCCAGAGCCCCATTATGCTGACCGACTCCACGGATGGTGTGCACTGGCGGACCACCATGCTCTCGGGCGGGCTTTCCTGCGCCCAGGGTTCGAACCCCGTCCCGCACGGGGGCACCCTGTTCGTCTCATGGGAGGAGAGCGTCCCCGAGGGGTGCACGAACGCCACCATCACTGCCGCCAACGAACGGATGGCGACCTTCGACGTGACCGACGGAACGGTGCTGGGTATCACAACTATCGCGCCGGTCAAGGGGTCCGGTGACAAGATCGTGGCCTGCAACAACGCGGCGGACCTGCGGGAAGTCATCGAGACGCAGACCGGGCACGACGCTCGCAACTTCGAGATGCCCAGTACGACCATCGACCAGAACGGCGTCCTCTACGCCGTCTGGAACGACCGTCCCGCCGGCGTGGGTGGGGACAACGCCAACGCTACCAGGATTTTCCTGAGCTTCTCGCTGGACGGCAACAAGACGTGGAGCACGCCACAGCAGATCAGCGCCAGCCCCAACACGGTGACGATGAACGACCGCTTCCAGCCCTGGATCACGACCGATGGCACCGGGCTACATGCCATGTGGTATGAGCGGGTGCCCGGCACCCCCGTCGACCTGATCCAGACCAACAAGGAAGACATGAGCCTGGCCACGGCCAAGGCCAGCCCGTCGTCGAAGAAAGGCGAGGTAACGCTCAGCACGGTGGCCTTCCCGATCGTGCAGACCAACCCGCAGCAGGATCCGATCATCGCCTTCTGCTACATGGGCGATTACAACAACATCGCTTCGAATGGCACCACGCGGTTCGTGACGTGGGGTGATAACCGCAATGTCGTCACGACCTCGGCAGGGGTGACTGAGAACCAGCCGGACGTCTTCTTGCAAAGCTACTAATCTCGAGGGGGAGTTTCTCAGCGCGAACCTTGCGCGCGAGGCGCAGCGGCCAGTCCGGCGACCGGGCCGCTGGAGGTGATCCACGTGAAAGGCAACGCCTCGCGTGTCGGCTACTACTCGAGGCCGAGCTGGCCTCATGGCGAAGCGACGGCGGACCCGCATGATTGCGTTCATGCTCCAGGCTGGCCGTGCCGTGCTGCGTCCGCACCTCTTCGCCATGTTGCCGGGCGAACGCGCTCACACAGGCGCCGATGCCATGCTGACCCTGCTGCAGCTCCCAGTGGAGCAAGCTTGATGGGATCTTCCCAACCGATGACATCGCCTCTTCCCGCTGCCTCACAAGGCCGTTTCATGGCTCTTCCCATCTCGTTGCGCATCGCGTGGGACAAGACATCCCAGATGAGCACAGGCGGCAGATACCGCGATTTTGCACGCGGCGACACCTGCGCACATGTTGGACCATGAAAGATGTGGCTGTACCAAAAAACTTCTCCCTGAGATTGAGGGGCTAGAAGTGGCTCGATGAGGTCTGGGAAGGACCGCGCACGAAAATGTTGCCCTCGGGGTCAATGATCGTTTCTAAGCGCGGCAGAGGCGCGAGGTAACGCACAGTGGAAGGGGTGGTGTCCGTCTTTCCAAATGCAGAGAAAACGCCTCCGTGGCACGGGCACCGGAATGTGCGAGCGGAGTTTTCCCAGTTCACCAAACAGCCCATATGCGTGCAGGCGGCGGACATGGCAATGACCGGGCCGTCCGTCGGATCGCCGCTCTCACCGTCGTTGCGAACCACGTAGCCGACGATTCCACCCGCACTAAAAGGCGCTGGCTGCTCACCCAGCTTGTCGAGCGTCGTCACAAAGTGCTTGGTCGTAGGGATACCAGCAGGGCACGCCGAGAGAGACGAGGGTGCTCTTGCCGTTCTTTCGAAGAGCATGGGCGATGCAGCTCGAGAGGGGCGCGATGGATCGCCTCCACTTGTTTCAGCTTTGCCTGCAACTGGGCGATGAATTCAGGACGAGGAGCCGCCGCCCCGGTTGAGGCTGCATGAAGGGACATGGCCATCCGATAGATGCGTGCCAGGTCAGGCGTCAGCTCCGCTGGAATATGAGCGAGGCGACCCGCTTGCAACTCTTCGATGTAGCGTTCTAATGCGAGAAAATCCTCAAGGCGTTCCTGATCTTCCCCGGCCATCGTTTCTTCTTCTCCGAAATGCTATGCTTTCGCTGTTACAGGCTTCTGCTCGCAACGTGTTCGACAACAGCGGCGCGTTTCAGCGCGCGGAATGGCACTACTTTGATGTTCGCCTCCGTCAGTCCCAGTCGGGTGGTCGTATTACGTATCGAAAGATTGAGGAGAAAACGGCAGTTGAGCACTGCGCGGTAATGTTCGGGCAGTGCCTGCATGAGGCGCTTCACCCGCTCGCCAGGGTGACTACTGACGACGCTGTCCATCGCTGGTTCTCCTGCGGCTGAACCATCCCAGCCCGCGTCCGACAGTTCATCCAGCGAACCGGTTGGAATACGAGAGTAGTTCCGCCAGTAGTCAGCAATAGTTGTGCGGGCGACCTGGTAGAGCCATTTTCGCATGGCTTGCGAGCCGCGCTCGGGATTCATGCCGCGCACCGCTTTGAGAAAGACCTGCGAGGTCAGATCTTCGGCCTCTTCGCGATTTCCCACGTGGCTCAGGACAAAGCGATAGAGCAGGGTGACGTTTTCCTGGTAAAACGCCCGAAAGCCCTGTCCGTTTGTCTCCCACGAGGACCGGGTCCCGTCGGCCTCTCGAGCATTTTGCCGCTTACTCATGTGCGGTTCCGCCATGTCAAGATATGCACATCTTCTCCCGGACAGCGTGGAAACACTGGACCGGTCACCGACTCGAATGCCCGCTTCTCCTTCACCCATCCCATCATGGTCACATTGGCCGCTCAACGCGACCAACGCGCCTCCCCTCATTCGCTTATCAGAGGGTGTCCTGGTTCCTACCTGGAGGGCTTTTGCGTGCGAACCCGCCCTCGCGTGAAGCATATTAGGGTTTGTGGTAGTACCCACTGGGTGTAGGCGTACTCCCTGATGGTGTGGTTGTGGCCGGGAGAGTGGTGGGGGCAACGAACCAGACGTTGCCAAAACCCTGGCCATTCGCCTGCCCTGGAGCGGAGTCGCCCGAATAGGTATACAAGGGATGGCCATTATACGCGACCTGGCTGCCGTTGGCATTGTTCATCAGGCTAAAAGTGCCCGGCAGTGTGGTCGAGACACTGGGCATCGAGGTACTTAAGACCGGGGGCCAGGCACTCGCGCAGCCACCGCTGCAGACGGAGGTAGGCGTGTCCGAGGTGCGGTAGTAGAGCGTCATCCCCTGCGCATTCGTGAGCACCGTCAGCGCTTTGCCGCCCACGGTCAGCGTGGTGGTCTTGATAGTCATTGCAGATCCGCTGCTGGGCGTGGATGCGTTACTGCTGCTCGCGCCATACCGTCCGCTGCTCCCGCTGCCGGGGGTGGAAGAGCCACACGCTACGATGAAAAGTGCCAGGGCAAGGCCCACGGCAAAAAAGAGAGCGTTCCTTGAGTGCTTCATGTGCTGGATACTCCTCTGTTGTTTCCCTGGATCAATACGTGGCTACAAACATGATGAAGCCGGCCATCACGGGGCGTTGGAAGAGCGCAACGCGGAGCTGTGCTTCTGTTGTCAGGTCTCTCCACCTATCTATACGCAAAGGGGTTAC
>Ga0209647_1002713_pt1 | contig 14158 bp, 17 predicted proteins | sample GraSoi_2013_60cm_FD_185827 | JGI IMG/M metagenome (GOLD analysis project Ga0209647, IMG submission 185827) | Grasslands soil microbial communities from the Angelo Coastal Reserve, California, USA - Sample 9_17_2013_60cm (SPAdes) (version 2) | ecosystem: Environmental > Terrestrial > Soil >...
GTGCCACGCCGCCGAGAGCCTGCCCGGCTTCGATTTCCCCTCGGTGCATGAATCGAGCCTCGCCGACATCTGGTACGACGCCGAGGCGTTCCAGCGCTACCGCGGCACCGACTGGATGCGGCAGCCCTGCCGCAGCTGCGAGCGGCGCGAGATCGACTGGGGCGGCTGCCGCTGCCAGGCTTTCGCGCTGACGGGCGATGCCGGCCGCGTCGACCCCGCCTGCGCGCTGTCGCCGGACCATCATCTGCTCGACGTCGCGCGGCGCCAGGCGCAAGCGCCCGACCCGGCCCTGGTCTATCGCCGCATCGGCGGCGTGCCGGCGGCCCGCGCCGCGGCGGAGGCAGTGGCGGTCGGCGCAGCGAAGGGAGAGCCGGCATGAGGCGCAGGCCCGCGATGGCGCTGTTGCTCGGGATGGCCCTCGGCTTGGCCGGCGCGGCGCCGGCCTCCGCGGGGATGGACGAGGCGGCGCGCCAGGCGCGTTGGGACGATCTGCGCCATGCCATTTTCGGCGACCATGCGGTGAAGGACGGCGCCGAGCTGGTGCGCATCGAGGCCGCCGCGCGCGCCGAGGACGCGGCGATCGTGCCGGTGACGATCGCGCTGGCGGCGCCGATCCAGAAGCAGGTCCGCACCCTCTATTTCGTCATCGACGACAATCCCTCGCCGCTGGCCGCGGTTTTCCATTTCGGCACCGCGGCCGAGCCGCGCGCCGTGGCGACGCGCGTGCGCATCGACGACTACACCTACCTGCATGCCGTGGCCGAGCTCGACGACGGCACGCTCTATGCCAGCCGGCGCTTCATCAAGGCCGCCGGCGGATGCTCGGCGCCGGCCTCGGCCGATCCGGCCGCGGCGCTGGCGCGGCTCGGCAAGATGAAGCTCGCCTTCCAGGGCGCGCCGCAACTCGGCACTCCCGTGACGGCGCAGCTGCTGATCAGCCATCCCAACCGCTCCGGGCTGCAGATGGACCAGGTGACGCGGAACTACATCCCCGCGGACTTCGTCCAGCAGGTGCGCGTGACTTATGCCGGCGAGCCCGTGCTCACCGTCGATTCCGACATCGCGCTCAGCGAGGACCCGAGCCTCCGCTTCGCCTTCCTGCCGCGCAAAGCCGGCGAGCTGCAGGTCGAGGTCGACGACAGCAGCCAGCGCCATTTCATGCAGCGCTGGCCGCTCGCCGCGGCGACGGATTAGGCCGCTCGACGCAGTGCCGGGCGGCCTTTTCTTCGTGGCTCCTCCCGGCAATGGCGGACTCAGCAAGTCCTCATCCTGAGCCTGTCGAAGGACGCAATGGCGGCGATCCAGCCCGGGCGACGTTGCACTCCCATCAAGCGTCCTTCGACAGGCTCAGGATGAGGACTTTTCTTCGTGGCCCCTCGCGGCAATGGCGTCGCCGTTCGTGGCGACCGCCCGGGTGACGGCGTCAGTGCGTTTCAAACCCGGATCGCAATGCGACCAAGGCGGCGGCTGCACGCGCGCTGCATTCAGCGAGCCGCGCATGCGCTGAAATGCCCATGTGATTGGCGGCGATGTCGAACAGATAGGCGGCTATCGCCGCGCTGCTCGCCCACTCATCCATCAGCATCACGTAGACCTTGCCGACATAGTCGTCATATTCATCTGCGGCCTCGGCCACGCCGGCGACGCCGATCGGGTCCCAGTCGCGCATGAGCACTTCGCGAACGCGCGCGCGGTTTTCTCGTGACTGGTGCTTGTTGCGTCCGGCAGCCATCTCGCCTTCCAATGGGATCGATGATCACGGCCACCACGAGTCACGCGCGGCCTTCGACAGGTATCGGCGTCGGGGCGGCGCATCGACCGTAAGAGCTGGTTTCCTTGGTCGCGCGCCAGGCCGCCGCTCTACTCAAAGCATTTCAAATTGGCTTCGGCCTGTGCCTGGTGCAGCTGCTCGATCACCTGCTTCAGCTCCGGCGGATCGCGGAACAACCCGACGCGGCCGCCGACGCCGCCGCCCGCTTGCAGGCTGAGCGCGGTCTCGGCCTGCTCGTAGCGCGCATAGGGCATGAGGCCGGCAATCACATCGAGGGCGCAGGAGCATTTGAGCAGCGCCTCGCGCGTGTTGCCGTTGGCCGCCATGCAGCCGAGCACATAATCCGCGCGATCTGCCGTCGGATAGTCGTTGGTCGCGGCCGGGCTTCGCGACACCGTCGCCAGAACCAGCAGCGACGCTGCGGCACAGATGCGGCCGGCGTCACGGCTTTTCATCGCGCTCGCCGGAATAGGTCATCGACTCCTCGAACGCGCTCGGGACGGCCGATTTCCCCGCCGCCGTGCTGATCTGGTAGATCGTGCCGGGCACCGCATCGCACAGGATGAAGTGGTACGTCTTGTCGGCGACGCCCGGGAAGCGCTCGACCATCGCATCGTTGCGGAACGGCGTGATGACGATCTCGGTGCCGCTCTGCTTGCCGCCGTCGACGGTCACCTCCACCGGATGCATCTCGGCGCCATCCACGAACGCGCGGCGAATGCGATTGCGGAAATAGGTCGCGGCGCCGCCGGTCGCCTGGCGCATCTCGATCACGTCGTGCTCGAGGAAGAACATCAGCAGCGGATTGCCGTGGAAGCCGGTCACGGGCGGAAAATTCATCCGGCGCTCGCCGCTGAGGAAATCGACGGCGACGTCCTTGCCGCCATCCTCATGGACCTCGCGGATGTCCGCGCTCACCTTGTCGACATAGTCGCCGCCGGACCCGCCGCGATGCTCGAACGCGTATTCGAGCCGCACCGGCCGGGTGATGCCCTTCAGATGATCGCTCTCGAACAGCGCGATCTGCGCCTGGCTCAGCGGCGGATCCTCGGCCTGAGCGGCGCCGACAACGCCCAGCAACAGCGCAGCGCCGATCAACGCATTGTGAATAACGGTTCGCCTTCCCATTCCGCCGTTCCCGTCCGTGGTTTCGCCCACAGCAGCGGTGCGCTGCCGGTGTGGCGGCATGATACCGGCGACATCTTCCTTTGGCGATGGTCGCCGCCCCGGCGAACGATTCCGCAACTCCGGTCGTTGGCCGATGAAAAGCGCCGCTGTCCCGAACATGGCCCAATTCCCGCGGCGATGCCCGGTTAGCGGAGCGTTAAGCATGATCGACCGTTTAGCGGAGTCTTAAGCATGGTGTGGCAGGCTATGGGACAATTGGAGCAAGCTTTAGGAAACGGACATGGCTGAGCTCGTCCTGGTTTTCTGCCTGCTCTCGTCGCCCTCCTCCTGCCAGGAGGAGAGGCCGTCCTTGGAGCAGATGTCTTTGACTTCCTGCCTCGTCCAAGGTCAGCAATACGCCTCGGACTGGCTGGCCGACCATCCGAAATGGGTGCTGTCGCGCTGGCGCTGCGAGCAAAACCTGCCGCGGCAGCGCGCGTCCTGAGCGCGGCCGTCATCGCGGCCGCCCCAGGCGGTTGCCATCGACCGGGCCATCGGGCATCCTGCCGCGCATGACGATGTCGTGGATGCTCGCTGACGCGCTTGGGCTGCAGCGGAAACCGGACCGGCCGGTTTCGGTCTACCGCATGTTCGTGCGCGATCTCGTGCTGCCCTTCCGCATCGGCATCTACGCCTATGAGCACAACGCGCCGCAGCGGGTGCGCGTCAACGCCGAGCTGCTGGTGGAGAGCGCCGTCGCGGAAGACGATTTCGGCCGCGTCGTCAATTACGAGACCATCGTCAACGGCATCCGCGAGCTGGCGCGGGGCGAGCACATCAACCTGGTGGAGACGCTCGCCGAGCGGATCATCGATCTCTCGATGACCGATCCGCGCGTCCTTGCCGCACGCGTCTCTGTCGAAAAGCTCGACGTCTATCCCGATGCCGAAAGCGTCGGCGTCGTCTTGAAGCGCCGCCGGAAGCCGCCCGCCGGCGGCTGATGGCCGTCATCGTCAAGCTGGGCGGCAGCCTCGCCGCGGCGGGAACGCTCAGGACATGGCTTGCCGTCGTCCTCGCGCATGGCGGCGGTCGCTGCATCATCGTCCCCGGCGGCGGCGATTTCGCCGCGGGCGTGCGCGCCACCCAGCATCGCCTCGGCTTTTCCGATCGCACCGCGCATCGCATGGCGTTGCTCGCCATGCAGCAATACGCGCTGCTGCTGTCGGAGCAGGCGCCCGCCTTGCGCCTTTGCGCGGACGACGCGCAGATCAAGGCCGCCTTGGCGGCCGGCGGCATCGCGTTGTGGCTGCCGAGCCGCATGGTCGAGGCCGACCCCTCGGTCGCGGAAAGCTGGGACGTCACCTCGGACAGCCTGGCGGCGTGGCTCGCGCATCGCGTCGGCGCGGCGCGGCTGGTGCTCGTGAAATCCGCGCCCGTGCCGAGCCCGCCGCTGTCGCCCGAGCGGCTGGCGGCGCTGGGGCTCGTCGATCCCGCCTTTCCTAGCTATGCGGCAAGAGCCGGCATTCCCGTCGCCTATTGCGGGCCGGGCGAGGCGGCGCGGCTCGCGGAGGAGCTGCGCTTCGACTGAAGCGCAACCATGAAAACCGGGCCGTCATTCCCGCGAAAGCGGGAATCCAGTGGGTGGCCCTGGGTCCCCGCTTGCGCGGGGACGACGGGCTGGTGGTGATTTGCCGTTGACGGCGGTTTCCACCTGATCGGAATCCACGCTAGCATCGGCCGATGGTTGCTCGGGAAACCCTCGTCCTACCGTCGATGGCCGAGCGCGAACACGTGATGCGGCGGCTCGCATGTCCGGCCACACCCTTTTCCTGACCGGGCATCTCGCGGAACAGCGGCTGCGCAATGTCCTGGGCGGGCTGGGCGCGCTCGATTTCTCCTGGACGGTGCACGACATCGGCGTGCAGGTCGCGGCGCTGATGACGGCGGAGCTGATCCGCCGGCGCCTGCCCAGGGACGCGCTCGGCGCCGACCGCGTCATCGTTCCCGGCTATTGCCAGGGCGATCTCGCGGCGCTCGGCGACGATTTCCGCGTGCCGTTCGAGCGCGGCCCGACCGACCTCCACGACATCCCCGCCTATCTCGGGCGCGAGGGCGACAGCATCGACCTGAGCCGGCACGCGGTGCGCATCTTCGCCGAGATCGTCGATGCGCCGAAGCTTTCGCTCGCCGGCATCATCGAGCGCGCGCAGCATTTCGCCGCCGAGGGCGCCGATGTCATCGATCTCGGCTGCCTCCCGGACACGCCTTTCCCGCAGCTTGAGGAAGCCGTCGCGGCGGTGAAGGGGCTCGGCCTTCCCGTCGGCGTCGATTCCGCCGACCTCGGCGAGCTCCGGCGCGGCGATCGCGCCGGCGCCGATTTCGTGCTCAGCCTCAACGAAGCCACCCTCGATCTTGCCGAGGAGATCGCGGCGACGCCGGTGATCATCCCCGCGCCGGCGGGCAACCTCGATTCGCTCTGCCGCGCCGCGGAGCGGCTGCGCCGGCTCGGCCGCCCGTTCATCGCCGATTCCGTGCTCGACCCGATCCCGTTCGGCTTTGCCGCGTCGCTGCTGCGCTATGCCGAGCTGCGGCGGCGCTTGCCGGAAGAGCGCATCCTCATGGGCACCGGCAACGTCACCGAGCTGACCGACGCCGATACGACAGGGCTCAATGCCTTGCTCTTCGGCATCATCGCCGAGCTCGCCATCAGCGACGTGCTGGTGGTGCAGGTGAGCCCGCATTGCCGCCGCGCCATCCGCGAATCCGACCGCGCGCGGCGCCTCATGCATGCGGCGAACAGCCTGCGGCGCCTCCCGGTCGGCATCGATACGAGCCTGATGGCGCTGCGCGACCGCCGGCCCTATGCGAGCACGCCCGCCGAGATCGCCGAGACCGCGGCGCAGATCCGCGACCGCAACTTCCGCATCGAGGTCGCCGCGGACGGCATCCATCTCTATAGTCGCGACCAGCATCGCGTGGCGCAGAGCGCCTTCGAGCTTTTCCCGACCCTCGGCGTCGAGGATGACGGCGCCCACGCCTTCTATCTCGGCGTCGAGCTGGCGCGGGCCGAGATCGCCTGGCAGCTCGGCAAGCGCTATGTGCAGGACGAAAATCTGCGCTGGGGCAGCGCCGTCGATGCGCCGGAGCCGTCGACCGCGCATCGCGCGCCCGGCCCGACCCTCGAGGCGCGCCAGAAGCGGCGCCGTCCCGAGCCGTGAGCGTGACGCCATGATCATCGAGAGCATCATCACGACGCTCGGCGCGGATGGCGCGACGCATATCGCGCCGATGGGCGTGATCTGGCGCGACGATCACCCGATCCTGGCGCCGTTCCGCCCGTCGACGACCCTCGACAACCTCGTCCATAGCGGGTGCGCCGTCATCAATCACACCGACGATGTGCGCGTCTTTGCCGGCTGCCTCACCGGACGCCGCGATTGGCCGCTCAGGCCGGCGGAGCGGATCGGCGGGCGCGTGCTGCAGGCGGCGCTTTCTCACCAAGAGGTGATGGTCGATCGCATCGAGCAGGATGAACTGCGGCCGCGTTTTCATTGCCGCGTCGTGCACGAAGCGGCGCATGGCACGTTCCGCGGCTTCAACCGGGCGCAGGCCGCGGTCATCGAGGCCGCCATCCTCGTGAGCCGGCTTCACCTTCTGCCGCGCGACAAGGTCGAGCGCGAGATCGCCTATCTCGAGATCGCCGTGAGCAAGACGGCCGGCCCGCGCGAACGCGAGGCGTGGGAATGGCTCACGACGCGGATCAGCGCGTGCTACCGGGATGCCAGCGCGGAGAGCGCGCGATGACCAGGCTTCTAGCGAGCGTGCGCACCCCCGGCGAAGCGCGGCTCGCGATCGCCGGCGGCGCCGACATCATCGACCTCAAGGAGCCGGCGCAGGGCGCGCTGGGCCGGCTGCCGGATGCAACCATCGCCGCGATCCTGCGCGCCATCGCCGGGCGCCGCCCGAGCAGCGCCACCATCGGCGATGTGCCGCTCGCACCGGAGCCGGTGCTGGCGGCCGTGCGCGCCATGGCCGCCACCGGTGTCGACATTGTCAAGCTCGGCATCTTCACCGGCGACGCCGAGGCGACGCTGGCGGTGCTCGGCGCGGCAGCGCGCGACGGCGTCCGTCTGGTCGCCGTGCTCTTCGCCGACCGCGCGCCCGATCTCGCGCTCGTCGCGCGCTGCGCCGCCGCCGGATTCTACGGCGTGATGCTCGACACGGCGGATAAATCCGCCGGCCCGCTCACGCGGCACCTCGCCGGGACCGCGCTGGAGCGCTTCATCGCGAGCGCGCGCCAACATGGCCTTCTCGCCGGGCTCGCCGGCTCGCTCGCCGCGGCCGACGTGCCGCGCCTGCTGCCGCTGCAGCCGGACTATCTGGGCTTCCGCTCGGCGCTCACCGCGGGCGGCCGGGCCGCACCGCTCGACGCTGCCGCGGTGGCGCGGCTGCGCGCCCTGCTCGACGGCGCAGCGCCCGCAAGCAAGGCGACCGCCACCGCCGGCGCCGCGTCCGCCGCGCCGGCCGCCACGGCGCCATCCGCCGCATCGATGATGTCGTCGAAGCCGCGGTAAGGGCGCGCGAGGCGCTGCGCCAGCGCTTGCGCCAGGAACCGGCCCACGCCCGCGCCGATCAGCGGCGCCTCGATCGGCAGCGCGGCAGCGGACAGCACGCGCGCGGCCGCGTCTTGCAGCTGCTGCCGCTGGCGGCCGGCGATGTAGCGCGCGAGCGCGCGCCACGTCTCCTCGGGCGCGGCCGCCGCGTCGCGGCCGATCATCCGCGCCAGCCGCGCCGCGCTCTCCGGCAGCGATTTGCCACGGCCGTCGGCCGTCGCGTGCTGGTCGGCATGCGGCGGCAGCTCGCCGGCCAGGCGATAGACGTCGGCCATCGTCGCGAAATGCTCCGCCATCACGCCGATGCGCGCGCCATCGAACGCGACGTGCCCCACCACCGCCATCACCGGCGTCCGCACGACGCCGCGATAGACGAGCTCGTCGCAGGCGAGACGCCCGGCATCGTCGCTGGCGCGCGCCACGATCGCGCCGCCGCGTAGCGGCACGATGTCCGTCGTGGTGCTGCCGATATCGACGAAGAGCGCGTCGCCAATTTGCGCCGCGGCGAGCCGTGCGCTGGCATGCCAATTGGCCGAGGCGACGCGCTCGGGGCTCGCGGCCGCGCTCTCGGCTGAGAGAAAGGCGCCGTCGCTGGCGTAGACGGCGATGGCGGCATGGCCGAGACGCCGCGCCACCGTTGCGAGGATGGCGCGCACGCCGCTGGCGCGATCGGGAAAAATGTCGGCGAGCTCGCCGGTCATGGTCAGGGCGTGGCGACCGGGCGGAGGCCAGCCGGCGAGCCCCTCGTCGATCGCGGCGGCCAGACGGTCGACGCCTTGCCACAGCGCGCACGGCACCTGGCGCAGCGCCAGCACTTTGCCGTCGCGCACGCGCGCCAGCTTCAGATGCGCCCCGCCGATGTCCCAGCCGATGATCTCCATCATCCCCTCGGCACGACGATGTCGACGGGACGCGGCGCGAGCGGTCGGATCAGCGCGCGCAGCGGTTGCTCGCGCAGCGCCAGCACCAGGCCCGCGGGATTGATACCCAGGCTCTCGGCCAACCCGACGTAAGACGTGGTGAGGCGCGGGTTGATCTCGATCACCGCCGGGCCGTCCGGCCCATCGACGACATCGGCGCCGACATAGCCCCACAGCCCCGGCAGCGCCGCGGCAACGCCCTGGGCCAACGGCTCGAGCGCCGGCCGCCGCGCCTCTGCGCCGCCGACAGTGCCGCCGCGATAGGCAAAGACGCCGCCCTCGCAGCGCACATGCTGGACATTGCACGACAGCAGCCAACACGCGCCGTCCTGCATCAGCAGCGAGAGGCTGAGCGGCGTCCCCGGCAGGAAAGCCTGCACCACGACATTTCGTTCGTGGTGATGCTCCTGCCGTCGCGCGAGTGCAGCACGGTCGGGCACGAAATGCGTGTCGGCAGCGCCGGCGCCGTCATCGGGCTTCACCACCCAGCCATGGTCGCTCGCGGGCGGGGCCTCGCCCAGCCGCGCGGTTGGGGCAACCGGCACGCCAGTGCGCGCCAGATGCGCCGCCGTCGCGCGCTTGCTGCGCGCGATGGCGAGCGCATCACCGCTTGTATTGAGGACGGGTCGACCGTGGCGCAGCGCCAGCGCGGTCACCTCCTCGAGGATGCCGCCCGTCTCCGGCGCGATCGGCCACACGGCATCGCAGCGCGCGATGAGCTCGCCCCAGCTCGCCCACAAATGTTCCGGGTCCACGGCGCGGATGTCGCCGGCGACGTCGTCGAGCGCGATCGCCGGATCGCGCGCGACGACGACCTCGGCGCCGGGCAGGCGCGACAGGTCGCCGGCAAGCGCGCGCACCATCATCGTGCCCTCCGCGATCAGCGATGCGGGGGCGGCACATTCTCGCCACCCGCCGGCTGTGACATACTCGAACGCGAAGATCCGCAAATTCCACCCCTCCCCGATGGCGCCGTTCGCGATTGTCCCGGTACTCGATCTCAAAGGCGGCCAGGTGGTTCATGCCCGCGCCGGCGAACGGTCGCGCTACTTGCCGATACGCTCGACGCTCGCCGCCGGCAGCGAGCCGCGCGCCGTGCTCGACGGCCTGCTGTCCGTGGCGCCGTTTCGCCGCGTTTATATCGCCGATCTCGACGCCATTGAAGGACAGGGCGACCACCGCCGGCTGATCGCGGCGCTGGCACGCCGATATCGCAGCGTCGCATTCTGGCTCGATGGCGGGTTTGCCGGCGCAGCGGAGGCCGCCGCCGCTCTCGCGGAAGGGGTGGCGCCGGTGCTGGGCAGCGAGAGCCTGCCGGACGAGCAAGCGCTGATCGCGGCGGTGCGCCGGTTGGGCTCCGGCAACTGCGTCCTGTCGCTCGACTATCGCGGCGACCGCTTCGTCGGCCCTACGGCGATCGAGGACCGGCCGGAGCTCTGGCCGGACCAGGTCATTGCGATGACGCTGAGCCGGGTCGGCAGTGGCGCCGGACCGGACATGACTCGCCTCGCCGGCTTGCGGCGCGTCGCCGGCGCGCGGCATCTCTTCGCCGCGGGTGGCGTCCGCGACGCCGCCGATCTCGAACGGCTGGCGGCGATGGGGCTTGCCGGTGTGCTGGTGGCGAGCGCGCTGCATGACGGCCGGCTTACGGCCGCAGCCTTGGCGGCATTCGACGAGCGCGGTCGCTAGCTCTCCTCAGCGCTCTCCGGACGCGCCAAATCCCTCCCTCTGCCGAAGCGGAGGGAGGGGCGCAGGCTCGGTGATAGGGTTAGTGCCGACTCACTTATGCGCGGCGAAGGGATGCGTGACCTTGTCGCGCTGCTCCAGTACCTGACGCGCGTTCGGTTCGCCGGCGACCGCGCGCTTGATGGAGAGCTTCGTCGCTTCGTAATTGAAGTCCTGGATCTTCTGGTCGTTGCTCGCTTCCCAGTGGATGAAGACGCCGACGCAGATGAAGAGGTCGTCCGCCTCGGCCACCGGGATCGTGCCGTCCTTGACGCAATCGGCCACCGCCGTTGCGACCGCGCGTTGCGCCGGGCCGAACATCTGCACCGCCTGCTTGGCGCTCTTGATGGTGACCTTGTTGAACATAACGGTGTTCGGCTTGGTCATCAGGTTGGGGCCGATGACCGCGAGCAAGCCGTTGACGCCTTCGCGCTGGCTGGTGAGCGTGTGGCAGAACGCGGTTTCCGCAGCGCTGCCGCGCGGCCCGATGATCAGATCGATGTGAGCGACTTCGTTGCCGTCTCCGACCAGCGCTTCACCGACCATCACCTTTGTCACTTTGGCCATGAGATCACTCCCTTTTGTGTTTGTGGAGGTCACGTTCGGCAGAACCGTGGCTGCCTTGCGCTCGTGAATCGTTATCGAGCATATCCCCGCAAGCGAGGGCAAGCAAGCTCGCGACCGTGAGATCGGCGGAGCTCCCGGGATTGAGGCCGCGCGATTTCAGTCCCGCGTCGAAGGCGACAAGGTCGGCAACAATGCGCTCGTCGCGCGGACCGTCGTCGAGGCGAGCGGCAAGCGCGGCCGCCTCGCCGCGCACCGCCTCGGCGATGTCCGCGCCGTGCTTGCGCAGGATATGGCTGTCGGCAAACGCCGCGAGAAAATCCATGTAGACCCGCGTCGCAGCCCACTCGGCCAGCTCACCGTTGCGCCGCGCCAGATGAAGTCGGCGCACGCCGATCGCTAACACGTCGTCATAGTCGCGTGCATACTGGCGGGCGATGCGATCGCGATCCGCGGCGAGCGCCATCGCCTGCCGCAGGTCGATGGTGGGCGCCTGCCGCACATCCTGCGCATCGGCATGGCCGAGCCCGGCCGGATCGGCCAGGCGGATCGCTTCATAGGCCGCCGCCGCATCGGCGACGCTAAGCGCGGCGAGCGTCGCCGCGAGCGCCGGCCGCAATCCCCCGGCCGCGGCGTGCTCGGCGGCGGCCATCAGCGGCGCCGCCAGGAGCACGATGCCGAGATTGGTGTTGCAGCCGACCGCGGCGCGGGTCGCGGCAATGGCCGCGCGGATGCGCTCGCCGACGGGAGCGCCCGGCTCGGCCAGCGGCGGCGCCGAAGCGAACGCGCTGGCCTCGAACTGCGCCACGGTCATGCCGTGGCCCTCGCTGCGCAAATGCACGTTGCCGGGCTTGAGCGCGCGCAGCTCGAGCCGGCAGGCATCGATGTAAGCGCGTTGCAAGGCGTCGCTGCGCGACATGACGCGCTCAGCCGATGCGGCCGAGGACATGCGCGGCGAGCTTTGCGGCAAGGTCGCAAGGTGCGACGCCCTGCAGGCCCTGCCACGCCGGCATGGAATTCACCTCGAGCACCAGCAGCCTCCCCTCCTCGTCCTCGATCAGGTCGACGCCGGCGTAATCGGCGCCCACGGCCGCCGCGGCGGCGATGCTCTGCGCCGCGAGATCACCAGAGGTGGCGACCGCCTCGCAGCGCGCGCCGCGACGTACATTAGTCACCCAGCTGCGGCCGTGGCGCAGCATGGCGGCGACCGGCTCGCCGCCGATCACCATGACGCGGAAATCGCGCCAGCCCGCGTCGCGCCCGACGAAGCGCTGCAGGTAGTGCACGCCGGCATACTGCTCCGGCGGCGGCGATGCCTCGCCCTGGCGCAAGCGCATGAGGCCCCGCCCTTGCGAGCCGAAGAGCGGCTTCGCCACGAGCTCCGCCGCCGTGCCGGCGCGCCACCGCTCGGCCTGCGCCGCGCTCTCGCTGGCCAGTGTCGGCGGCGTCGCGATGCCCGCCCGATGCAGCAGGAAGCTGGTCATGGACTTGTCGACGCAGCACTCGATGGCGCGCGCGTCGTTGATCACGGGCACGCCGAGCCGGCCGAGCGCGTGCAGCAACCCCAGGCGCAACGTCACCTGCTCGAATGTCCCGGCGGCGATGGTCCGCACCAGCACGGCATCCGGCAACGCATCGGCAAAGCCGGGCATGGCGATGCCGGTGCCGTCCTCGCCGAGGACGAAGGCGCAATCGCGCAGCGACAGCACCGCCGCGCCGGCGCCGAGCTTGGCGAATGCTTCCGCGAGTCGCCGCGTGTGCCAGTCGGGCGCATCGACGAGGATCGCGACGCGGTGCGCCATGCTCAGGAATCGGCGGCGAAGGACCGCGCCAGGATCGCCGCATCGAGCCGGCCGCGACGGAAGCTCCGGCCGCTCTCGAGCGCCGTCACCTGGACCAGGCCCGGGCTGAACAGCATCGGATCGATCTGATAGAAATCGCCCTTGTAGGCCGCGAAGGTCTCGGCGAACGGGCGTCCGTAGTCGCGGCTGGCGCCGCTCGGCAGGTTGTCCGCCAGCGTCTTCGCCTCGGCCTCCGGCCCGCCGACGAAGAGCTGCACCGTGCCGCCGTAGAGGATCGCGTCGTTGGTGCGTCCCATGGCCTGTACGAAATCGGGCACGGGCGGCGGCAGCGGCGCCGCGCCGAGCCCGTCGACGATGCGCGCCAGCGGGAATTTGAGCGCGTGCGCCTTGTGCAGCGCGACCTCGAGCGAGCGCGCCGCGATCTGGACGGCGCCGGCGAGGCTTTGCGTCGGTGTCATGATCACCGTCAGATGGTCGGGCGCCACGCCGCAATCGCTCGCCACCTTTTGCAGCAACGCGGACGGTGGCGGGCGGTCGACCTCGAGCACGAGCGTGGCGTCGGCGAAGCGGTCGCGGTAGCCGAGTTCCGCGAACAGCTCCTCCTTGCCGGCCAGGCTGCGCGCCGGACCCGAGCCCAGCGCGAAGAAGCGCTCATGCTTCAGGCTCCAGCCGGCATACTGGCTGCCCAGGCAGGCCAGCACCGGATCGGCGGCGTGCACCGTCACGAGCCACGGCCACACCTCGCCGGCGGCGGCGCCCACCGACACGCGGCCGAGCCCGCCGAGGCAGATCTCGGCGATGCGCCGTCCCGCCTCGATGCCGCCGGACGCGTCGATGCCGGCATCGACCAGCGTGGCGCCGGACGCGTCGCGCGTCACGCCGAGCCGCAGCGCGCCGGCGTCGCGCAGCAGCGCGGCAACGAGCGGCGCGCAAAGCTCATTGATGCTGGGTCGCGGCGGTGGCTTTGGCATGGTCGCTCTCCCATTCACCGAGAGACGGCGCTCGCGGTCAGGCGTGAGGATACCGGTACGCGGCGAGTTGCGCGAGCAACCGGGCGCCGCGGCGCTCGGCGCCGGCGCGCGCCGCGGTTGTCGTCGCCGCCCGCGCGCGTACCGTGCAGACCGGCTCGCCGCGATCGATGATCGTGCCGGCCGTGCCGCGATCCGCGGTCCAGGCCGGCCATGTCATCGCCGCCGGTATGACGACGCGGTCCGACGCGTAGATAACAGCGGCGGCACGGGCTTCGGCAGGCGCGTCATGCGAAATCGGCGGCAGCCGCCCGGCCACCGCGTCCAAGTGCAGCCGCCACAAGGAGACCCCGTCGCGCCCGTCGAAGATGTCGAGCGTCGCACCCGGGCGCGGATTGACCTCGATGACATGGAAGCGCTCGCCATCGATCAGCAGGTCGAGGCTGTTGAGCCCGACCAGGCCAAGCGCCGCGGCGACTGCCCGGCAGGCCGCGTCGATCGCCGCACCCAACGCGGGCGACAGCCGCACCGGCCCGGCGCAGCCGCCATAGCGGAACGGCGACACCGCGTCGCCGGCCGTCCATTGCTCGCTGAAGCCGAGAACATGGGCCGACCGCCCGCCGGCGAGAAACGCCGCCGACACGGCCCGCCCGGCGACGCGCCGCTGGAAATAGGCGCCGGTCCGGGC
>Ga0209647_1002715_pt1 | contig 14152 bp, 16 predicted proteins | sample GraSoi_2013_60cm_FD_185827 | JGI IMG/M metagenome (GOLD analysis project Ga0209647, IMG submission 185827) | Grasslands soil microbial communities from the Angelo Coastal Reserve, California, USA - Sample 9_17_2013_60cm (SPAdes) (version 2) | ecosystem: Environmental > Terrestrial > Soil >...
GCGCCGTGTTCCCCACGATTGTCCCACCCGCTGTTAAGGGACCAAGCATTGGTTGTGCCGGATCCAAAATACCGTCGGTCAATTCCGATACGATGACCGTACATCTCGCTCTGCTTTTGCCTTCAGAGGGATTCATGATTCTGTTCCTTTTGTTTGAATTGAGTTAATCGGCGCCCGCCTATCTGCTATCTGCTATCGGCTATCGCAACGTAGGCAGACTTTCTTCTGCTCTCAAATAGAGCGCCCGCTGTTTTCTAAATTCCACTTTGGTTGCGGCTTCGCCGCGCTGCGGTCTCTTTGTTAAAAATCCGTCTTTGTTGTCTCGATGTGAGATGTTATTTTCTCAAACACTCCCCAGTTCACCCCACCGTTTCTATCCTAGTTCGTCGGCCTCGATAACCCCCAAACATAAAGTCATGAGCGAAGCTCCCGTACAAATTAAAGAGTTGGTGAAGACCTATACAGATGATCGGGGACGCCCAACGTTCACGGCAGTCAAGAACATCAACTTAGACATCAAGGATGGCGAGTTTATGGTTCTCGTCGGGCCTTCCGGTTGCGGTAAGTCGACTACACTCCGTATGATCGCCGGGCTCGAACGAGTTACTAGTGGAACGATTTCGATCGGATCACAGGTAGTAAACCATCTGGAACCCAAAGATCGGGGAATCGCGATGGTGTTCCAGAGCTACGCGCTCTACCCGCACATGAACATCTTCAAGAACATGGCATACGCACTTGAATTGACCAAGAAGCCAAAGGACGTCATCTCGGACATAGTCGGACGAACCGCCAAGGCTCTCCAGCTCGACCATATGATGGACCGCAAACCGCAGGCTCTTTCCGGCGGTCAGCGGCAGCGTGTTGCTCTGGGCCGCGCCATTGTGCGCAACCCCAAGGTGTTCCTTTTCGACGAACCGCTCTCCAACCTGGACGCCAAAATGCGGGTGCAGATGCGTTCGGAGATCTCCCGATTGCATGGCGAGCTAGGCACGACCATGATCTACGTTACCCACGACCAAGTCGAGGCGATGACCATGGGGGACCGCATCTGCGTCATGCGAGACGGCGTCATCATGCAGGTAGCTGATCCGTTGACACTTTATCTTCGTCCGGACAATCTCTTTGTAGCCAGCTTCATTGGTAGTCCGCCGATGAACCTGCTGAAGGGCAAGGTCCAACAGCGCAACGGTACCCTCCAGTTCGTTGAAAACGGAGAAAAAGACGTCCTGACATTTCCTCTCAAAGGGCCGCTTCAAACCTTCGCGAGCAAATACATCGACAAACAAATCGTGTTCGGCATTCGGCCCGAGAATATCAGCAATGAACCGAAGGAGGGCTCCAGCACACCAGTCGCTATGACGGTTGAAATCGCTGAACCCATGGGTTCGGAGTCGCTGGTCTATCTGAAGTCAGGCACCGGTTACATGATCGCCCGAATCCATGGCGAACATCTCTTCCAGTTGAATGAACAAGTCACCGTCCAGCTCAACCTGGATAAAGTGACCCTTTTCGATCCGGAAACTGAACAGGTCATTCGCTGAACCGGCGGGAGCGAATTCTGAACAGAAGTTGTTGCCAGCCTTTGAATGTGAGGCCAAAGGAGTTTCGGTATGAAAAGGCTTTATTTAATCGCGCTTGGGATATTTGGTTTGACTTTCGGCGTGGCTGGATCCGTTCGGGCTGATCCAGTGCATATTGGATTTGCGTTTTTCTCGCCCGTCGCTCTTTGCCCACCGGTGTATATTGGCCCCACGCTCTACACCCGTGAACCGAGGACCTATTACTCGCCTTACTTGATAATGGTGGCAGGCCCTTACCAGTACCACGGCCGTTTCGGTTATTTTGATTACTTTCTCCGCTGGCACGACGTCGCTCATTGACTGACCCCCAGGGATTTCTGAAAAGATGATCGCAGAGAAGTCTGCGCTCCCAGCTGTTTTCAGCAGGCCGGTTGGGGCCTCATTTGCTATCCGCTATCTGTTTGCCTCAGCCGATGACGAAATTAAGGCCGACCGCACTTTCCAAGGTCGAACTTGCTGCGTGCAAAGAGACCGACCACGTTTGATCCCCAACGATTCCGTCGACGGTGACGCCCCACGACTGAAATGCTTCGACCGCTGCCCGCGTATGCGGTCCGAAGTCGCCATCGATCCCTTGGGGCGTCGTGTTCCACTGACCAGATGCGCCGTTTGTAAGCACCGTCTGCAGACTGCGGACTACATCACCGGAAGAACCCTCTTGCAGGGTCGGCATCGGACCGCCGTCCGGCAATGCGTTCCAGGTCAATGGTCCAACAATACCATCCACTACCAGGCCAGCCGACTCCTGAAACTGTTTAACGGCTGTCTCGGTTTGCGAATCGAATGTGCCATTAACGGTGAGTCCGAGGTTCGGGGTGCGACGCAGCGCTCGCTGCCGCAATGGAAATGTGCTGGCGTCACCTCGCCGGACCAGAAGTGGCGAGCTTGCGTGTCCTCGGTCGGGAAACATGGTCCGCCGTTCAATGAATCTCGGATCGAAATTCATGACGTAAGCGATCACGTTCTCGCCTTCAAAGATTTCCGATCTTCGGACGGGGAACACGGACGCAACGTGCAGAAAAACGAATGGACGCCGGACTCTCAATTTTACGTCTTTAGCACGGCCAGTTCAGGTGGTCATTCCCCCTGGCATTGGCAAACCTATTTCTACGACCGGCGAGCAAATAAATTCAAAGAAGTCGACGATTTTACCGGCCCAATCATCAAGCGTGATTTCACCCTCTCCGCTCCGGATTGGATTGAAGTCACGGTGCAGGGGACCAAGTCGGATCCCACTGACATCGTGACTGGCCACAAGGTCAAACGAAAGCTCAGTGCCCTCCATTAGGCTCCACTCGTGCTCGAGGAGTTCTGCACGACGGGGAGTATCAGGGACGACTTTGGCTTTGATCAGCCGAACGGCAGTGCCGCATTGTCCTGCTATCCGTTAACTAAGACCAACGCGTCGGTCGCAAGGGTCAAGGATAGTATCTGCCGGCTGCAGAGTAACGTTGAACGGAAACGACAAGAGCAGGGAAAGCAATTTTTTTTGCGATGATTCTCCCTCTGTCGGACAAATCGGCGTGCCTGAGTCTCCAGTCACTTCTCACCTCTCACCAATCACTTTGGTTGCGGCTTGCCCCTTTTGTGATCTCTGCAGTGCTGACGTTGAACTTCGCGCATTTTCGCGAGGATTCCTCTCGGGCGAAAGCGGCTTTACCCCGCCGACACGCCGACACGCCGATACGCCGATACGCCGATACGGCGATACGCCGATACGCCGATACGCCGATACAATCGCCATATGTGGTTGCGGCTACGCCGCGCTGTGACCTCCTGTTCAAAAAGTCTGTCTTCGCGGCCTCTTGTGTCCTCGCGTCTCCATTGAACAAGCCGATCCCGAAACCAGTCAAAGTTGACGCCAATATGAACCGTTCATTTTTCTTCATTATCAGCGGATTGCTTTCGATTCTGTCGGGCGCCCAGGCGCAACCCGCCGCAACGCCAACTCCAGACCAACCCTCCCGGATAATCTCGGTCTATGGTACTGCCACGGTTCATGTTGCTCCTAACCTGGCCACGATCACGATTGCCGTCGTGACCCAGAACAAGGACGCGCTCCAAGCGCAACAAGAGAATGCCAAACGAAGCACGGCCGTAATCAATGCCGTCAAAGGAGTGAGCGATTCTGCCATGGAAGTAAGTACCGGCGAATACACCATCGTGGTGCAACACCCGGTTGAAGGGAATGTGCGGATGACCCAGATAGCGGGTTACCAGGTGACGAACAGTATTTCGGTAAAGATGCGTGACCTGAGCAAGGTCGGCGAGGTACTCGATCAATCCACCTTGGCCGGTGCGAACTCAGTCAGTAATGTGATCTTTGGCCTGGAAAACAACGAAGCCAGCCGCCGCGACGTTTTATCTGCGGCTACTGCGGATGCGGTGGCGCGAGTCCAAGCGATCGTTCGCGGGTTGAACGCAAATGATGCCTCGCCGGTGCGTTTTCGAACCATTGATATAAGCGAAGCGGGGCTCGAATACACCCCTTGGCGAGCGACCGATCAACAAATGCGGACTTTCGCCTTACCGGCAGCGGGCACGCCAGTCGAAGCGGGTAAAATGGATGTCACCGCGACCGTCTGTTTGCGGGCTGAACTCCTCTAGGTCCCGGTAGCGGTCCGACAGCCGCCCACGCGCGTCAACTTAAGGGGGCAAGGCGAATGAGCGACCGGCGAAAGGGCGAATGGACGAGGAGATCTGTCGGCGTGATCTGCCCATTACGGTAGGGCGAAAACCTCGGCGCTTTTGGTCGGTACGCCCTTTGGTTGCGCTTCCCCATGCGACGGGTTTGAGCCATGCGTTGCCCGCCGATTACAGTGACTTCGGTTTGTGACTAAACCGGCTCAATCGGTACGCAGGTCTTCAGACTGCCCGCAATATAAGACTTTGCATCCCAGGTGAAAGCAGGGGGCACATTATCTGAGCCCCCTCCAACCCGTGTTGGACGCCAATACCCATGTTGGTGTATTACCCAATCGAGTCGTACACCGATATAGCAATTATCAGCGGGCGACGAGTGGCTCAAACCCGGCGCGTCGGGAAGCATAACCAAAGGGCGTACCTACTAAGCGCGCCGAGGTTTTCGCCCTACCGTAGTGGGCAAGATCATGCCGACAGATCCCTTCACCCTTTCCCGTGTCGCGTCGCCTCCGTAAGTTGACGCGCATGGGCATCCGCCGGATCCGGTTAGCTCGCTGGCTCGATGCGAGCTCAAGACGTCCCCGGGGGTTGCGTGAGTCAAACCGCCGAAAACCGCAGTCGCCATCGGGGGCGAGAAGACAACAACCCTGCAGCTGCCATTCACCATCGAGGAATAGGTGTCGAGGAAGGAACGATTCGCTCTCTGATCTCCGAAGCTGAGTCGGCGTTCTCGACGATGACGGCGTTACTTTTTCTCGCTTTTGGCCTCGAGCTGCTGATCTGTGGGGGTTTCAGTTTGAGTTGAGACGATCTTCCCGGTCTTCGCATCGACTTGGACTTCGATGATATTTCGCGTCTTGGGCTTTGCGATGTCGAAAGACCAGATCAATTTGCCGTTCTCCTTTTCTAACTCAAAACTCTTTACTGTTCCGCTTGGGACTTGGCTCAATGCACTCTTTGTCGCCTGTTCTCCAGTCACTTTGGCTTGCTTCTTCAACGCCGATTGAGATTGGTCTGCCGCCATGGAAGTCGAAGCCGCAAAAGTGATCGCAGCGACGAACGCAAGCGACGAGAATCTGACGTTCCTTAAGTTCATGAACCATTGGACTGTTCTCGACTATCCTTTGTTCGATGCAATCAAGCTGCGAAAGCTCGCGCGAGTCTGTGCTAATCGGTTTATGACATGATCAGCACGGCGCAGAATCCCGTATTCTTTGTTCCGTCCCCATTTGATCTGCTTCTGTCATGCATTTCGCCCGGCGTCTGATAAACAAATTATAAGACTCATCGGAGGTTATAACCTATTTGATTTGCCAGCTTCTATGCCTTCGGTGACTAAGTTTCATCCTAAAGCAAGTCTCGGCCGCGCCGAATAGCTCACCCTACAATCATTTGATCGGTGGACTCTCCCAACCTTTTTCACTTCGGTACGAGCGACCTTTCTCAGGACGCGTTCTTAGCGTGGGTGCTCGCGTGGAGTGATTCGCGTTGGAAAGACCTCGATCCTGCTCTGCACGGTCTCGGCACCCGGTTCGTCTCAGCGTTACTAGGGCTTCACGACCGGGCGTCGGTCACGAACGGGTCGCTGAAAATTCGGGTCCAACGGCAGATCTCTCGGGTGAACATCGTCGCGGAAATCAATAGCGGCATCGTTCTTGCCATTGAGGACAGAACGGGAAGTTGCAGCCATCAAGGCAGCGACGAAGCGATTGAATCTCTGAATTGGAAATATCCGGGTCGCGAGGTTCTCGCCGTCTCTATAAAGACGGGCGAACAAGCGTCTTCTACCGGTGCAGTTTCCCCTGGGTTTAAACCGTTTCTTCCGGTGCAGTTCATCGCACTTCTCCACGAAGATAAGAGGTTGCTTTCCCGAAATAATGTCGTTAGCGAATTTTGCGCGTTTCTGGAGCGGCGGGAAAGCGACATTCAAGCTTGGCGTTATCAACCAGTGGCCGAGTGGACCCGCCAATCTACGCCGTGGATCGGATTCTTCCAAAGCTTGCAAACCGAGTTTGCTGATCTGGACTGGAAATACGTACCCAATGCGTATGGAGGATTTATCGGCGCTTGGTGGAATCGGAGATCTTGGGAAAGAGCAAACGGAGCGCAACTCTACCTGCAGATCAGCCAGGGTCCGCTCCAGTTTCGGGTTGCCGGGCTGAAGGACACCGCCGATTGCATACTCATCTGTCAGGGAGCGGCCCTTCAGCTGCGACAGATGGGTGAGGTCTACAATTTGGACATCGAAAAAGCGCGTTTACATCGAGGCGAGACCATGGCGATCGCGCAAATCGAACGAGACTTTTGGATGACCGTTCGCCCCAACGGGTTGATCGATCTGACCGGAACGCTCGATAGCCTGCGTTTAGCGGCAAGCCTTCTCGAATCGATTTCTATAAGCGAGGCATCACCACGATCGCCTCAGTTGGTCGATCGCTAGTAGAGCCGAAGCTCCCGGTCCACTTTCAACCGTTTCTCAAACCGGTCGATTGCTGCGCTCACCGCCGGATACCCGTCGTGCTATCGGCTATGGCAAGGCAAGCCGCAAAAGGTGTTGTCTCGGGTAGGAAGACGTGACAGAACTCAGTCGAAATGGCGCCTGCGCCCATAGAAGATGTGGCCCACCAAACGCTTCACGTTGGACGTCTGCTGCTCGGGAGCGGTGCGGACACCGCGGAAGTGCAGGAGTCGATGGTGCGCTTCGCCGCGGCGTTCGGCTGTGAAACTCACCTCGTAGTGACCTACGAGGCGCTTCTCCTCACTATCGTCTCGGGCGAACAGTTCCGGACCAAGATCAGCTACCGGGTTCCGGCCATGAACGTCAACATGGCCGCAGTTGCCGCAGTGAGCAACGTCCTCGGGGAGGTAGAAGCAGGCCACTGGAGATTGTCGGAGGCCCAGAAGGAACTGGATGATGTCGAAGATCGGTCACCCGTGTACGGGCGGTGGCTAATCGTCTTTGCGCTGGGCCTCACAGCGGCAAGCTTGGCTCGACTGTTCGGTGGGGATTGGCCGACATTCTGGGTCACTTGGCTGACCGGCTCGCTAGGAATGTGGCTGCGCCAGGTGTTGGGTCGACGGGGTTTTAACCCCTTTTTCATCCCTTTCGCCGCCGCTTTCCTGAGCGGAGTGATCGGGGGAGCCGCCGTGTTGCTGGGAGTCAGCGCGACACCGGCATTGTGCTTGGTGGCACCTGGAATGATCATTGTGCCGGGAGTCCCTTTGGTGAATGCGCTCCAGGACATGATCAAAAACCATATGACCGTAGGCGTGGCCCGGCTGGGGCTCGGGAGCCTTATCACGCTGGCGATCACATTCGGGCTGTTCGCCGCTATGAGCCTGACGGGCGCGAAGATCCCGGTGGAAGCGCCCCTACGGCTCCTCCCGATCCCCGAGGACGCCTTCTTCTCGGCGCTGGCGGCTCTTGGCTATCTCTTCCTCTTCAATGTTCCAGCCCGCATCGCTTGGGCCTGTGTCGTGTGCGGGGTCGCCAGCCACACGGCACGAACCCTCTGCTTGCACCTGGGAGTCGACATAGTGAGCGGGACCTTGATCGGCGCGCTGGCGGTAGGCTTCCTTGCCCAGGGATTCGCTCGGCATTTCCGCGCTCCTGCCGTCGCTTTTGCCTTTCCGGGAGTGGTCGCCATGATCCCAGGGGCCTTCGCTTTCCGGGCGGTCATTGGCTGTCTTCAAATCGTGCACACTGGCGCAGCTGCCGCTACCGCTCTGGTGACGGAGACGCTCGCATTGGCAGCCACCTGTCTTCTTATGGTGGCGGCGATCGCAGTTGGCATCGTGGCCCCGTTGATCCTCTTAACGAAAGGAACCACCAAAGCCTGAATCGCTGTTAGCGTTGCGCGTTTGGCGTTTGGCGTTTTCGGTAGCGGCGACTGTCACAATAGGCCTTTCGGTTTTGCGCAACCTGAAAATTGATACGAAATTGCGTGTTTGGCGCTGGCACAAACCGCAGTCGCCATGGTCGTCATCCTGCCAGCAGAGCCCAAACCCCGCACCGGGCTGCTTGGCGATTGGTCAATTAAAACCCCGAAAATGCATAGTTTTTGACGACGTGGGAATCGCACCTCGAACCTTGCGCTGGATCTAAACTGCGCCTCGTTTTCCATGCCAAACCATGGCGACTGCGATTTTTGGTAGTTCCAAGCGCGCAGCTCCGCGTCAAGTTCTACGTAGCGCCAAATCGAAGGCCTATTCGGACAGTCGCCGCTACCGAAGACGCCAACCGCCAACCGCCAACCGCCAACCACCAACCGCCAACCGCCAACCGCTAACCGCTAACCGCTAACCAATTGACGGTCTCGCGTGCCCTCCGACCAGCACCGTTACCTAATGTACGGATCGCCGACTCGGCTATCGGCTATCGGCTATCTGCGGCGCGCTTCACCTGCCCAATCGTATGGGCTTTACTTCGACCCTTCCACCGTCGTGCAATAAATTGGTCCAATCTGTCGGGCCAGATACGGTTTGAAATTTTGCGAGCGCGCTTTCAATCGTAAGCGAAGTGACTGGCTGCCGATACATTAACTCTTTGTTCCAGTAGACTTCGAGAAACGGAGTGCTGCTCGCGGCCGGAGAGCTGCCGGGAGGAAGAGCCACCTCCAGTTGGAAAGAGCCATCGCCTTGAGAGAACGTCGGAGCAGAACGACCGAACGAAGATACCACCGACAAAAGACATCCAGGCAGCGGCTGTCCCGAAGGATTAACAATCTTGCCGCTCAACGTTAGTACTTGCGTCGAATCAGCCGCCAATATCGGAAATATCAGCAAAGCCGCTCCGACAATCGGGCCTACGCATCGAATGCACCATCCCACGTTTGCTCCCAGCAACGCCAAGATTCTCATTTTATCTGCAGCGGAGGCAGTTGTTCGTTTGTAGGTGCTATTTGCGCAGAATCAATGGCGGGCTTCGCTACTCGTTGACTGCCGGTTTCCGCTGAGTGGGCCAGCTTAAATATAAGCGGCTTGTTAGAGAGTTGGTCTAGATAGAGTGGGAATTGCTCCGGAACTACCCCCGCTCGGCCGAATTCCAGAATCACAGCGTTAACATTCTTTGGACACTTCTGCTCAAAGAAACCACCATCCATTATCTGTGCCATCCCGATCATTCCCTTAAAGATTACCGAGTATTGCTTTGCTTCCGGCTCTTCGAGTTGCCCTTTGATCGGCACTTCTGTCGGTGTGTCGCTTGCCTTTTTAGCTTCATGCGTGGTCACTAGTCCCACTGCGCCGACGATGACCGCGGTGACCAGATTAACGGCCATAAACGTATAAATCGCCCTGGTTATACCTTCTCGCGGCTTCCCCTCACGACCCTGTTCACGATAAATTAGAAAGAAGGCAAGAAGGGACAGCAGAAAGCACAGCCCTGCCAGTCCTAGTCGTAGAATCTCGAGGACATCGAGGTCTTTAAACACATCCAACATAGCGGTTACATCCTTGTTAGCGTCCGACATAGTACCAAGTTTTTTGCGCTTCTTCCATTGCCATCTAGAGTCGAAAACCGCGCCATAGGTTTAGACAACGATTACGGCAACTCGGACAAAAATAGAGCCGTTGATCAAGAGCTTACTGTTTAGTGAGTTCAAGCGCGCGAGCCGCATTCGAGCGCGACGGCGATCATGAGGAAGCGATCAAGCGGGAGAATACCTTGTTCATGGGCCGACCAGATTCTCGGTGCGGCACTGCTGCTGCAGCCGGCAGTCAGCCACTTCTCTTTTCTGCAAGATCCCGAACAATCCAATAGCGACCTCTTGCATTTCCGGCAGTACGCAACGGGGCCACAATGAAAATACCTATTAACGCTGTGAACAATGGTCCCGGCGTGCAAATCTGACGGTCACGACAGACAACATGAGCTTCGAAAGATTGATGACCGAATTGCGGGCTCTAAATTCGTCCGTGGAGGCATTCGCAGCGCTCGGTGCCGAATTGCGGCTGCGGTGTGAAGGACTCGGCGGCGATCCGCGTGTGCGCTCGCTTCTACAGGACGTAGTGAATAAAATCAATCCGCAATTATTCGACGGCGTTAACCCGAACCAGGAGCTTGCTGCCCTCGGATTGATCCAGACATCTTTTCGCCAAGCCGTCGACCTATTAGAGAATCCGACGCGTGCGCCGGGGTGGAACTACGAAGATCCTGTCATACTCGAATCCCAGGGCCAAGTGTCGCGGTTGATCGTACGCGGTATTCAGACGGTTGCGGAGCAGCGACCAGACATCGGCTCGACGCTGCGACAATCCGGCGCCTTTCTTGACGTCGGCACCGGCGTTGGCTGGATCGCAATCGAGGCGGCCCGCGCCTGGCCGGCTCTGCGGGTGGTAGGCATCGACTACTGGGAGCCAGCGTTGAACCTGGCGCGTAAGAACCTTGCTCAAAGCGGCGTTGGCGAGCGTGTCGAGCTTCGCCGGCAAAGGATAGAGCAGCTCAATGAGGACGCCGTCTTTACGTTGGCTTGGTTGCCTGGACCCTTTATCGCTGCAGAAACTGTGGTTGTGGCCCTGGAGCGCGTCTTTCGGGCGCTTGCACCGGGCGGCTGGCTCGTATTCGGCCTCTATGCGCCACCGCCGAGTGCACTAGGCGAAGCACTCACCAATTTGCGCACCGTGCGCGGCGGCGGTCATCCGTGGACGACACACCAAGCCAAGGAGCAGCTCCACGCGCTCGGCTTCGAACGGATCGAAACGTTGTCGCCCTCGCCTTCGGTTCTGTTCGTTCTGGGCCAGCGCCCGAACTTGCCGAAGTCAATCTGATATTGGGTCCAAACGAACCCCAACAGACCTCCCGTTCCGGCAGCGGTTTCTGAGTCGCTTCCATCCAAAAAAAGTCCTCCGGGAAAAGAGCGCACGAGCGTTAGAGGGAAGCAGGTGCGCATTCTCTGATTATCTCGTCACTCCTCTCCATCGTAGTACTCCAGATCTTTGGAGCGTATGTAATTCGTTTCGGGTGAGCGCACCAGCCATTTCCGGCTGTCTGGGTAATAGGCAGATTCGCCGATTGGATTATCCGCGACGAGAACATAGAGAATGTCTTCTGTGCTGTTATTGATAATTGATGTGGCTCGCCCGGTTCGAAAAGAAATGCATCACCTGTTTCGATCGGTGTTATTCCATCCTGGTGTCGCGCGAGACCTCTTCCGGCAATCACATGATAGAACTCCCATTGGGCGCTGTGAGAATGATAGGGGCAATTCGCTTTGCCCGGAGGAACGCGGCAGATCTCTATATCAAAGGGATGGCGCTTTTTGATGTCCGTCGAAAACGGGTCACGCCCGAGCGCCTGTGAAATGTGTTTGCCTGTCCCGCCGAAGTTTCCTTTCGGCGAAGTCCAGGAGCGCTCTTCGATATCTTTCGTATTAATCTTGCGCACGACTTGTGTTCCTCTTTTTGCGATGCACCAGACTCTTCGCTCTGGTGGCTCAGGTTAAAAACAAAATACGGAATGAGTTTGAAGCCGTCGATTTCAAGGGCAACACTTGAGCCGGTCGGTTACAAATCGAGGGATGACAGACACCTGGTTCGTTGCGCTCCTGGCCGGAGGCGCTCTGGTAGCGGTTATCTTACTCTTTCAGAGGCGATTCATCTATTTTCCACTACGCTACTCGACCGCTCAATTGCAGAAGGCAAAATCGACAGATTGGCATAACCTTGGGGCCGCTTCTCCGGCACCGGTTCGACAACCTGACTTCCCTTGCAACGATTCTTTCACAGAATCGGGTACCGGAGATTGCAATTCTTCACTGCCAATCGGACGAGATAGTCCCGCTTAGAATGGGCGCTGCCCTGGCACAACTGGATCCGACTCGAATCAAATTTGCCGTCATACCGGAAGCCGATCACAATGATATCATTCAGAAAGCTCTCCCCCTGATTCTGCAAACGATGGGATTGCCAGGATAGCGGTTTGGCGATCCTGACGTACGCATGAACGAAAAACGGATTCATCAGATTTTTCAGCTGAGTGTCCTGATCAAGGGCGCCTTTGCGGTGATTGAATGCGCTGCTGGCGTCGCTTTTGGTTTGGTCAGCACAAGCTCGATCAAAAACTTCGTCGATATGCTAACCCAAGAAGAGTTGATCGAGAACCCGAATGATTTCATCGCTACCCACTTGCTCGCTGCAGCGCAGAATTTCTCGGTTGAGACCAAGAATTTCTATGCCTTTTATCTATTTAGCCACGGCATTGTCAAACTACTGCTCGTCATCGGTCTGCTCAGGAACAAACTCTGGGCCTATCCAGCATCCCTGATCATATTGGGACTCTTTATTGTCTATCAGCTTTACCGTTTCTCTTATACGCACGGAGCAGGGCTGATCGTGCTTACCGTGTTCGACATCTTCGTGATGGGCCTGATTTGGCATGAGTACCGTCTCATGCGGGCGGGCGAAGCGCATAGCAAATAGCACATAGCAGACAGTCGGTGACATCAGCCGACGAAATAGAGCAAGGAGCCTATCGGCTATTTGCTATCTGCGATGCGCTTCGCCCGGCGTGACTCTAAGGCAAACCTCGGACGGTTCGCATAGGGGCGTCATGCTCTAAACTATCGTGGCGTGATCATTTCGCCTGCATTTTTAGGCAAAAGAATTGCGCAGCGGCGTTTTTTTTCTCTAGAATCGCCCGGTCTCAGGCGGCGCGCATCAGCGGAACCGAACACAAAATCATAATAACCAAGAAAAATAATGAAAAGGCTCTTACCTTTAATGGTTTTGCGACGCCCCAGTGGCCTGCGTCGAGTCCATGGGTGACAGCGGTTGGCGGCACCAGCCTCGGTATCAGCTCGACGAATACACGGGCCATCGAGACCGGTTGGGGTACAAGTACCTATAACAGCGATCCGACAACTCTGGTTTCCACGCGGACAGGATGGCTGTACGGCGCAGGCGGAGGAGTCAGCAAAATCTTTGCCGAGCCGTCCTATCAAAAGAGCGCCAAGCCGAAGCTCAGCGGCCGTGGCGTACCGGATATTGCGGCGTTAGCCGACCCGCAAACCGGCTTGCTCATCGGCCAAACACAGACTTTCCCGAACGGCACTTACTATGATGAGTACCGTGTCGGCGGCACGAGTTTGGCCTGCCCGATCTTTGCCGGTCTGATGGCGCTCGCCGATCAAGCAGCCGGGCATGCGCATGGCTTTGCCAATCCGCTGTTCTACGCGAATCCAGGTGCTTTCTATGATGTTGTTTCCGTCAAAACCGCTGTCGAGCGCCGAAACTTTGTCAATGGGGTTGACGCAACCAATGGCACGGTGGACCGACTCCGGACGTTCGATGATTATTCCGGCTCACCGACCCAACACACAGACCCCGGTTGGGATAACGTGACTGGGTTGGGCACACCTTCGGACAAGTTCTTGAGCACATTCGGCAAATAGGTTTGCTAAGGCTGAAGCGCGTTCAATCCAACCCTCCGGGCCGTGGCGAGTCGGCTGTTTTTCTGCGTTGCTCGCTCGGCCCGTGTGAATTCAGATATGGGCGCTTTCTTCCGCCAGTCCGGCTCGGACCGCCTTGAAAAACAGTCAACTGGTCCGGCGTCTGTCGGACGACATCACCATTGCATGCGAGACGGTGCACTAGATCTGTCAAACTCCTGCTTACCAACGGTCTGCTCAGGAACAAACTCTGGTCGTATCCGGCATCCCTGATCATATTGGGACTCTTTATTGTCTATCAGCTTTACCGTTTCTCTCATACGCACGGAGCAGGGCTGATCGCGCTTACCGTGTTCGACATCTTTGTGATGGGCCTGATTTGGCATGAGCAACGGCTCATTCGGGCGGGCGAAGCGCTTCGCCGAATGGGCGGCTAAACTCGACAAGTCGTGGGTCGATTATAATCACTAGAAATATCAGGGTCAGGGAACGAGGGTGGGAGACATTCAACAATCCAATAAATGAACCCGCTGCTCACCC
>Ga0209647_1002716_pt1 | contig 14152 bp, 13 predicted proteins | sample GraSoi_2013_60cm_FD_185827 | JGI IMG/M metagenome (GOLD analysis project Ga0209647, IMG submission 185827) | Grasslands soil microbial communities from the Angelo Coastal Reserve, California, USA - Sample 9_17_2013_60cm (SPAdes) (version 2) | ecosystem: Environmental > Terrestrial > Soil >...
AAGCCGCCCAGTACTGCCGATCACGAACCCTACAGCATGCGCTCGATCGGCCGTGACCAGCTCGAGGTCATGCGACATCTGGGCTACCACCAGTTCAGCATCGTGGGACACGATCGCGGGGCGCGCTGCGCCTACCGTCTCGCATTGGATCACCCGGATGCTGTTCTCCGGCTCGCCGTCATGGACGTCGTTCCCGTCGGCGACGCGTACAATCGTGCCGACAAAAACTTCAGCCTCCTCTACTGGCAATGGTCCTTCCTCGCCGCGCCAGAACCGGCACCGGAACGGTTCATCAACGCGGCACCGGCCAACCTGGTCGACTTCATGCTCAACACGTGGTCCGAGGTGAAGGACGCTTTCCCAACCGAGGTACGCGGCGAGTACATCGAGAAATTCAACCACCCCGATACGGTGCACGCCGTCTGCGAGGAGTTCCGCGCATCCCCAACCTTCGACTACCAGCAGGACGAGGCGGATCGCGGGAACCGCAAGATCTCCTGCCCCGTGCTCTTCCTCTGGAGCCAGCGCGGTTCGGTCGCGAAACTTTACGATGATCCGCTCGCGATATGGCAGGAGTGGGCCGATGACGTTCGCGGCGCCCCGGTACCAGTCGGTCACTTCATTCCAGAAGAGGCACCCGAGGAGACCACACGCCAACTGCTGAATTTTCTGCAGTAGGGCGGCATCGGCGCGGCTGCTCGACGTGCCGGGGATTCACTATCTATCCGCAACGACCAGCTAGGTAAACCTGACGCATATCAATGAAGGGAGAAATCTCGTGACAGTACTCCCTCCGATCTCGAAGTTTCCTCAAGTCGATCAGGCTGACGCGAGTGGCGAACTGGCTGAAATCTACGATGACATCCGATTCACCCTTCGTATGCCGTGGGTTCCATTCGCTATCAGGGCGATGGCGCTATTTCCGGCTTTCGTACCGGCTGCATGGCAGATGCTGAAGCCACAGATCTCGACTCTGTACGCCGAAAAGGGCGCCGACCTGGTGCGTGAGGCTTCGATCATTCCTGGCCCGCCGCCCCCAGACCCTCGCCCCAAGCTGCGCGCCGCAGGCCGGTCCGATGATGAGATCAGCAAGATCCGCCAGGCGCTCGATTCCCTCAACTACGGCAATCCCAAGGGCCTCATCCTGATCACAGCCTGGAATGAGGCGTGGAATGAGCGCGCCGCTGGCACTCCCGCCAACTCTCTGCCCGCTGCGCAGGCTCGGCAGCTTCCCTGCGGCTTGCCCGACGGAGTCGAGAAGCTCCACCTGATCGATCCGGACCTGGCTGCGCCGGATGTCCAGGAGCTGTGGCGGCAAGCCAAGGATCTCTTCTTGTATCACGCTCCGGCTAGCGACTACCGGGTGCTGGCAGCCTGGCCCGACGTCCTCCGCATCGCGGTCGAGGACATCCTCACTCCCGTTGCGCTCACCGCCGAGTACGAGGAGACTGCACGGCGGATCCGGGCAATTGCCCGCAAGCATGTGGCGGGTTTCTCCGACGTCGGGGGCGTCAGCCGCCGGCAGATGAGCAACTCACTCAGCGGGCCGGAAATCGCTGGACTTACCGGGCTGCTCTTCATGTATAACCGCTTCATCGCCGACATCACGATCGCTATGATTCGGGTCAAGCAAGCACTTGACGGAGCGTCATCAGCTACAGAGAATAAATTCCCGGTCACATAAGTGCCAGGTCGATGGCGTGTGAAGTCTTGTTCTCTCGTTGCAGTCGGCCATCGAAACTGTGCAACCGCCGCAGCAGAATAGCTTTCTTAGCCGGGTGCACGGCTGGGGTCGACTGGACGGTGCGTGAGCCTTCCGGTGACCGATACAAGCACGCTAGTGCAAGTGGCCTCGGATCGTCGCGTAACGCCTCTGCGACTGCCCTGATGCGCTTGGCGACCGGACGATCAAGCTTTCCCAGCGAGCGGATGGCCTTAGGCGCGAACTCGAGCGCGTACCGTGGCACGGTCACGAGTCCAGGACCAGTTCCGCCCAGACCTGCTCGGCCGGGACCGTACTGGCTCCTGCCTGAATCTCTGCGAGGGCCTCCCTGGCTGCCTGGGCATCAGCGAAGTCCTCCAGCAGCTCGCGAAACTGCTCGGGGGTGAGGTTCTCCAGCTCTGCGGCAAGCTCAGCCGGGACGATCGCCGCCAGGCGCTCGCCATGCTCGGTCAAGTACACGACCTTGCCCCGCGCGGCGTCATACGCTGCAGCGGCCAGGTGGGACTCGTCAGGTGCCGGGCGGAGGGGCGTCGTCGGCTGTACCGCCTGGAACCAGCATGCCTTCGGCCATTTCACGAGTGGCTGGCCAAGTACGAGCAGGCGTGGAACGACCGACTGGACCGGGTGGATGACTACCTCAAAGAGCTACAACAACAAGGAGAGCAGCAGTGACACCTAATCGGCACGGGTCGGCAGTCATCGAATTCCCGAACGATCTCGAGATTGTCATCACCCGAGAGTTCGACGCTCCGATCGAACTCGTCTTCGACGTATTCACGAAGCCCGAGCATGTGAGGAAAACGTTCGCTCCATTTGGGGAGGAGGTGACGGTCTGCTCGATCGACCTGCGCGTCGGAGGGAACTACCACTTCGTCATGGTGACCGACGACGGAACCGAGTGCTCGTTTCGGGGAACCTACCTGGAGGTCGAGCCGCCGACCCGGACCGTCGAGACGTGGGTATTCGAGGGGTGGCCAGATGCGGAGGCCGTCGAGTCGATGGATCTGCACGAGACTGACGGAGTGACGAAGCTGACGTGGAAGCTGGCGTTCCGCGACAAGGCTGGCCGTGACCACATGACCAAGTTCGATGGCCTCGAAGCGAACTTCGACAACGTGGAAGATTACTTGAGGTCACTGCTCGATCCAAAGGGAACTGTCTCTGGGTAGCTGAGGTTTCGAAGCAACCGCACCGTCCTCAGATGTCCGCCATCGCCAATTGATCCACCGCAGCGCTCGGGCGTCACCCGAGGGACGTCACGGCTGAGCGGAAGCCTACCCGCCCGCCATTCGCTGGACACCCTGGCCAACAAATGCCGACAAACGTTCGCCGACTCGGCCGCGGCAAGCCCATCGCGGTGCCAAGCGTCGGCCAGAAGCCCGGCGAAAGCGCGGTCCTGCGAGCGACGAAGCCCTGTCCCCAGACTCCCTGGCAGCCGGTAGGATCAGCCTCAATAGATTTGGCACCACCATTGACGATGAAGCGAAGACTGTATATTATTCCGGAGTCGTTCGGGCAGTGGTAAATAGCACCGGACGGAACCACGGGAAGTGCGCACACCTCTGCCGCTATCTCCCGCGCCGTAGTCGGATTGGTGACTGAAACGCTAGCTGGGAAGCTAAAGAAACCCACCGGGTAGATTCCAAGGCGCTGCACCACGAGCCGTTCCACATCCGCGGTGACCTGGCAAAGGTCAGCCCCACCTGCCGAAGGAGTCTGTACTGCTGGGCGGCTGCCGCATGCCGACGTAACCGTTGCCAGGACGCCAGCGCCGGCAGCTAGCCAGAGCTGTAGCGACAGCCGCGCCGGGCGCTGCAGCAGCAAGGTCGCACGCCTCCTTCTTGGGACTGCCCTGTACGTTGGACGTGAGAGCAGCCCGTGCGGTTCCTCTGCTCAGGCGAGGCTGGCGCGGCCGTGCCAGGCTCTCACCTGGAGTCATCCAGATCCGGCGAGATGCCGGTGTCGCATGGCCTGGGCGGCGGCTTGCGCCGGGGTGACATACCTGCCGAAGAATGCTTGCATGGCCAGCTGCTCCGGTGTCAGCGGCCGCGTCGCCAGCGGCCGCATCGCCGCGGCGGCGGCCAGTGGCGTTACCGCGAGCGCGTTGGACAGCGTGGTGCACTCGCTGCCTTCACCCGATAGGCGCCGATCAACCACAACCCCTTGGGGTGCGCCGCGCACCAAGCGGAGCCGATCTGTCGCGGATCAAGTGGAGCTAGGCAGTCGGGTTAAGCAGACACTGAAGTTGACCATCTCCAGTGGTTGGGTACCTGGTGGCCGAGGAGATGCTCGAAGCGGCGCAGGTCGGCGGTAAGGCGCTCGGCGAGTCCGTCGCGGAGTTCGCGTGGGATCGCGGAGTCGTCGGTACGTGCTCGCCGAGTCGTCAGGAGCCGAGCCAACCCGGTGCGTTGATCGGGTCGGCATCGCGGATGGAGCCTGACCTGGCGTCGCGGCAGCCACCCGAGGTCGTGCAGGCGCGGTATGGGCTTGTCAATCGAGCGGTGGTCTTGATGCCGCTTGTCGAGGTCAACCGCGGCCGGATCGACGGCGAGGTGGTCAAACACCGCGCTCAGTACCTCACGTGGCCTGTCGCGGAGCACCTCGCTCGCGATCACGAGTACCTGGCTGCGGTCGAAGTGATCGAGAAACGCCGCGAGCTGGAACCCGTACAGGCTTGGCCCGAGGTAACGGTCGTCGAGCAGGGCCACCTCCGCGCGGCGTCGCTCCCGCCCGGCTGACACTTGATGCATGTACATCGACTGCATGCGGGCGATGGGATCGCGTACCACGTAGACGAGACGTGCCTTCGGAACGACCTGTGCCATCCGCTCGGGGACGCCGCGGTAGACGTGGGCCCACGTATAGCACGGAGAGCACTCTCCGGTTGCAACGGCCCTGCCGCCGCCGTCGAACAGAGACTCGTACCATCCACGGCCGTGGGGCCAGTTGTCCTCAGCTATGAAGAAGTTCGGCTCGCCGAGCGTCCCGCCGCGCCCAAGGAAGACGTCGGGATGCTCATCGAGGTAGTGACAAAGACTCACGGTCCCCGCCTTCATCGCCCCGATCACCACAAAAGTCGGCAGGGTCATCGCGTCGTCACCGCAATCGATGTCCTCCAATCGTCGCCGGAAAAAGCGCCGGGTACACATTCTCTGCCAGCCAGACCCTGGGACGCGAAAGAATATTCGCCCCTGTGCCGGGCGCGCAGCTCAGCCACGTGAGCCGACAGCGCCTCCACGGGCGCAGCGCGACCAGCACGACACGTCCGGCTGACCTGCGACATCAGCCAGCCAGGCGAGACCTATCCAGTCACCCGTGGCCGATACCTGCTTTGGACCGTCTTCCTATTAGGCGCGAATCCCAGGTGAGTGGTCACCGGGTCCAGGGTCACCGAAGGCGATCGCGTGCGACGGTCCGTAGAGCCGCCCTGGACGCGGTGACCGTGAGCCGGACAATCGAAGCCGAGGAAGACGGCCCCGAGCCGCTGGCGCCGCCTGATGAGTGAGCCGACCTGATCTCTGGCGTGCTGCTGGTGGGCGCGCCCGTGTCGGGCGGGCGTCCCCAACGCAGAGCCCGGCGGCGGGCGCGCCGCGGTGCCGCGCAGCGGCGCCGCCTTGACCCACGCCGCGAGGATCTATCTTCACGCTCGCGAAGAGCGGGATAAGCAGCTCGCCGCGACCCTCGACAAGATGGCCAGGCGGGAGCTGAGACGATCTCGCAGCACCAAGGCTAAGCAGCCCAGCGAAAACCGATCGGGCACGCAACGGGCACCAGGCCGCAAGAAGGAGTCATGACGATCAATTCCCTGTCCGTCGTATACCCCGCTGGACCTGGGATTTTCTTCGTGGAGCGGGTGACGAGAATCGAACTCGCACTATCAGCTTGGGAAGCTGACGTTCTGCCATTGAACTACACCCGCGCACAGGACACCGGTGCGAGTTGCAGGCCGGCGGCTCGTCCCGACATCGTACCGAAGTTCAGGAGCTGGGGCATCGACCGCATGGCAGTTGCCTGATCACGACGGGTGGCGGCGTGGCCGACCGCGACTGGTCCGCGGATGTCGTGCTGGTCACGGTTCCCGTGGCGAGGCTGGTCACCGACCGAGCCCGAACACCGGGGCCAGGTCGGGAGCGCCGGCCGCCCGGCGCAGCAGCGGGGTGCCCGCGACTTCGTCGATCAGCCGGGTGAGCGCGTAGTGGTCGGCCGACTGGCGGTCAACGGCGCCGACGATGCCCAGGGCCATGATTACGAACGGCACGACATCGGCGGCCTCGCCCTCGTCGAAGACCACAACGATGGCCAGCCGCCCGTCGTGCCAGTCAGGCCCCGACATGAGCACCGGCATCCAGGAGCGCAGCCAGGCGTCTGCGTCCGCCAGCGTTCCGTTATGAGCGTCGTTGATGAGATTCGGGGTGATCAGGCCAACGGTCGGGAGCGAGCCGCGCCGGATGTCGGAACCGAGGGCGCCGTCGGCTACCGTCCCGGCCGGGACGTCGTCGGCCCGGCAGAGGCCAGCCTCGCTCGGGAAGTACGCCCACGGTTGTGGTTGACGTCGTAAGTGCCGCTGCCAGCGAGGTCACACGGCACCGGCATGGACTCCTCGTACGCGCGGGCGGTCTTGCCTTTCGCGATGGCCTGGCCGAAGACCGACGGCGCGGGGTACGTGCAGCCCTGGCCCGGAAGGCAGTCCTGAGGGTTACCGAACGCGGAGCCGCCGAAGATGGCGAGGTAGTTCGGCAGGCTCGGATGGCCGATGTCACTCCACGCCGCGGCCTGCCCGTAGTGACGGGCGAGACTCCACAGGTAGGGCAGGCCGGACGGGAACACCGCCGCGCGGCTGTGGTTCTCCTCCATGATCACGATGATCTTGCTCACCCGCCCCGCCGATGCGGTCGGGGAGGTGGGGCTGGCGGTGGCCTCGGCTGGCCCCGATGTGGTCGCCGGGGTCGCCGTGCTTCCTCGGTCGGCCCGCGCCGAGCTGCACCCGGCGGCGAGCAGGCAGCAGGCCAGACCAACGCCGATCAGTGTCGCGCGGCCCAGAGCGCCCACCCGGCCGGGGCGGCTAGCGAGGCGCATTCCCCGAGCATAGGGACCCGCCGCGCCGTTTCCACGGTCCCGCTGACCCCGTTAGGCCTCCCGAGGACGGCTGGTGCGGGCGAGTTCCTGGCTGAGGCCGTCGCCGAGCTGGCGGCCGGGCTAGGCTGCCTGCTACCTACGGCGCCGCCGCGCGGATCGACCCCGGTTCTCCGGGCTGGTAACGCTGGAGTCCTCCTGCGCCGCGACGCTGCCGATCAAGCTGTGACCAGGGATAACCGGACTAATGCCTGATCGCGGGTTCACGTCGCCGTTACAGCGGGGAAGCATGTAGGCAACGGGGCGGTTGCAGATTTGAGAGACGATAGCTGACGGAAGGTTCCGTATGCCCATGTGGAGAATCCGGATCGCCGTGCCTGACACTCCGGCTAGTCGTTCAGCGGTCAAGCAGGCCCTCGCGGCCCAGCAGGTGTCGTACCTGCGCATGGCACCTAGTGACGGTGCGTCCAGCTCAACCAACGAGATCGTGGTCGAACTCCAGCAGGACGACGGCCTGACGAGCGTACTCTCCGCGCTGCATGCCATAAGCCCGCAGGTGTTCGTGAGCAGCGCTGACCCGACCGACGCGGCCTCCGGCCGGAACGGCCGGGTGCCTGAACCGATGCCGCGCGGCACCGGGTAACGCCGACGGCCCGCCTCTGGTCGCCTGCCAAGCGTTACCATGGGCCTCTTACTGGGCAGTAACACAGTAGCCGCCCATGAGGAGGTACGACCGTGAGCGAGCACCAGGAATCCGGTCAGGCAACCCCCGCAGTCACGCAGCCGAATCACCTTACCGAGCCGAGCAACGGGGTCACGCCGGGTACGAAAGGTACGCCGGGTACGAAAGGTACGCCGGGTAGCGGGGGTGCCGGGGGTACGCAGGCCGACGGGGGCGCGCGGGTCAGTGAGGCGCAGGCCCGTGCGGTCGCGGAGCAGGCCAGGGAGACCGAGTGGGCCCTGCCCAGCTTCGGGAAGCAGCTCTTCCTCGGCGACTTCCAGCTCGGCCTGATCCATCCCCACCCGCGCCAGGGCGACGACGCTCGACAGCGCGGCGAGGAGTTCTGCGCCCGGATGCGCGAGTTCTGCGAGACGTCCGTGAACAGCGCGCTGATCGAAAGAGACGCGAAGATCCCAGATGAGACGGTCAAGGGGCTGGCCGCGCTCGGCGCGTTCGGGATGAAGATCTCGCCGGACTTCGGCGGACTCGGGCTATCCAACCTGTACTACAACCGGGCGCTGATCATCGCGGGCTCGGCCTCGCCGGCGATCGCCGCGCTGCTGTCAGCGCACCAGTCGATCGGCGTGCCGCAGCCGCTGGCGCTGTTCGGGACCGACCAGCAGAAGCAGCTCTACCTGCCCCGGTGCGCGCGCGGGGAGATCAGCGCGTTCCTGCTGACCGAGCCGGACGTCGGATCCGACCCCGCGCGGCTGAGCACCTCCGCGACCCCGTCCGCCGACGGCAGCGAGTACGTTCTCAACGGGGTGAAGCTGTGGACAACCAACGGCGTGGTCGCCGATCTGCTCGTGGTGATGGCGCGGGTGCCGAAGGGCGACGGGCATCGCGGCGGGATCACCGCGTTCGTGGTGGAGGGCAGCGCGGACGGGATCACCGTCGAGCACCGGAACGAGTTCATGGGCCTGCGCGGCCTGGAGAACGGGGTAACCAGGTTCCACGAGGTCCGGGTGCCGGCGGCCGGCCGGATCGGCGAGGAGGGCCAGGGCCTGAAGATCGCCCTCACCACGCTGAACACCGGCAGGCTGTCGCTCCCCGCCAGCTGCGCCGCGGCCGCTAAGCTGGCGCTCAAGATCGCGCGGGAGTGGTCGGGCGAGCGGGTGCAGTGGGGCAGGCCGATCGCTGAGCACGAGGCGGTCGCCCGGAAGATCGCGTTCATCGCCGCCACCACCTATGCCCTGGAGGCCATGGTCGAGCTGTCCAGCCAGCTGGCCGACGACAAGCGCCGCGACATCCGGATCGAGGCCGCGCTGGCCAAGCTGTACTGCTCCGAGATGGCCAGCATCGTCGCGGACGAACTGGTGCAGATCCGGGGCGGGCGGGGCTACGAGACGGCGGCCTCGCTGGCCGCGCGGGGAGAGCGCGGCGTGCCTGCCGAGCAGATGGTGCGCGACATGCGGATCAACCGGATCTTCGAAGGATCCTCGGAGATCATGCGGCTGTTCATCGCCCGCGAGGCGGTGGATGCGCATCTCACCGCGGCCGGCGAGGTGATCCAGCCCGGCCTGCCGGCGGGCCGCCGGGCCCGCGCAGCGGCCAAGGCCGGCGGGTTCTACGCCCGGTGGCTGCCGACGCTGGTGACCGGCGAGGGCCAGCGTCCGCGCGCGTACGCCGAGTTCGGGCCGCTCGCGACGCACCTGCGCTACGTGGAGCGGGCGAGCAGGAAGCTGGCCCGCGCGACGTTCTACGGCATGGCCCGGTGGCAGGGCGGGCTGGAGCGCAGGCAGGGCTTCCTGGGCCGGCTCGTCGACATCGGGGCGGAGATGTTCGCGATGAGCGCGGTGTGCGTCCGGGCTCAGATGGACGCGTCCCGGGGCGGGGATGGCGGGCGTGAAACGGGCGGCCGCGGGGAGACCGGCATCGAGCTGGCCGACGCGTTCTGCGCGCAGGCACGGCAGCGCTGTGAGGAGCTGTTCGGCCAGCTCTGGAACAACACCGACGCGGCCGACGCGCGGCTGGCCCGGAAGGTGATGTCCGGCCGCTACACGTGGCTGGAGTACGGCATCATCGACCCGTCGATCCCCGGCCCCTGGGTCGCCGAGACCGTCGCGGGCCCGTCGAAGCAGGAGAACGTGCACCGGCATATCGGCTGACGTCCCGCCCCGCTGCCGGCGCCGTACGGCCGGCCCTGTACCCGGCCACCCGCAGGCCGGGAGCGAACCCCCGGGAGCGGGGTCAGCCCGGCTCGGCGCTGAGCCGGGCGAGTCGCGCGTCGCGCTCGGCCAGGGCGGCATCGCGGCCGGCCAGGGCGGCGTCGCGCTCGGCCAGGGCGGCGCGGAGGGCATCGAGCTCGGCCCTGAGCTCGCGCAAGACCGCCTCGAGTTCCAGCACGCGTCTGACTGCCGCCAGGGTCATGCCCTCGTCGACGAGGTCCACCACATACCGGACGACCGTGATCTCGCGCCGCGTGTAACGGCGCTGGTTGCCGGCTGACCGGGATGGGCTGACCACGCGTTCCTGATCCAGGCGGCGCAGGAACGCCTGCTGGATCTCAAGCATCTGCGAGACCTGGCCGACGGTGAACAGCGGCAGGTTCTCGTCATCGAGTGGCAAGGATGGCATGACTAGCTCCGGGAATGGTTCCGGGCCCGGGCGGATAACCGCGCCGGGCCCGGACAGAGTACCTCTGCGTACCTCTGCGTCAGGCGGCGATCGCCTTGGCGTCGGCACGGACCTCGATCTTGCGCGGCTTGGCCTGCTCCAGGACGGGGACGTGCACGGTAAGCACGCCGCCGGTGTAGCTGGCCTCGATCTTGTCGGCGTCGACCGCGTCCGAGAGACGGAGCCGGCGGGCGTAGGAGCCCATCACCCGCTCGCGGATGAACGGCTTCTCCCCCTCGGTGTACTCTTCGGCCCTCCGGGCGCTGACGGTCAGCACGCCGCGGTCCACGGTGACGTCGATGCTCTCCGGGTCGATGCCGGGGAGATCGAACCGGAGCTCGATGTCGTTCTCGCGCCGGATGGCGTCCATCCGGGCCAGCCGACGGTAGTCCGCCGAGCCCAGGGCTCGCCGGGCACGCCGGTCGAAATCGTACGCAAACGGATCAAACGTTGTCAGCAGCACTGCGTTTCACCTCCAGGTGGGTACCAGGATTCGGTTATCCAGGTAACCTCGGTTCTCAGTAGGAGTGAACCTAAAACTCGAGTTGAATATTTCCTGAGAGCGAGGAAACATCTGCGGCCGGGATCCCGTGCGGTGTCGGTACCCGGCTGCCCCTCCAGCGGCGGCCACTCCGGGCGGCGGCTACTCGGGCGGCTGCCTGGGCCTCGGGAGCCGTCTGTCGACCAAGCTTTCATGATCCCGGACTCAAACCCACGTTTAGCGTGGGTTTGAGTCCGGGATCATGAAAGCAGGACCCTCCGGCGTGGATAAACCTAGGCGAAAGGGGCGACCCACCCGGCCTGGCTGGCCTGGCTGGCCTGGCTGGCGAGCTATAGGGCCCGTCCGGGGGTCCGGGCTCGGGTCAGGCGAGGCGCTCGATGATCGTGGCGTTGGCCTGGCCGCCCTGGCCGCCGCCCTCGCACATCGTCTGCAGGCCGTAGCGGCCGCCGGTGCGCTCGAGCTCGTGCAGCAGCTTGGTCATCAGGATCGCGCCGGTGGCGCCCAGCGGGTGGCCGAGCGCGATCGCGCCGCCGTTCGGGTTGGTCTTCTCCAGCGAGGCGCCGGTATCGGCCGACCAGGCGAGCAGAACCGGGGCGAATGCCTCGTTCACCTCGAACACGTCAATCTCGTCGACAGTCAGCTGACCTCGGGCCAGAACCTGCTCGGTGGCCGGGATCGGACCGGTGAGCATGAACACCGGATCGGAGCCGATCACCGTGAGCGCGTGAATCCGCGCCCGCGGGGTCAAGCCGTACCGCTGGACCGCGGCGGGCGAGGCGATCAGCACCGCGGCGGCGCCGTCGGAGATCTGCGATGCCGTCGCCGCGGTCAGCTCCCAGCCCTCGCGCAGCGGCTTCAGCTCGGCCATCTTCTCCAGGGACGTGTCCCGCCGGGGCCCCTCGTCCGTGGTGACCCCGTCGACCGGCGTGGTCTCCCGGTCGAATCTCCCCTCGTCTATCGCGTTCAGGGCCCTGACGTGGCTCTCCAGCGAGAACTCCTCCAGCTGCAGCCGCTTGAGGCCCCACTTCTCGCAGATAAGCTGCGCGCCGCGGAATTGGGAGATCTCCTGGTCGCCGTACCGGTCCCGCCATCCCTGGCCGAACGGCAGCGCCATGCCCTTCTCCAGCGGCAGCGCCACGGTCGAGCCCATCGGCACCATGCTCATGCTCTCCACGCCAGCGGCGATGACCAGGTCCTGCGTCCCGGACAGGACGGCCTGGGCCGCGAAATGCACGGCCTGCTGCGAGGACCCGCACTGGCGGTCGATCGTGACCCCGGGAACGCTGTCCGGCAGGCCGGCCGACAGCCAGGCGGTCCGCCCGATGTCGACCGACTGCGGCCCCATCTGGGAGACGCATCCCATGATGACGTCGTCTATCGCGGAGGGATCGGCAGCGGTCCTGGCGATAAGCTCCCTCAGCACATGCGCGGCCATGTCGGCCGGGTGTACCGCCGCCAGGCCTCCGTTCCGCCTGCCGACGGGGGTGCGCACCGCCCCGACGATATATGCCTCGGACACCACGACCACCCTCCACTAGGCCATCCCGTTGACCGGCCCGCACCGGGTACGTGCTACTCCCTAGTGGCTGCCCCGCTGGCCCTGCCGGTTGTAATTGGAGGTTACCCCGGCAGTCCGCGCCCTAAATAGGCGTGCCGAACAAGATCTGCCGGGTCCAGGATTCCGGCGGGATTCCCATGCTCTCACAGTATCCACACGGCTACTATCCGTGATGTATTCGGGCCGGCTGCCGGGGCAGCCGAGGGGCGCTCGCGGGTCGTAACGGTCCTGCGGGACAACCGGGGTTCGGCATGCCAACAGGGGGTTACGGGAATGGCAGCGAAGATCGTCGAGGACACAGCAGGACTGGTGAGCATCGGGCAGCTGGCGAAGGCCGCTGGAGTCAGCAGCCGGACCATCCGCTACTACGAGGAACTCGGGATCCTGCCCGAGCCTCGCCGGTCGCCCGGCGGTACCCGGAAGTACCCGCGTGAGTACCGCGGCTACATCGATACCGCGCTGGCGCTCAAGAACCTGGGCTTCCGGCTCGAGGAGATCAAGCCGCTGGCCAAGCTGGCCCTCGGCCGCTCGGTCAGCGCGGGCCAGCGGGAGGTCGCGGCGAGGTTAGTGGACGACAGGATCGAGTCGCTCGGCCGCCAAGTCGCCGTCCTGTGCCGGCTACGCGACTCGGTCTGGGCCCGCGATGCTCCGAAAGCGGTCCCGGGCGTGCTCCGCTCGGCTGAGCTGGCCGTCATTCAGCCGCTGCTTAACGACGGAACAGGGTAACGCAGCCCGGCCCCGGGGCAGCCGCGGACAGCCCGGCCCCGGGGCAGCCGCGGGCAGCCCGGCGGCCGCCTGCGGCGCCCCGCGGACACAGCCCGGCGGCCGCCTGCGGCGCCCCCCGGCCACCGGGCCGGTCCATCCTCCGCCGCGGCGGCTTATGCTCGGTGGAGGACACCATTCCGAGGAGACTGCGATGGCCGAAGGCCTGATCCTGCTGGGATTTCTCGCAATTCTCGTGGCCTGGTTCGCGGTCAGGGCGCGGCGCCGGCTGGGCCTGGCGTCGACCGGCCGGACGTGGTTAATGGTGATAACAGGATGTGTCCTGGCCGGCCTGGCGTTGTGGGCCGCGTCTCGTCGGTGACGGATCAGGCGAGGCCGGGGCCGCCCTTGATCGGAATCTCGAACCAGACCGCCTTGCCGTCCTGGGTCGGCCGAGAGCCCCACCGGGTAGCCAGCTGGTCGACGAGGTAGAGCCCCCGGCCCCCCTCGTCGTTCTCGCCCGCGCTCCGGATCCGGGGCAGGCGCAGGTCCGGGTCGAAGACCTCCACCCAGACGGCGCACTCTCCGCGGCGCAGCCGGAGGGTGAACTCCCGGCCGCCTGTCGGCGCCGGGAAGTCAGCGGCGAACGGCGAGCCTGACCAGTCGCCGAGGATTCCGGGGCCCGAGGTCAGGGCAGATTCCGGGGTGAACTCATGCCGGGGGCTCGGCGAGACCGCCGCGTGCAGCACGACGTTCGTCACCACCTCGGACACCAGCAGGCAGGCCAGGTCCGCCTGGTCAAGGTCCATGCCCCACTTGGTGCACGTCTGATGCGCCATCCGCCTGGCCTCGGATACCCGGATCGGCTCGGCGGGGAAGTTGTGCTCCAGGAACGCGAGGTCCACCACCGAGGTGCGGACGACGACGATGGCCATGTCGTCGTCGATCTCCCCGGGCACCGCCTGCTCGGCCGCCTGGGCGATGGCCTCCACGCTCTCCGTGGCCACCCCCTGAACTGCCTCGCGGAGCATCTGCAGCGCCTCGGCCTCGGTGTAATGCCCGCCGCCGTCGGCGCGCTGGCGGCGGTCAGTCAGGCCGTCGGTGTAGAACACGAGGGCGGAGCCCGGGGCAAGGTAGCGCGTCTCCTCGCGGTAGGTCGGAAGCCCGGCAATCCCCTTCCCGCGCACGCCGAGCAGCAGGCCCTTGTGCTCGATCTCCATCTGGCCGACCTCGTGGTCGGTGATCAGCAGCGGCGCC
>Ga0209647_1002718_pt1 | contig 14151 bp, 13 predicted proteins | sample GraSoi_2013_60cm_FD_185827 | JGI IMG/M metagenome (GOLD analysis project Ga0209647, IMG submission 185827) | Grasslands soil microbial communities from the Angelo Coastal Reserve, California, USA - Sample 9_17_2013_60cm (SPAdes) (version 2) | ecosystem: Environmental > Terrestrial > Soil >...
GCGTGCCGGCGCGGAGATCCTCGCCGAGCATGAAGGTCGGCGCGAGCGCTACGCCCTGCCCCTGCAGCGCCGCAATGCGCAGGACGTCGCCGTTGTTCGCCAACAGCCGGCCGGCGATGTGCGCCGCTTCCTCCTTGCCCTCGCCATCGACGAAGCGCCACTCGCTCTGCGCCGCAGCGTAAGTGTAGATGAGGCAGTTGTGCTGGGCGAGGTCGGCGGGCGCCTGCGGCGCGCCGTGGCGCGCGATGTAGCCGGGTGCGGCGCAGAGCGCCATCCGTACCGGCGCGAGCCGGCGCGCGATCAGGCTCGAATCCTCGAGATGGCCGATGCGCACGGCAAGATCGAATCCCTCCTCGATGACGTCGAGGTAGCGGTCGTTGAGCGTCACGTCCATCAGCACTTCCGGACAGAGCGCGAGGTAATCGGCGATGGCCGGCGCGAGGTGGCGGACGCCGAAGGATTGCGACGAGGTGATCCGCAGCAGGCCGCTCGGCGCCGCCTGCAGGTCGGTCGCGAGCCGGTCCGCCTCCTCGATATCGGCGAGGATTTGGCGCACGCGCTGGTAATAGGCCTGTCCCACTTCCGTCGGGCTGACGCGGCGCGTCGTGCGATTCAGCAGCTGCGCGCCGAGCTGCTCCTCGAGCGCGTGGACATGGCGGCTCGCCATCGCCGGCGACAGACGGAAATGCCGTGCCGCCGCGGCAAAGCTGTTGCTCTCTACCACCTTGACGAAGACGGCCATGCTGGCGAAGCGATCCATGCGACGACCCGCTGTTGGAGCGACGGCACAATCTCATGCCTTGACGGGCGGGGATCAAGCGCGGCGGACAGGTTCGCGCCTCGGCTGATGCCGCTGGTCCGCGGACCGGTTCGGCTCGGCCGGTCCTGCCAGCGATCGGCGCCGCCACAGGCGGTGGCTCTCGAAGATCTGCCACGCCAGCAGCGCGGGGATGCCGAGCAGCAGGTCGCGCCCGCGCTTCAGCAGCGACAGGCCCAGCGCGAAATCGGGCGTGAGCCCGAAGCTTGCGCCGAGCATGACATAGGCACCTTCCTGCACGCCGATGGCATTGGGCACGATGAAGGCGACGCTGCGGACGGCATAGAGCAGGCTCTCCAGCGCCAGCACCGGCACAATCCCGAACGAGGCGCCCATGAGCTTGAGCGCCAGCCAGGCCTCGGCGCCGCTCGCCAGCCAGGCAACGAGATGCAGCGCGAAGCACGACCACAGCCCCCGCTTATGGCCGTGGATCTCGTGGATCTCGGTCTGCGCCGCTTCCGCGCTCACGGCGATGGCGATGAGCCGGTCGCGGGCGAACCGCGAGGCGAGGCGCTCGAAGACGCCGGCGCCTCGCCGCTGCACCGCGACGAAAGCGACGACAGCGATGACGGCGAGCGCAAGCCCGATCGCGACGGGCACGGCAAGCGTCGTGCTCGGCCGCAGCCACAGCAGCAACCCAAGGCCAAGCGCGGTGTAGGCGATCTGGCTGCCCATCTCGAGGGTGAGGTCTACCACCGTCGCGGCAACGGCGACGGCGGCGCCGACGCCATGAAGGACGAGAGCACGCGCGCCGAGGACATAGCCGCCCACTTGCGACAGCGGCAGCACCTCCGCGGCCGAATCGCGCATCAGCCGCGCCCACACGAACACCAGCGGCTTGCCGGCCGCGCGCGCCAGCAACCACCAGGCGAAGCCCATCAGCACGATGGCGGCGAGATGCACCGCGGCGATGATGGCCAGTCCGGCGACACCGGCGGCGCCGAGCGCGGCAGCGACGGCCGTCGCGCCGAAATGGAGCACGAGGAGGATGGTCAGCGCAAGCCCGCCGGCGAGGCTTGCGACCAGCGCCCATCTCATGCGGCTCGACCCGGCCATATTTCTCGGCTCAGTGCTTCATCATCTCCATTTGGCTCATGTCATGGGCTCCCATCTGGCCCATGCCGGGCATGCCCAAGGCGCCCGCCTTCGCCACCTTGACCTGCACGTCCTGCTTGCCCGCCTTGGCGAAATCGAGCGTGAGCGGGAAGGTCTCGCCTTCCTTCAGCGGCTGTTTGAGGCCCGTCAGCATGACATGGGTCGCGCCCGGCATCAGCACCGTGGTCGCGCCCGGCCTCACCTCGACTTCCGTAAGCGGCCGCATCTTCATGACGCCTTTCTCAAGGCTCTGAGCATGAAGTTGCGCCCGATCGGCCACCGGCGTTGCGACGCCGACCAGCCGATCGGCACCCGCGCCATGATTCACCAGGGTCAGATAGACGACGCCCGTCCGAGCGCCGCCGGGCGTCGCGCGGGCCCAGGCGTTCTCGGCGGCGATCCCGGACAAGGTCGGCGTCTCCGCGCGTGCCGCACCGAGAAGGCCGGCGGCGATGATGAGAGCGATGAGGAGCTGTTTCATGGATCTCTTTCCCGTTGGACGGCTCCCGGCAGGTGGAGCATCGCGCGCGATATGTCAATCAGTTACCCTGAGCATCGCAACCTCGCGCGAATGGGCGCGTTCACGTCAAGGGCAGCAGGTGGATCGGATGGCAGCCAAGCATGCCGCGGCTGAGCGGCAGGAGCGAAAAAAGCGTCGTGCACCCGCGCGGCGGCGCGATGCCGAGGCGATTGTCGACATCGTCGATCTGGAGTCGGAACAAAGCTTCCCGGCCAGCGATCCGCCGAGCTGGACGCCGGTGACGCGCGACGGCGCGCCGAAAAAGTGACGCAGCCCTTGCGTCCGACTGCCCGCGCCGTCATCTGAGCACGATGAAAAAACGCAAGCGCCGCCGTGCCGTGCCGCCGCTGCCGTTGCTGATGGCGGAGTTGACCTGGGCGTCCTGGGAGACGATGGCGCGGCGCGCGTGGATGATGGCGGATGGCAGCTGCAGCACGGCCGAGTATCAGCGCATGGTGCTGGAGAAGACGCGGGCGGCGCGGCGCTCGGCTCTCGCGCTGATGCTGCGCGGTGGCGGCCTCGCCGCGGCCTTGGCGCCCTGGCACGGCCCCGCCGTCGCCAATGCGCGGCGCCTGCGCAACAAGAAATGATGCCGCGCGCCCGCGGCTAGTGCAGCTTGACCATCGGCTGAACCTGCCGCGTGATGCTTCGCGCCACGGCGCCGAGGATGGCTCTCACGGGCCCGTAAAGCGCGATCTCGTGCATCTTGTAGAGCGAGCGATACGTCAGACGCGCAAACCAGCCTTCGATGAAAAAATTCTTGCCGATCAGGAAGCCCATCAGGCTGCCGACCGTGCTGTATTTGCCGAGCGAGACCAGCGAGCCGAAATCGCGATAGACGTAAGGCGCGAGCGGCTCGCCCTTGAGGTGCCGCTGGAGCTGGCGGACGAGGTGCGACGCCTCCTGATGCGCCGCCTGGGCGCGCGGCGGCACCGGCGTCGGATAGCCGGGCCGCGGGCATGCCGCGCAGTCGCCCATGGCGAAGATGTCGGGATCGTTGGTCGTCTGCAGCGTCTGCAGCGTCACGAGCTGGTTGGAGTGCGTCGCCTCGAGTCCGTCGAGGTCGGCAAGCACATCGGCGCCTTTGACCCCGGCGGACCAGACGACGAGCTCCGAGGGGATAAAACCGCCACCGGCGAGCAGCACGCCATCGGCGCGCACCTCAGTCACCTTCGAATTCGTGCGCACATCGACGTTGAGGTCCTGGAGCAGCTTGGTAGTCGCTTCCGAGATGCGCGGCGGCAGCGCCGGCAGAATGCGGTCGGCCGCCTCTATTAGGGTGATACGGATGTCCTTCTCGGGATTGATGCGGTCGAGACCGTAGGCGACGATCTCGCGCGCCGTGCGGTGAAGCTCGGCGGCGAGCTCGGTACCGGTGGCACCGGCGCCGATGATGGCGACGTGGAGCTGGCCGGGCCGCACCGGGCCGGGTTGCGTCTGCGCCCGGATGCAGGCATTGACGAGCCGGTGGTTGAAGCGGACGGCCTGCTCGGGCGTGTCGAGTGGGACGGCGAAACGGGCCGCTCCCGGCGTGCCGAAATCGTTGGTGATGCCGCCGATGGCGATGACCAGGGTATCGTAGGGGATCGATCTGGGCGGCGTGATCTCCAGCCCCTCCTCGTCGTAGGTGGCGGCGAGGTGAATCTGCTTCTTGGCCCGGTCGAGGCCGATCATCTCGCCGAAGCGGTAGCCGAAATGGTGCCAGTGGGCTTGCGCCAGGTAATCAAGCGCATGCTCGTCCGTATTGAGGCTGCCGGCGGCGACCGCGTGCAGCAGCGGCTTCCACAGATGCGTCCGCGACTTCTCCACCAGGACGATGCGCGCCTGCCGGCGCTTGCCGAGCGTGTCGCCCAGCCGCGTGACGAGCTCGAGCCCGCCCGCGCCGCCGCCGACGACGACGATTTGCTGGCGCTCGCCCTCATCGCGCGGCGCGAGCGCCGGCGGCGCGTCGAGCTTGTGCTGCTCCGGCGTCTGTGTGAGCCCGGCTTCCAGGTGAACCCTCCGCTCCGCGGCGTGTCACGCCGTCTGCAATGTTAGCATGCCCGAGGGCGGACGCGCCCGCCTGGCAAGGCGCCGCTATGGCGCGCAGGCCGCAAACGTGTCGCAACGATGCTGAAACCGCACGACCAGCGGCAGATAGGCAATCGACACGCGGATTGACACCGGCATGAGGACGGCGTCGTTGGTGAAAGTGACGTCCATGGGGCGCGGCGCATCGTCGGGGTCGCCGTCGTCGCTCGATCCGCCCTTGAAGCCGGCGATCGGCACCAGGGTGAGCTTCACCTGCACGAGGTTGTCGTTGCCGCCGACGGACACGACCCTGACCACGACATCGAAGCGGCGGGAGCCGTCATAGACGGGAATCTTGAACTGGCTGCCGGGCTTGGGCGGCATGACCCTGAGCGCATGGCGGATGGACGCCAACGCCGACAGCGGGTCGGCGACGTTGCGGCGATAGGGCTCTTCCAGCGGCGGCTTGTGGCTGGTGTCCGCGGGCGTCCGCTCGGCGATGACGGCGCCGCGACTGCCGACAAAGCGCATGCTGATCCGGCTGTCGTGCCGCTTGCGCAGGTCGTAAAGCGCGTCGTAGCGCGACGGCGCCGCCGAGCCATCATCGCCGAGACGGCCTTCCGCCACCGCGCCGCCGCGAAACTTGGTGAACAGTCGAGCCAGCCCCTTGGTCTCGATATGGATCTCATCGCGGTAGCCGGAGTCGCCATCGCTGAAGGCGAGCCGCATCTCCGCTGCCGGCAGGCCCGCCCAGGTGGCGCGGTAGAAGGCGATCACCTCATCGGCGCGAGCGGCGCCGGCCGGCGCCATGATCATCACGAGAAGGGCGCCGGCAAACGCCCTCGCGCAGCGCGGGTGATGAAATTTCATCGGGTCAGTATAGGCGGCCGCACGGATTTGTTGAGACGCCAACGCGTTTTCACCCGTCCCGCGCTCGTCCGGCGGGAAAGGCTTGGAGCGCCTCGCGCACTGGTATAAGTTTGGCCTAACGTCGGATCAACCGGCCGCCTTCGGGAGGATTGCCATGAAGCCTTGCCCATCCAGCTATCACGCCCTTTTGCTTGCGGGAATTGCCGGCCTGTCGCTCTATGCCGGGCCGCTCGCGGCGCAACAACCGTCCAACAGCACCGCGCCCGCGGCGCAATCCGCGCCGGCCCCGCTGCCGGCGCCCACCACCAATTCGGCGCTGAAGGATGCGCCGAAATCCGAGGCCGCCGCCAAGCTTGCGCCGGTGGCGGCGCTGCCGATCCCGACCGCGGCCGACAAACTGCCGGTGGCGAAGCTTCATGCGCCCAAGGATTTCAAGATCGAGGTCTATGCCAGCGGCATGACCAACGCGCGCTCGCTGCGCATCGGCGACAAGGGCACCGTGTTCGTCAGCTCGCGCGTGGCCGACAAGATCTATGCGATCACCGACAAGAACGGCAAGCGCGAGGCGAAGCCGCTCCTCACCGGGCTCTTCCGCCCCAACGGCATCGCGCTCCACGACGGCACGCTCTATATCGCCGAGCTGTCGCAGATCTCCAAGATCGACGACGTCGAGAATCATCTCAACGACTCGCCGAAGCCGCAGGTCATCTATAGCGATCTGCCCAAGGACGAGCCGCATGGCTGGAAGTTCCTCACCGTCGGCCCCGACAATCGACTCTATTTCAACGTCGGCGCGCCCTGCAACATCTGCATGCCGCCGGAGACGCATGCGCAGCTCCGCAGCATCAAGCTCGACGGCAGCGACATGCAGGTCGTCGCGCGCGGCATCCGTCAGGTGGTCGGCATGGATTTTAGCCCGGTGACCAAGCAGCTCTATTTCACCGAGAACCAGCGCGACTGGCTGTCCGAGGAAATCCCGCAGGACAAGCTCAACCGCCTCGCCAATCCCGGCAAGGACAATTTCGGCTTCCCCTATTGCCACCAGGGCGACATCCCCGACCAGGAGTTCGGCTGGGGACACAGCTGCGACGAATTCACCAAGCCGGTCGCGCTCCTGGGGCCGCACAGCGCGCCCCTGGGCATGCGCTTCTATACCGGCCGCATGTTCCCGAGCGAGTACCGCGGCGCCATCTTCATCGCGCGCCACGGCTCGTGGAACAAGACCAAGAAGATCGGCGGCGACATCGTCGTCGCGACGCTCAACAAGGACGGCACGGTCAAGTCCGTGAAGCCGTTCATCACCGGCTTCCTCGAGAACAACAATTATCTCGGCCGCCCGGCCGACCTCGAGGTGATGAAGGACGGCTCGCTCTTGATCTCCGACGATTACAACGGCGCCGTCTACCGCGTGAGCTACGCGCCGCAGCGCAGCTCGCCGCAGATCTCCGAGCGCCATTGAGCAAAAGGCCGGGCGCGTCGAGCGTCCGGCCCTCCTTCCGCTGATGCGTATCGCCATCGCCGCCCTGACGATGCTGTCGGCCGCCGTGCTTCCGGCAGCCGCCGAACAGCTGGCCGAGCGGCTCGCGCCGTGTTTCGCCTGCCACGGCGAGAAGGGGCAATCGGAGACGCCGGAGGTGCCGTCGCTGGGCGCGCAGACCGCACCTTACACGCTGATTCAAATCTATCTCTTCCGCGAGAAGCAGCGCGTCTTCGAGCCGATGAACGAAGCCACCAAGGGGCTCAGCGACGACGATCTGCGCGACGTCGCGGATTTTATCGCCAAGCTGCCGCCACCCATCCCGCCCGCGGACACAGCCGACGCGGCGCGGCTCGATCGTGGCCGCGCGTTGGTCGAGCAATACCGCTGCAATATCTGCCACCGCGCGGATCTCATCGGGCAGGAGAATGTCCCCCGTCTCGCCGCCCAGCGCGAGGACTACCTCGTCAAGACCTTGCGCGACTACAAGAGCCGCGCGCGCATCGGCTATGACGCCTCGATGGCCGAGGTCCTGCAACCCGTCGGCGACGCCGAGATCGTCGATCTCGCCTATTTCATCGCGCGCCAGCGCTAGCGCGTTCGCGGCAGCGCCGGCGGGATCTTGACGCAAGTCAAGGCGAGGCCGCGCCGTCGCCGCATAATGCGGCCGCCTCCGCGGCAAGAAAGATCAGGAGATGGCCACCACAGCGGACCGGCCTCACAAGACGGTTCACGCCTCGACCGTCGCGCGCGACACGACCCGCGTCCAGGCGTTCAGTGACGGCGTTTTCGCCATCGCCATCACGCTGCTCATCCTGGAGATCAAGGTGCCGCGGCCGGCGAGCCCGTCGGAGCCGTTCAGCTTGCTTCAGAGCCTGCTCGGCCTGTGGCCGTCCTATTTCGCCTATGTGCTTCGCTTCGTGACGATCGGCATCTACTGGGCACGACATCACTACATCTTCATGCTCTATCAGAGGACCGATTACGTCTTCAAGCTGCTGAATCTGCTCTTTCTCATGTGGATCTCGTTCCTGCCCTTCCCGACCGACGTGCTCGCCACCTACCTGAGCGACAGCGCGCATCACGACCCGCTGACCCAGCAGACCGCCGTCACCTTCTACGCCATCGGCCTATTCCTGCCGGCCGCGTCGCGGACGCTGATGTGGCTCTATGCCAGCCGCGCGCGCCGGCTCGTCGATCCCCGGCTCGAGGAAGGGTTCATGCGCCGGATCACGACGGTCTATGTCGGAACCGTCGTCCTCTACGCCAGTGCCGTCCTGGTGTCGCTGGTCGACTACCGGCTCGGCCTCGCCGTCTGCGTCGGCCTGACGCTCGTCTATCTGCTGCCGCCGAGGGCGCCCGTCTATGTCCGCAAAAGCGCTTAGACGCGCGCTGCCGCGAGTTGGCGGCCAAAGATCACGGCACGAAGAGAGCGGCGCAATGCCCCGGCTCGTTCGGCGATGCGGCGATGGCGCCGCCGCGCGGGACGCATTGGTCGGGGGGCAGGCTGCTGCCATGCTCGACGAAATCGACCAGCAGGTCGAAGGCGCGCTGCGCATGCGGCTCAATGAACTCGAGCTGCGGGAAGGTGTCCTTGAAGGTCTCGATGTGGTTGCCGTTCTGGACCTCGTAGAGGCGGTAAGGCGGTGCGCGGCGATCGTCATCATCGCCCTCGCGTGAGGAGGACGACCGCGCCGCCGCGACGCTGCGGGCATAGGCGCGGGCCTGGTCGTTGATCGGCAGCAGCGCGTCCATGGTCCCGGCCACGGTAATCAGCGGGCGCTGTATGGCGCCGGTGGTGGTGATCGCCGCGACGTTGGCGCCGACATCGGAAGCCGCAAGCCGCGCCACATAGCTGTAGTTTGCCGTGCCCGAGCTATAGGTGTCGTAGGTCGGGTCGAGCCGCTTCTGCCATTGGCACAGCGTGACTTCCCAGAACTGCCCCGAATAGAGGCCCCAGAGCGAATTCGTCCCCGAGACGATGTCGGGCGGATAGCCCGCCGCGACGATGTTCTTCGCGGCGGTGCTGCTCGGATTGAAGTCAGAGGCGACATAATCCGGGAAATTGAGGATCGCCGGCGGCAGGCTCATCAGGATATTGGACGCCACCGGATCGACGAACGTGCCCTCCCAGTCGACGCCGCCGTCGAACAATTCGGGCTCCGTCTCCATGGCGCGGCGCACTTGGTAGCCGCCATTCGACGTACCCACCGCATAGGTCCTGCGCGGGTGGCGGCCGTAATGGGCCGATAGCGCATCCCGGCCGAGACGCGCTGTCTCGACCATGACTTCCGTCCAGCGCGTGAACGGCGTCGCCGGATCGTTGTCGTAGAAGTGAACCCAGACCGGCGATGTCGGGTTGAGCCGGCAGGCCAGCGGATCGGCGGGCGGGGTGGGGCTGACGGCGGCCAGGAAGAAATTCAGCACGCCCTTGTTCTGCGAGACATAAGCATAGCCCTGCTGCAGGACGTAGTCGCTCCAGGCGAAATCGCCGTTGAACTCGCTGCGCGTGCCCGAGGCGCCGGCGACCACGAGCTTGCCGTTCCATTGATCCGGCAGGCGCAGCAGGATGCGCGCCTCGCCGGCGGGGTCGTCGGCGATCCGTGCGTCGAGCTGGAGGCCGGGTACGGCCTTGGTAATCGGCGTACGGTTGGGCGGGTTCGGCGAGATGACGTTGCGGTCGGTCTGCGGCGTGAAGGCGAAGGGCGGCAGCCCCGGCAGCGAATTGTTCGCCGGCGTCGTCGCCGGATTGTTGGTGGTGAGATCGGCGCTCTCGAAGCAGATGGCGTCGGCCACTTTGCCGTGGAGCTGCATCAGCAGGCGATCACAGCGGGTGGCCGCCGCGGCGGACGCGCTCGCCGCCAGCACGAGGCAGAGGACATGAAAGGGGATCCAGCGCAGCGCAATGTGCATGAGTAGCCTCCCGCATCCCAGGGTTTACTCACCCCGGTGGTTGTTGATGCAAGCGATCATTAGATACGGAAATGCAGCTTTGGCAAGCCGCAAAGATCGCCCGCGGCATCTCTACTCCACCGTGACCGACTTGGCGAGGTTGCGCGGCTGGTCGACGTCGGTGCCCTTGGCCAAGGCGACGTGATAGGCGAGGAGCTGCACCGGCACGGCATAGAGCAGCGGCGCGACGAAGGGATCGCAGGTCGGCACCTCGATGCCGAAGGAGAGACGCCCCTCCAGCCGCTTCAGCCCGTCGCGGTCGCTGATCATCACCACCTTGCCGCCGCGCGCTGCCACTTCCTGGACGTTGGACGCGGTCTTCTCGAAGAGATCGTCCTTGGGCGCCAGCATGATCACCGGCACATGCTCGTCGATCAGCGCGATCGGCCCGTGCTTCATCTCGCCGGCGGCGTAGCCCTCGGCATGTATATAGGAGATCTCCTTGAGCTTCAGCGCGCCCTCGAGCGCCAGCGGATAGGCCGTGCCGCGGCCGAGGTAGAGCACGTCGCGCGCCTCGGCGATGACCGGCGCGAGCTGGGCGATGTGCGCGGCATGGCCGAGCGCCTCGGTGACGCGCGACGGCACCTCGGTCAGTGCGGTCGAGAGCTTCGCCTCCTGAGCGGCGTCGATCTTGCCGCGCGCGCGCGCCACGGCGACGGTAAAGCAGGCAAGCACGGCGAGCTGGGTGGTGAAGGCCTTGGTCGAGGCGACACCGATCTCCGGTCCCGCCAGCGTCGCCAGCACCGCATCGGCCTCGCGCGCCATGGTGCTCTCGGGCTGGTTGACCAGCGCGACCAGCTTCTGGCCCTGCTTCTTGGCGTAGCGCATCGCCTCGAGCGTATCGAGCGTCTCGCCGGACTGCGAGATGAAGAGCGAGACGCCGCCCTTCGCCATGTCCGGTGCGCGATAGCGGAATTCCGAGGCGATCTCGACCTCGGTCGGCAAACGGGCGATGCGCTCGAGCCAGTATTTGGCGACGAGCCCGGCATGGAAGGACGTGCCGCAGCCGATGATCGTCACCTTGCTCACATCCTTGAGCGCGAAGGGCAGCGCCGCGAGATGGACGCTGCGCGTCGTCGGATGGAAATGGGCGTGGAGCGTGTCGCCGATCGCCGCCGGCTGCTCGAAGATCTCCTTCTCCATGTAGTGGCGGTGATTGCCCTTGCCGATGAGCGCGCCGGTGAGCGCCGTCTCCTTGATCTGCCGCGCCACCCTCTTATGCGCGGCGTCGAACACCTCGGCGCCCTCGGCCGTCACGACCGCCCAATCGCCCTCGTTGAGATAGAGGATGCGGCGCGTCAGCGGCGCCAGCGCCAGAGAATCGGAGCCCAGGTACATCTCGCCGTCGCCGAAGCCGATGGCGAGCGGCGACCCGCGCCGGGCGCAGATCAGCAGATCGGGATGACCCGCGAAGAGAATGGCCAGCGCGAACGCGCCCTCGAGGCGGCGAAACGCCTTCGCCGCCGCCTGCTGCGGCGTCAGCCCCTCGGCGAGGTGGCGCGTGACCAGCGCCGCCACCACCTCGGTGTCGGTCTGCGTCTCGAATTTATGGCCCCAGGTGGTGAGCTCGTCCTTGAGCTCCTGGAAATTCTCGATGATGCCGTTATGGACGACGGCGACGCGGCCGGTCGCGATAGGATGCGCGTTGGTCTCGTTGGGCGCGCCATGCGTCGCCCAGCGCGTGTGGCCGATGCCGATCTTGCCGCCGATCGGCTGCGCAGCGAGGCGCTCGACCAGCTTGTCGAGCTTGCCCTCGGCGCGCCTTCGCTCGATGCGGCCCTCGACCAGCGTCGCGACGCCAGCCGAATCATAGCCGCGGTATTCGAGACGGCGTAGCCCGTCCACCAACAACGGCGCCACTTCCCGTTTGCCGATCACGCCAATAATGCCGCACATTCAACGCTTACCCTGCCGTTGTTGCTTCTTCGCCTTCTCGGCGCTGCGCCGCGCGCGGATTTCGGCGGCGCGCTTCGGCTTCACCGCCTGCTCGGCGCGCGCGATGGCGAGTGCATCCGCCGGCACGTCCTCGGTGATCACGCTGCCGGCGGCGACATAGGCGCCGTCGCCGACCTTGACCGGCGCCACCAGCGAGGTGTTGGTGCCGATGAACGCGCCCTGGCCGATCTCCGTCCGGAACTTCTCGAAGCCATCGTAATTGCAGGTGATGGTGCCGGCGCCGATGTTGGCGCGCGCGCCGACCGTGCTGTCGCCGAGATATGTCAGGTGGTTGGCCTTGACGCCCGCTTCGAGCCGCGAGTTCTTCACCTCGACGAAATTGCCGATATGCACCTCGGGCCCGAGATCGGCGCCGGGCCTGAGGCGCGCGAAGGGGCCGATGCTCGCGCGGTCGCCGATCTTGGCGCCGACCATGTGGCAGAAGGCGGGAATCTCGACGCCCTCGCCGATGGTGACGTCCGGTCCGAACACGACGAAGGGCCCGACCGTGCTGTCGCGGCCGATGCGCGTGTCGGCGCTGAAGAAGACGGTGTCGGGATCGACCAAGGTGACGCCGTTCGCCAGCGCCTCGGCACGCAGCCGCCGCTGCATCAGGGCCTCGGCTGCGGCGAGCTCGGCACGGCTGTTGACGCCGACCATCTCATCCGCCGGCGCTTCGATGGCGCGGCAGGTCAGGCCGCGCGCCCGCGCGATCTTGACGATGTCGGTCAGATAGTATTCGCCCTTGGCGTTGTCGGTGCCGATGCCTTCGAGCAGCGCGAAAAGATGGCGCCCGTCGATCGCCCAGAGCCCGGCATTGCACAGGCCGATGCCGCGCTGCTCCGCGGTGCAGTCGCGCGATTCGACGATCGCCTCGAGCATGCCGGCGCCGGACATCTCCAGCCGGCCATAGGGGCTGGTATCGGCCGGGCGCATGCCCGCCACCACGGCGGCCGCCTCGGGCGCGCGCCGCCGCTCGGCAATGAGCGCCTGCAGCGTCGCCGTCGTCACCAGCGGGGCATCGCCGTTCAGCACGAGCACGTCACCGGCAAATCCCTCGAGCAGGGGACGCGCCGACGCCACGGCATGGCCGGTGCCGCGCGGCTTCACCTGAACCACTGTCTCCGCCGGCGCGACCGCCTCGGCGACCTGATCCATGCCGGGCGCGATGACGACGATGGTGCGCGCGGGCTCGAGCGGCGCTAGCGCCGCCAGCACGTGCCGGATCATCGGCCGATGGGCAATCCGGTGCAGTACCTTGGGCAGCGCCGACTTCATCCGCGTGCCCTGACCCGCGGCCAGGATCAGCACGGCCAAGCGCGAATCGCTCATGGGTGCTCGACGAAGAAAGGGGGAGTGCGGGAGAGCAATATCATGGATGTCCGCGCGCTGAAACCTGCCATATAAGGATAACGTCACATAGTAAAGAATTGTGAACATAGATGACGCAGAAGGCGATCCTGTTCGATCTCGACGGGACATTGGTCGACAGCGTCCCCGACCTCGCGGCGGCGGCGAATGCGCTCCTGGCCGAGCTCGGCCGGCCCCCGCTGAGCCTGGCGCAGGTGATGGGCATGGTCGGCGACGGCGCGCCGAAGCTGGTGGAGCGAGCGCTCGCCGCGAGCGGTGCCGGAGACACCCCGCTGCGCGCAGCGCTCGACCAATTCCTTGCCTTCTACGAGGCCGACCCCACCCGCCTCACCCGACCCTATGACGGCGTGCCGGCGGTGCTCGACGAGCTCGCCGCCGCGGGCTGGCGCCTCGGGGTCTGCACCAACAAGCCCGAGCGTGCCACCCGCGCCGTTCTGGCGGGGCTGAGGCTTGACCGCTTCTTCCCGGTGGTGCTCGGCGGCGACAGCGGCCCGACGTGCAAGCCCGATCCCGGGCCGTTGCGCACGGCGCTCGGCCGCCTCGGCAGCGCGCCCGGCAGCGCGGCGATGGTCGGCGACCATCGCAATGACGTGGCCGCGGCGCGAGCGGCGGGCATGCCGGTGGTTTTTGCGCGCTACGGTTACGGCGCGGCGACGCTGGCGGGCATGGCGCCGGACGCCGCCATCGACCGTTTCGCCGAGCTGCCGCAGGCGCTCCGCCTCATTTGGCAAGGGCGGTCTGCGCCATCTGCACGATGATCGGCCACGCCGGCGCGCGGCGACGGCATGATCCAGACCTTGCCGTGCTCGGTTGGCGGCGCGCGGTCGCGGTCGGACGAGAAGCCCCGCGAGCTTGACCATGTCGAGCGCGCAGCGCCCCAGCGCCGCGGTCTTGCCGCGCTCCGACGACGCCAGCCGCTCCACACCGTCCTCGGCGAACACGAGGTCATAGCGCCGCCTTCCGTCATAGACCCGCACCTTGACCCGGCAGCTCCCGGTCTCGACCACGGCATGGCCGATGGCATTGGGGGGTGCTCCTTCTTGTGGACTTCAGCAATCCACGGAGTACCCCCTCTCACCTCGCTGACACAAAACCTGATACATC
>Ga0209647_1002719_pt1 | contig 14147 bp, 11 predicted proteins | sample GraSoi_2013_60cm_FD_185827 | JGI IMG/M metagenome (GOLD analysis project Ga0209647, IMG submission 185827) | Grasslands soil microbial communities from the Angelo Coastal Reserve, California, USA - Sample 9_17_2013_60cm (SPAdes) (version 2) | ecosystem: Environmental > Terrestrial > Soil >...
ACGGGGTCGGCTGCCGGGAGAACAGTGACCACGGATAATAGTCGAGATGGAAGTGCAGGAAGTCGAATTCCTCGTCGTCGCATTTCTGCCGCACGCGCTCCAGCATCACCATGTGCAGGGCGTTGGGGTCGCGGACGGAACCGTCGAGGCGTAGCGCCTTCGGCCACGTCGCCTCAAGTTTCGCTGACGTCCGGGAATCGCCGCTGGCGAACAGGGTAACTTCGTTCCCCAGCGCCACCAGTTCCTCGGTCAACCAATGTACCACTCGTTCGGTGCCGCCATAGAGTTTTGGGGGAACAGCCTCCGTCAGCGGGGCAACCTGCGCGATGCGCATTTCAATGTCTCCTGTCAATCATGGGTGAACAAACCCCCCGCCTTGCGATTGCATCGGCATGCCGAGGAGGGAACGTTTCCGCATGTGCGAAGTTCCCTAGAGCACGCGCACTTCTTCCACACCTTGGTCTTGCTGATGCCATCACGCCCGATCAGATTTCTGCCGTCGCCAATGCTGCATGATTGTTGCGCAGTGATGGCAGGACGATGGGAACTGCGGAGCAGTGTCCATCGTTAGATCCCACGGACCGTATCCGGTTAGGATTTTCGTTCTCCTCCAACAGGTTTTGCAGTTTCATGGACAATCTTTCAGGATACGCGCACCGTCCGCTTCCGTTCGTGTTGCGCTATCTTCGCCAGCGTTTGGCAGCACACGTCGTTATATTGGTCGCCGTTGTTGCAGCGGTTGCCTGTTCGGTAGGCACGCAATATGGCGTAAAATATCTGGTCGACTGCTTGACGGCCGGGCCGGCCCGCGCGGGGGGTGTATGGCTGGCATTCGTTTTTCTCATGTCCCTGATCGCGGCGGATAATTTTCTGTGGCGGATCGCCAGCTGGACGGCGAGCTTCACGTTCGTGGGCGTGACCGGTGATCTCCGCCGCGACATTTTTCGTCATTTGACCGGTCATGCGCCGAGCTATTTTTCCGACCGGTTGCCGGGAATGCTGACCAGCCGCATTACTGCTACGTCCAATGCCGTCTTCACCGTCGAGAACATGTTCGTCTGGAATGTGCTGCCGCCGTGCATCGCGACGGTGGCGGCAATCGCCCTGATCAGCACCGTGAGTCCGCTGATGGCGGGAGGATTGATCGTCGTCGCCGGTGCCATGGTGATTGCGATGTTTCACCTGGCTGCCGCCGGCAGGCCTTTGCACGACGATTTTGCCAACAAGGCCGCGGCCGTCGATGGCGAGATGGTCGATGTCATCAACAACATGCCGCTGGTACGGGCGTTTTGTGGCTTCCGCTTCGAGCACGAGCGGTTTGACGAGACCGTCAATCGGGAATTAACGGCGCGGGGGCGAAGCTTGCGCTATCTCGAAAAGCTGCGGATCACCCACGCCGCGATTACCGTCGCGCTGACGATTGCGTTGCTGGCCTGGGTGATCGTGCTTTGGCAACGCGGCGGCGCCACCACCGGTGACGTCGTGCTGGTCTGCACGTTAGGACTTTCCATTTTGAGCGCCACGCGCGATCTCGCGGTGGCGCTGGTCGATGTCACCCAGCATTTCGCCCGGTTGACCGAAGCGATTGCCACCCTGTTGCTGCCGCACGAACTGCGCGACCATCCGGAAGCCGAGCCGCTGGTGAAGGCGGGCGCGGCGATCGTCTTCAACAAGGTGTCGTTCCGTTATCCCGGGGGTCCGCAGGTATTCGACAAGTTCAGCCTCCGCCTCAATGCAGGTCAAAGGGTTGGGCTCGTTGGACAATCCGGCGGTGGGAAATCCACTGTCTTCACGCTGTTGCAGAGATTTTACGACGTCAACCAGGGCCACATTTCCATCGATGGCCAGAACATTTCCCGGGTCACCCAAGAGAGCCTTCGCGGGGCGATTTCGGTGGTGCCGCAGGACATCTCGATGTTTCACCGCTCGATCATGGAAAATATTCGGTACGGACGGCCAACCGCTACCGATGACGAGGTGCTGCGTGCGGCAATCGCCGCGCGGTGCGATTTTGTCGAGACACTTCCGGAAGGTTTGGCGACGCAAGTCGGCGATCGTGGCGTCAAATTGTCCGGCGGCCAACGGCAACGCATCGCCATTGCCCGTGCATTCCTCAAGGACGCGCCGATCCTGCTGCTCGACGAGGCCACCGCGGCGCTTGACAGCGAGTCCGAAGAGGCTATCCGTGAAGCGCTTGCGCGCCTGATGCGCGGGCGTACAGTGATCGCCATCGCGCATCGTCTTGCGACGCTGCGCAATTTCGACCGGGTGATTATGCTGCAGGGCGGCCGGATCATCGAAGATGGTCCGCCCGACCGTCTCATGCAGGGTGGCGGCCCGTATCGGGAACTGGTGACGCGGGAAATGAGCCGCCTTGCCGCCCATGCGGCCTAAAAGTCAGGGATCGTTCTGAGTTGCGTACCGTCGCGCGCAATGCGCAGCAAGCAACCGGCCAAGGTCACCCAATGACAATCGAAGCTATGATTCAGACGAAGTTTCGTGAAGCCGAAGTCGTGTCGGAACAGCCCTTCTACATCCCGATGACCGGGCCCGCGGCCAGGCCGCGGCGCTCGCTCAAGCATGACGACACTTTTATTGTGCTCGACAGCCACGGCGACATCGGCGCCTCCGCCGGCGGACCGGACGGCCTGTTCAACGCCGACACCCGCTATCTCGCCCGCCTCGAACTGGTGCTGGACGACGTCCAGCCTCTGTTGCTCGGCTCCAATCTGCGCGATGACAATTCCGCATTGACGGTCGATCTCACCAATCCCGATATCTATCGCAGCGGCCGGATCGTGCTGCAGAAGGACATGCTTCACATCGTCCGCACCCTCTTCCTGTGGCGCGGAACCGCCTATCAGCGGATCGGCCTGCAAAACCATGGCGACCGGCCGGCGAGCTTTGACGTGACCTTGCTGTTCGACAACGACTTTGCGGATTTGTTCGAGGTGCGCGGCGAGAAACGCCCGCGCCGGGGTATTGGCTCAAGCAAGCTGCGCGGGCCCAGTGACGTTGCCTTCGAATATAGCGGGCTCGACGGCGAGGCCCGCACCACGGCGCTGCATTTCGATCCGCGGCCGACGCGTCTTGCGGTGAATGCGGCGACCTATCATCTCGAGCTGGCGCCGAAGCAGTGCAGCTCCCTGTTCGTTGCCGCATCCTGCAACAAGCCGGCCACGTTGAAACCGGCCCGGTTCTTCCGCGGATTGCGTGCGCACCACCGTGAGATGCGCCTCTCCACCGCCGGCGCCGCCAGCATCGAGACCTCGAACAATATCCTCAACGAGGTGCTGTGCCAGTCGATGGCCGACCTCAACATGCTGATGACGGAGACGCCGCAGGGACGCTATCCCTATGCGGGCATTCCCTGGTATTCGACGACCTTCGGCCGCGACGGAATTATTACCGCGATGCAGATGCTGTGGATCGACCCCAGGGTCGCGCGCGGCGTGCTGAGGCGGCTCGCCTTCTATCAGGCCAGGACGGTCGATCCGCTGGCCGACGCCGAGCCTGGAAAGATCCTGCATGAGATGCGCTGCGGCGAGATGGCCGCGCTGCGCGAGGTGCCGTTTGCGCAATATTACGGCAGCGTCGATGCGACGCCGCTGTTCGTGCTGCTGGCAGGACTCTATGTCGAGCGCACCGGCGACGAGGAAACGCTCGCCGAGCTGTGGCCTTCGATCGAGGCGGCGCTTAGCTGGATCGACGGGGCAGGCGATCCGGACCGCGACGGATTTGTCGAGTACCGGCGCGCCTCCGAACAGGGTCTCGCCAATCAGGGCTGGAAGGATTCTTACGACGCGATCTTTCACGCCGATGGCCGTCTCGCCGAAGGTTACATCGCGCTATCAGAAGTGCAGGGTTATGTATTTGCCGGCAAGCGGCTGGCGGCGCGTTGCGCGGCGCGGCTTGGAAAGAGCGACAGGGCGTATCAGCTCGAAGCCGAAGCGAAACTTCTCGCCGAGCGTTTCGAAGAAGCATTCTGGTGTGAGGACCTCGGCACCTATGCGCTCGCGCTCGACGGCGCCAAAGAGCCGTGCAAGGTGCGCACCTCGAATGTCGGGCAACTATTGTTCAGCGGCATGGTGCGCGCGGACCGCGCCCGCCGGGTCGCCGCCGATCTGATGCGGCCGTATTTTTTCTCGGGCTGGGGCATCCGCACCGTCGCGCTGGGCGAAGCCCGCTACAATCCGATGTCCTATCACAACGGCTCGATCTGGCCGCACGACAACGCGCTGATCGCGCTGGGACTATCGCGCTACGGCCTCAAACATTCGGTCGAACGTGTGTTCGAGGGTCTGTTCGACGCCGCCGCCTATATGGATTTGCGACGGCTGCCCGAACTGTTCTGCGGTTTTCGGCGCGAAAAACGGCGCGGGCCGACGCTCTATCCGGTTGCCTGCGCGCCGCAGGCCTGGGCGAGCGCGACGCCTTTCACGCTGTTGGAAGCAGCGCTCGGGCTCGAATTCGACGCCGAGCGCGGCGAAATCCGGCTGCGCAATCCGCGCCTGCCGGCGTTTCTCAACGAGGTGGTGCTGCGCGATTTGCGAATCGGGCCTTCCAGCGTCGATCTCTGTGTTCACCGCCACGGCGAGGAGGTGTCACTGGAGGTGTTGCGGACACGCGGCCAGATTCAGGTGTCGATCGTGCTCGCGCACTGAACCAATAGCCATGCAACAGCCGATCCGCTTTCGAACTTGATGCCCCTTCGGGTCGAGCACTTCAGGAGGCCGCATGCGCGCCAGAGTTCTGTTCATTTTCATCGCGATCGCATGTGCGGCTTTGGCAGCCGTCTCGTCCCGGGCGGACGACAAGGCAAGTGTGCCGCCGACGGACCAGAGTTCACAGCAGCCGTCCCCACCGCAAGCGACCGCGCCCCCAGCCGCCCCGAAGGAGCCGTCGCCGCCGCCCTCCGTCACCATCATCGGCGCCAGAGAGGCACACGGCGTGCTCGGCCGCGATGTCCGCAGCGCGGCGAGCGAGGATATGGGACGCATCGTCGATGTCATCGTCGATCGCACCGGATTGGTGCGGGCGGCTGTCATCGATTTCGGCGGCTTTCTCGGCGTCGGCAGCCGCAAGATCGTGGTAGACTGGAACGCTTTGCATTTCGGGCGTGTCGCCGACAAGAGCGACGTCATCATGCTTGAACTGACAAAAGACCAGGTGACGGCGGCGCCCGAATACAAGGAGGACATGCCGATCGTGGTGCTTGGCGCATCGGGCAGCCTGAAGCCATTGCAATTCGACCCCTGATGAGAACGAACCATGCTGTTCGTACGTTCATCCCCTTCGATTAACCGGGTTGATGGTGACCGCGAGCGGCCGATGAACAGCGATAGCCTGGCCTCACGCCTATCCGAGCCGCTGGGGCAAAAGCCGCCGGCGCCGCCTTCGCGCCAGAGCCTGCGTGGCCTCGACTGGTTCATTTTCTTCCTTGCCGATGTGCAAACCGGATTCGGCCCTTTCATCGCGGTCTATCTGACGACGCAGAAATGGACCCAGGTCGAGATCGGTCTGGTGCTGTCGATCGGCGGCGTGGTCGGGCTGATCGGGCAGATGCCCGGTGGGGCGATCGTCGATGCCGCCCGTTCCGAGCGGCTGGTGGCGGGCCTTGCGGTTGCGACGATCGGCGCGGCCGCGCTCGCCTATGCGGCGTGGCCGATTTTCCCGGTCGTGGTGATGGCGGCGACGCTGCACGCGGCCGCCAGTTGCGTGCTCGGTCCGGCCATTGCCGCGATCAGCCTCGGTCTGGTCGGGCCGCTTGCGATCGGCGAGCGGCTCGGGCGCAATGCCCGCTTCGCCTCGCTGGGCAACGGCACGGCCGCAGCGGTGATGGGCACCGCCGGCTATCTGTTGTCGAGCCGTTCGGTGTTTCTCGTCACCTTCGTGCTGGCGATCCCGACCTTGCTCGCGCTGGCGCGTATCCGCGAGCGCGAAATCGATGTCGCCCAGGCGCACGGGGCGGTAAAGCGCGAGGTACCTGACGCCAAGGCAACGAGCGTCCTTTCGCTGTGCCGGCGTCCATTGCTGATCTTCGCTCTAAGCGTGCTGCTGCTGCAACTTGCCAACGCGGCCATGCTTCCGCTGATGGCCGGGGTCGTGACGACCCGCTCGAGCCAGTGGGCGCCGGTGCTGATCGCGGCCTGCATCATCGTTCCGCAAGCGATCGTCGCGCTAATGTCTCCCTCGGTCGGACGCAAGGCGCAAGCATGGGGGCGACGGCCGCTAATGCTAATGGCATTTGCCGCGCTGGCTATTCGCGGCGTGCTGTTCGCGACCGTGAAAGATCCCTATCTGTTGGTCGCGGTGCAGGCGTTCGACGGCATCACCGCGGCTGTCTTCAGTGTGATGGTGCCGCTGGTCGTCGCCGACATTGCTTACGGCAGCGGTCACTTTAATCTGGCGCAAGGCATTGTCGGCACCGCGACCGGCATCGGCGCATCGCTCTCTACCGTGCTCGCCGGCTACGTCAGCGACAAGTTCGGCAGCAGTGTCGCCTTTACGGGGCTTGCGGGCGTCGCAGCGATGGGCCTGCTGGTGATCTTGTTCGTGATGCCGGAAACGCGGCGAACGCGCTAATCGACCTGACTGGCGCTTCGCGGCCGTCGAAGATCTAGACACATTCATGCTGGCTGACGTAACAAAATCGAACTAATCGCGAACATCGACTGACGCGATGGGTATCGACGGGAGTGTGACATGAATGATGTTAGGCAAATCTACTCTCCGGAGGCCACGGAGTCACCGGGCAGGACGCTCCCGGGCCAGGTCGTTCTCGTGCTGCAGGGCGGCGGCGCGCTGGGCTCGTATCAGGCCGGCGTCTATCAGGCGCTGTACGAGGCCGGCATCAAGCCGGACTGGATCATCGGCACGTCGATCGGCGCCATCAATGCCAGCCTGATTGCCGGCAACGCGCCGCAAGACCGCTTGCCGCGACTGCGGGAATTCTGGAAGCGGATGGAGCAGCGCCCGATCTGGAGTTTTGCGGAACCGTTTTGCGGCTTCAACGAAAAGCTGTCCCACTGGTCGACGGTGGCGAATGGAATACCCGGTTTCTTCAAGCCCAATCTGCTTGCCCTTGCCGGCGCCGAATATCCGCTCGGCGCCGACAAGGCCGGATACTATTCGACCGACCCCCTGGAGCGAACGCTGTGCGAGCTTGTCGATTTCGATCGGGCAAACAGCTGCACGCCCCGCCTGACGGTCGGCGCCGCGCATGTCCGAACCAGCCAGATGCGATATTTCGACAGCCGGGATTCGGTGCTTGACGTGAAGCACGTTATGGCGTCAGGCGCGCTGCCACTGGCATTCCCTGCCATACGTATCGATGGCGAACTTTATTGGGACGGCGGCATTCTGTCGAATACGCCGACCGAAGCGGTGTTCGACGACAACCCGCGCAAAAGTTCTCTGATCTTCGCGGTTCACATGTGGAATCCGTTGGGCGCCGAGCCCACCACCATGGCCGAGGTGTTTCACCGCCAGAAGGATGTGCAGTATTCGAGCCGGATCGCGAGCCAGATCGCCCGCCACGAGCAGGCGCATCGCCTGCGGCATGTCATCAACCAGCTCGCCGCCCGCCTGCCCGACACCGAGCGCAACACCGATGCGGTGCGTGAGTTGGCTAGCTATGGTTGCTCGACGCAGATGCATGTGGTGCAGCTGCAGGCACCGCAACTCGATCACGAGACCCACGCCAAGGACATCGATTTCAGCCGCGGCGGCATCGCGCAGCGCTGGGACGCCGGTTACGTGCATAGCAAAACGGTGCTCGCGCGGTCTCCCTGGGTCGGCGAATTCGATCCGCTCTCTGGCGTCATCCTTCACGAGCAGACCGAAATCCTGCCGAAAGCGGCGGAGTGAAATTCTTGCGACGGTCGGCGAGGAGCGCGCTTAGGACGACAACGCTTTGCGATACAGCGCGCCGTAGAGCGCCGCAGCCGCGTCCCAGCTGAACGATCGCGACATCGCGCGGCGGCGCATCAGGTCGAGGCGGTCCTTTGCCGTGTAGGTCGCGAACGCGCGCCGGATGCCGCCGAGGAGGGATTCGGTCGAGTGGCCGATCGGCAGCGATCCGAATTTTTGGGCATACATCTGGCTCAATCCGCACGGCTCGAACCGCGACGGCATCAGCGTAAAATCGCTGCCGGCGAAAATGCGCCGCGCCTGTCCGTCATTAAATCCGATCGCGACCCCGATCGCATCGGGCCTGCGACGGTGCGCGTCGACCAGCGCCTGTTCGAGTTCCCGCTCGCCGCTGCCGGTGACGATGATCTGCCCTCCGGCCTCGATGATCTCGTCCGCAGCCGACAGCACGAGGTCGACGCCCTTCTGATGCACGAGGCGGGCAACCAGGCCAAAAATCGGTCCGCGCGACAGCGCGAGACCAAATTGCTGGCGGACGTAGTCCGAATTCGCGCGTTTGCCTTTCCAGTCCCCGGCGCCGAACGGCTGCGCCAATTGGACGCAGAACCGCGGATCCCAGCTTTCGTCGATGCCATTCAAGATGCCGGTGAGCTGGGCTGCGTCGGAGCGGCGGCGCAAGAGGCCCTCCAGCCCACAGCCGAGCTCTACCGTCGTAATCTCCCGGGCGTAGGTCTCGCTGACGGTGGTCAGATGGGACGCGTAAACGATGCCGCCTTTGAGGAAGGACAGCTTGTTGTAGAACTCGAGGCCTTCGATATGGAAGGAATTTTCCGGCGCCCCGATCCGGCGCAGGGATTCCCTGGGGAAGAGGCCCTGATAGGCGAGGTTGTGGATGGTCAGGATGGTTGGGATCTTGATCCCGCTCCAGGCAAGGTAAGCCGGCACGAGGGCTGCCTGCCAATCATTGGCGTGAACCAGGTTCGCTGCCCAATTCTTGTCCAAACTGCCTGCGGCGAGCTGGGCAGCGGCCGACGCAAAGCGTCCGAAGCGCACGTCGTTGTCGGGCCAGTCGCGGCCCGACGCGTCGCCATAGGGGTTGCCGGGACGGTCATAGAGCTGCGGGCACAACAGCACGTAGACCGGCAGGCCATCCCTGGTCGATGCCAATCCGAGCTTGCAGGCCGGCATCTCCGCCAAGCCAGCGCAGTGTCCAACTATCTGAATATGTGCGAATTGTTCGACGACATCGCGATAACCAGGCAGCAGGATCCGAACGTCGCTCCAGAGCCGAAGTGCCCGGGGAAGGGCTGCCGAAACGGCGGCGAGGCCGCCGACGCGGACGAAATCGTCCATCTCAGTCGTAACGAACAGAACTTTCAAAAAAAGCCCTCTCAGCCACCCCGACTAAAATTATGCAAAAACAGTTCCAGTTTCTCTCTCGGGTTGAAGCGCAACGGGGCCGGCAGGCCGCGCCGATGGTTACGCACCCGTCGAGAGTCGCTTCCCTGCCGTCGCCTGGCAATTTAGGGTCACGCCGCGGCCGGTGCCATGGGTCGGCCGATAAGGAGCTTGCGATGACGATCGCCGAAAACGACGAGGGGATTGCGACCAGGAGTTTTCGGGGCCTGCGCGTGCTCGATTTCTCGACCACCATTGCCGGTCCGCATTGCGCAAGGATGCTGGCGGACATGGGCGCGGAGGTTGTCAAGATCGAGCAGGCCGCGGGGGAGACGATGCGAAGCCGTCCACCGCTCCGGAATAGTTGCAGCACCGTCTTCGGCCAACTCAATGTCGGCAAGAAAAGCCTCGTGCTCGATCTGAAGTCCGAAAAGGCGATCGAAGTGATCCGCCGATTGATCGCGACCGCCGACATCCTGGTCGAAAACTTTCGTCCGGGCGTGATGCGACGGTTGCAACTGGACTACGCCTCGCTGCAAAAACTCAATCCGAAACTGATCTATTGCTCGATCTCCGGATATGGCCAGACCGGACCGTCGGCCGAACTGCCGGCCTATGCACCGGTGATCCATGCCGCCTCCGGCTACGATATGGCGCACCTTGCCTACCAGCCCGGTCGGACCCGGCCTGACTATTGCGGCATCTATCACGCCGATGTCGTCACCGGCACTTACGCATTCGGCGCTATTTCGGCGGCGTTGTACCAGCGTCACGGCAGCCAAAGAGGGCAGCACATCGACGTCTCAATGCTGGAATCGATGCTCAGCCTGACCTTGACCGAGTTGCAGTCGTCGCAATTCGAAGTGCGCTTCCCGAAACGGCCGATGTTCGGGCCGCTGGAAACGGCGGATGGCTATGTAACGGTCGCGATCGCGAGTGAAAAAACCTTTCAGAGCCTGGTCAAGGCCGCCGGCTATCCGGATTGGGTCGCAGATCCGCGCTTTGCCAGATATGCCGACCGTCGCGACAACTGGGGCGAGCTGATGGAAGGCGTCGAGAGCTGGTCGCGCACGCTCTCCACCGAAAAATGCCTCACTGAACTGAACGGTCACGGCGTTCCCTGTTCGGCCTATCGCACGGTTGCCGAGGCCTTGCGCGATCCGCAAATCGCCCATCGTGGCGCCTTGTCGGAGGTGACCGATGGCGGAGGCACCTTCAAGGTGCTGAACCTGCCGTTCCGGATGTCGGGTGCCGACGTCTCCGCGGGAAAGCGCACGGCGACGCTGGGCGAGCACACGGCAAAGTATCTCCGGGAGAGCGGTCTCTCTGAAGTGGAAATCGCAGCCTTCACGGGGAAATCGGTGGCGGCGGAGTAGCCCTCCAACAAATGCATGGCAATACGTGGCAATGTCAGCCCAACGACAAGAGCAAGAACTATCGGGAGAGACGCGATGAAGAGTTTCCAGGTTGCCGATTTCAACGCCCCCTTGAGAGAGGTGGATCAGCCGACGCCGCAGCCGACGGGGACCCAGGTCTTGATCAAGGTCAAGGCAGCCGGTGTCTGCCACAGCGATCTGCACATCTGGGAGGGCGGCTACGATCTCGGCCATGGCCGAAAACCGTTGTCCCTGAAAGATCGCGGCGTGTCGCTGCCGCGGACCATGGGGCATGAGACGGTCGGCGAAATCCTGGCGTTCGGGCCGGATGCCAAAGCGGAAGCCGGCGATCTCAAGATCGGCGACGTCGCGCTGGTCTATCCCTGGCTTGGCTGCGGAAAATGCGAGACTTGCGTGGCTGGTGAAGAGAACATGTGTTTGAAGCCGAATTCGCTCGGCGTCTATTGCGACGGCGGCTATGCCGACCACATGACGGTGCCGCATCCAAAATATCTGCTGAATTTGCAAGGGCTCGATCCTGTTACGGCCGCGCCCTACGCCTGCTCGGGCGTCACCACCTACAGCGCGCTGAAGAAGGTCGAAGCGAGTTTTAATTCGCCGATCGTGATTTTCGGCGCCGGCGGCCTCGGCCTGATGGCGCTGTCGCTGTTGAAGGCGATGGGCGGCAAGGGCGCGATCGTCGTCGATATCGATGCGCGCAAGCGCGAGGCGGCGGAAAAAGCCGGCGCGCTCGCGACCGTCGATGGCTCCGCACCCGACGCGCTGGAACAACTCGCGCAAAAGGCTGGCGGGCCGATCCGGGCGGCAAGGGCGCGATCGTCGTCGATATCGATGCGCGCAAGCGCGAGGCGGCGGAAAAAGCCGGCGCGCTCGCGACCGTCGATGGCTCCGCACCCGACGCGCTGGAACAACTCGCGCAAAAGGCCGGCGGGCCGATCCGTGCCGTGATCGATCTCGTCGGCAACGCAAAAACCACGCAGCTCGGCTTCGACTGCCTGACCAAGGGCGGCAAGCTCGTGATCGTCGGCCTGTTCGGCGGCGGCGCGCCGTGGGCGCTGCCGCTGATCCCGATCAAGGCCATCACCATCCAGGGCAGCTATGTCGGCAATTTGCGCGAGACCCAGGAATTGCTCGATCTGGTACGGACGAAGAAGGTCGCACCGATCCCGGTGACGCCGATGCCGCTGGCCAAAGCCAATGAGGCGCTGGTCGATCTGCAAGAGGGCAGGCTGGTCGGCCGCGCCGTGCTGACGCCATAGGTTTCCACCGTCATTGCCTGCGACAAACGCGATGCGTTTGCGCAAGGGAGCACTTGCGACGAAGCAATCCATTCATTCTTTGCGGCTCTATGGATTACTTCGCTTCGCTCGCAATGACGGCTAACATCGTCCTAGCTCTCTTAAGGAAATCCCCATGTCAGCCAATAACGCGCTCCACATCGCCGTGCTTGCCGGCGATGGTATCGGCCCTGAAGTGATGGCACCGGCGCTGGAAGTCCTGCGCAAGATCGAAAACACGACAGATCTGAAGTTTCGCTTTACCGACGCGCCGGCCGGCGCCAACCATTATCGCGACACCGGCAAGTCGATGCCGGAGAGCACAATTCGGCTGTGCGACGAGGCGGACGCAATCCTGCTCGGCGCTTGCGGCCTGCCGTCGGTGCGCTACCCCGACAACACCGAGATCATGCCGCAGGTCGAACTGCGCTTTCATTTCGATCTCTATGCCGGCGTGCGCCCGGCGCGGCTGATCCCGGGCGTGCCGAGCCCGATCGTCGGCGCCGAACAGCGCGGCATCGATCTGATCGTGATCCGCGAATCCACCGAAGGCCTGTTCGCCTCGATGGGAAAGGGCGTCGTCACCGACTCTGAGGCGCGCGAGACGCTGGTGATCACGCGAAAAACCTCCGAGCGGCTGTTCGAATTTTCCTTCCGCCTCGCCGAACGCCGCAAGGCGCGCGGTCGGCCGGGCCAGCTCACCTGCGTCGACAAGGCCAACGTGTTCAAGGCTTTTGCGTTCTTTCGCGAGATGTTCGACGACGCCGCCAAACGCCATCCAGAGGTCAAGACCGATCGGCTCTATGTCGACGCCTGCTCGGCGCTATTGGTAAAGCGTCCCTGGGACTTTGATGTCATGGTGATGGAAAACATGTTCGGCGACATCCTCTCCGACATGACCGCCGGCCTGATCGGCGGCATGGGCATGGCACCCTCCGCCGACATCGGCGACCGCCACGCCGTGTTCCAGCCCTGCCACGGCACCGCGCCCGATATCATGGGCCAGGGCAAGGCCAACCCGACCGGCATGATTCTTTCAGCGGCGATGATGCTGGACTGGCTCGCCGACAAGCACGGTCTTGAGTCGGCGGCAGAAGCCGGCGAGCGCATCGAGCGCGCGGTGGACAAGGTTTATGCGGACGGAATCAAGCCGATGGAATTCGGCGGCCGTAACGGGACTGCGGATATCGCGAAGGCGGTGCTGGCGGCGCTGTAACCGGTGTCATTCCGGGCGCGCGAAGCGAACCCGGAATCTCGAGATTCCGGGTTCGATGCTAGTGCATCGCCCCGGAATGACGAAGCTACCTTCCCGTGAACTTCGGCTTGCGCTTCTCCATAAACGCACGCCTGCCCTCGCGAAAATCCTCTGAGTCCATGCAGGCGGTGCCGACATCCCTGATCGCGTCCATGTCGCGCTGGTCGGGATCCTTCAGCACCTGGGCGATGGTGATCTTGGCGGCTTGAATGGCGAGCGGCGCGTTGCCGGAAATGGTGCGGGCGATCTCCATCGTCGCGTTCCACAGCTCCGCGCCGGGCAGCACGCGATCGACCAGGCCGATGCGCAGCGCTTCCGCGCAATCGATCTTCATGCCCGTATACATCAGAAGCCGCGCCCAGGACGGTCCGACCAGCGACACCAGATGTTTGAGGCCGTCATAGCCATAGGCGATGCCGAGTTTGGCGGCGGGAATGCCGAACTGGCTGTTGTCCGCCGCGATCCGGATGTCCGACATCATCGCGACCTGCATGCCGCCGCCGAGGCAAAAGCCGCGGATGCAGGCGATGGTCGGCTTCGGATAATCCGCGAGCAGCGCGCGCTGCGCGGCGCTGCGTTTTGCATACTCTTCCGACGCCTCGGCATTGTGCCGGTTCTTTTCGAACTGGCTGATATCCGCGCCCGACACAAAAGCCTTGTCGCCGGCGCCGACCAGGATCACCACGCGCACATCGGGATCGTCGCGCAATTCGACCAATGCGTGACCGAGCCCCTCCCACATGTCGAGCGACATGGCGTTGCGCTTCTCGGGATTGTTGAAGGTGATGACGCCGACGCCATCCGTGACGCTCTGCAGGATCTTGCCGTCGGCGAAGGATTTTTCCGTTTTCTTGGGGACGTCCAGCATCGGTGCGCTTTCGGTGGATGGGAGTAGCACCAGATTGAAGCATTGCTACGGTGTCTGGGCAATGGTGCTGGGCTCCCTCT
>Ga0209647_1002720_pt1 | contig 14146 bp, 17 predicted proteins | sample GraSoi_2013_60cm_FD_185827 | JGI IMG/M metagenome (GOLD analysis project Ga0209647, IMG submission 185827) | Grasslands soil microbial communities from the Angelo Coastal Reserve, California, USA - Sample 9_17_2013_60cm (SPAdes) (version 2) | ecosystem: Environmental > Terrestrial > Soil >...
CGCCGACTCCGGTGATCTCATCGAGGCGTTCCACCAGGCCCAGGACGGCCGTGTCCTTGCTGGCGCAGCCGGGCGCGTGCCCGCCGCCGGCCAGCCCGCACGCGGTGCAGGCTGGCGCCACCCCGGGGATGGACGCCAGCTGCTGCTCGATCGCCGCGTCCAGGCGGGTGATCTCGTCGTTGATCGCATCGATGAGCCGCAGGTGCGTGGCGATCTCGAAGGCGTGGATGTCGCGGAACCGGCCGGTGAGCGCGGCGGCCAGCTGCTGTGGGGTGGCCTTCAGCTGGGGGTGGCCGAGCGCGGCCAGCGCCCGGGGGCTGCGCTCCCCGGCGACCAGGGCGTCCAGGAACCGCCGCCCGCTGGCCCCGAACAGGTCGGAGATCACCACCGAGATCTTCAGCAGCGCTTCTCTGAACTATGGAGATCACGTCTGGGTTACCAGGGACTGGCGGCTGGCCGCTGTCCGTTGGCGTGAAGGACTGCCTGGCTGAGCAGTCCGGCGTTGCAGGTGTCGATGCCGGTGGTGGCATCGCGAAGGTTGACCGGCAGGCCGTCGCCGAGGCTTGCTGCCAGGCGAAGGATCCGTTCCTCCCCGGCGGAGCAGGGCAGGTTGCCTTCGTTGAGCGCGTCGACCGCCGCGGACCAGTCGATGCAGGCCAGTTCGGTGCCGCCGAGGCTGGTGCCTGGGTGCACGAACTGGTCCCGGAAATCGCTGCGAGCGAGCCAGGTGGCCTGGCTGATGAGCAGGTCGCAGGCGGCTTCGTCGGGATAGATCCCGCTGGCCCAGGCGCGCAGCGGGCCGGCGAGCGGCGGTTCGGCGGTCGGATGGGCGTCCGCCGGTGATGGGGCGAATAAACGGAGCATGATGCGGCGCACTACCGCCCGGGCGACTCTGGCGGTTGGTGCTCTGGGAGTTGTCTTCGGAGACAGCGCCGCTGGCCATGCGCGCGAACGTCGAGCACAACCAGATCCTGCACGAGCACGTCCTCATCCTCGGCATCGAGACCGTGCCGGTACCGCACGTCCCGGACGCCGAACGGCTCGATATCGACGACCTCGGCTACAAAGACGACCGGATCATTCACGTCACCGCGCGCTTCGGCTACATGGACGAGCCCAACGTCCCCGGCCTCCTGCCGCTGATCGCAAACCCGACATCGAAAGCCCCCTGGACGACGCCAAGCTGTCCTACTTCCTGTCGACCATCGAGCTGCGCCGGGGCACTACGCCCGGCATGAGCCGCTGGCGCAAGCGCCTCTTCCTGGCCACGATGCCGACGCCGCCGAGTACTTCCACCTTCCCCGCGAGCGCACCGTCATCATGGGCTCCGGCATCGAGCTCTAGGCGCGTCCCCTCCGTGGCCCTTAGATCCGGTCGCCGCGGTCCTGGCGCCGCACCGACCTCGCCGGGGCGGCGCGAGCACGGGTGGAGGTGACCCTGGCGCCGCTCTTGTCGGCGGGCCGCAGCGGCGGGGCCCTGCTGTGCACCTGCAGCTCGATGGCGATGGGAGACGCGGTGAACATCGAGGAGTACGTGCCCACGGCAATGCCGATGAGCAGGGCGAGGGCGAAGTCGGTCAGCGAGTCGCCGCCGAGCACCGTGAGCGCGCTCAAGATGAGCACGGCGCCGAGGCCGGTATTCAGCGTGCGGGGCACCGTTTGCAGTATGGCCCGGTTGACCACCTGCGCGAAAGGCACCTTCCGCGTGCTGGCGGCCCACGTCTCCCTCACCCAGTCGAAGACCACCACGGTGTCGTTGACCGAGTAGCCGATGACGGTGAGCAGCGCAGCCAGGAACACCCTGTCAATCGGCTTGCCGAGCCAGGCGAAGCTGCCGATCAGGATGATCACATCGTGCGCCATCGCCGCGGCCGCACCGAAGGTCGGGCGGAACCGGGCCGAAAGGTACGCCAGTCGCACGGCCAGTGCCACGCCCAGCGCGATCAGGGCCTTGCTCCACAGTTCATCCCCGAGGCTGGGGCCGATCAACTCGTCCCGGACCTTCGTGGTCTCGCCGCCCAGCTCGGCGACGGCCTTCTGGATCTCGGCTTCCTCGTCGTTGGACATGTCCCCGGTCCGCACGGTGAGATCGTCGGCTCCGGATGCCCGCACCACGGCACGGGGGAAGCCGAGGTCGGCGGTGGCCGCTCGGGCCTGCTCGGGGTTTACGGCAGTACTGGTCGAGTACTCCACCAGCCGGCCGCCGGCGCCTTGCCCGCCTGGGCCTGGAGAACCAGGCGGGCGATCTGCGCCAGCTGGGCGTCGGCGTCGACCCTGGCGGCGCGGACCACCAGCCGGCCGCTGACGTTCACGCAGGCGCCGGTCACCGCGTCCCCGGCGGTGACCTCGGCCGGGACGGGCTCCCCGGTGAGCATCGAGGTGTCGACGGCGGAGCTGCCGGATTCCACCACGCCGCCGGCCGCGATCTTCTCGCCCGGGCGGACCACGAAACGGTCGCCCACGGCCAGCTGCTCCACCGGTATCCGTACCTCGCCTCCGCCGCGGACCACTGCCACGTCCTTGGCGCCCAGCGACAGCAGCGCCCGCACCGCGGCGCCCGCGCGCCGTTTCGCGCGGGCCTCGAAGTACCGGCCGGCCAGGATGAACACGGTCAGCGCCGACGCCACCTCCAGGTAGATGTCGTGCGCGCCGGACCCGCGCGCCAGCACCGCGAAGCTCATGTGCAGGCCCGGCCGGCCCGCGCCGCCGATAAACAGCGCGTACAGCGACCACAGGTACGCGGCCGTGACCCCGATCGAGATCAGCGTCTCCATCGTCGCCGCGCCATGCCCGCCGACAAAACGCGGCCAGCCTCGCCTCCTCCGCGCGCGGATGGCGTATTGCCAGGCACCGGCGGCCACGTGACAGCAGGAGTGCCCATGGGGCTCGTTCGCCTTCTTCGCCGACCCGGACGGCAACCGCTGGCCGGGCGGCGAGGCGGTAGCGGTGAGCTGGGCCCGGCGACGTCTGAGAACCGGGTGGTAGCGCCTTGGCGGTGCAGGGCTACGCGGCCAGGAAGTCCAGGATCCGCTTGTTGATGCCGGTGGGGCGCTGGACCATCAGGAAGTACCCGACGCCCCCGATCAGCTCGGACTGCGATCCAGGGCCGCAGTGCGGTTTGGCCGCCTGCCGGCCATCTGGCGCGGCGCAACCCGAGACACGCCGGATGCGCTGCCCCAGCAAGGGGCATGCCTGTGCGGCGTGAAAGCTGCTCCCGGAGCGATCGGCTGGCTGGTGGTGCCCTGACGGCACCCGGCCGGGGCGGGTAGCCTCGGGTAGAGGGGTTATTCAGGTGACGCGCCGCAGCTTGCCGGGCGCCGTTCCAGATCTGAGACCCGTGCGCACCACGCCGCCGCGTCCGGCTCACCGACATGCGATCTTCAGGACGGGGGCGAGGAGATGACAGCGACGTACCAGGACAAGGGCACGGTGATCGTCACCGGCGCCAGCCGGGGCATCGGCGCCGCGATCGCCGGGAAGCTGGCCGGCGACGGCTACGGCGTGATCGTCAACTACGCGGCCGACGCCGACGGGGCCGAGTCGGTGGTGTCGGCCATCCGGGCGAAGGGCGGCCGGGCCGAGGCCGTGCGCGCCGACGTCGCCTCCGAGGATGACATCACGGCCATGTTCGACCGGGCCCAGCAGCACATGGGGCCGCTGACCGCGCTGGTCAACAACGCCGGAACCGGCGGCGGGCTCAAGCGCGTCGACGAGCGGGAGGCCGATGAGCTGACCCGGCTGATGCAGGTCAACGTCGTAGGGCCGATGCTGTGCGCCAAGCACGCCGTCCAGGCGATGTCGACCGCGCACGGCGGCCGGGGCGGGTGCATCGTCAACATCGCGGGGATCTTCGCCCAGGCCCCCGCCTGGGCGATGGGAGCCGTCCCGACCGAGGCGACCAAGGGCGCCCTGGTGACCTTCGCCCGCGGCCTGTCCAACGAGGTCGCCGCCGAGGGAATCCGGGTCAACAGCGTCTCACCCGGCGTCATCGACACGCAGCTGGCATCGGCAGAGACCTTCGAGGCGGCGGCCGAGCACAGCCCGCTGGGCCGCAAGGGCCGGCCCGACGAGATCGCGGAGACCGTGTCGTGGCTGGTCTCGCCGGAGGCATCGTACGTCACCGGCAGCGACATCCCCGTCACCGGCGGGCTCTGACCGGCAAGGTCCAGGTGCCGCCCGGGCGGCCGCATCATGGATCGCATCCGTGGCTTCTCGGCCACATGCGCTCTTGCCGTCGCGGCGGGGCCCCCTGGATCGGGAAAATCGCAGAAGGCGCGCCGCCGGGGCTTCCCGGATCCCGGCCTTGCGCACACCGGCCTGGTATCAGACCGTGCGGGGCCTGGCCCGGCTGGGAATCATTCCTGAAACGTCAAGTACATGCCTGGGACGGCCCTGCGAGCGACTGTCCCGGCTCCGGCAACGGCCAGGCCAGGCCGGCGTCAGCAACCCGCAGGCCCATGGCTGCCGTCAGCGAGGTAAGACACCGGGCGGTCCCGCCCGCTAACAGCCTCGGGGAGCCACAGCCAATCCGAGGGGGGTTCCGCAGTGAACGACTATCCGGCGGCGATCACCGCCGTCAACCATGTCGAGCCGGTACCGCGCCGCATCCGCGCGTTCCTGGCTGGCGAGAAGGTGCTCGATACCACCGGGGCGTTGTATGTGTGGGAGTGGCCGTACTACCCCCAGTACTACATCCCCGTCGCGGACGTGCGCCGTGATCTGCTCGTCCCCGAAGGCCACACCCAGCAAAGCAGGCGCGGCAGGTCCGAGGCGCACACGCTGCAGGCCGGGCGGGTCCGGCGGCCTGGCGCGGCCCGGCTGCTCACCGACTCGCCGCTCCCGGGGCTGGCCGGCACAGTCCGATTCGACTGGGCGGCGCTGGATGCCTGGTTCGAGGAAGACGAGCAGGTGTTTGTGCACCCGCGCAACCCCTACGTACGGGTCGACGCCCTGCGCTCGACCCGCCCGGTGCGCGTCGAGATGGACGGGGTTGTCCTCGCCGAGTCGCCCGCACCGGTCATGGTGTTCGAGACCGGGCTGCCCACCAGGTACTACATCAACCCGACGGAGATCAACTTCGACCGCCTGATCCCCAGCGGCACCGTCACCAGCTGCCCGTACAAGGGCACCACCAGCCGGTACTGGTCGGTCCGCGCCAGCGACACGGTGCACCCCGATCTGGCGTGGGCCTACGACTTCCCGACCCGCCAGCTCCAGCCCATTGCAGGCCTGGTGGCCTTCTACAACGAAAAGGTCGACCTGTTCCTCCGCGGCCAGCGGCTCGAGCGGCCTAAGACGCACTTCTTCGCGCCAGCCGGCAGCCCGGAGACTCCATGAGCGCCGCAGCGGCACTGCACCGCTGGTCCCGGCGCTCCCAGCGCGGGTCACCGCACTGTCCGCCATGCAGTCTGAACCGGGACAGATCAGGCCTTTAACGACCCGATGAACCATGCGAAAGGAGTGACAATGCATCAAATCACACAGCCCCCTGCCACCACAGCCGTGACGACGGAACACCCAGTGGCCACCGTCGGCCGGTATCTGGTCAGGTACGCCCTGGTCGTCGTGATCGCCTGGATCGGCGCTCAGAAGTACACCGGATACGAAGCCGCCGCCATACAGCCGCTGATCGCGCACAGCCCGATCTTCAGCTGGCTCTACAGCATCCTCAGCGTGCGCACTTTCGCCGCCATACTCGGCAGCCTGGAGATCGTCGCCGCGCTGCTCATCGCCATCCGGCCGCTGTCGCCGCGGATCTCGGTCATCGGCAGTGCGATGGGCGTGCTGCTGTTCCTCAGCACGCTGAGCTTCCTGTTCACCACGCCCGGAGTGACCGCGGCGTCCGGATTTCCGGTGCTGTCGGTGCTGCCCGGCCAGTTCCTGCTCAAGGACCTCGTGCTGGTAAGCGCCTCCCTGTGGACGCTGGGCGACTCCCTCGGCGCCGCCCTGCCGCGGCGCAGGGCGCATGGCGGCGGGCAGCGCACGTGACCGCGGCACCACCGTCAATGGCACCCCCGGAGTGCTCTACGGCACCTGAGACCAGCCCCTGGGCGTGCTCGGGTTCACCGTGGAACATGGAAAGATCGCCGAACTCAGGCTCATCACCGATCGCACCAGGCTCCGCCACCTGCGGCTGAGCCTCACACCCAGGCCCACCTAGCGTCAATCCACCGCTTGAATTGCGTGATCGTTTCTTGGGGCGGCTAGAAAGCATGCACTTGAGGGTTCCTGGTGAGGCGAGCCGGGACAGGGAACACCTGCGACAGCAGCCGTGCAGATCAGCCAGATCTGCACCGTGCGCGACGATCCGGCCGCCGCCGAGCTGGCCAGCGTGTGCGCGTTCTTGGCCCCAGAGCCGATCCCGGCCCAGCTGTTCACCGCGGCCGCCCCTGAATTGCCTGGCGACTTGGCGGCCCGGGTCGCCGACCCGCTGGCCTGGCGACAGACCCTGGCGCATCTGGCCCGGCAGTCGCTGGCCCGCGTCGATCACCGTGGCCTGCAGATGCACCGGCTCACGCAGGCCATCCTCCGCGACCAACTCACCCCGGACCGCTCAGCCCAGCGTCCAGCGCTGGTCCCCGGCGAACCCGTGCGCCAGCGGGCCCCCCGCAGCTCAGCCTCCATCCGGGCCCACTGCTGCGGGCTCAGCTTCTCCCGCGACACCGGCCCCTTGGACCGCAGCGCCCCGGTGCCGCCGTCCCGCCAGGCCCGGTGCCACCGCCGCACCGACCCTGGCGTCACCCGCAGGTCGTTCGCGATGTCGTTGATGCTGTCGCCGTGGGCGAACCGCCCGGCGGCCGCCAGGGCCGCCGCTCACGCCGCTGCTGCTCGGCGGGCGTGTACCCGCCCCGTTGTGCATACCGCATGCCCTGGTCATACTCCGCCGACCAGCCGACGTCACGACCCCGATCTCTACGAGTTCATTTTGGGTTCTGCGGCGTCCGGCGGTCGTACTGTCGAACCCGTTACCGAGGAGGACTTCTGATGCGCAGCGTGACCTATTCGATGGGCGTCTCACTTGACGGCTACATCGTCGGGCCGGACGGCGACTTCGACTGGACGGCGCCCGACCAGGAGGTCTTTCGCTTCGTCACCGACGAGATACGAGAGGTCGGCGTCCACCTGTTGGGACGAGGGCTGTACGAGACGATGCTGTACTGGGAGACCGCCGACCAGGATCCATCGCTCGACGACTCAATGCTCGAGTGGGCCGCGATCTGGAAGCCGCTCCCAAAGGTGGTGTTCTCCACCACGCTGTCGGCGGTGCAGGGCAATGCCCGCCTGGCCTCCGGCGGCCTGGCGGAGGAGATCGAGCGGTTGCGAGCCGAGCCGGCGGAGGGCGACATCGCGATGGGCGGCGCGACTCTCGCCGCCGAGGCGGCCGCGTTGGGTCTGATCGACGAGTACCGGGCCAGGGTCTACCCGGTGCTGGTTGGCGGTGGCATTCCGTTCTTTCCCCAGCGCGAGCGCCGGGTGGATCTCGAACTCGTCGAGACCCGCACCTTCAGCTCGAGAGTCGTATACCTCCGCTACCGCGTGGCGCGCTAGCCGGCTCGTCCGTCGAGCCCTAGCAAGAACGGGCCAGCCAGTGGCTTGACCTCAATCACCCAGCCCAGTTCTCGCAGCGAGCGCTCGAGCGATCTCGGTTCAAGCGCCACCTTCACCGCGCGAAAGCGCCGGCCGTCGCGCACTTGTCGCTGGATCCTCGAGGACCCGGGCCCTCGACCAGCTCGTGGCTCGCGCGGTGGCCATCGTCGACGAACATCACCCGACCATCCGGAGTCAGCGCCGAGGCGACGGTCGACCAGTCGTCACGAAGAGATTCGCTCTACGTAACAACGTTCCTCCCAGCAACAGGGCAGACGTTGCCGGTCACGGCACTAGCACGTGCTCTTGCAGCGCGCGCAGATCGGCGGCGATGCGCGCCCGTCCGCGAGGACGGCAAGGTCGTCCGCGCCAAGGCCGCATCCACCGTCGCGGAGGCCCAGGCGCGGGCCGATGATCTGCGTGCCGAGCTCGCCCGGCGTCAGGTGCATCCCGACGTGCTGGCCTTATGTCGGCTGCCGAAGAAATCCGCGCTCACCAGCTACTCCTACCGGCTGTCCCACGACCACCAGCAATAGCTCCTGGCCGCCCTGGATGCCAAGATGATCGCCTCCGGCCTGGCCACCAGCGAAAAATGCCGGTCGAAGCACGGTCTGAGCGGGATAGCCAATTCGTCCGTGGTCACGTCGTGAAGACCCGGGCACTCCGAGCGTTCTCGCAACTATTACAATTTGAGCCTGGGCACTTCTCGGGCGCTCGCCGAGAAGCCGCACACCCCTGTCCGTCGCCGAAGCTCGACCACAGGAGGGCCAGATGGAAACCCCGATCGAGGTGGTGCGCAGGTTTTGCGCCGCGTGGTCCGACAACATGGGAGCAGTCGACCTGGCCGCATTCTTCACCGAGGACGCCGTTTACCACAACATCCCGCAGGCGCCGGTCACCGGCAGGGAGGACATCGCCAACACGATCGCTTCGGTCCTGCGCCCTGGCCCGCCAGGCATCGAGGGCATCGATTTCCGCGTCATCAACATCGCAGCCAATGGTCCGGTCGTGATGACGGAGCGGGTGGACGTCTTCAAGCTCCCCGACAAGTCGTTCGAGCTGCCGGTCATGGGCACCTTCGAGGTCAGCGGCGGCAAGATCAACGCCTGGCGGGACTATTTCGATATGAGCCAGTTCACGAGCCGGATGGGATAAGGCTGGACCCGCTCGAGGGGGAAGCGCCGTAGTTGAGGAGCGAGGGCCGAACCGACTCGCGCGTTCGATTGTTTCGATGCCGGAGGCCATTGCTGACCATGATTTCGGTGTGACTAAGACTAGGCCGGCTTTGCCTGACCAGCGAGAACACGGCTAGGTTGCCCCCACGAGGGCAGGCTAAAGCTTCGGGAAGGCGGGTGCGATGAGCCGTGCGAGTAACTGTCAGCCGTCCGTGTGCCCGTCTGAGCGCGGCGCACGCGGCCAGGCTGCCCGGGTTGGCCTCTCGCAGCGCAGGTCGCCTCCGCACTGCGCGATCATCGAGTGGCGGTTCGGAATCACGTGCTGTCCGGGCTTGCGGCGCTTCTGTTCACACCAACCGCGTGGGCCACGGCAGAACCGTATTCGGGCCGCCTGCTGATTGGTCACTGGACACGCCGTGAACAGTGGCCGCAACAGTCCCGCAGTCCCAGCGGTCACTGTCCAGAAGTGCACAACGGAACACGACCGGGCGAGCGGCACCTGGGGGCGCCGCGGCCGGGCCGTCAGGGTTGCCGCTGCCGCCGGCGGCCGTCGGCTGCTCAGAACCCGCCCGCGACGCTGATGTCGCTGCCGGTGACAAACGATGCCTCCGGCGAGACCAGCCACGACACGGCGTTCGCGACCTCGTCGGGCCGGCCCATCCGGCCCAGCGGGCTGCGCTCGGCCACCTCCCGCGCCGACGCAGAGACCGACGGAGAGGCCATGCAGGTGTCGATGATGCCGGGTGAGACGCTGTTGACCCGGATCCCCTCGGAGGCGACCTCGTTGGACAGGCCGCGGGAGAATGTCACCATGGCGCCCTTGGTGGCCCCGTGGGGGATAGGTACCGGCAGGGCCGCGGGGGCCTTGGCGGCACCCGAGGCCATGTTGACGACGCATCCGCCCTTGCCGCCGTGCGCGGTCGACATCGCCTGGACCGCGTGCTTGGCGCACAGCATCGGCCCCACGACGTTGGCCTGCATCAGCCGGGTCAGCTCGCCGGCGTCCCGCTCGTCGACGCGGGCCTGCTCGCCGAGCGTTCCGGCATTGTTGACCAGCGCGGTCAGCGGTCCCATCTGCTGCTGCGCCCGGTCGAACAGGTCCGCGACGTCATCCTCCGAGGCGACATCGGCGCGCACGGCCTCGGCCCGGCCGCCCTTCGCCCGGATGGCCGACACCACCGACTCGGCCCCGTCCGCGTCGGCCGTGTAGTTGACGATCACGCCGTAGCCGTCACCGGCCAGCCGCTCGGCGATCGCGGCGCCGATGCCCCGGCTGGCGCCGGTGACGATCACCGTGCCTTGCCTTTTTGCTGGTCAGTCATGGTCATCTCATCGCCCCCCCGTTGTTCATATCGCATCTCAGGCGAGCCGGCCGATTCACAGCGCTAGAGGTGTCCGCTGCGGCGTCCCGCAGGTGCTGGGCTTGCCAGTGCCGCTGTCGGGCCAGCTGGAGGATCTCGACGGTCCAGCCGTCCGGGGTGTGGTAGCGGTCGGCCATCGCTCCATCGTGGCATTCCCTACGTTGCACGCCGCTGCACGGTCGCGGTGATGGTGCGCCGGTTCCGGCCTCGGCCCGTGGTGAGCTGAACTTGGCGGGACTCGCGGCGCTGGCTGCCCGGGTCGTGGTAGGCGATGCGGGTATCCCGGCCACGCCACGATCAGGCGAGCGGGAGCCCGGCCGACGCGGCTGGCAGGTCCCGGGCCATCACGTCTTCGCCGGCGGCTCTTGCCAGGTCAGACTGCGGCTGCCGGCCGAGCCCGCTGGTCAGGGCCACCCGGCGCCCGGCGCGGGCGCCGGGAACGCCACGACCCTCCCGCTGGGCTCCGCCGGCTCGGGTCCGCCGAAGTTCTGGCCGACGACGAACAGGCGCGGGTCCTGGCCCCGGCTGAGCGCGCAGGCGAAGGCGCCGCGGTCCAGGCTGACTGTGGCCAGCACCCCGCCGCCCTGGCGCACCCGCACGCAGTGCTGGTTGCCCACGTCGGCATACCAGACAGCGCCCTCGGCATCGATGCAGATCCCGTCCGGGTGGTCGCCGGGCGTCTGCGCCCACACCCGCCGGTGGCCGAGGCCGCCGTCCGCGCCGATGTCGTATGCCGTGAGCCGGCTGGCGTAGGACTCGGCGACGATCAGCGTTCCGCCGTCGGGGGTGATCGCCATCCCGTTCGGGAACGCGACATCGCCGGCGACCTGACCGACAGTGCCGTCCGGAGTGGCGAGCACAACCAGGCCAGGCGCGAACTCGCCGCCGGGGAAGTCGAAGCCGATGGTATTGACGTAGGCGTTGCCCCGGCCGTCGACCACGATGTCGTTCCACGGCTTGGCCGAGACTTCGGACAGGTCAGCATGCGTGACCAGCGACCCGTCGGGCTCACGGCGCAGCAGCCGCCGTTGTGCCGAGTCCACGACCAGCAGCCGCCCGTCGGGGAGGAAGTCGATGCACATCGGGAACGATGGGACAGTCGCGATCACCTGGTGGCTGCCGTCGGCGCCGAGCGCGATCACCTGGTTCGCGCCCCAGTCGGAGAACCAGAGCCGGCCGTCGTGCCAGCGCGGTGACTCGCCGAACACGACCCCTTCCATCAGGACTTCCGCTGCGCCCATACTGAGTCTCCTTCTCGCCGATGGCCTGGTAAGGCAGACCGCGCCGGGCTCCGGAACTCATCGCACATCGCCGGCTCCGTCAAGGCTGCCTCCTGCGTCTGCCCCTCCGCTGCCACCCTGGCCGACCCCGGCCGAACACCTGGCGCGGCTAGAGGCGGGCCAACTCCACCGCCCCACAGGTCATCCCCGACTTTTATCACGATCATGGAAGTTTCCAAGTCTCAGGCCGCTGACCTGCAGCTTTCTCTCTAGGAGAGCCGAGATTTGTGCACTAGCCACGGTCGGCCAGCGGCCAGCTGGACCAGCTCCTCCCGGGCTGCGGTCCGCAGGTGCTGGCCAGCCCGGCTGCATTCCGGCTGGTGACGCTCATCCGCCTGCCCCTCTTTGCCCCACCAAGATCAACGGGATTAGCCGGAGCGCAATAGTTTGATAAAACTCGGGCCAGGGGGCGGAACGCAGTTGCCGGGCCTTAAAGTGCGCCTGGGTGACGGAGGCTGTGATGAGTGCTGGTGTCATGCCGGATGACGGTCCGATCCGCCTGGGGTCGGTCGAGCTGCCGCCGGGCAGGCGGATATTCGGGTTCGATGACGATGCCCCGAGGCTGTGGGCGACGTCGCAGCCGGTGCCCGATGCCGGGCCCGTCTGGCGGGAACTGGCTGGCCTGAGCGGTGATACCGGGCTGGTGCCGATAGTCCTGGCCTTTCTTGACGGCGGGCACGAAGGTCGACCCTGGGATGAGGACGAACTTGGCGAGCCGAGCGATCTGGCGTCGGCCGGCCGCCTTGACGCCGCCACCGTGCTCGCCGAGAACTGGTCCGGCAGACTGCCAGAGGATGAGGAGGAGTTCGATGAGGACACTGCGGGGGAAGTAGCGCCATTCGGACTGCGCTTTCCTGACCTCGCGCCCGACCAGAAGCATTCGCTGACTGACGCCGAGGTAGCCCGGGCGCTGAATTTGATCGGCTGGGCCAGGATCGGCTTGGTGCCCGCCTCCCGGGCAGCCGAGGTGCTAGCCCTGATGGGCCACGACACCATCAACCGGGACAGCGACCCGCGACCGCTGGCTGCTGTCCTCAGGTCGTGGGAAGACCGCTTCAGCGCGACGCTGCTGGAAGTCGGCTTCGCGCACATCCGCCTGCTGGCTGAGCGGCCTCCGAGGACACTGCCCGACGCCCAAGCGGCGGCCGCCGAGCTGTGGGCCATGTGCGATGAGTTCTGGCCGGCCGGCACCATGAGCACCGCCTTGTGGAGCGTCACCGACATCGCCGAGTACATCCTGACCACTCCGATCTGGTCACTGTGGCTGGATTAGCGCAGCGAATGGCGGGTGTGCCCGGGTGCCATCTGCACTTTGGCCGATCGGCCCCGGCTCGGCCCCACTTCAATCCCTGGCGAAGATCAACAGCCACGCCGGCGGTGCGCACTAGTTTGATAAAACTCGGGCGCCGGAACTGATCGCACATCGCCGGCTCCGTCAAGGCTGCCTCCTGCGTCTGCCCCTCCGCTGCCACCCTGGCCGACCCCGGCCGAACACCTGGCGCGGCTAGAGGCGGGCCAACTCCACCGCCCCCAGACAAGCACTCGAAGCCCGGTCCGACGAGGATCGCCAAACACGCACGGCGCGCGCCCAGCACTGCGGCGCACCGAATACCCGGTTCTGGAACGCCGCTGCACCGGAGCAATGCACTGTCGGCGGCGTAGAGAACAATAAGGCGGATATCGCGCGCCCGCGACCGGAGGCCCGGTCATGTTCCGTCATAACGCAGGAGCCTTCGGCAGTTGCGCCAGACGTCCCGCGTGGGATCGATCCCAGCGGCCGGAACCGTCGCGATGAACTTCGCCTGCAGAAATAGTGGACGCCGCGGCAACGGTCGCTTGGGCCGTACGGCAACCTGCTGGGTTTACCGGGAGCTTCCGCCGCTGAGTGCGGCGAGGCGCGCGGCGATCGCCGCCTCGTCCAACTCGCCGCTCTCGGCGGCCCGGACGAGCTGGAGAGCCTGCTCGGGCGTGGCCTTGACGGTGATGCCGTTGACGCCGAGCAGGGTATAGGCGGCCAGCCAGGCGAAGATGTCGTTGCGCGCCTCAAGGGGATGCAGGCGCGCTATGGCGTGCAGCAGCGCTGTGGCCGCATCGAGCGGGTCGGCGTGCACGGGCTGGCCAAGCATCTCGGCCCGGTGCCGCTCCTGGGCGGCGACGAGCGCCGAGTAGTCGCGGACCGCGGGGTCGCCTTCAATGCCCTCAGCCAGTCGTAACAAGGTCCTGATCGCCAGATATCGCACTCAGGCGACCGCGCGAGTTCGGGACCGCAGCTCTGCCACCTTGCGGGCGTTGCCTGCGCCGTCCAGGCCAAACGCCTCCCCGTAACCGGCCAGGGCATCCGCGGCCAGGCCGAGTATCTCATCTTCCTGCGCGGCGGCGTCGATCGCGTCCCTGGCATATACCTGCATCGAGACTCCGGCGCGGGCGGCGGCGGCGGCCAGGCGCTGATGCGACTCGTCGTCGAGTTTGAGCAGGAACGACTTCTGCGGGTCAGCCATGTCCTCACGATACCCCGTGGGATACCGATACTGCTATGGGTACCCTGGCATTGCCATGCCAGCGTCCCGGCCGTCGGCGGGGGATCCAGCCCAGTCGCGTCCGGCTTGGCGGCCACTTGCTGATCACCATCCTTGCTCGGCGGCTGGCGCGAAGAGTTCGCGGTGGCCCTGGGGTACCCGTAGCTAAGTGGGCGGCCCCGTAAGTTCGTCGGGGGTTGAGTTCGGGGTCACGGGTCTGGCTCGTGG
>Ga0209647_1002721_pt1 | contig 14146 bp, 12 predicted proteins | sample GraSoi_2013_60cm_FD_185827 | JGI IMG/M metagenome (GOLD analysis project Ga0209647, IMG submission 185827) | Grasslands soil microbial communities from the Angelo Coastal Reserve, California, USA - Sample 9_17_2013_60cm (SPAdes) (version 2) | ecosystem: Environmental > Terrestrial > Soil >...
CCAGTGAAATCATCTACAGCTACGTCCGCGAGGACGGCTCGAGCCGCCGGCAGACGCGGAAAGTGGTCGGCCAGTTCCTGCCGAGCCTCGTCGGCGGCGCGGCGATCGCCGTCTGCTTCACGCACTTGAGCGCGGCGCTGGTGCCGCTTCTCCCTGGGCTGTGGGCGATCTGCTTCGGCGTCGGCACGTTCGCGTCGCGCCCGTATCTTCCGGGAGCGAGCGGCTGGATCGCGCTCTTTTATTACGCCGCCGGGTTCACGCTGCTGTGGATCGCGCGCGGCCCGCAGCCGCTGACGGGATGGTGGGTCGGCGGCGTTTTCGGCGTGGGACAACTGCTCGCCGCGCTGGTCCTCTGGTGGAATCTCGAACGGACATGACAGGCATGCCAAAGAAACACGCTCCACGCGACGAACCGGGACGATACGCCTACGACGGGCTCGACCGCGTCCTGCACGAAAAAGCGCGGCTCGGGATCATGACGTCCCTCGTCACGCGCCCCGAAGGCGCGGTGTTCAACGAGCTCAAGCGGCTCTGCGCGCTGACGGACGGGAACCTGAGCCGGCACGTCGACGTGCTGCAGGAAGCCGGACTCGTCGAAGCGTGGCGCGGTACCGACGGCGGGCGTCCGCAGACGCTGTACCGGCTCTCGCCGGAAGGGCGCGCGCGCTTTGTCGCGTATCTCGAGGAGCTCGAGCAGGTGGTGCGCGACGCGCTGCCGAAGGCGGCCAAGCGCCCCGAACGTGCGCCGGATCTTCCACCGGGATTTCAGCCGGCGTAAACAGGCTTTTGGCTTTCGGCTTTCGGCTTTAGGGGCTTTGGGCCAGAGGGCCTTGGGCCTCGGGATTTCGAATCTTGCCTAAGGCCACCCAGAGCCTAAAGCCTAAAGCCCAAAGCCTGCGTCACGCCCGCCCCTCGTCCCGGAGCTTGGTCAGGTGCGCGCGGACGCTATCGGCGGCCGCCGAGCTCAGCGACGCGGGCAGCGCCGGATAGACGCGCGACGCGCCGCACGATCTCGTCCACCGTCCTGGCGCCGTCCAGCATCGCCTGCAGGATCTGCTGCTCGCGCTTCTGCCGGTGGGCGATGTACTCGTCGATGAGCGCCGCCGGGTCGTCCACGATCGCACCGTGGCCGGGCAGCAGCCGGCGCGGGCCGAGGTCGCGGACGAGCCTGAGCGACGCGAGATAGGCGCGCAGGTCCCCACCCTTCCGCGCCGGGATGACGATCGTACCCCCCAGGCGCGCGAGGTCGCCGCAATAAAGATCGCCCGACGCGCGATCGAAGAAACACAGGTGGTCCGGCGAGTGGCCGGGCGTGGGAACGATCTCGAGCTGTCCGTCGCCCGCCGGCACGTCGCCGCCGGCCCCGTCCACCACCACCAGCCCGCCCCAGCGGTCGCGCAACGCCGGCAGGCCCTTGACGTGATCGGGATGCCAGTGGGTAATCAGCACGCGCCGGAGCGGCGCGCCGTTCAGGGCCGTGGCGACAGCCTCCACATGCTCGGGATGCCCGACACCGGCATCGACGAGCGCGGGCTCGCGGCCGGGCACGAGCCACGTGTTGTTCCCGGTGGGCCCGGTCCACTCGGACGGATTCCCGGCGGGGATCAGAATGGGCGTCATCGGCGACACTGGACTCATGGCTTCGCGCTACGATAAGGCGATGGTGGAAATCTTCGGTAAGGATACCTGCCCTTATACCCAGGCGGCGCGCGACCATTATCTGAGCCTTGCGGTAGCCTTCGAATACGTCAACGTGAAGAAGAATCCCGCGGAGCTCGCGCGGATGCTCACCTTCAGCCGCGGCAGGCGCGAAGTGCCGGTGATCGTCGAGGACGACAAGGTCACCATCGGCTTCGGCGGCACGTGAGGCGTCTAGGATCGGCCCCGGTCCGGGGCCAGTAACGCGCGAATATCCTCCGGGATCGGCACCGGCTTTCCGGCCGCGTAGTCATACATGACCTGCACCGTTTTCGCCAGGAGGACGGTCCGTCCCTGTCCATCGACGATCTCGTATTCGTAGCGGAAGCTCGAACGGCCGATCTCCCCGACGGTCAGGCGGACCTCGAGCGTCTCGCCGTAGGTCGCCGGCCGCTTGTAATCGCACTCCACGCGCGCGAGGATCACGCCGGGCGGCTCTGGCGGACCGTGTGGCGTGCCAAACCCCCACAGCGATCGCCAGTGGTTGAACCGGGTCTGCTCCAGATAAGTCAGATACACGGCGTTATTCACGTGCCCCATAGGATCGCAGTCGCGGAACCGGACCTCGAGACGATGGACGAAATGACTCATGTAGAATCCTCGGCGTGATCACGTCGCCGGAAACATTCACGCCCGACGAGCGGAAGGCGCTCGCACCATTCTTCACCAATCTCGACAGCCACGTCTTCGCGCTGACGAACCTGCCGGAAACGGTCAAGGGCGCGCTCTTCGCGCGGTACTCGCGCTCGGCCAAGTCGCTGCGACGGCTGTTCCTCGACGAGTTCGCCGGGAACCTCGCGGGAGCGCACGCCGCCGCCTCGACGGTGGGCGTCGAACGGGCGGAGAAGCTGTACGCGAAAGTCTTCAGCGACTACGGCGACGACTCGGTCGCGCAGCTCGGCGGGGCACACATCGCCTGCGAATACGTCTCGAACATTCTGACGAAGATCCTCGAGTGGGGGCGCCTCATGGCGTACCTCGAGCAGTCGACGCGGTACGTGCCCTACACCGACACGCTGCACGGACGCTGGCGCTATCACGTGCCCGCCGAAGTGCAGGGCGCGCTTCGCGATCGATATGTGAAGACGATGGATGCGGCGTTCGAGAGCTACGCGTCGCTCATCGACGGCATGCAGGCGCACTTCGCCGCGAGGTATCCGCGCGCGCCGCAGGACTCCGAAGGCGTGCACCGCGCGGCGATCCGCGCCAAGGCGCTCGACACGCTGCGCGGGATGCTGCCGGCGGCGACCCAGTCGAACGTGGGCCTCTACGGCACGGGGCAGGCGTATGAATCGCTTCTCCTCCGCATGCGCGCGCACCCGCTCGACGAAGTCAGGCAGTGCGCCGATCTGATGCTCGCGGAGCTGCGGAAGCTGGTGCCGGCGTTCCTGACACGCGTCGATCAACCGGATCGCGGCGGCCGGTGGAGCCGGTATCTGGCGTCCACGCGCGACGCGACGCGGCTCGTCGCGGGAACGCTCCTCGGAGGGGTCGGCGCGCAGCCGCGCGACGAAGTGACGCTCGCGGATTTCGATCCCGACGGCGAGATCAAGATCGTCGCCGCCGCCCTGTATGCGGCGTCCGACCTGCCCGACGACCAGTTGCTGGCGATCGCGCGCGGCCTGACGGCCGACGAACGCGCGTCGGTGCTGCGGGCCTACGCCGGCGACCGCGGGAACCGGCGTCACCGGCCCGGCCGCGCGTTCGAGCGCACGTCCTATCGCTTCGACGTGCTCACCGACTACGGCGCGTTCCGCGATCTGCAGCGCCACCGCCTGCTGACGCTCGAATGGCAGCCCTTGTCGACGCGCCATGGATACAGCGAGCCCGACGCGCTGCGCGAGGCGGGCGTCGTCGACGGCTGGACGACGGTCATGGACGCCTCGTCCGATCTGTACGAGGCGCTCCGCTCGGCCGGACTCGAAGCTGCCGCGCCCTACGCGGTCGCAATGGCCTACCGCGTCCGCTTCTATATGGACATGAACGCGCGCGAGGCGATGCACGTCATCGAGCTCCGCACCGCGCCGCAGGGCCACCCCGCCTACCGCCGCGTCTGCCAGCAGATGCACGCCCTCATCGCCGATCGCGCCGGGCACACGGCGGTCGCCGCCGCGATCACGTTCGCGGATCACTCGGAAGTGGAGCTGGAGAGGCTGAAAGCGGAGAGGGAGCTGGAACGTAAACGACGGCCTTAGTGTCCTTTCGCGGACCTTTTCGTCGTCGTACTTGCGCAGCCGGCCGTACTTCCAGACGGGCAAATCCAACCCTGGGCTGAATCCCAACGCGCCGAGGGCGAATCGACGGGCGTCGTCATGCTTCGCCGTCGTGGGTCTTGAGACTGCAACGCTGAAGCCGCGAATCAATCCGGGCGGCCACCTCGGACCATAGATCGATCTCGATGGCCAGCAGCGCGTCGACTTCGAGGCGACTCAGCTCCCAGCCCTGCTCATTCAGCTCCACGAGCGTTCGCCTCGGAGACCGGGTGAACTGGTGCCGCAGTTCCTCATCAGTCAAGAGGCGGCCGATGACTCGTTCAATCGTTCGTTGTGACATAAGCACGGCCCTTTTCGAGTGATCCGCGTGCTCCCTCCTAGAGTTCGAACACCCACTTGCCGCGCAACGTCCGGCCGACGCCGTTCGCGAAGGCGCCGAAGTCGGCGCTCGCGAGGTTGCCCTGATAGTCGCGCGGGTTGAAACGGTTCGTGATGTTGAACACCTTCAGGCCGACCGTGGCGTTGTGATGAAACAGCCCGAATCGCTTGCTGACCTGCGTGTCGAGCGACACGAATTGTCGAAAGCGGCCGGCCTTGTTCCGCGGTCCTACAAAATTCCGGTCTTCATCCACCACCGACAACGGGAACCCGGTCCGGACCTCCAGCACGGGGAATACCGTGAAGCCACGCGGCAGGCTGACGTTGCTCCAGAAGAGGTACCGGTTGGGGGCATCCCAGGGAAGCGGTCCCCGTGCGTCGGGCCTGATCACCGGGTTTTCGATGTTTCCGAAGTAGCTGTTGAAGTCATTCAGATTGCCAACCGCCGACGAGCGTGTGTAGGATGCGACGATTTGGTCCGCGCCGCGAAACTGATACCGGACGGTGACCTGTCCTTCGCGGTACCGCGATCGACCGCCGGTGGCCAGCACGAGCTCCGATGCGCCCGCGGCGGACGTGACGGGATTCAGGACCGGCTCGAACCGCTGATCCCGCTGCTGATAGCCGACGCGAACGAAGAGCTTCTTGAGCCACTCCCGATCGACTTCGAGACTCCAGTTGATACTGCGCGGCGTTCTGATCGCCGACGCGATCACATTCCGCATGGGAACGATTGGTCCGGCAGGCGTCGCGCCGTCCGCGCCGAACGACGCGATGGCGCGCTCCTGCAGCTGTCCGAAGCTCGCGACGTTGAGCGGAATCAGGTCATAGAAAACGCCGACACCTCCGCGGACGACCGTGCGACCGTCGGCTGATGCCGTCGCGGTGAATGAGGCACGCGGAGCGACGTTGACGTCACCGGTGAACGCGTCGTGGTCGAAACGGGCGCCAAATTGCACGGTCAGGCGCGGCGACGCGGTCCACGAATCCTGGCCGAAACCACGGAGCGCGGTCCGGTGGCGAGCCAGGCGGCCGTCTCCGGTGAACGCGATGGCCTGGCTCAACGTGCCGTCCTCGCGCACGATATCGACGGGACGGCTGCGATTGAGCCCGTCAAACGTCTCGTAGGTGGCGCCGGCGCCGATCTTCAGGAGGTGTGTGGGCCCGACCGGCGTAAAGGCGTAGGTCGTCAGCCACTGGACGCGGCGGCTGGTGCGGTCCTGATCGTTGAAGTAACTGCCTGAGTTGGCGTCGGGTGCGAGCACCATGTGACCGCCGCCCTGACTGGGATAGATGGTCGAATCGAATTGCTTCACGCTCACGAGGGTGTCGAGCACGCCTCGATCGCCCACGACGACCTGGTCGGACGCACTGCCGAGCACGTTATGGTTCCTGATGTTGGGTGTCACGCTTTGCGGGTTGAAGGTGTTCAAGCCGGCGTACGTCGTCTTGCGCGGCGACAGCATGGCCGATCCGGTGAAGTGATTTGTCGGCGCGACCGTCCAGTCCGCGCGGCTGTAAGATTCGAAGCTCTCAAGCTTGGTGTCGCTTCCGAGCGCGGGAAGTCCGAATACCCGGGTCTGGCTGTACTCGTACTGGACCGACTCCAGAAGGTTGAGTCTGCCCTTGACGAGCGGCCCGCCGACGGTGAACCTGGGAGTCCACGACTCGATGCCTCTGATCTCGCCTGCGCGCCGTCGGAGTCGAGGCTCGAGATCGTTTACGGTGATGTGCCACGCATCACCCGCCCGCTGCGTCTCGACCGTCGTCACCGCACCCGCAGACCAAACTCGGGCGCGAATGCGGCGCCTCGTACCTGGACCGCACTGACGGCGTCGATCGGCAATTCGATCGCATCCTCGCCCGTCACCGGATCCGTGCCGTCCGCGTTGTTGAACATCAGCGCGCTCTGATTACTGCGACCGCCGCTGATATTGAGCAGTCCGTCCGGCCCTCGAACGACGCCGGGAATGAGCGGGAGTGCGTCCTGAAACCGTGCGCTCGCAACCGGCGCCGTCTGGATCACGCTCGCGGTAATCCGATCGACTCGAGCGGTGGTTGGACTGTCCCCACCCGTGTCCGGACTGCCGATCACATCTACTTCCACGTGAAGGGCATCGACGTCGAGACGCAGGGAGACATCCGCGCTCTCGCCCGGCCTTACGGTCAACGCCTTTACGGCTGACTTGAAACCCTGCAGCTCAGCGGCGATCGAACAGTCGCCGGCTGGAACGTCTACAAATCGAAACCGGCCTGTCTCGCTCGAGACGTCGATGCGCGGTCCGAGACCCGCGCACGTCAGCGTCAGCGTGACGCCTGGCACCACCACCGGCTGACCATCCGGCGACGGCAGCGAGACCGCGCCGGAAACGGTGCCCGTCAGGGTTTGCGCGGTCGCTCCCTCGACCCGCAGAGAGGCGAGTAAGAATGCCGTCCAGCCGATACGCGTCAGAATCTTCATATATGGGCACCGGACGATTCCAGGGATGCCGCCGATCCCGTTCAGGATCCATCCGCCAGGGCGAGGTTGACCTGCATCCACCAGCGCGGCTGGTACGAAATGGTGAGGGGGACCTCGGCGAGCCTGCCGTCGATGGCGTACGACAGGGCGAAGCGCGCCTCTTCGCCGTCGGCCAGGCTCTTTATCGCGAACTGCGCGGAGACCACGCGCGCATACCGTGAGGAGCTCACCTCCAACGTCGGCTTGAACTGGACGCTGGTAGCGCGGAGCTCGTACAGCGTGCCGTGATAGACGTAGGTCAATCGCGTGCCGGCATGAAGGGACCCCGCGCGCGCGCTATCCGCTTGGGCGTGGATGATCTCGGAGATCGCCGATAGAAATCCCGGCCGCGTGCCTCGAGGCAGCCGCACCACGCGTGGCCGTCCCGCTGTGCCGCCATCGCCGGCGAGCGCGAGCACCGCTTGCACCTGGCGGAAGGAATAATCCGCGGGCGCGCCTACGGCCGTCACGACCGATTGCGACTGCTCCGCGTCGATGGTGGCATGGATCACCTTGAAAGTGTGCGCACCACTTCCTTCCCTGCGGAGATTCGTCTCGGCCTCTTCGACCGACTCCTCATCCGACTCGGTCATCAGCCCGACGACGGTCGCCGCGTCGCCGCGAATCTGTTCCTCGATGTACCCCCATCGATTGATGCGGCGCGGCGCGCGATCGGGATCGGAGCCGATCAGCAGCGAGTAGCGGACCTCGTGCGGCGTCGCGGCGCGCGTGACGATCGCGTCGCCGACGTTCGAGCGGCCGATCCAGAACAGCAGGAGCGGGCGCACGCGCGCGCTCATCATGTAGTGATGCCGCTCGATCAGGCCCTCGGACGGCAAGGCCGCGGCCGGCAGGCTTGGCTCTGCCGCCGCACGCGCGGTGACCGCCTCCCCCTGCGTCCCGCTCACCAGCGCGGCCACAAGAACAGCCACGCCGCCCGCGATGCGGCGCGTCACTGTCGTGCTCCGCGCGCCTCGACGAGCACGGGCCGCGGCTGGACCCGAGGGGGCTCGATCCGCGAGGCGATCGTGTAAATGCGGCGATCCCGGCCATCCAGATAGATCCGCGTCAGGACTTCAGCGAGGAGCCCAAGACCGATGAGCATCACGCCTGTCTGGATGAACACCGCGCTGAGCAGCAGGAGCGGACCGTGCGCCAGGAAGACCGCGGCCCCGGTCAGGATCTTCGTCGCCAGCACCCAGAGAGCCGCCAGCACGCCGAGGGCGGTCGCTCCGAGGCCGAGCGGTCCGAACAGGTGGAGCGGCCGCGTCACATAGCGCAGGAGAAAACGCACGGTGATGAGGTCGGCCATCACTCGCCACGTGCGCGACAGACCGTAATGGGACTGGTTCTGCGGCCGCGGGATGTTCTCGATGGGCACTTCCGCGATGCGCGCGCCGCCCCAGCTCGCGAGCGCCGGGATGAACCGGTGCAGATCGCCGTAGAGCCGGATGCCCTTGATGACCGGCGCGCGGTACGCCTTGAACGTGGTGCCGAAGTCGTGCAACGACACGCCGGAGATCTGCGCCATCAGCCAGTTGGCGATTTTCGACGGCACGCGGCGCGTCCACAGGTTGTCCACCCGGTGTTCGCGCCACCCGCTGACCACGTCGTACCCTTCGTCGAGCTTGGCGAGCAACTTTGGAATTTCCTCCGGCGCGTGCTGCAGGTCGCCGTCCATGGCGACGATCACCGCCCCCTCCGCGGCGTCGAAGCCGGCAGCCAACGCGGCCGTCTGCCCGTAATTCCTGGCGAGCGGGACCAGAAGCACTCGTTCGTCGCGGACCGCGAGCACCTCGAGCGCTGCTCTCGTGCCATCGCTGCTGCCGTCGTCGACGTACACGATTTCCGCGATGGCGCCGAGCAGAAGGAGCACCGCACTGAGACGGCGGTGGAGCTCGGCAATCGTCGCCGCCTCGTTGAACAGCGGCACGACGATCGACAGTTGAATGCCGCGCAGGGAGGCTGCGGATCGATTGTTACGAGGCACGAGGAAGGCTCCTGTACTCGGACGATGAAAGGTCGTGACGGATCAAGGCGATCCGCTGACTGATGAAGAGGTCGAGCGTGTCCTGGTGGGTCAGCAGATTGACTTCGTCCGCGCGGGCGTCGAGCAGTCGTGTATTCAGGCGCGCCAGCACCTCGTCGACGTATCCGGGATGAACCATCAACTCCGTAACACCTGGCGGAAGGGCGCGTACCATCGCCGCCAGCACCTGCGCGGACAGCACACCGGTGTGCGTGCGACCGATGAAATGCGGCGTCCGGACGCCCGCCCGCGACGCCCTCCGGTAGTCGCGCCACGCCCACGGCAGCATCGCTGCGTTCATCAAGGCCTGGCTCCGGGCAGTCCGCCGCTGCGTGCCGTCCCCATGGAGGTTCGACCACCGCTCGAACGGCACCCGCACCACCGGAATCCGAAACCGCTCAGCCAGACGCGTGACGATGTCGAAGATCGGCGGGTACGCGTGAACGTGTTTGTGCGCGTCGAGGTGCGTCAGCGTCAGCCCCGCGCTCCGGATCCGATCGATCTGCGCCGTCAGCTCCTGCTCCACCTGCCGCAGCGAGATGCGTCCCAGCAGGCAGGAGACGATGAACGGTTTCCACGACCGTCGAAACTGTCCATCGTCCTCGATCAGGGAGGGCACTCGGGAGGGGGGAAGCGTCGGCTGGCCGTCCACCAGAGTGAGGTGGCAACCGACACCCAATGAAGGGCGATGCCGGGCGCGTGTGAGCGCGTCGAGGGTGGCATGCGCGTTCGCGAACACGCTCGCGCTGGTCAGGATGCCGTGGTCGTGCGCGTCGAAGATGCCGTCATTGACGCCGACAGTCAGGCCGAGATCGTCGGCATTGACTACGAGGCTGCGGACCACGGGATCCTCCTCTCGATTCGGAACACCTGCACGGCTCGCGCGTTGCCGGCGACGATTTCCCTCCAGGGCGCCGTGCCGCGCAGCTGCCGAACCAGCAGCTGATTTTCAAATGTGAGGTGCTCGTCCTGGACGATCACCCAGACTTCGGGCTCACGCGGGATGCCGACGGTCGAAAGAGTCTCCACGCGAAGATCCGGCCGTGTGGTCCTTTTCAGGTAGTGCGCGACCACATCAGGCGCGTCGCTGACAATGACCGCGGCCGGACCGGCCGCGCCGGCGATCGCCGACACGGCTTCCCGCACGCCGAAGTCGTATGTCTCTTCCGGAAACACGACCGCGGGCGGCGCGAGACGCTCACCGATGGCGTTCTGGAACATCGAGAAGAACGGGGCGGCGGACGCCGGCGCCGTCACCGCGCCGACGAACAGAACGGCGACGGCCGTCCACGCCGTGACGACTCGCACCTGCAGCGGCAACCAGCGTTTCCGCAACAACCAGGCGACCCCCGAGACGATTCCGACGCCGGCCATGACGTCGATGACCGCGAACATCGGCAGCGCGTATCGAAGGAACTTCGCCGCCATCAGCGAGTACGGCACGAGGAGAAACAGCAGCAGGACGCGGAGCAGCACAAATCCGCGTTCGTGACGGCGACGGACGAGCTCGATCCCGCCGGCAAACGCGGCGCCGAGCACCGCGAGCGGGACATGCGTCCCAATGAGCCTCAGGTAGAAAGTGACGGGCATGCCGAGCGGCGACACAGGAACGTCGGTGACGTAGAGCCCGCCCGCATACGGGGCCCCGTGATGCACGAGCATCTCGCCCTCCACGTACGCCAGGCAGTAGCGCCAGGTGTCCGGAAGGAAGAACACAAGGTTCGCAGCCCCAAAGGCAATCGCCATTGCGCCAAGGTGCCAGCGGCGATTCGGACGGTTGGCGCCAGGCTCGGGGTCGGCAATCGTGTTGAACAGCGCGTAGATAGGGAAGTACTGCGGCATGTATTTGGACGCCAGCATCAGTCCGAATGCGGCGCCGCTCGCGACATACCAACGCTGGGCGCCTGACGGGTCGCTGGCGCCCTGGCGCTTGGCTCGCTCGTAGCACCACACGGCGATCAGGAAGAACAACAGGAGAAACGTGTCCTCTTTCCCGATCCGGCTGACGGCGATGGCGTTCACATCGAGCGCCCACAGCGCGGAGGCGGCGATCGCCGCCGGCGCACCGAAGAGCAGTTCGACCACGGCGAACAGCACGAGCGTTGTCGCCACGCCGGCGAGCGCGTTCGGCAATCTGATGGCGGTCTCCGGCGGTATCTCCCATTCCGGCGTCGCCAGTGCGTTCCATCGCTCCGACAGCGCGACGCTGCCCCACATCGCCAGCTTCATCAGCATCGGGTGCTCGGCGTTGCCCCCGAAGCGGCCCTGCCGGTACTCCTCGACGGCCTGGACTTTGTTGATCTCGTCTTCGCTGAAGCCGTAGGTGGCGAGATGCGCCGTGCGGGTGAGGCCCGCGGCCCCAAGCACGACAGCGAGCGCGATGACGCGCAGGTGCGCGAGGGAAATAGAGAGGCCGAGCGACGAGCTCGATGTCGCGCGACGGGCGAGGTCACGGGCGATCACGGTGGCCATCTCGCGCGTCGAGACGGCAAGCGTGAAGCCAGCTGCGCGTTAAGCGCGCACTGCGGCGTCTATCGCCCGGAGTGATTGCGAGTTACAGCCGTTGGCCGCAACGTGTGGCCGCTCACCGGGGGGGTCGACGCGTGTGTGGGATTACGCAACCTGCGCGGACAGGCACAGTCACACCCGGACATCCGATAGCTCCCGACGCCGTTCGTTGCCCTCCCCTGACGTTTCGCATTCAGAGCGTGGCACTGGACTTGCCCTGCTGGGTGCTCGATGGCCGGCCATGGCTTCGAAGCGCCTTCGGTACGCCGGACACAGGGATTGCGCCTCGCCGGGCTGGCTGCCGCCCTTGGCGGAGCCCTGTTGTTCGTTTCGTCGGTTCGCGCGGCGGGTACAGCAGGAGTGCTCGACGGGCTCAGCCGGGTCGGCTGGTGGTTCGTTCTGATTTGGTCGCTCGGCGGAATCCGATACCTGCTGCGCGCCGTCGCCTGGCGGATGTGCCTTGACGAGCCGCGCCGGCTGCCACTCGGTGCCGCCTTCGGTGCGTCGGTGATCGCAGACGCGCTCGGGAACGTCACGCCTTTTGGCGCGCTGATCAGCGAGCCGACGAAGGTCGCCCTCGTCCGGAGGCGCCTTGGCGCCGGGACGACCATCTCGGCCGTGGCACTCGAAAATCTCTTCTACGCCGCGTCCGTCGTCATCGTGGTCGTATGCGGCACAAGCCTGCTGCTCCTCTCGTTCGACGTCGGAACCGCGCTTCGCGGTGCGGCCTATTTGACCCTTGGCGTCGCCGCCGGCCTGGGGCTCTTGACCATCGTGGTCTTGGTCAGGCGGGTGCGCATCGCCGGCGCCCTTCTGGCAGCCTTGGAGCTCTGGCCGCGTCTCCGTCGCGCAATCGGGAGCCCGCGTGCAGAGGTCAGCGACATCGAGGACCAGGTCTTCGGCTTCACGTCGCGGCATCCCGGTCGCCTGGCCTTGCTTCTTGCGCTGGAAGCGGCGTATCACGCCGCAGGGATGCTGGAGATCTGGCTCACGCTCGCGCTCGTCACCGGCGGGTCGATTGGATTCGTCTCAGCGTTCGTGCTCGAGTTCGTCAACCGGACCATCACGATCGCATTTCAATTCGTGCCCATGTGGCTGGGCGTTGACGAGGCGGGTACAGGCGTTGTGACGGCTGCTCTCCAGCTGGGCGCGGCTACCGGTGTCGGGCTCGCGCTCGTGCGGAAGGCTCGCGTGGTGGTCTGGACGGGCCTCGGGCTCGGACTGTTCTTCCTGTGGCGTCGCGCGGGCGCATCCTACGCGGACAGCTGATCGAGGTCGTACTTCCGCAGCCGCCCGTACAACTGCGTGCGCGACAATCCGAGACGTTTGGCTGCCTTCGACTTGTTCCCGCGGCACTCGCGCATCACGGCTTCGATGGTCTGCCGCTCGACGACATTCAGGTCGGTCATCGCCGCCTGGGTCGGTCGCGACGGCGTGTACAGCGACAGGTGCTGCGCGCTGATCAGCCCGCCCTCGCAAAGAATCGCGGCGCGCTCGAGCGCGTTGCGCAGCTCCCGAACGTTCCCCGGCCAGTCGTGCTGCAGCAGCGCCTCTCGCGCGGCGCGTGTGAAGCCGGCAGGCGGGCGTCCGAACGACTTCGCAATCTCCCGGAGAAACGTGTCGCTGAGCGGAATGATGTCGCTCTTGCGCTCGCGAAGCGGCGCCAGGCGGATGTCGAACACCTGCAGCCGGTAGAAGAGATCCTCACGAAAATCACCGCATTCGATCGCCTTGCGCAGATCGCGGTTGGTGGCCGCAATGATCCGGACGTTGGCCTTCTGCAACCGGGTCCCGCCGAGCCGTGAAAACTCCCGCTCCTGAAGAACACGCAGGAACTTGGCCTGCGCCGAGGGGCTCATCTCGCTCACCTCGTCGAGGAACAGCACACCGCCTGCGGCGAGCTCGATCTGTCCCGGCTTGGACTGCTGCGCGCCGGTGAACGCGCCCCGCTCGTAGCCGAACAGCTCCGACTCGAGCAGCTGCTCCGGCAGCGCGGCACAGTTCAGCGCGATGAACGGTCCGCCCTTTCGCCCGGAGGCCCGATGGATGAAGCGGGCGACCACTTCCTTGCCTGTGCCCGACTCGCCGGTCAGCAGCACGGTCGTCTCGGTCTCCGCCACCTGCGTCGCCTTCCGCAGCGTGTCGATCCACTCGGGCGACCGGCCGACGACGGGCGCGCGGCCGGTTCTCGATTCGAGCTGGTCGACTAATGACTGCACGCGCGATTCGAGCCGTTCGGCGCGGGCCTGCGCCTCGGCCGTCTGGCGCGCCGCGTCCGCGAGCTGCTCGTGCGAGACCGCCAGCGCCACGTGATCGGCAATGCGGCGCGCCACGGGGACATCCTGCGGTCCGAACGCGTCCGGGCGCTTCGACCAGAAACCGAGACCCATCTCCTGGTCGCGCGCGCGCGTGAGCACCGCGAGGAACGAACGATATCCGGCCGAGACGATGCGCTCCCGGAGGTCGGCCGGCTCGACGATCGGCAAGGTCGCCGTCGTGAAGTCGTCGATGATGATGTAGCCGTCCTTCGGTTTGGAGTCGTTGGTCTTGATGAGCCGCGCGACGTCGGGGAACCCGTCGCCGGAGGCGACCTCGATCAGGATTTGCCCCCGATCGTCGAACATCATCGTCAGCAGATCGTGGGGCAGCACTTTGTTCGCGATCTCGGAGACCTGCGGGAACACGGTGCGGATGTCGAGGACGCCCGAGATCGTGCGCAACAGCTCGACCGAGCTTTCGATGCTCGCGGTACGCGCGCGATCGACCGCGGCGTGGCGGGCGGCTTCCGCCAGCCGCTGGTGGGCCAGTCCGACGGCGACG
>Ga0209647_1002725_pt1 | contig 14136 bp, 15 predicted proteins | sample GraSoi_2013_60cm_FD_185827 | JGI IMG/M metagenome (GOLD analysis project Ga0209647, IMG submission 185827) | Grasslands soil microbial communities from the Angelo Coastal Reserve, California, USA - Sample 9_17_2013_60cm (SPAdes) (version 2) | ecosystem: Environmental > Terrestrial > Soil >...
ATTTGTCCCTGCCGCTGATGCGATGGAAGCCGCGCTCGTGCAGGAAGTGACCATCTACCCGGTTGAGACGCTGGGACATCTTGTCGCCCACTTGAATGGTGAGCGGCTGATCGAGCCATACATAGCCGATCCGCGCTTGCTGGATAATGCCGAAACCGATGTATACGCGCAAGATATGGCTGCGGTGCGTGGGCAGGAACACGTCAAGCGTGCCTTAGAAGTTGCTGCGAGCGGTGGGCACAACATCCTGATGAGTGGCCCTCCCGGCTCGGGTAAAACATTGCTTGCTCGCGCTACTGTGGGATCCCACAATTAGTGACACTGGTGCCAGCATTAGTGTCACTAACGTCACTACTTCCCCTCACTTCAGCGCGGTTTTTCCTGAATTTATCTCGTCTTGTTCTGAAAAGCTCTTCCCTAGACGACAGAAATCCCGAAGTTAGTGTCGCTAACCTACTGTTTTTGGCTAAAATTTGTATCCTCATCTAGCCGTACCAAAAACTCAACAATTGATAGCCTCATATCTTGTTTTGACAGATGATCGCGGAATCGATGGGCTACGGCCTCTCTCTCACCAGTGCTCATCCATTTTCTCGCCCCGCATGGGAAACTCTATTTGAGTTGCCGGGAACAGCTCAACGGGGATGAAATGAAGAACAGGCTGAGGGAGATTGGGAAAGCTTATCATTAGCAGGATATGGTAGACTTTGATGAAGTAGCTGTCAAAGCCACACATACCTGTACTGGCTACTTAGGCTATCCGTTCTAACATCCGGAAAGAAACAGTCATCGAGGAACCCTTTTCACCTGTGCTGGCTACTTGTCATATCCGCCCGCTCAATCAGGCCTTTGAGAGCACCTTCCCATGTCTCTCGCAGCTTGCCGATTCCCCAGAGGAAGAGTACAATCGAAATGCATTCATCTGATTATCTTCAAAAGGGGCCACGTACACTGTGCATGAGATTCTTGCCTTCATCAAGCGGTTGACAAGCATGAGCTTTCAATCGCTCCACCACCGTTTTATAAACTGGACAAAACCGGCCACCACCTCTCTCATGGTAGGGACGCTGACAGACCTTGCCAGAAGCAAGTCCGAACTGATGGCAGAAAACGCCCTCCTCCGAAAGCCTCTCATCATTCTCCGCCGGCACGTGAAACGACCCTCCTTTACCACAACGGATCGGCTGCTCCTGGTGCTCCTGGCAAGAGCCGTTCGGACCTGGAAACACGCGCTGTTGATTGTTCAGCCAGAGACGCTCCTGCGGTGGCATCGCCAGGGATTTCGCCTGTTTTGGAAATACAAGTCCAGAACAGGGTCTCCTCAACGGAAGATTTCTGAAGCAACTGTGGTCTTGATCAAGGAAATGGCCAAGGATAACCGGCTATGGGGAGCTGAGCGGATCCGTGGCGAATTGCTCAAGCTAGGTATCCACGTCAGTAAACGCACGATCCAGAAGTACCTGAGACAGGTGCGCACGACTCGACCACATGGGCAGACCTGGGCAACCTTTCTGCACACTCATGCGGAGCAGATCTGGGCCTGTGACTTTCTCCCTGTCACCGACCTCCTTTTCCGTTCGCTCTTTGCCTTCTTCATCATTGACCTGCATTCGCGGAGAGTGATTCATATCGGCGTCACACGATATCCTACAGACTCCTGGGTCGCGCAACAACTGCGAGAAGCCACCGCCTTTGGCGAGGGGCCAAAGTATCTCATCCGTGACAACGATAGCAAGTTTGGGATGAGCTTCGCCCGTGTTGCGCACACGAATCATATCGAGATGCTCAACATCCCGTATAACGCCCCGCGAGCGAATGCGACCTGTGAACGATTTCTCGGAAGCGTGCGGCGCGAGTGTCTTGATCACCTGCTCATTCTGCATGAGAAGCAGCTCCACCGGGTGCTCAACGCCTATATCCACTACTTCAACCGAGCCAGGCCCCATCAAGGTATCAGGCAGCAGATTCCAGAGCAGAAAGCGGGATCAGTGCTACCAGATCACACAGGTGGCAAGATCATCTCCTTCCCAGTCCTGGGAGGATTGCATCATGATTATCGCAGAAGTGCCTGAGTTCTTCCAAATATTGGAGGTTGTGATTGCCTGAGGTCTGTGTGGCATACCTATGTATTTTTTGAGAACTCTCGAGCAGTTCCTCGTCGTTTCCCACGATGGATGGAATACATGAGACAGACGTAGGAAAAGGACGTTCCCCTCATCTTGACTCAATTTGAATATCAGTCGTCAAAGAACAACGTAACTGAAGAGGTAAAACAGCAAATATCTCGGCGGATATCCCATGTAGCCACCACAGGCCTGCTGAGACGAAGCTCACGTGTTCTGGCGAGCCTGTTTAAATAGAGGCAAGAGAGTTAGCTGGGACCACGAATCATGTGAATGTGCTCCTGAAATACGCTTGTAAGCATGAGATTCTTTGTCCTAGTATAGCATATTGCAGGTCATCCTCACCCAGATGCACGGCTTTCCAATTTAAGAGACGCCAACATTTCACAACCAAAGTAATCACAAACCCGTTGCTTCACCTCTTGAGCGGTCAAGAGCCGAGCAGGCTCAACAATGGCTCGCTTACCATGGACCCACTTCGGCTCAATACAGTTGAGCCAGGGGCTCTTGGTGGGCAGCCAGCACGGTATGACGCGCACGCCACTTTTCCCGGTTCGAGCCTCTTGCAGCACCGTCTGATTGTGCTGGCGCAGCCAGGTTCTGACCTGCTTACTGACGTGCCAGGACGCATTATCCCAAATCAGCACGAGCACGTGTTTGCCCTCTGCCTGGACCTGCTCGCACAGCCACTCTAGAAAATCAGTGGTCACCTGGCTGACGGGACGTCCCGAAACAAAGCGCAGGTGCATGCGACCACTGGTGGCGGAAAGCATCCCATAACAGGCCAGCGCTTTGGGATCGGGATCGTTCTTATCCGCCGCCAGTTCCTGCAAACGCAGCGGTTCGTCTTTCTCACCCCAGTTATGCAGGTTGGGTTGGCTCACCCGGCTCCACCACACCTCATCCTGGTAGCCAATCTCCCATCCGTTCCGCTGGGCCAACACAATGAGGGCGTCACGCCGTTTTTTTCCCGCTGAGTGGCAATCTTCACTGGAGCAAGCGTGCTTCGATGGCAGCCAGGTAGGCAGCAGGGTTTTTGCGAAAGCGCCACTGCTGCCGGCGCGCTTCCTCCCGCTGCTGTAATTGTCGCCGCAGATCGCGCCAGCGCTGATAATCCCTGGGTCGCAGGTCCTCAACCGAGAAGAGCAAGGGTGGTGTGACCACGGCCGCCATCACGCGAACCGAGCCACGAACCACGACGCCGGGAATAGCTCCCCGCCGGCCGGTGGCGCGTCGCTCATGGACGCGCGCGACCCCGAAACAGTGCTCCAGTTCATTGTTGGTGCGAGGCAAGCCCGCGAGGTCATAACACTGAAACAATCCCGCAGCGAAGTTGTCTGTGATGTGGCAAAAATGCTCAAATGCCTCCGCAAGTGGTCCCAGAGCGGCAAGATCATCTCGCATCCGCGCCAGGTGTGCCAGATACCTTTCTCGAATGTGCTGACCGGTGTCCTATTCCGGGTTGGCCAGGATCGCTTTGGCCTGATCCAGGAAGCGGTAGGCGTGCTCAAGCGGCGGCCACAGCGCCGCCGTGGCTTGCAATCCTTTGGTCAGGAGCTGGTTCAACTGCTTTAAAGCTGGGGGCAATCTTTTCTTCCCCGCACCCGAGCAATCGAGTCGCTGATTTGCGTGATGCGATCGTACAAACGCAGACCGGAAGCTTCCAGTGGAGAACGTCCATCATCGGTCAAGGAGGCTCGCACGGCCAGGCAGTAGTCTCGGATCGCGTCATTTTCCGGCGTGGGGTGCTCTTCCAGGGCTCGTTCAATGGGTCGCACCCCGCGCAGTTGCTTCTTCAAGAGCGTTTTGGCATGCTGATCGGCTTCATAGAACGGCTTGATGGCATCTTTGAGATAATGAAACTGACAGAGCTGATGAGGGATATCTAGGAAGACAAAGGCCACCGCACTTCTAATGGTCTCCTCGCCGTCTGAGAGGATGCCTTTGACCGGCACCTGCAAGGGTTCCAGCAGCCGCTTGACTTCCTGCAGCAACGCTGTGATATCGCCTTGTGTACTACTGAGTAAAGGACGTGCCAAGAGGATCTCTTCGGACAAACAGTCGCGCACCACCCACAGAACTTCATGTCCCACGTCTGGCTGCAAGCCATCGAAGGCCAGGATCACGTGACCTTGCTTCTGCAGCCGAGCCTTGATCCGCTCCTGATCGGTGACGCGCAAGCTCACGAGTTCTTCATAGCGGTGCATCAAATGGGTGACGGCTCGTTCGGAGATGGCGAGGCCGCGGGCCTGGAAGCGTTGATGCATCTCCGGGACGGAGCGATGCTCCACAAAGCGCCAAGCTCCAATGAGGGCAATGACATCCAGGCCAAATTCGCCATGCGGCAGCGCCCAGCGTCCTTCTTCTTCAGGATGATAGCGCACATGATACTGGGGGCAAGTCGGGGTATGACACTGACAGATGACCACGCGAAGTTGAAAGACGCCCTCCAGGGTCACCACCTTTCGCCGGCAGTGGTAGGCCACCCACAAGCGATTGCCACACTGTTCACAGGCCTGCCGAAGCGGCGTCAAGGTGGCTGTGAACTGCGCTTCGGGCTTGGGTGTTCGCCGTGCCATCGTGTTCCTCCTGCTTGCAACAAAGGCCAGCGTTACCACCTTAACGTACACCTTATGTCAAGTAGAGTTTGCCGTTCAGCTTTTCCTAGGATGGCAAACTGGTCTTGACAGCAAGAGGATACTGGGGGAAGAAGATCTGCCCATAGCCTGGGGCATCGGAGGAAGGCTCGTGCTGCGCTTACCGGTTGCTCTGGAGGACTGGTCTTGAGAACAGCGGGACAAAGCAGCCACCTTTGCCAGCACACCAGGAAAGATGTTCTATGACGGAAGCCGACCATGCTGATACCTATGAGCAACGAGTCCAGGCGATTCAACTAGCGAACCAACCGATCCTGGATGGCTTTGAGCACTCGCTGAAGCGATCAGGGCTGAGTGAGCAAACCATCAAAGCCCATGTCGACAACATGCGGTTTTTCGCGCGCTATCTGCTCTTGTATGCCTATTCCCTGCGCCGACTCGATGAGGCAACTGAGGGGAATGTCTATGACTTCTTAGAGGATTGGTTCCCGCGCAAAGCCCTGTGGGCCTCCGTTTCCAGCATGAAGATCTACCTCGCCTCGTTCAAGAAATTCTTTACATGGATGGGAGCAACTGGCCTCGTTTCTCTCGCAACCGTTGAGGATGTGCGCTCGACGCTCAAAGACGACCGCAACCTCTTTCTCAGAAAGGTGGCTGAGGAGTTCCCGAACGGAGGAGCAAGGAAATGGCCAGACGAGAAGCCCGTCCCCCCGCCCAGCGAGAAGTCCGACTGACCCCGCTCTCCAAGCAGTGCGTGAACTGTGGAGAGCGGCTTTGGGTGGCCTACCACGCCCAACGCACCCTCATGACATTCCGGGGTTTGGTCCGCCTCACCCTGGTGGTACGCCGGTGTCGCAATGCGGAGTGTGAGTTGTACCGTCTGCCCTATCGCGCAGAAGAAGAAGGAGCCTGGGCGTTGCCTCATGGTGAGTTTGGGTTGGATATCATCACCGTGATTGGTCAGTTGCGCTACGGGGGGCACCGCTCTCTCCCGGAGATCCATCAGCGCCTGGTGCAGCGGGGAGTGAGCATCGCCCAGCGCACCGTCACGGATCTGCTGGAACGCTACGAGGAGTTGGTAGCACTTCACCTGGCGGATGAAGAGCGAGTAAAAGCCCGACTCAAGCAGCAGGGCCAGGTGCTGCTGGCTATTGACGGGATGCAGCCGGATGTGGGCCATGAAGTCCTCTGGGTGATCCGCGACTGCCTGTCCGGCGAGGTACTGCTGGCACGAACCCTGCTCAGCAGTACGAGAGGCGATCTCGCCACCCTGCTCTGCGAGGTCAAGGAGGCTGTGCCTGTGCCCATCCGAGGGGTGATTTCCGATGGGCAGCAGACCATCCGCCAGGCGGTGGCCCGCGGCTTGCCTGGGGTGCCGCATCAACTCTGCCATTTCCACTATTTGGATGAAGCGGCCGATCCGATCTTCGAGGCGGACCGGCATGCCAAGACCGAGCTGAAAAAGCTGGTGCGCGGGGTGCGACCCATTGAGCGATCGTTGGAAGGAGGGGAGGACTCCGAAACCGACGCGATGCGCAGCTACTGTTTGGCGGTACGCAGCGCGCTGACCGATGATGGCCATCCCCCGTTGTGTGCCTCCGGCCTCAAACTGCATGACCGCCTCACCCAGGTCGCCGACTCGCTGGCGCGGGTCGAGGAAAAAAGGGGGCACTTCCTCCCTCATTGAGAGAACTGCACCGCTTGTTCGCACGTGCCTTGAAGAAGACCGAGGCGCTCTGGCCAGCGCTCTCCCAAGCATATGCCTTGGTCCACCAGGCAGCACACGTACTGGCTAATCACGAAGACGAGAGTGGTCAGGCGGTGCGCGAGCGCTACGAAAGGGTGTTGCACACGATGCGTGAGCAGCAAGCGTCCTTGGGATCCTTGAGCGAAGCGATCAGCACGTTCTTGAAGGTGACCGAGAGCTACTGGCCCGGCTTGTTCCACTGTTATGACGTGGCTGATCTGCCCCGGACGAACAACGAGTTGGAGCACTGTTTCGGCTCCGTGCGCTACAGCGAGCGGCGCGCTTCCGGGCGGCGGGGAGCTATTGCCGCTCTCGTGGTGCGCGGGCCAGTGCGGGTGTTGACGGCCTTGGCCTTGCGACACCAGTGTTTCTTACCACGAGCATTGGTCCTGGACGATCTCGAGGCGTGGTCTACCATGCGTGAGCAGCTCACCTTTCGGCGTGAAGCGCGTCGCAAGCAGTTGCGCTTCCGCAAGGATCCGGCTGCCTACCTGGCGGCTCTTGAGGACATCCTTCTCAAGATAGGCTTGCCATCCTAGGTTTTTTTAAAATGTCGCGTTCCTGTCGCGTTCTCTCCAGTTCTCGTTTGAGTCGGCGATTTTCTTCCTCTAACGCGGTCTGATGCCCACTGCCTGGAAAGGCTTCAGAGCGGTGCTCGGCCAATTCCTTGCGCCACTGGTGGATGGACGTGTCGGAAATGCCCAGCTCTCGGGCCACATGCGTGATCGGCTTCCCGCTGGTCTGCGCCAGCCGCACTGCCTCGCGCTTGAACTCTTGCGTGTAGGTCTTTTGGACTTTTTGCATGATCCCTGTCCTCCCTTTGGGATAGTATATCCTAAGATTTCACTATTCCACAAAAGCGGGGGAAGCTCACTTGTGCGTAGTCCGGGAGAACGCAGTGCCTTCTCGTCCAGGTGCGAGCGCAATATTGTGCAAGACAGTGGATGCTACAATACGATCAAAAGAGAGTACGACCTCTCCAGGGACAGAATCAGACTCTGTCCCTGGAGAGGCGTGGGGGTATGAATTTACCAGGTCTTGGATCCTGAGAAAGGGGGAGCCGATGCAGCACACAAGCAAAGAGTGGGTCAAGGTCTGGCATGACCATGTTCTAGGGGGGCTTGAGCTCCACCATGCTACCTATATTACCCATACGTTCTCTCGGCATATGCATGACTATTACGTGGTTGGGGTGATTGAAGCAGGGACACAAGCGTTTTCCTATCGCGGGACTCGCCAGATCACCCCACCAGGGGGCGTGTTTGTGATCAACCCAGGCGAAGCCCATACGGGTGAGGCACTGTTCGCCAGTGGGTATACCTATCGCACTCTCTATCCCAACCTGTCCCTCCTCAAGCGAGTTGCTTCAGAACTGGCCGGGCGGGAAGAGAGCTTCCCCTTCTTCTCACCCGCGGTGATTCTTGATCCCGAACTCAGCAGGCGTCTCAAGGAACTGCACCACGCGCTCGCAACTGCTCAGTCTCCCTTAGAACGCGAATCGCGCTTTCTGGAAGCCTCTGCTTACCTGATCACCCACTATGCTGAACTGCGCCCTCCTGAGCAACGTCTTGGACAGGAACGACAAGCAGTCAAGCAGGTTCGTCACCATCTTGACGAACATTACGTCCAGGGAGCGACGCTGAGCGAGTTAGCTCACCTGGTCGGGTTGAGTCCATTTTATTTGCTCCGCGTCTTTGAACAAGAAGTGGGCATCCCGCCCCACGCCTATCTTGAGAGCATCCGTATTCGCCAGGCGCAACGTCTGCTGGCGTGCGGCATCCCGCTTGCCCATGTCGCCTATGACCTGGGCTTTAGCACGCAAAGCCACTTCACGCATCGCTTCAAGCGGCTACTGGGAGTCACGCCAGGCCAGTACGTCTCCTCGGCACAAGAGACTACAAGACAACGGAGAAGATTCTGATTTATCCTTGCTCCAGACGACGTGCCAATGCCAGGAGCAAGCCAGGATTGCACCTTTGGAGGGTTAATATGGATCGTGTGCTCCTCAAACGATTTACATCTCCAGATGAAATGGTAGGACCCCATTAACTGGTGGATGGAAGTCCGGGGGAGTAGAAAAAAGAGAGCATCGATCTGTAATCTGTAACTATGAAAACACCAACAGAACAGATGGATGCTTCGCAGGTATTTTGCCCGAATCCGGCCTGCGTGGCAAGAGGGAAAATCGGAGAGGGCAATGTCATCAGCCACGGGAAGAAACGCGCACGGTATCGCTGTAAGAGATGCAGAAAGACGTTTAGCGCGCAGACAGGCACGATGTTTGAGGGCTTACGCAACCCGAAGGCCTTGATTGTGATCGTGGTGACGCTGCTGGCGTATGGCTGTCCGATCCAGGCGATTGTGCAGGCGTTTGGCCTGGACGAACGCACGGTGGCCAGTTGGCGCGATCGAGCAGGGAAGCATTGCCAGCAGGTCCATCAGGCCGTCGTGCAACAAGGGCAATTGGATCTGGTGCATGTGCAGGCCGATGAGATCCGGGTGAAAGGGTGCAAAATGCTTGCCTGGATGGGCTTAGCGATGATGGTCTCGACGCGCTTGTGGTTGGGAGGCGTCGTGAGCCTGACGCGCGATCGCAGCTTGGCAGAGCGGTTGCTCTGGCAGGTACGCTCGTGTTGTCAGCCCCTGCGTGCGCTGCTGGTGTGTACCGACGGCTGGAATGCGTATCCGGGCAGTATCCGGCGAGCGTTTCGCCAGAAAGTCAAAGAGACCGCCGGACGTGGGCGAGCCTGTTTGCGGGGATGGCCGCAGGTGTGTATCGCCGTGGTGATCAAACGGACGCACAAGAAACGCGTGGTGGAAATCACGCGCAAGATGGTTCAGGGAACGCTGGAACAAGCGCAGGTGCTGCTTTCGGCTTCTCAGGGAGGAACGGTGCTCAATACCGCCTTTATTGAACGTTTGAATGGGACGATACGCCAACGACTCGCCAGCTTGACACGTAAATGTCGGCATGCGGCCAGGCGCCTAGCGGCTCTGGAAAGCGGCATGTGGCTGCTGGGCTGTACCTACAATCTGTGTTGGCCCCATCACGAGTTGAGCCGACGTGCCGCTAAGGTCCAAGGCGTACGCGGTGAGGTGCTGCTGACTCCAGCGATGGCCAGTGGCTTGACCGATCATGTCTGGAGCCTCCAGGAACTCTTGAGCTATCGCGTCGCTCCCTTGCCTTGGGTTGCACCAAAACGACGCGGACGACCCAAGAAGCTGGCAGGATCAGAAACCAGCAGCAAAACACGGCCAGATACACCGCCGCGCCTTCGGCCTTTACTTCGTCTTCGGAAAGGGGTTTTATGCTCAACCACCAGTTAATGGAGTCCTACCGCCGCTCCCAATAGGCGGTCTCCTGCAACGACTTCTGGTGTTGGAATGCTTTGCCTGGTATGTGGTCATGGGATGGCGGCTCTTTCTCCGTGCAGGATCGAGTCAGAAAAAGACGGTAATCGCCATCGAACGAGAATCTACGTGAAGAGGAGAACAAACTGTATGCACAAACCGTTTCGTTTGACAGGCCAGCACGTGCATTTCTCTCTCGTGGATGTCTTTGCACATGAGCCGCTGAACGGCAATCCGCTTGCGAGGTCTCACAGGGCCATGCACGAAATGATTGGTTTTGCCTGGGGAAGCTTAGCTCATGAAGCCAGGCGGCGGGTAAGTAGATGATAGCTTCACAGACGACTAGTACAAGCCTAGAGGACGCCTATCTCGCAGGCGTTGATGTGTGTTATGCTCCTGGTAGGCGTTGCCGAGACGAGCATGCAAAAGCGCAGCGTCGCAAATCACCACGCAACTCGTGGTTGTCCTGTTCCCTCCCTGTGGGAGGAGACCAGTCCAGACCTTCTCCCTCGAGATCTTCCTGGTGATGAAAGGAGGCGCATCGAATGCTGACTGCTCGTCGCAGAAGCCATTGGTGCTGGTTCGCGCGCTTCTGTCACCTTTATTGTCCCACTAGTGTGCTAAGGATGAAGGCAATGGGCTTTCGTCTCTGATGTGGATCACATTACACCTATGGAGGTTGTATGGGAAAAGTTCTTTTAGACATATCAATGTCACTGGATGGTTTCATCGCTGCGCCGAACGATGACCCTGAGCGGCCCCTGGGCGATGGCGGTCAACGGCTCCATGACTGGGTGTTCGGCGGCAAGGCTGAACGATCCGGAACGTCTCCTCGCACCAGCGCGACCGGTAGTAACCATGAAGTGATGGATGAATCGTTCAAAACGTTAGGGGCAGTAATAATGGGCAGACGATGGTTCGACATCGGAGAGGGGCCATGGGGAGATGACCCTCCCTTTCAAGTGCCATGTTTTGTCCTTACTCATGATGCTCATGAAAAGTTATTGAAGGGAGCAACGACCTTTACCTTCGTCACTGATGGTATTGAAAGCGCCCTCAAACAAGCACAAGCAGCCGCAGGTGACAAACATGTCGGTGTGGGGGGCGCGAATACCGCTCAGCAATACTTACAAGCTGGACTGCTTGATGAAATACAGATTCACCTCGTGCCCGTACTGCTCGGTGAAGGGAGAAGGTTGTTCGAGCATATTGGCACTGAGCAGATTGAACTGGAAACAACGAGGGTGATCGAGTCCCCTGGTGTCACACATCTGAAGTTTCGTGTCGTCAAGTAACATATATACCCATCCACGCCGCACCGGGAATGGGAGGATTTTGCGGCTCTCCGTCAAATTCGGTGAAACAAGGACATCGACCGAGCGTTGGGAAGTTATGTAACACCTCTTACTCGGTGTTACATAGGACGAGAAATCCAGGTGTCAGAGTCAAGTGACCCCCGGTCAAAGGCCGGAGGCTTGTCCCTCACCCGGACGCAGGTGGAGACAAGACGTCAATTTGCGCCATGCTTGAAAGGAGGGCAGCGCTTCCTCCCGCACAGATAGATGCGGGTATCGGCGCTGCGTAAATCATGACGAACTTTCTGTTGATCCCCGGCGCCTGGATGGGTGCCTGGGTTTGGGAGCCAGTGACCCGCGGGCTGCGCACGCTCGGCCATCACGTCTACCCGGTCACGCTGTCAGGACTGTCCAAGGACGCCGATATTTCGGAGGTCGGGCTGGCGACCCATGTCGCCGATGTGTTGTCGATCCTGGAAGCCGGCGACCTGCGAGATGTCGTTGTCGTGGGGCACCTCTATGCGGGCCTCGTGGCCGGTCAGGTCGCCGACCGCGCGCCTGATCGCGTGGTGCACACCGTCTTTGTGGAAGCGTTCCTGCCGCACGACGGCAAGTCGATGCTCGACGCCTTCGACGAGCACCAGCGTGAGGACGAGCTCCGCCAGATCGCCGAACATCAGGGTCGCTGGCCGGCTCCGGACGTCACGAGCGTAGCGGACGGGAATGGTCTGTCCCCCGAGCAGACACGGTGGCTCGTAGAGCGTTTTGTTGGGCATCCGGGGCGCACGATAGCCGAACCGGCCGTCCTCTCCCGACCGCTCTCTGAGCAGCGGGCGACCTACATCGCGTGCACGATGGGGGGCCACTGGGTCTCGGACGAGGTCGCGGCCATGCGCAAGGAGCCGAACTGGACCTTCCGCACGATCGACACCGGTCACTGGCCGATGGTGTCGGCTCCCGACGAGCTCGTCGCGCTGCTCGCCGAGGTCGCCGCATCGATGAGCACGAAAGGCGTGGATGCGGGGAAGATGATGACACTGCCCCAGGGGGACCTAAAACTGCTGGAGAGCGATGTCGCGAAACGCCTGCTTACCTCGACCGTACCGGCACGCCTCGCGTATATGTGGACGGACGACACGCCTCGCGTGGTGCCGCTCTGGTTCCACTGGACAGGCGACGAACTGGTGATGGCGACGTTCGCGCCGTCGCCCAAGATCGGCGCTCTCCGTGCGAACCCGAACGTCGCTCTCACCATCGACACCGAGGGCTTCCCGCCTGACGCGCTCCTCATCCGGGGTCAGGCCTCGGTCTCCGAGGTAGCCGGCGTGGTGCCGGAATACGCGCTGGCGGCGCGTCGCTATCTGGGGGAGGAAGACGCCACTGCCTACCTCCTCCAGGTCGATCAGCCGGGTACGACGATGGCGCGCATCGCGGTGCATCCGACGTGGGTCGGGGTTCTCGACTTCCAGACCCGGTTTCCGAGTGCTCTGCCGCAGCGATTCCGCTCGTGACGTCAGCTGCCATGATGTAGCTCAAAAGCACGGGGATCTGACGTAAGGCGAGCAAGGGACGTAACCCGACGCACACCTCGCGGGCGGCAGGTACCATCAGAGACCTGCTCCTGCTCGCGGTACACGAGAGGCTCACTTGGCGGGGCCTCCCCATTTGCACAGAGGATCCTATCTCCTTTAAGAGAAGATCAGGCCGAAAAAGAAAAGAGAGGCTTAAGAGGCGTTCTCACATTCGGCAACTGATACAGCCACCACAGGGAGAAGAACCTGGCTGCCTTCCTCTGTTGCCAGAAAACAGGCCAGAGAAGCCAATGGACGAGAGAGCCGTGGGGAGCCACATCACAAGGTGGAGCAAGCAATGACGGCACGTCTGTTTGAAATGCACATAGAAAGGAGAGAAGGATGCATACCATCGAACTGTCAGCGGGGACCATCGAGTACGAGGACACAGGCGACAGCGGCCCCATCGTCGTCCTGCTGCACGGGCTGGCCATGGACGGCTCGGTGTGGCGTCACGTCGTGCGCGAGTTGCGCACCGATCACCGCTGTGTGATCCCGACGATGCCCCTGGGCAGCCACCGGCGGCCGATGCGAGCGGACGCTGATCTCTCACCACACGGCATCGCCAGGCTTCAGGCCGAGTTTCTGGAAGCCTTGGACCTGCGCGAGGTGACCCTGGTGGGCAACGACTCGGGCATTTTTCAGCTCACCGCTGGCTTGTATCCTGAGCGCATCGCGCGACTGGTGCTCACGCCCTGCGAGGCCTTCGAGAACTTCCCACCCGGTCTGCCCGGACGGACCGCAGAGGTTGGCATCAAGATGCCGGGCGGAGCCTTCTTCATGGCACAGGCCCTGCGCGTGCACGCCCTGCGCCGCCTGCCGTTCACCTTTGGGTGGATGGCGAAGCGACCGCTTCCCAACGAGATGGTCGACGCCTGGTTGCGTCCGTTGCAGACCCAGCGGGGGGTGCGCCGTGATCTCACCAAGTACGTGCAGACCCTCGACAAGGGGGACATGCTCGCTGCGGCTGAGCGCTTACGCCGCTTTGACCGTCCGGCACTCGTGATCTGGGCACCGGAGGACCGCGTCAATCCCCCAGAGCACGGGCGGCGATTGGCCGAACTGCTCCCACACGGACGCTTGATCGAGATCGCCGACAGCTACACGCTCATCCCTGAAGACCAACCTGGCGCACTGGCTCGTGCCATCCGTCAGTTCATCAGAGACACGCCATGAGCAGGGCCAGCGCCACCTCCTTCCTCATCTGCTCCTTGACAAAAATAGAATATTATTCTATACTATATTTAAGGATAGAATGCTATTCTATACAAGGAAGGAAACGTCGATGCCCTACCGAGTGACAGAACGAACCGAGCAGCGCCGACACGCCATGCGCTTGCGCATCATCACCGCCGCGCGTGATCTCTTTGTTCGACAAGGCTACCAACCCACGACGATGCAGCAGATTGTTCAAGAGGCAGGAACATCCATCGGCAACTGCTACTTTTACTT
>Ga0209647_1002726_pt1 | contig 14126 bp, 10 predicted proteins | sample GraSoi_2013_60cm_FD_185827 | JGI IMG/M metagenome (GOLD analysis project Ga0209647, IMG submission 185827) | Grasslands soil microbial communities from the Angelo Coastal Reserve, California, USA - Sample 9_17_2013_60cm (SPAdes) (version 2) | ecosystem: Environmental > Terrestrial > Soil >...
ACGTTGCCCCTGCCAACGACACCGGTGCCAGTGGCGCTGAGGCCCTCGACGCCAGTACCGGGGTCGCTCTGGCCCATGACGCCGATGACAGCACCGAAGCCTTGAACACCATTCATAGTTTGGCTAGAACCGCCAACGCCCACACCGTTGGTGCTGAAGCCGGAGACGCCTTCGCCGTTGGCACTAACGCCGAAAACGCCAATGCTGCTGCCAATGCCGGGGCTGACGATAACACTGCCATCGGAGCCACGGACACCGATGCCGGAGGTGCTGAAGCCGGAGACACCGATGCCGCTGCTGCCGATGCCGCTGCTGGTGCCGGAGACGCCGGTGCCGGTGTCACTGGTGGCATCTATGCCGTCGGCCCCGTTGATGCCGGTCGCTTTGATCGAGGGCGTGCCGGATACGCTGCTGGCGAAGGTCCCTGTACCTCCGTTGAGCGTGCCTGTGACCGCCAGGTTGTTGTCCATGCTGACATTGCCGACGAAATGGCCCGCCAGGCCACTGCTGCTGGTAGCGACGAGGCCAGTCCCGCTCCCACTGGTGGCCGAGATCCCTGTGCCGGTGTCACTGGTGGCGTCGACTCCGTCGGCCCCGTTGGTGCCGCTAGCACTCACCGCGGGCGTCCCTGCCACGTCGCTGGCAAAGACCCCCGGGCGGGGAGGTTTGGCAGCCGGGGCCGTCTCGCTGCTCGACTCCAGTTTTTCCTGCAGGCGGGCATGCGCCTGCTCCAACTCGGCCAACCGGCTCACCAACTCCTTGAGGGTTGGTTCCTCTTGTGTTGTACCCATCTGTTGCTCCTTTCTGCCCAGACCTGGTGCCTGAGCAAACCGCACCCGCGCATAAGAGGTTAGAGATCATTCCAGGTGAGACTGCATCATGAGGTACCCATAGACAGTTTGACATCCTCCCCACGACTCAAGTCGGGGGATCCCTCTCGTCACCGAGAGGCTTTCCTGCTTCGTCGAGTCGTGCCAGGGTTGGCTTTCACCGCCCCTGGTCTTACCGACTCTCCACAGGCAGCCACGGCCAGTCCCGCCGCCAGAATGTTTTTTGCGGCATTGATGTCCCGTTCATGATGGGTCCCACATGCAGGGCAGGTCCACTCACGGACATCAAGCGGTAAGGAGTCGAGTATGTGTCCACACTCGAAGCAGCGTTTCGAGGAGGGATACCACTTGTCAATCTTGACGAGGTGGCGTCCATACCACTGCGCTTTATAGTCCAGTTGGGACACAAACTCACTCCACCCGACATCACTGATCGCTTTGCTCAACTTGCGGTTCTTGACCATATGCTTCACCTGCAAACTCTCGATGCAGATCGTTTGATTTTCACGGATCAGGCGCGTCGAAAGTTTGTGCAAGAAATCACGGCGACGATCAGTGATACGGGCATGGATACGAGCCACTTTCCTACGAGCTTTCTCGCGGTTCTGCGAGCCTTTTTGCTTCTTGGCATGACGCCGTTGGGCACGGGCGAGCTTCTTCTCATCTTTGCGGAAGAACTGCGGGTTGCCAATGTCTTGCCCATCAGAGAGGACGACAAAGGACTTCAAGCCCAAGTCAGCACCGATTGCCGTAGCGGTCTGTGGCAAGGAAGGGATGTCCTCTTCGACCAAGATGGAGACGTAGTAGCGGTCTGCACTATCCTTGGTGATGGTGACACTGCTTGGCTTGGCTCCATCAGGCAAGGGACGCGACCACACGATAGCCAGAGGCGTCTCCATCTTCGCAAGCGTGAGGGTGCTTCCATCCCACTGGAAGGCATTGGAGAGATAGGTAGCAGATTGCTGGGTGCGCTTCTTCTTGAAGGTGGGGTACTGGGCACGTCCCTCGAAGAAGTTCAGAAATGCCTTATCGAGATGTCGCAAGGCTTGTTGCACCGGAACAGAAGAGACTTCATTGAGCCAGGAGTAGTCGGGGTGCTTCTTGAGTTGCGTCAAGGCCTCCGAGAGATCCTTGTAATACAAGCGTTGTTGCTCGTGATAGAAGGCGTCTGTCTTCTGGCGCAAAGCCCAATTGTAGATGAAGCGACAGCAGCCGAAAGTGCGAGCAAGAATCGTCTTTTGCTCATCCGTTGGGTACATGCGGTACTTGTAGGCGCGTTTCTGTTCCATGTTTTACAGCATAGTAGATACGGCATAAACTGTCAAGGAGGGAGTTTGGGAGGGACCTGCCCACCCCAGGCGCCATCCCAGGAACGCGCCTCATATCCCCAGTGCTGAAGCACGGGGTTTTATGGCGCGGGTTGATAATTGAGGGGTTTAGTCGTGTCAATCAAATAAAGAACGGGCAACCAGTGTGGTTGCCCATCCCTTGTGTGCTGCAATTATTACGCCGGAATCTCTTCCCACACGCCCTTAGAAAACTGCTCGTTGTACAACCTGGCGTACAGCCCACCGAGTTCCATCAGTTCATCGTGCGTTCCGCGCTCGACAATCTCGCCTTTGTCTACCACCAGAATGATATCCGCGGCCAGGATGGTTGAGAGGCGGTGAGCAATCGCCAGCGTCGTGCGGTCCTTCATCAACGGCTCCAACGCTGTCTGGATCAGGCGCTCGGAGTGCGTGTCAAGCGCGCTGGTCGCCTCGTCCAGGATCAAGATGCGTGGGTTCTTGAGGATAACGCGAGCAATCGCCATGCGCTGTTTCTCGCCGCCGGAAAGCTTAAAACCGCGTTCGCCAACGGTGGTGTTGTAGCCATCGTCGAGTTCCATGATACGATCGTGAATAGCTGCCGCCTTGGCCGCTGCGATCATCTCTTCTTCTGTGGCACCGGTGCGCGCGTACAGCAGGTTCTCTCTGATCGACGCATTGAAGAGGTACGTTTCCTGCGTGACTACGCCGATTATCTCGCCTAACGAGGCCAACGAGATATCCTTGACATTGTGCCCGTCAATCTCTACAACGCCGCTGTCCACGTCATAGAGTCGCGGGACAAGGTAGGTAATAGTCGTCTTGCCAGCGCCGCTCGGTCCCACGAGCGCCGCTAAATGACCCGGCTTGATATCGAGGGAAACATGGCTGAGCGTGGGACGTGGTTCAGACTCATACGAGAGCGCTACAGGCTCTGGTGAGACGGCACGTTTCTCTTTCCCATTCTCATTTTTGCCGTTATCTTGATCTGCTCCGGTCAATCCACTCATTACACCGGTTTCATCGGGCTTATAGGTAAAAGAGACATCATCAAATGTGATCTCACCACGCGTTTCGCCGGATTTGAGGTGCAGCGCGTTGGGTGCATCCTGGATCTCAATCGGCAGATCCAGGTACTCAAAGATGCGGTCAAACAGCGCCAGCGCTCCTTGAATATCTACCTGGATACTGAGCAACTGGCCGATGGGGAAGAAAAGCCTGCTTTGCAATGTCGTGAATGCGACGATGCCACCAAGAGTGATGCCTGGGTGCAGCGGGTTATGGATAATCAGCCAGCCTGCTATGAGATAGACGATAGCGGGCGTAATGGAGAAAAAGATGCCAATAAACATGAAGAACCAGCGGCCTATCATCTGCTGGCGTACTTCCAGGTTGGTCAGGTTCTGATTCTCCTTTTCAAAACGCTCCTGGGCATATTGCTGGCGCCCAAAGGTCTTCGTCAGCAAGATGCCACTGACCGAGAGCGTTTCCTGCATCATAGCAGTGAGTGAGGCCAGGCTTTGTTGTGTTTCCTTGCTCGTCATACGGCGCACCTTGCCTATCTTGTAGGTGATCCACAAGAAAATTGGTAACAGGCCGAGCGACATGAGCGTGAGCAAGGGGTTGATGAATAGCATCGCAATGATCGTGCTCAGGACCGTTGAGATATTGGAGACGATGCTTGTAGCAGTATTTGTAACCACTGCCTGTACGCCGCCCACATCATTGGAGAGGCGCGACTGGATTTCCCCTGTACGTGTCGAGGTGAAGAAGCGCAGCGACATGCTTTGCAGGTGCTCATAGAGTTTGTTGCGAAAGTCGCGCATTACCTGCTGGCCGATAATGTTGTTCAGATAGGTTTGCCCGACGCCAATCAAGCCGGTAACGAAGGGCATAACAATCATAATAGAGACCAGAATGACCAGCAGGTTAAGGTTGCGTTTGCCGATAGCGTCATCAAAGATGAACTGGATCAAAAAGGGATTGACCAGCCCTAGAACCGTCGTAAGGATAATGGCGATCAACGCCACAACGATCTGTACTTTATATGGGCTGAAAGCTTGCGCTATGCGCCTGAGTGTGCGCGCATCGGTCTTACGCCCGCGTCTCTTTTGTTCTTCAAGATAGTCGGTCATTCCGCCGCCCATTCCATGAAATGCCATTGAGTATATACTCCTGATTTCTGAGTGACCTGGCAGCCGCTATAATTACCACTACTTTTTCTACGCTCCGGGCTCTTACTATGAGCCAGGTCACCCTTATAAACTCTTAATTGTCTTTTCTACAGTATAAAAAATTGCCACGATAATTACACTGGCCATGTGGATGGTTTTATCCTGTAGATTCTGACAGGCACAATCTGTGTATCAGCCCGGCAAGCAATGCTCCGCGCACCGGAAGGGAATCCACGCGCAGAAATTCCCTCTGTAGATCGTGCATAAAACCACCCACGGGACCAAGGCTATCCAGGATAGGAACACCGGCTTCCACCAGCAAGTTGCCGTCTGAGACGCCGCCCTTGCTTTCACCTATGATATTCAGGCCAAGCCCTATGCCCTCCGCCTGGACTATTTCTACCAGGCGCATGATCTGAGGAGTCGCTTCATAGGGTTTGCGTCCTCGCGTACGTGCCAGCCGTGTGTGTGTATCAGGTACGTTGCGTCCCGCAGCAAGCTGTTCGAGCGCTGCCGCCGCCAGGTTGAGCCCATGTTCGTTGTAAGCCCGTACGGAGATATGGCAACGTGCGTAATCCGGCACGACGTTTAGTTGCTCATTGCTACTGATGCGCGTGATATTAAAAGTGACGCCGGGGAAAACGGAGTTCAGATTATGTGCGGCGATCATCTTATGGGCTAGCTCGATCACAGCGGAGCGTCCACGGTTTGGATCGGCCCCTGAATGCGCTGGCACTCCCCGTATTTCCATCACATATTTGTCGACGCCCTTGCGTGCCTTAGTGATGATCTCCACCGAACGAGAGGGTTCGAGTATCAGCCCAACATCTACCCGCCTGGCGATTTCATGCAGAAGAGCAGCACTCCCTGGAGAACCAACTTCCTCATCAGTATTAAACACTACAACGAGTTCGCCGTATTCCTCAAAATTGGCTTCCACAAGAGCCTTCAGGGCGTAGATACCCATCAAAACGCCCGATTTCATGTCGATGACTCCCGGGCCTGAAGCGATCCCTCCCTGCAGCTGGTATGGCCTGGTTGCCACTGCGCCCTGTGGATAGACGGTATCTACATGTCCGACCAGAAGCAGGCGCAGGTGTCCTCTCCCTTGACGCCTGGCTACAAGATTGCTGCCGAAATGATCGGTGGGGTGCAAGCTGACAGCAAAGCCAGTATCGCTGAGCCACTGTTCCAGGCAGGTGACGATCTGATTGACACCCTCTACCTGGCCTGAGCCAGAATCGATGTTCACGAGTCGTTCCAGGCGCTGCAAGAGTTCAGGCTGGAACGACTGCAACGTAGGGAGGTAGCCCTGGGCATAGCTATGCATACGCAGTCCTTCTCTGCTAATAAGGAAGAGGTGAATGAAAACAGTTTGTATTGTATCACACTTGGAGAGGTGCATAGTCGTACTGATCTATGCCTCTATTCGATTGCGATACAAACCGAAGCCTAGTTAAAGACAGTCACTCAATGTACAATGTTTGGACGGGCCAATACGACATTCAAAAAACCTTGACAATATTCGTCTCTGCCCATATACTAGCAGCATGAAGAACAAACGTTTGCTCTCTCCAAAGGAAGCAGCTTTCGAATTGGGCATCTCGATTAAGACGGTCCACCGCTGGGACGATGCGGGAAAACTGCGCACCGTGCGCACCGCTGGCAACCAGCGGCGTATCCCCATTGAAGAGATCTCGCGTCTGCGCAGACAAGGGGAAGGCAAGCAGGGAGCAGAGCGCTGTGTGCTCTATGCGAGAGTTTCAAGCGGTCGTCAAGAGGAGGATGGGAATCTAGCTCGTCAAAGTGAGCGGCTCACAGAAGCAGCCACGAAGCGGGGCTATGAGATCGTGCAGGTTATCACCGAACAGGCATCCTCTCTCAACGAGCGACGCAGAGGTATGCAGAGGCTACTGGCGTTGATCGGCGAGCAGACCGTCGAAGTGGTCATGATCGAGGATCCTGATCGACTGGTGCGTTTCGGCTTCAGCTACTTAGAAGCAGCCTTTCGCTGGATGGGGGTTCGGCTGGAAGTGCTCGACCCGCTCAAGCGGTTGGAACCGAGCGAGGAACTGGTACAAGATCTGCTCACCGTTGTGACAGTGTTTGCAGGCAGGCTCTACGGCCAACGCGCCAAAGGCATCCGCAAGCGGATCCAAACGGCGCTCAAGGAGTGTGAGCAGGAAACGGAAGAACAGGATGGGACAGGCCAGCAGGACGACTAAACTGCTCCTTGATCTGGGCAAGCGTACCCAGAGAGGAGCCAATAGCGAGAAACGTGCTGCCCTGGATGCGACGGCAGAGGTGCTCAACCAAGCACGCGCCTTCTACATCGACTTTTTCCTGGCGCATGCAAAGAAGCTGGCAGAGCGGATGACCTATTACAGTGAAGAGCATATGGAGATGCGCGAGCGCCTCATTTCTGCCCATGAACTTTTGACCTGGGCCGAAGCTTGCACCGTTGCAACCACAGCCCATCCCCTCCCCTGGACGGGCTGGAACTTCACCGAGCGCTTTCCAGGAATGCCGTTTGCCTACCGGCGTTCGGTGATCAAGGATGCCATTGGCAAGGCCCGGTCCTATCTGTCGAATCGGGCAAACTGGGAAGCAAGCGGCAAAAAGAAAGGCAAGCCTGGTCTGCCTGCAGCCAGTGATCATCCCACGCTCTATCAGGGATGCCATGCGCTCGATATGGAGGTGCTCGACACCAAAGAGGCCTTTGTGCGTATCGCTGTTTACACGGGGCAAGACTGGACCTGGAAGCATTACCCAGTTTGCTCCAGTCACTACACCGTGCAGCGGCTCAAAGAAGCTGACTGGAAGCGACAAAGCCCCACGCTGGTCTTGCGGCCTCACGCGGCGGAGCTTCACATTCCTCAAGTGAAGAAGATCGAAGCCAGGAAGGTGATGGAGCGTAAGCAAGACCCTGACCTGGTCACGGTCGCGGTCGATCTCAATGTGAAAAATTTGGCAGTGATTACGGTGAGGCAGCATAGCAGGGTCGTCGAGACGGTGTTTGTGACCGATCATGGCCTGGACGCACATAGATACCATCACCTCAAACGGATTGCCAAAAAGCAGTGGCAATCGGACAAGCCAGTCAAAGGTGAGCACAGTAACCAGCAGCTCTGGCGGCATATTGATCGGCTGAATGAAGATGCCGCCCACAAGGTGGCGCGCATCATCGCCACGGTCTGCGCCAGGTATACTGGCTGTATCCTGCTTTTTGAGCGCTTGCGCAAGATCAAAGCTGGGAAGGCCAGCAAGTCGCGACGCATGAACCGCAGGCGTGCGAACCAGTTGCGCGGCAAAATCAATCAGCACGCCCGAGAGAAAGCCTATGCACAGGGCATCGTCACGGTCGAAGTCAATCCGCATGGGACATCGCACTATTGCTCGCGATGCGGTGCCAAGGGGGAGAGGTTCTCCTACCGAGGTGGCAAACGCATCACCGAGAAGTGGGGAAAACTGTTCGCCTGTCCCGTCTGTCACTATGAAGCCCATGCCGACTTTAATGCCTCGGTGAATGTGCATCGCTCATTTTATCGCGAGTGGCATTGGCAGCCGCGCCAAGCCAAGGCACCGCTTCCACCGGTTGTGGAAGATGGGACATGAGCATATCCCGCCCTCTGCGGCTACAGGTCGTGGGGGAGAAGCCTGTGGAGGGACACCCCGCTGAAACAGGCCAGGCCCGCAGGCGGATGAGCCTGCACGTAAGGTGGTGGGGCTAGCTGTTGGTCCAAAGGGAGTACGTTCCAGCCTGCATACTCTCGCGGACATGACCTGATCCGATAACGCCCTGGAATGTGGCAGGAACGCTGGGGGCGCTGGACTGGATCAGGGCGGCGCGAACGACGCTTGTCCAGGTTTGTCTATAGATTTGGGCAACTGTTGATACCACACCGACTATTAAGCCTATAATGAAGGCCAGCAGCATGAGGATAAGGATCGTTTCGGTCATTTGGCACCTCCTATCTTCAATGAATGTTCTTTCTCGCCCACACCCTCGTTCGAGCAAATGCAAGGCTCACATTAGATGCGTGCCTGCTGCGCTCTACCGCGTCTTTTGGAAGTGGTTGCTGGTAATCTTGCAAACGTATACCTACTTCCAGAAAAGCTTTTTGCAATGGCGTAGGTTGTACTTCGAAGTCCATACGGTTTGCCAGGTCAATCAGGAGAGCCGTGCGCTGTTTATGAGAAAACTTGACGGCCTCTAGTGAAAACTTGATATAGAGCCACTCTAAGAACATATTGTTGAGCGCCATTTCTGATGGATCAAGATGGCTTTGCAGAACAACATGTACTCCGGGCGAGTCATCATCGTTTGCAATACGTACCAGTCGCCTGTCGCGCCGCCTCAAGTCTTCGTAGTAGTTACGAGCAATCACTATACCCAGACCTGCAGGAGAGGCGACAGGGATGCCTTCGCCGGATTCTGCTCGACGAATACACTTTAAAACTCGGACGATGGCTTCTTGTACAATATCGTCTACGATGTCATCTTCCTGACCACGCCAGGTAGCTGTACCGGAGGTGTACACTAAGCGCCTAACATACAGCCGGAGGAACGTGTAGAGATTGATCCAAAGGGCATCGCTACTCAGATCATCCGTGGTTGAGCCAGGAAGTTGGAGGTATGTATCCATGAGAATCTCCTTATTGCTCAGAAAAACTCAGATTGGCTACAGTATTTACCTACAAGGACTATCTCGCCCCGCCACAACCGTTAAATCCTGTAAAAATATTTGAAGAAATCTTGATGAAGATATTAAAATCCTGTAACTTTATTTTTGATAACCAAAGGTTTTTTAGGATAGCGATCCAGATACCTGTATATATGGATAAGTATACTCAGAAATATTGAAATTGTCAAGAAAATATGAGGCATTCTGGATACAAAGATCACCATTTAATAAATTTAGAACAAAAATTTGAGATTTTTTCAATCTAATTTAGTAGAGAAGTACAGATTTTCTAAATAATATTAATGGTTGTCATTAGTTTTGTTAAAATTATGTTAAGGAATAATACTCTGACCAATATCATCTTAAGAGCTTATACGTACTGATGTGACGAAAATAAAATGAGATAGATAAGTACTATTTGCTTGACATAGTTATTGTGAGGGTGTAAAATAGCTTAGAAAAATTGCCCGCCTTATACAAGATTTCTGGTATTCTGTGTACCTGGAAGTACTAATGCATTAGCTTTTATGTAAAGTTGAGCTTTTCTTGTACTAAAAAATATGATGTCTGGCGTTAATAATTGTGTATTGCTTGTAATACACGTTTGGGAAGTTTAACTTGTCTATGCGGAGAGCCCACGATGAACGAGCCGAATGTTGAGCGCGTCAGGATGTATCTGGAAAACAAAGAAGTTCAAGAGCGGATCCAAAGACGCATGCTGGATGCACGCGCAAAAGCGACCGTGACTATCAGTCGCGCCGCAAACCTGTTCAGCTTTACTGAAAGCCAGCTCAGGGAGTGGGAGAGGCGTGGGCTGCTCAAGACCGATAGACCAGCGCTCTCACAAGATAGCAAAACTTCAACCGGGCACCGGCAATATGCTCCTGAAGAACTGGATAAGCTGGCACTTATCCGTGACCTGATGAATGAAGGCTATGCCTTTAGTGAAATTCCGCCAAATATCGATGAGATCTGGAAGCAAATCCTGGATGAGCAGCAAAGTCAGACATGGCGAATTCAAGAAACCGAACATATTCCGATAGATAGGCGTGTAGAATATACCGATCAAGAAGTCTTCTGGCGATATTTTGTGTCCCAGGTGTTACGCTTATCACTCTTGCTTATCTGCGAAGATGTACCAGACACAATCGCCGGGTTGGTGCTCCCCCTACAAAAAAAGGCGAGCGCTGAGGTCGTGACTGATCCAGGTGAGCTGGACAAACTTGGTCTATCCTTGATAGGGTGGCTTGGCCGCAATCAGACATTTTATGCTTTTCTTGATACAGCTCCCTCATTTGAGTTCTCCAGTGATTTTCGCATCGAGCCTTTACAAGCCGTGAGGGAAGGGAAAACGTACTATACGCCTTTGTTGATTGTGCAGAGGAGAACCTGGCTGCCACCTTTAAGCGATGCCGTTCTAGAGACCATACAGCGTCTACTCGGACTTGTGTATGAGCAAATAGAACAATGGCGGTCTTCCTTCGACTATGGCATGCGGGATTGGACGTATCAGGTCACCGATTTTAGAAGTGGCTCCACTGTGACTGATGCGATGCTCAACGGCTTAACAGATATGGTAATCGCACTGGGAGGGAAAACGCCCGGTGGCCGGGATCGGTGGCACTTCTGCAATCTCTTTCTGCCGCAAGATACCTCGCTGCCGTTACAACAGCGTATCCTCATGGTGCAGTCGCATAGCAAGCATGCGCCTGTTGAGGTGAGCACTATGAGGTTATCGGTGACGCGCCCCGGCCTGACGTTCAGAGCTTACCAGACCGGGCATATCATCTATCGACCCAGGGTCAAGCTTCCAGACCTGGCTTATAGGGAACAGGAGGAATCAACGCGCTCTGCCATCGCGCTGCCAATAGCAGGTGAAGATCGGCTGGCGGTAGCCTCGCTCTATATCGCCTCGGATGAACTGGAGGCTTTCTCCCAAGCGGACCAGCGAGCCTTGAGGCTGATTACGCGCATGATAGAAGATCTGCTAGCAACGTATCAAACTCGCCGACAAATTACCGGGAGACTGGCGGATGTGGTCACGAATCCAGGACTGGTAGATACCTCATTTAGAGACTTTTTGTCAGAGAACGATTATATCGATGACGTGGAAGACCTCCTCACAGGCGTTCATGCCCAGGAGTTGACCGAGCAGCAAGCGGAGGAGGTTGTCTCCTTCATCGCAATCGATATAGATAACCAGGGCAGTCTCGCAACTAGGCTGGGAGATCACGTAGCGAGAAATCTCAGCAGGGAAGTAGGATCACGGATATTGGGGCAACTTCGTATTTTATCGCCTGAGTTACGACGGTTATACCATGTGAGTGCAGATAGGTATTATCTCTTCCTGAAAGGGATGCCACTTGAAGAGGCACGGAATCGAGCTGAAACTCTCCGTCTCACCTTGATAGGGGAATACCGCATAAATGCTCGACACATGGGTAGGCCATTGCTACGGGATAGGTTGCTGGAACTTCCTAACGTGACAGTACGTTTAGGAGTAGCTTCGTACAAATACAGTAAGCTAAAAGAGATATTGGGGAGATACCCGGCTGAGATTGCTGTGGCTGAGACTAGAGCAGTGATAATGCTAAACCTTGATGAGATCCTTGATTTAGGGCAACGTGAAGGTGGAAATGTCATCATTAGCTGGGATCCGGTAACTTGGGCATATAGACCGTGGTCTCCATATGAATCGGCATAGATAGTAAATTATAAGGAGGATTGCAAATGAACCGGTTTGTATGTTACTGTTTGCGCAGCCTGTGCGTATTATACTTATAATACGTCTATTGCTACATTCTCCCGGTTCGTGTGAGAGAGGCGTACTGAGATGAAGGAGAGTCCTTTTCCAAGTAAAGATAAGTGGAAAGAGGTATAACTCATCGTAAGAGGAGCGTGTTCTATGGTTGAAACGATTTTTGTATTCGGGTACTCAGGAAGTGGAAAAACAACTGCAGCTCATTGTGTCGAAATGCTGGCCAGGGAAAAAGGAGAGAAGTGGTCTGCATCACGCTTTAACGATTATGCAATAATGTATGAATGGTTTACAAAAGATATTGAACATCAACGGTTTTCACGTACGGAACATGGTGGTTTCGACGTCCTAGTTCCTGAAATATATGATCTAGCCATAAAAGCGTTAATAAGAAAAATCCGCGAACACAAGCCTTCTGAACATGAGTTGATGATTATTGATTTTGCCAGGTGTGACTATAGCAGTTCATTAGCACTGTTGGGGAAAGACTTATTACAGCCTGCTTATTTTCTTTTCCTTAAAGTAGATCTTGGAACCTGTGAGCAACGTGTTCAGCAGCGTATTCTCAATCCACTTACGATAGATGACCATTTTGTTCCACCGAGTGTTTTTGAATGTTTCCGCCAACATGATAAAGATTACATTGATTCTACTGTCTCTATCCTCAAAACAATGTACGGAGTCGAAGAGCAGAAGATTAAGGTTATTGAGAATAATGCAGAACCCCAGAATCTCTACAACGAACTTGAGAAGCTTGTTGATTGTATCAAGTCAGATCATGCAAAGGCAAAAAGTGATGCCATACCAAATTTTGTGTAATGGTACATAGCAGAAGAGCCCAGAAGTCTGGTCTGAACTGAGTTTAGCACCTTCTCGTTGTACATCGTTACACCACATTCGAGATAGCATCCAAAAAGTACAGGGCTCTCGATTCAGGTCTATGAACCTGCGCTTAATTTAACATAATACATGGAGAGCAGCAGTACATGTTTTAGGAATGAGTTGCTCTTTATCCACCTCTATAGCAATTTTTAAGGTTTGCTCCCACCTGTAGACATACCACCTTAGTATGCCTATGCCAATTTTAGACTCTGAATGATCTCTGTACTATATCTACCCACTTAGCCAGGCTCTGAAGTAGAAAGTGCGCGCTTCCTGTTTTGTAGTACGACCGATAGAGTCATCGGTGTTACAGTTTGAAAAAATGTTCGTCATAATCTATATGATTGATCGTGTTTCAATATGCACTAATATGTGTCAATCTGGATCAGTAGTAATTGATTGTTTCACCTGTAAATGTCCTGGATGCTTTCGCTAGAGCGAGAAACCAATCCGAAAAGTATCTAAATGAAAGTTTATACGAAGGGGGTGTATTTTATGCCGATAAAATTATTCATATTAGGGCGTCCAGGAAGTGGAAAATCTGCTGCCGGTCGATATATTGCTATGTTAGCACAGGATAAGGGTTTACCGGCTGTTCGCGTCAACGATTATAACATTTTACTGGAGATGTTCCAGGCAGAAGTCCGCCAGGAGAAGTTTGAAAAGTTTCTTCCCACACAGGATTTCGAGGGAGGGTTCGATATCATCGATTTCTCGGTACTTGATCTAGCCTTAGCAGATATAGAGAGGCAAGCTGAGGGCTATATATACTCTGAGGAATACAGCCTGATTATTATTGAATTTGCACGTGCTGATTACAGTGAGGCTATGAAACGGTTCAGTTCTACTTTCCTCCAGAATGCCTACTTTCTCCTCATTCAAACCGGTATCAAGACATGTATAGATCGCGTTAATGAACGTATTGCTCATCCGATCACACCAGATGATCATTACGTCTCCGATAAGATCATGAAGAATTATTACCAGAAAGACAACCTACTGTACGTGCCTGCTGAACTCATAACAACCTACAATATCCCCAGCAGCAGAATCGAGATCATCTATAACAGGGCTTCCAGGCAAGCCTTTTTTAGGAGACTTGATAAATTTATCGAAACTATATCGGCTTTGGAAGTCTATCCCCTACCCGAGACCGACCCGATTCAAACAGCTACCTCAACTGTCCTTGATAATAGATTAAAATGTGAGCAATAGCCATTCAGGGGGCAGCTTCATTTGAACTTATCCACAATTTAGAACATTTGTCCACATATTTATCCACATTTCTGCAGTCTTGCGAGCAGAAAATCACACACTTGTAACACAACTATGAAATCTTTGTAAAAACCTATTGCTTCTTGCACAAATAGCTGGTATAATCTCCAACGTTAGAAAAAACAATATCCCTTGCACCTCGTGGTTAGGCTACTGATGATATGATGTAGCGTTTTGGACTAATTGGAACGAAGAGGTTTCTTTATGGCAGCGAA
>Ga0209647_1002727_pt1 | contig 14122 bp, 10 predicted proteins | sample GraSoi_2013_60cm_FD_185827 | JGI IMG/M metagenome (GOLD analysis project Ga0209647, IMG submission 185827) | Grasslands soil microbial communities from the Angelo Coastal Reserve, California, USA - Sample 9_17_2013_60cm (SPAdes) (version 2) | ecosystem: Environmental > Terrestrial > Soil >...
AGCCCGACCAGGCCGCAGTAGGCGGAGGGGATGCGGATCGAGCCGGCGCCGTCGTTGGCGTGGGCGATCGGGAACATGCCGCCCGCTACCGCCGCGGCCGCGCCGCCGGAGGAGCCGCCCGGGGAGCGGCTGGGGTCCCAGGGGTTGCGACTGGCGCCATAGCGGCTGTTCTCCGCGACGGTGATCGTCCCGAACTCGGGCGTGTTGGTGCGGCCGCAGAGGACGAAGCCGGCGGCGAGCAGGGACTCGACGATCAGCTCGCTCTCCTCGCTCGGCCCCTCGGGCGCTCCGTAGGAGCCGTAGGTCACCGGCCAGCCGGCAACGGGAGTGAGGTCCTTGATCGGGATCGGCACGCCGAGGAAGGGCGCCTCCTCGCCGGTGGCGAGGCGCGCGTCGGCGTCGCGGGCCGCCGCGCGGGCGGTCTCGTCGTCGCGCCAGATGACCGCGTTCAGCTCCGGGTTTCGCTCGTCGACCGCGGCGAGGCAGGCGTCGAGCAGCTCGACGGCGGAGAGCTCACCAGCGCGCAGGGCTGCGGCAAGGTCGAGCGCGGAGGCGGACGGTCCCAGCTGGCTCACCGGCCAACCATATTGCGCGCGACCGTTTCGAGCCTCACCGATGACGTATCCCTCGCCCGTGCGAGGTCTCGGGCCCACTTCTCCACGCTGCCATCATGGGCGGCACCCGGTTCCTGGACCGCAAGGCGACGAGGAAGGCGAGAGATGGCGACGATCACCGATTACGAGGCGGGCCAGATCGAGGCCGCGAACGCGACGGGGAAGACGCCGGTCGTGTTCATCCACGGGCTGTGGCTGCTGCCGAGCAGCTGGGACCGCTGGGCCGCGGTCTTCGAGGAGGCCGGGCACACGGCGCTGGCCCCCGGCTGGCCGGACGACCCGCAGACGGTCGAGGAGGCCAACGCGAATCCCGACACGTTCGCCAAGAAGACGGTGGGGCAGGTGGCGGACCACTTCCAGGAGGCGATCGAGCGGCTGGACAAGAAGCCGGCCGTGGTCGGGCACTCCTTTGGCGGGCTGCTGACGCAGATCGTCGCCGGTCGCGGGCTCTCCGCCGTCTCGGTGGCGATCGACCCGGCGCCGTTCCGCGGCGTCCTGCCGCTGCCGATCTCCTCGCTTAAATCCTCCAAACCGGTTCTGGGCAACCCGGCCAATCGCAACCGCGCGGTGCCGCTCACCTACGAGCAGTTCCGCTACGGGTTCGCCAACGCGGTCAGCGAGGACGAGGCGAGAGGGCTGTACCACGAGTTCGCGGTGCCCGCCCCGGGCGCACCGCTGTTCCAGGCGGCGACCGCCAACCTCAACCCCTGGACCGAGGCGAAGGTCAACAGCAAGAACCCCGAGCGCGGGCCGATGCTGCTGATTTCCGGCGAGAAGGACCACACGGTCCCGTGGGCGGTCACCAACGCCTCCTACAAGAAACAGAAGCGCAACGAGAGCGTGACCGAGATCGCCGAGATCCCGAACCGCGGCCACGCGCTGACGATCGACAGCGGCTGGCGCGAGGTCTGCGACATCGCGCTGGACTTCGTCAAGCGCTTCACCTAGGCCTCAGCCCCTCTCGCTTCTCAGTGGGCTAACGGCCGCGGTCGTATCGCGAGGGATCCCCGGCGCTGAGCGCGAAACCTCCTTCCGGGCGGGGAGGGTTAGCCCAACGCTATGCGAGAGGGGGGGCCTCAGTAGGCCGTGTTGCGGGAGCGCGGCCGGGGGATCGCCTTGTAGCGGGGGGCCCGGCCGCGGTTCCAGAGAGCGGCGTCGATCTCGGGCGGGGAGAGGCGGCCGCCGGTCGCCGCGGCGAGCAGCTCGACGGCGTGGACCGCGCAGGCGCGCAGCTCGACCTCGGGGGCGGTGCCGTGGGCGAGCGGCTCGCCGGCTTCGATCGCGTCCTTCAGGTTCCGGTCGAGGCGGAGGACGCCGTCGACGCGGAGCACGTGCGGGACCAGGTTGTCGGCGAAGGCGGTGAGGCACCGGCTGTCGGGGAACGACGCGATGCCGGCGCGGTCGACGTCGGCGGCGGCGAGCTGCGCCCGCTTGAAGAAGGGCACCGGGCGCTCCATATATAGAGAGACGTCGGCGAAGGCCTCCCAAGAGGCGAGGATGCCGGCGAGGGCGACGGCAGAGCCCGCCGCCGCATCGACCACTGCCTCGAACCGCCCCTCGTGGTCGGCGAGGACGCGGGTGCCGACGTCTCTCAGCGAGGCGGCGAACCGGGGCATCAACGGGTGGTCGGGGCCCTGACCGACCACCTCGGCGATATCCGCCGCGTGGATCCGTGTCAACTCGCCCGGAGCCCAGGCGCCGAGGTCCCGGAAGCGCTCGGTGACGCCGGCGGCGATCGTGCGGTAGCCGCTGAGGCCGGGGCGCTTGCGGATCGTCGGCCACCAGCCCGAGCCGAAGTTGATCGCGTTGAGGCAGATTGCGAAGGCGGCGCGGGCCTCGCGATCGCCCTCGAGCGGCTGGGCCTCGGGGTCGGGGCTCCCGAGGTCCCCGGCCGCGGGCAGGCCCCGCGCGCACTCCTCGATCGCCCCCTCTTCGACCCGCACCGCCTCGGCGCGTTCCGCCACCCAGGCGCAGGCGGCGCGGACTTCGTCGGGGAGGGATGCGGAAGGCTCGGCTGCCATGGCGCTTGGCGCCTTTTGCCCGGATAGCGGACGGAGGGCGCCGATCAAGACGACGATCATGGTGGAAACTGGTGCCGTGGGCGAACTCGAGATCGAGATCCGGCGCGCCGGCGTCGAGGACGCGGCCGAGATCGCGCGCCTGCTCCACGACTTCAACACCGAGTTCTCGACGCCCACCCCCGGCGTCGCCGCGCTGACCGAGAACGCCCGCAAGCTGCTGGCAGGGGGCGAGATGACGGTTCTGCTCGCGGGCGGCGGCCCCGACGGGATCGCGCTGATCCGCTTCCGCGCCTCGGTCTGGACCGGCGCCGCCGAGGCATACCTGCAGGAGCTCTACGTCGCCCCGGAGCTGCGCGGCCGCGGCATCGGCCGCGCCCTGCTCGAAGCGACGATCGCCACCGCCCGCGAGGCCGGCGCGACCGGGATCGACCTCAACACCGGCGAGACCGACACTCGGCTTCACCAACCGCGAAGGCGGGCCCGACGGCCCGTCGATGCTCTTCTACGAGCGGGAGATCTGAGCGGGGAGCTCGGCGAAGGCGATGCCGCCAGGTGGGTCGGCGAGGTCGGGATGGAGCAGGTGGGCGAGCAGCTCGGTGCCGTCGACGAGGCGCGGGCCGGGGCGGGAGTAGGTGGAGGCGGCGTCGACGACGAAGACGCGGTCGGCACCGAGCGCCTCGATCCGCTCCCAGTGCTCGATTGCCTGGGCGCGGGACTCCTCGACGTACCAGCCGCAGGGCATGACGACGACGAGATCGGGGTCGAGCGCGGCCAGCGCCTCCCACTCGACCTCGGGCGACTTGGCGCCGGCCGGCCCGGCGACGTCCTCGCCACCCGCGAGCGCGATCATCTCCGGGACCCAGTGGCCGCCGACGAAGGGCGGGTCGAGCCACTCGAGGGCGATCACCCTTGGCGGAGGCGCCCCGGCGACGGCGGCGTGGGCGGCGGCCAGCCGTCCCTCCAGCTCGCCGCGCAGCTCGTGCGCCCGCTCCTCGATCCCGGCCGCCTCGCCGAGCCTGGTCACGTCCTCCAGCACCTCGCCCAGCGTGCTCGGGTCCTGCTGGACGACGCGCGGGCGGCTCGGCAGCCGCGCCGCGACCTCGACCACGTCCTCGAAGGACACCGCGCAGACGTCGCAGACCGCCTGGGTGACGATCAGGTCCGGCGCCAGCTCGGCCAGCCCCTCCTCGTCGAGGCTGTAGAGGGCGCGGCCCTCGCCGACGATCTCCTTCACGGCGGCGTCGATCTCGCCGGCGCCGAGGCCCTCGGGCAGGACCGTCGCCGTCAGGTGCGGCAGCTCGCGCGCGCCCGGCGGGAAGTCGCACTCGTGCGTCACCCCGACCACGCTCTCGCCCAGCCCGAGCGCGAACAGCATCTCCGTCGCCGACGGCACCAGGCTCGCGATCCGCATCGCCCAAAAATAGACGTACGCGGTCGCGCTTACTTCCGCATACCGGGAGGAACCGCGACCGCGGTGAAGGATGCCCGCGCACTGGGGCGCGGGTCAGCCCGTATAGGGGTGGGTCGGCGTGGTGCCGTTCGGGGCCAGCAGGTCGAAGCCGTCGGGGATACGGAGCCGGCCGGGACCGCGGCCGGGGCTGTCGGTCTTCCCGTACTGCCAGACGATGCGCTTGCTGCGCGGGTCGATGATGACCATCCGGTGGCGGTAGTCGTCGTTGGCGGCGATCAGCCCGTTCGGCAGGCGCTCCGCCAGGCTCGGGTGGTTGAGCCTGGCGTTGCCGGAGGTGGGCCTGTAGGACCAGAGGATCCGGCCGGCGCGGTTGAATTCGTAGATGCCGCCGGGGTTGGAATAGTCGGCGACCAGGTAGCGATCGGGCCCGAGCTGCTGCGGGTCCGAGGGGTAGGCGATCGGCAGCTGGACGCTCCAGACGAGCTTGCCGGTGCGGGTGATCTCGTCGACGTAGGAGCCGTTGACCTCGGAGACGAGGATGTCGCCGTTGGCCAGCGGCGTGTCGCCGTTCGGCGAGCCGAGGTACCGCGGCGGTTCGTGGCTGCAGTTGGCCGGGTTGCCGAAGTCGCGCAGCACCTTCTTGCTCGGTGAGATCAGCAGCACGCGACAGTTCTGCGCGTCGGCGACGGTGACCGTCCCGTCCTTCAGCAGATAGGCGTCGTCGGGCTCGTGCAGGTAGCCGGGTTCGGAGCCGGCGATGCCGGGGTGCCCGTAGGACCAGAGCAGCTTCCCCGACGGGAAGGCGAGCTGGACGATGCGCTCGTTCTGCTCCTCGTTGGAGATGATCCCGGTGCCGCCGTGGGTGAAGAAGGCGTCGTCGGGGAAGTAGAAGCCGCCCGGGGGCGCCGGGTGGGCATGGGACGGGAAGCGCCAGAGGACCTTCTTCTGCGCGTTGACGACGATCAGGCGGTTGTTGCCGCGGTCGGCGATCATCAGGCGGCCCGTGAACGGGGGCGGGGCCGAGCCGGCTTCGGCCGCTGGCTTCGGGGCGCTCGACGCGGCGGGTTCGGCGCGGCGCAGGCGCAGGTCGACCACGGAGGAGAGGGCTTCGCCGCCGGCACCGGTCCCTCCGACGAGGTAGGCGGCTCCCCCGGCCGTTGCGGCGGCGGCGCCGGAGACGGCGAGGGGCAGGCGCTGAGCGGAGGTGACGGCGCCGGAGGCCGGGTCGAAGCGCCAGACGCGGTCGGTCGGCGTTCCGCTGGTTTCGCCGCCGAGGACGAAGGCGCTGCCTCCCAGCACCACGGCGGCAGCGTGCGAGGTCGCCCGCGGAAGGTGGCCGACCACGCGGGCCCTGCCGCTGGCGGGGTCGACTTCCTGGATCGCGTCGGTGGCGCTCCCGGCCGCCGTCTCGCCGCCGAAGGCGAAGACGCGGCCGCCGAGCGCGGCCGTGGCCATGTAGCGGGCGGGGACCGGGAGGTCGGCGACGTGGGAGAAACGGCTGCCGTCCGAGGTTGCGAGCACGGCGGGGTCCGGGGTGCGGCCGTCGTATCCCCCCAGCACGTAGGCCTTCGGCCCGATCGTCACCGCGCTGAGGTCGGAGCGCACGGCCGGGAGGTGGCCGACGACGGTGGCGGTGGTTCCGGACGCTGGCCGCGCCGGCAGCGACTGGACGGCGTCGGTGCTGGTTTCGGTGCCGCCGCCGAAGACGAGCACCCGCCCGCCCAGCGTGGTCGCCGCGGCGTCATGGAGCGGACCGCTGAGCGACCCGGCCGCCTGGAGGCTGCCGCTCGCCGGGTCGAGCAGGAAGACGCCGCTGACCGAGGCTTCGCTGGAGTCGAGGCCGCCGAGGACCAGCAGCCCGCCCGGCACGGCGGCCGCGGACTCACCCGAGATCGGCGCCGGCAGCGGGGTCGGGCTGGTGCGAGCGGTCAGTTCGGTCGGCGGCGCGCCGGACGAGGTCGGCCCAGCACCGCCCGGGCCGCCCGAGCCGCGGCTCAGCAGGAAGACCGCGAGGATCAGCACCAGGCCGGCGGGCACGAGGAGGCGACGCCGGCGACGGGCGCGCGCGAGGGCTGCCCGCCGCGCTCGCCGCGACGGGTGGACCGGCGGCTTCTGCACTCCAACAGGATCGCCGATCCCGGTGAACGGACGCTAAACGACCTGAAGAGGGCTCTCATCGATCCGGCCAGCCGGCGGCCGGCCAGCCTGGTCGCTGTTACGGTGGCCGCAAGGCCTCGGGGCACCCCCACGGAGAGGAACGGATGGATCGGTCGGGCAGTCGGAAGGGCGGGCTCACCCGCAAGGAGCTGCTCGGATCGGGGGCGACGGCCGCCTCGGCCCTGTTGCTGTCCCAGGGATCGGGGGTCGAGCGCGCGCTCGCCGCCGCGAAGGGAAAGCGGCGCGGCGTCGCCGGCATGAACATCGTCCTCTTCCTCACCGACCAGGAACGGGCGATCCAGCATTTCCCGCCGAACTGGCTGCGCCGGAACCTGCCGGGGATGAGGCGGCTGCGGCGCCACGGCCTCAGCTTCGAACGCGCCTTCACCAATGCCTGCATGTGCTCTCCCGCCCGCTCGACCCTGATGAGCGGCTACTTCCCAGCGCAGCACGGCGTCAAGTACACGCTCGAGGAAGACATGCCGGCCTCCGAATACCCGCAGGTCGAACTGCCGGTCGAACTGAAGAACCTCGCCACGGTGATGAAGGCGGCCGGCTACAACGTCGTCTACAAGGGCAAGTGGCACTGCTCCAAACCGGCTGGAGAAAAAGCCGTCCCGGCCGACCTCGAAAAGTACGGGTTCAAGCGCTGGAACCCGCCCGACGCCGGCGCCAACCAGGACGTCTCCGAGGCCGGCGGCGGCAGCGTCGACAACGACGGCCGCTTCATGAGCTCGGTCGGGGAAGCGGCGGCGGGGACCGAGGGCGCGCTGCAATACCTCAGCTCGACGGCGGCACAGCAGCAGCCCTTCTTCATGGTGATCTCACTGGTCAACCCGCACGACGTCCTCTTCTACCCGAACTCCTCCTTCGAAGAAGACGGCTACGACCAATCCTGGCTGGAAGGGAGCATCCACCTGCCGGAGACCGTCGGCGAAGACCTCTCGACCAAGCCGTCGGTGCAGGAACAGTTCCTGCGGATCTTCAACCTCTCAGGCAAGCTCAAAACGCCGCAGCAGAAACGCAACTACCTCAACTTCTATGGCAACCTGATGCGCTCCTCCGACGACTACCTCGTCAACGTGCTCGACAAGCTCGAAGAAACCGGGCTCTTCGACAACACGCTGGTGGTGCGCACCGCCGACCATGGCGAGATGGGCCTCGCGCACGGCGGCCTGCGCCAGAAGAACTTCAACGTCTACGAGGAGGCGCTGCGGGTGCCGCTCGTCTACTCCAACCCGACCCTCTTCCCCAAACCGGCCGAAACCGACGCGCTCGTCTCCCACGTCGACTTCCTGCCGACCCTGGCGAGCCTGGCGGCGGCGCCGAAGGGCGCCCGCGCCGACTGGGAGGGGGTCGACTACTCCTCGCTGGTCCTCCACCCCTCCTCCGGAAAGCCGGCGCAGGACTACGTCGTCTTCACCTACGACGACTACCAGTCGGGCCAGTCCCACGGGCCTTACCCGAAACCGCCCAACCACATCGTCAGCATCCGCGAAGGGCGCTGGAAGATCGCCAAGTACTACGACGTCAAGCACCAGAAACGGCCGCAGTGGGAGATGTACGACCTCAGGAACGACCCGCTGGAGAAGACGAACCTCGCCTACAAGGGCTACGAACGCTCCCCAGCCCAGGAAAAGCAGTTCCAGAGGCTCAAACGGAAGCTGGCCCGGGTCGAGAAAACCCGCCTGCAGCCGCTCTAGCCGAGCCCGGAGAGTTACCGTGCCCATAGGACCGGTAACTCTCCGGGAAATGACGGGCTGCCGCCGCGGCCTATTTCACCGCCGCGACCAGCACGTTCGCCGCTCCCCGCATCCCGGCCAGGTTGGGATGGATCGGCGCCGCCAGGCTGCCCGGCACGAGCGGTTCGACCCAGCGGGTCGAGGCGCTCTTGCAGGCGTCGTGGCCGACGCTGGCCTGGTACCAGTTGACGAGCGTGGCGCCGTTGGCCGCCGCCTGCGTCGCCAGCATCGAGTCCAGCCGCTGCTCGGTCGCCCGCAGATAGGGCACATCGGCGAAGCCGATCGGCATCTGCGGCCAGCAGCCGTACCCGGTCTCCGGGAAGATCGCCGGGTAGTTGACGACGTAGACGTTCGCCGAGGGCGAGCGGGCGTGGATGCCCTGCAGCACCGCCGCCACCTTCGGCGCCGTCGCTTCGATCCGTTCCGCCAGCTGGTCGTGGCCGCCCGAGTCGTATTTGTCCTTGCAGGGATGGCTGAACGGGTTCAGCGTGATGCAGCTCTCGGCGACTTCCGAGAAGCCGATGTCGTTGCCGCCGATCGTCAGCGAGACGACCGTCGTGCTCGCGTCGAGCGAGTTGAACTGCGGCGGGTTGGGCCCGTCGGGTTCGACGTTCTGCGGCTGGGTCATGTCGGTCGTGGTGGCACCGCTGCAGCTCGGGTCGCGCAGCGCCAGCCCGATGCTCGGAGCCGCCAGCCCAGCCGCGTAGGAGTCGCCCAGCGAGACGTAGTTCGCCGCCCGCGCTCCCGCCGCGGAGGAGGCGAGCACCGCCAGCACCGCGACCGCCAGGGTCAGCGCCCGCAGCAGCCACCGGGGGCGGCTCAGAGTCAACGCATTCATCTACCTCTCCTTCCAGCTCGTTTTCCCTCGCCTCCTTTCCCTCGCCTCCTAATGCTCAATTTGATTGCGTTCTAAACATGCGGGCCGGCGAGGGACGCCACCAACCTGTACGGCACGGCGCCGCCCGACCAGCTCTGACCGAGGCCCTACAGCTCGATTCGCGAACCGAGGGTGATCGTGCGCTCGCCGGGGAGGCGAAAGTAGTCGACGGGGCTGGCGGCGTTGCGCGACATCGCCACGAAGAGGCGCTTTCGCCAGCCGGCCATGCCCGGGGCGGAGGTCGGTGCGACCGTGACCTGGGAGAGGAAGTAGACGGCGCCGTCGACGTCGATCTCGCACTCCAGGCCGGTTTCCGCGGCGAGGGCGAGGAGGCGGGGAACGTCCGGGGTCTCCTGGAAGCCGAAGCGGGCGGTGAGGTGGCTGATGCCGTCGTCCTCGTAGCCGAGGTTGTCGACGACCAGCCGTTCGGACTCGGGCACGTAGGGCGCTTTGGTCATCTCGATCGAGATGACCACCACCGCCTCGTGCATGGCGTGGTTGTGCTCGACCGCGGCCCGCAGGGCGAGGGGCGTCGTTTCGCGGCGGGCGTTGAGGTAGACGGCGGTGCCCGGCACGCGCACCACGGCGGGAGACATGGCCCGCAGCTCCTCGACGAACGAGCGCAGGGTCCCCTCCTCCTCGATCCGGGTGGCGTGGACCTTCTCGCTGCCCCGCTTCCAGGTGCTGAGGATGGCGAAAACGGCGACCCCGACCGAGAGCGGGAACCAGCCGCCGTGCTCGACCTTGGTCAGGTTGGCGCCGAGGAAGGCGAGGTCGACGCTGAAGAAGACGACCGCGCCGAGCGCCACCAGCCAGCCGGGTTTGCGCCAGAGCGAGCGGGCGACGACCAGGAACAGCAGGGTGTCGACGGTGATCGTGCCGGTGACGGCGATCCCGTAGGCGGAGGCGAGGCGGGTCGAGGACCCGAAGCCCAGCACCAGCGCCACCACCGCGGTGAGCAGGGCCCAGTTGATCGCCGGCACGTAGACCTGGCCGATCTCGCGGGCCGAGGTGTGGCGGATCGTCAGTCGCGGCAGGAAGCCGAGCTGGACCGCCTGGCGGGTGACCGAGAAGGCGCCGGAGATGACCGACTGCGAGGCGATCACCGTCGCCACCGTCGCCAGCACCACCATCGGGATCCGGCCCCAGTGCGGGATCAGCAGGAAGAAGGGGTTGTCGATCGCGCTCGGCGTGCCGAGGATCAGCGATCCCTGGCCCATGTAGTTGAGGGTCAGCGCCGGGAAGACGACGAAGAACCAGGCGCGGCTGATCGGGGCGCGGCCGAAATGGCCCATGTCGGCATACAGCGCCTCGGCGCCGGTGATGGTGAGGACGATTGCGCCCAGCGAGATGAAGGCGATGCCCGGATGGGCCCCGAAGAACTCGAGCCCGTAGGCGGGCGAGAGCGCCTTGACGATCGCCGGGTGGGCGGCGACCCGCCCCAGCCCGGCGGCGGCGATGACGGCGAACCAGCCCAGCATCACCGGCCCGAACATTCGCCCGATGGCGTGGGTGCCGAAGCGCTGGATCGCGAACAGGACGGCGAGAACGGCGATCGTTATCGGCAGCACCAGCGATTCCAGGCTCGGCACGGCGATCTTCAGGCCCTCCACCGCGGAGAGGACCGAGATCGCCGGGGTGATGATCCCGTCGCCGTAGAAGAGGGCGACGCCGAACATGCCGAGGGCGATCAGCACCGCCTTGAGCCGGCCGCGCCGCAGAGGTGAACCCTCGATCAGGGTGATCAGCGCCAGGATCCCGCCCTCGCCGTCGTTGTCGGCGCGCATGACGAAGAGGACGAACTCGATCGAGACGATCAGGGTGATCGACCAGAAGACGAGCGAGATCACCCCGTAGACGTCGCCTTCGGTCGGCTTCACCGCCTGGTGGTCGGCCGAGAAGACGGTCTGCAGGGCGTAGAGCGGGCTGGTGCCGATGTCGCCGAAGACGACGCCGAGCGCTCCGAGGGCGAGAACGGCCATCCCGAGCTGGCGTCGTGATGGCCCGGAAGCCGGCATCGGCATGCCGCAAACCTAGGCGATGGACGATCAGTAGCGCAGCAGCGCCGCGACGCCGTCGAACGGCTGCAGTGGCGCGGCGACGTCGCCGGCCACGGCCGTCACCCGCGCGCCGCCGGCGAGCGCGCTCCTCACCAACGGCTCCGAGCCCGCCGTCCCGGCATCGCTCGCGGCATCGAGCGCCGGTCGCACACCGTCGCCAAACAGGGCCAGGGCAGCGTCGAGGAGAAGGTGGTCGACGCGGCCTTCGACGAGGGCCGCCGACGTCTCCTGCCGGCCGGCGGCGCCGCGGCCACCGGCCCGGCTCTCCTCCAGCGCCCGCTCGACCAGCGCCCGGTCGCGCTCGCCGTCCACCCTGGCGACCGCCTCCTCGACCTGCTCACGCAGCGTCTCCCGCGGCTCGGAGATGAGGTCGGCCTCGGCGCCGGCGTCGACCGAGAGCGAGCCGCTGGAGGGGATCGCGTCGCGGAAGCGACCGAGGTCCGGCGGCGCGCCGAAGGCGAGGACCTGCGACCAGCCGCGCTCGGCGGCGGCCTCCGCGACCAGCCGGCCGCACTCACCGAGAAAGCGGTGCCGGTTCGCCTCGAGGCGCTCGTCGTACTGGTCGTGGCCGGCGGCGCTGACCGCCCGCCCTGCGGCGGGGTTGGAGACCATCGGCGCCTTGCGCTCGCGCCAGTCGTCGCTGATCAGCGTCAGCTCCCAGTCCCGCAGCTCCCGCAGCCGCCCGGGCCCGCGCTCGAGCAGGCGGACCCGCTCGGCCGAGAGGATCGCGACACCGCGGGGGACGCAGCGCCCGGCCAGGTCGACGAGCGGCGCCAGCACCGGCTCGCGGGTGAGGTAGGCGACCGCCGGGGACCGTGGCGCTATCTGGGTCGGCCACCAACGCTCGGAGGCCCCCCGGTCGGCGGCGACCTCGACGAAGCCGGCCTTGCCGCGCGGCAGGTTCGCCCTGTCGGGGTCGTCGAAGCGATCGGCCACCCTCTTGGCGCTGGCGCGCAGCGCCACCCGCGTCTGGTGGTCCAGCTCGCCGTCGCCCTCCAGCAGCTCGGCGAGGCCGTTGCGGAGCTCGGTGTGCCAGGCGCCGCCGCGGTCGGCCGGATCGATCTCCAGGTAGACGGAGACGACACCGAGCGACGGGCGCCATCCCAGCAGCTCGCGGACGTCTTCGAAGCTCGGAAAGCTCATGGCCGTGCCGAGCTCCTACCCGTTTGGCGGCGGGCCAGTCGCGCCGCGTCAGCCGGCCTCGGAGTACGCCGGCTCGGCGCCGTCTGCCTCGTGCTCGTGCTCGGCTTCGGCGGCGGGCGCCGGACGGACGTCCCGCAGCACGAACACCGCGATCGCCACCGCGATCGCCGCCAGCCCGGCCCCGACCAGATAGGCGAGGTGGTAGCCGGAGGTCAGCGCCGCCAATCTAGGCGAGGCACCGCTGTCGACAAGGCTCTTGGTGCGCTCGGTCGAGAGCGTCGCCAGCACGGCGAGCCCGATCGCGCCGCCCACCTGCATGCTGGTGTTGACCAGGCCCGAGGCGAGGCCGGAATCGCTCGGCGTGGCACCGGACATCGCCAGGGTCATGATCGCCGGGAAGGAGGTGCCGACGCCGACGCCGATCAGCAGGAACGGCGGCAGCAGGTCGACCAGGTAGCTGCCGTCGACCGGCGTGCGGGCGAAGAGCAGCAGGGCGACGACGACCAGGCAGACGCCGGGGATCAGCGTCCTGCGCGGACCGAAGCGCATGATCAGCTTTTCCGAGAAGCCGAGCGAGAGCGTCCCCATCACGATCGTCGTCGGCAGGAAGGCGAGGCCGACGTCGAGGGGGCTGTAGCCGAGCACTCGCTGCAGGTAGAGGGCGCCGAGGAAGAACATCCCGAACATGCCGGCGACGAGCAGCGCCTGCAGCACGTTCGACCCGGCGACGTTGCGCGAGCGGAACAGGCGCAGCGGCATCAGCGGGTTGGCGATCCGCGTCTGGCGGAAGAGGAACGCCGCGAGCAGGGCGGCGGAGACGGCGCTGAGCCCGAGCGTGCGGGCGGAGGCCCAGCCCCATTCGGCGATCTGCAGGATCGTGAAGACGCCGAGCATCAGCGAGACGGTGATCAGGGCGGCACCAGGGAAGTCGGCGCCCTGGCGCAGGCCGATCCCCTCGCGGCCCTCGACCAGCCGCAGCGCCAGGTAGGCGGTGGCGATGCCGATCGGCAGGTTGATGAGGAAGATCCAGTGCCAGCTGATCGCGTCGGTGAGAACCCCGCCGAGGAGCAGCCCGATCGAGCCGCCGGCGGAGGCGACGAAGCCGTAGACGCCGATCGCTTTCGCCTGCTGCGCCGGCTCGGGGAACATGGTCACGATCATCCCCAGGATCACCGCCGAGGCCATCGCGCCGCCGGCCCCCTGGACGAAGCGGGCGGCGACCAGCATTCCCTGGCTCTGGGAGGCGGCGCAGACCAGCGAGGCGGAGGTGAAGACCGCCAGCCCGACGAGGAAGACGCGGCGCTGGCCGACCAGGTCGCCGATTCGCCCCGCCAGCAGCAGCAGGCCGCCGAAGGGGATCATGTAGGCGTTGATGACCCAGGCCAGGTTGCTCTGGGAGAAGCCGAGGTCGTTCTGGATCGAGGGCAGGGCGACGTTGACGATCGTCGCGTCGAGGACGATCATCAGCATCCCCGCGCAGAGCACGTAGAGGGCGAGCCAGCGGGTGCGGTCGGTGTTCTGTTCAGCGGTAGCGGTGGTCATGCAAGTAGAGGCTCCGGGGCGGGCGAGAACTCATCGCCGTTCGTTCAATCCAGGCGGTCCGGCAGGCCGAAGCGTTCGAACACCGACTGGACCCTGCTGGAATCGACAGCGTACTCCGGCCACCGAGAATAGCCATCGGGCAGCTCGGCCGAACGGACGACGAAGGCGGTGATCTCCCTGATCCTCTCGCCGTCCAGCGTCAGCACGTCGAGCGCGAACGGCATGTGCGCCCGCTCCTCCTCGATCCAGTTGCGGACGCCGTGGGCGCCCTGGGGGCCGATGCCGGCGCGGGAACCCCTCCGGATCCTCCCCGTCTTACTCGAACTCGGGGGCCGCGATGTCGATCCGCCGCATCGCTCGAAGCTACCAAGCGAGGCCACTAGCTAGAAATCTAGCTAGTTCGCTAGGATCAAACCGATGGCCCGCGTTGGCATGCACGAGGCGAAGACGCATCTCTCCCAGCTGGTCGAGCGGGCGCTGGACGGCGAGGAGATCGTGCTGACCCGGCGTGGCGAGCCGGCGGTGCGCCTGGTGCCCGAGCGTAGCGGAGGCGGC
>Ga0209647_1002728_pt1 | contig 14119 bp, 16 predicted proteins | sample GraSoi_2013_60cm_FD_185827 | JGI IMG/M metagenome (GOLD analysis project Ga0209647, IMG submission 185827) | Grasslands soil microbial communities from the Angelo Coastal Reserve, California, USA - Sample 9_17_2013_60cm (SPAdes) (version 2) | ecosystem: Environmental > Terrestrial > Soil >...
TGATCCGCCGGTATCCCGCCGCCAACTCAGTGTCGACCTTCTGCAGAAGTTGTTCCAGCGAGTCCTGTATTCCAATCGAAACGCCGCACGCAATTTCGCGCCGCGTTCCTCCCAACAATCTCCAGAGTGGCTGTTGTTTCTGCCGGGCCTCCGCGTCCCACACAGCGTTTTCGAGCGCGGCTTTCGCCATCCTGTGGCCGCGAACTCGGGCAAATCGCGCTGTACAATCCCGGCCAGCATCCAACTCGCTCTGCAACAGCAGCGGTGCCAGGTACCGCTTGATGGTTGGCCACGCGGTTTCAGTCCATTCCGGGCTGTAGAACGGATCTTCCCCGGCGACGCACTCGCCCCATCCGCGCACTCCATCAGCCTCGACACTGACCAACAGGATGCGGCGGCTGTAAACGCGGCCAAAGCTCGTTTCAAAAAAATGGACGAGCGGCATGTGAATTTCACGCAGCGTTACGGATTCTATTTTCATGATTAGCTATAGTTCGTATCAGCGCGTCGCATAAACCGCTACACCCGTAGCGACGGGGCAAGCCGCACGTGACATCAGCAACTCGCGCGCTCTTCTACCGCCGGGCTTCGTCCCAGTCTCCCAGCAGGAACTGCCCATTCCCGCGCCCGTCCCGCTCATACCCGAGCACACTCAGTCCTTTGGCAAACGCGCTTTGGAACCGCTCACGGTTGCTTCCCTGCACCACCAGCGCCTGCGCGCGTGTCGCCGCATCCGCCTTCCACTCGTAGATCGCTGCCGGCACTTCAATGCGGGCCCGACATTCGAACTCTACGCGCGGCGCATCCGCCAGCACCGCTTCAACCCGCTTTGATTTCATCCACCACTCCGCCACCAGCCGATCAGTGGGCAGGCCTCCCTGTAATGGCGACGATGTAACTCCGTACTGGTTCACGTTGTAGCGTCGCGCGATCGCACCCAGCTTCTCGATGTTCAAATATGCGTTCTTGATCTCCAGCGGATCGAACGTCCACTCCATCAGCTCAAAACCCCGATCCAGCGCCTCTTCACGCTGATAGAGTTTCATCCGCCGGCCCAATCCTCCATTTCGGTATTGCTGGCGGACGGCCAGCATCTGCGAGTGCAGGTAGCAGTACCCATTTCGCATTCCGGGAATCGCGAGCGCGAATCCGACTAGTTCGTTGGCATCGTCCTTTGCCACGAAAGCCCCTATCACCTGGCCGCCAACCTTCGCAGCCACAACGAACATCCGCACCGGAATCAGGTCCGCATCTGCGAACTTCCATACTTCCTTCTGCAACGCGAAGCAGGCCCTCATTTCCTCAAGCGCTTCACACTTGCGGATGGTCACTTCGCCAGTAGCCGTTCCGGAAGGCATGCCGCTAGCCGCTCCGGTCATGCCGACTTCTCCTGCTGCTTCGCCTGTTGCCATAGCGTCTCCAGTTCGTCCATGGACGCCTGATGTGCCGCTCGACCGCTGGCGCGCAGGCGTTCCTCCATCCATTGAAACCGGCGCTTGAATTTGCGATTCGTCTTCCTCAACGCCGACTCCGGATCGAGCGACAGATAGCGCGCAATGTTCACCAGCACAAAGAATAGATCTCCAACCTCATCTTCCAGACGCTCGCGCACTTCCGGCGCAACATTCGGCTTTCCCGACCCGGCAATCCCCGTCCCCGATGGCCACTTGACGGGCGCGGCCTCCAGCTCCTCCCGCAACTCCACTGTCTCTTCTTCGAGTTTGGCAAAGAGTCCTTCAATCTTCGGCCAGTCGAATCCGACGTGCGCCGCACGCGAACTGAGTTTGTAAGCCTCCATCAGCGCAGGCATTTTCGAGGACACACCCGAGAGCACCGATTGCGCGTCATCTGCGTTCTCTGCCTTCTCGTCACCGCGTGTTGCCCGCCGCTTCTCTTTCTCTTGCGCCTTCAGCGACTCCCAGTTGCGCAGTACTTCGGCCGGAGTATCGGCTTTGACTTCACCAAACACATGTGGATGCCGGTCCACCAGCTTGTTAGAGAGTCGGTCCAGCACATCGTCCACCGAGAAGTGGCCTTCCTCGCTCGCCATCTGCGAATAGAACAGCACCTGCAACAGCAGGTCCCCCAATTCCCCAGTCAATTCCGGCCAGTCGCGATTGTCGATTGCTTCGAGGACTTCGTAAGTCTCTTCCAGCGTGTAGGGCTTAATGGTGTCGAAGGTCTGTTCGCGATCCCATGGGCATCCGCCCGGAGCCCGCAACCGCGCCATGATCTGAACCGCTCGCTCGAATCGTTCGCCGGTGGTGGACATGAGCTTCCAATGTAAATGAGCGCTCTGGCTGGGGCAAACTTCGGACCGGAAAATTAATTGAAAACCGAAGGCTATCATCGATTCATAATCGGGATTCAGAATCGCGTAAGATGGAGCGCTTCCGTTTGTCAATCAACCGATAGGAGAATTGCATGGCAAGACGCGAATTTCTCACCCGACTATCCCAGATTGCTGCCCTTCCATTTCTTGCTGCAGGAGCGATGATGGCGCAGGCCCAACCCTCCAGGAAACCGCTGAAGATCATGATGAAAAGCGCCTGGGGGTCCGACGATCCCACCAAGGCCGCGTTCCCGTTTTCTCATGGACTGGCCCTTTCGGAGGCGGGACACGATGTGCAGATCTACTTGCTGGGCGAAGCCGTATCGCTGATGCGTCAGGCCGTAGCGAATTCTGTGACTCCGGTGGGTTGGCCTCCGAATGTGGAGTCCCTTGCCAAACTCGCTGCTAAGAAGGTACCAATCTACGCTTGCGGAGCCTGTTCCCGCGCTCGTGGCGTCACGGAAGATGATCTGGCGAACTTTGGCGCTAAGTTTGGAAACCCACCAATCTTCGTGTCTTTAGTCGAATGGGCAGACCGAGTCATCAGGGAATAGGGCGAGCAGGGTTTCGATCTGCGGACTTTGTCGGAATAACGAACTCGATCAACGTGGGGAAACGACCTCTGCGATTTGTTGCGTTTCGTCCGAGATAATCGCATCCGCGCCCCACCCCGCGAACTCACGCATGTGCTCCGCGCGATTCACCGTCCAGACCATGATTTTCTTCCCCGCCGCATGAACCAGTTCGATCAATTCCCTGTCTGCTAGCTTGAATTGAGGAATCACCCACTCCGCTGGCCTTTCCCGCCAGCCTCGAAGCCACTCCTGCGTGTCGCAAAGAAAGCCCAGCGGAATCGCCGAGTCGAGCTCGCGGATTGCCGTGAGCACCTCGGGAAGAAACGAAGAAACCACGTATCCATTTTGCGGCGAATGCTTGCGCAACTCTGCAACCGTCTGCGCCTCCAGCCCTGCCACCTTCAACTCGATATCGAGAAACGCCCGATGCGCAAATTGCCGCAGAACATCTTCCAGTGTAGGTAACGGCAGGGTTTTAGATCCAGTGTTCGCAATCTCCACCCCGCCGACAGCAGCGTCGTGGCAAATCACAGCCACCCCGTCAGCAGACCGCCGCACGTCAAACTCAAACCCGTCGCACCCATGCTGTAAACAAAGCTCAAATGATGCCAGAGAATTTTCAGGAATTTGGCGGGAAGCCCGCGCACCACGATGCCCGAGCAGAAGAGGTGTCATGGGAGTTCTCAGTTCCTTAGTTCTCATCAAAATTTCCTCTGGTTTCGAACTGAGAACTGAGAACCGGGAACTGAGAACTTAATCCAAATCGAAATCCCGGATCGGTCTTCCCGTGTCCGGCGTTTCCTTCGCCTTCTTCACCGCTTCCTGGAACTTTTTCTCCAGCAGCTCCGAGGCATGCTTTTGTGCTTCCACCGATTGCCGGAAGATCGAATCGCGACGGCTGTCCTGTTCCTTCATGGCGCGAGCCGCTTCTTCCATGTCGTTGAATGTTTTCGGCTTGACCGGCGCGGTGTGCGCGATGATGCTGCGCGTCGCAGCATCGATTTTCATGACCGCGCCGCAGCAGGGGCAGGTCACATCAAAACTAGACTCACGAAAATTGGATTCGCGTTTCACCACACCGCGATCATACCGCAATCCGCGTCAGCGCGGCGCAAGGTGAATCGGTAGTATGTGGAACACGAACAGCATCTCCCAACCCAGTAGGACGACCGATACCAACACTACCAATACGGCCAGAATCTCCCCAAAGTTCAGGCCCGTCTTTCCCTGCTCGAAACGGCGCGCTCCGAGGCTCAAAATATTCAGCGTGGCAAAGCCAAATACCAGCGCCCAGAGAATGTTGTAAATCCCCTCGCGGGTCGATCGCAGGAGAAACATCGCAGGCAGAACCGCAGGCACAACAATGACCGCCAACGCGTGCAGCCCACGACCAGAGAAGTCTGCCCACCCCCGGGCCTGCCCCATCGTAAAAATTAACAATGCGTAACTCCGGGGTGCAGCCGAGGAGGGCCGAGGCAGTCTCATGCGGAAATTTGATAGTACCGTGTTTACCGATCCAAAGTCAGCCAAACCACCACTAGAGGACTCTCATTAGTTCATAAGGTTGATTTTCTCAGCCTTGTCACAGAGGATAGTATGCCAGATCGTAAACGATGATCGTGAACTTCGCAGAGCGGGCGCACAACCACAACTGGGAACTCGACCCGGTCACCAGGTCCTTGCTGGATACCGATTTCTACAAACTGCTGATGCTCCAGTTCATCTGGAAGCATTACCCGCGAACCCGTGTGTCGTTCTCTCTGTTCAACCGCACCACTTCTGTGCGCCTCGCAGACATGTTCCCGCGCGAGGAACTCATCCACCAGATGGAGCACGTTCGCGGCCTGCGCTTTCGAAGGTCGGAACTGGTCTGGCTCGCCGGCAACACTTTCTATGGCCGCCGCGGAATCTTTGAACCCGCCTTTCTGGAGTGGCTGGAACGCGATTTCCGGTTGTCGGACTATGAACTATCGGTCAAGGACGGCCAATTCCATCTCTCGTTCGACGGCCTTTGGGCCGAGACAACCATGTGGGAGCTCTATGCGCTTTCCATCCTGGACGAACTCAAGACCCGAGCCGGTTTGAAAAAACTGCGCGAGTTCGGTCTCGACATCCTGTATGCCCGGGCAAAAACAAAACTCTGGGGAAAAATTGAGCGACTGCGCGGCGTTCCCGGTCTTGCCGTTGCAGACTTCGGAACCCGGCGCCGCCACAGCTTTCTCTGGCAGGAATACGTGGTCAACGCCATGGCGGTGAATCTCGGCAGCGCCTTTACCGGAACCTCGAATGCCTTCCTCGCCCATAAGCATGATCTTGAAGCCATCGGAACCAACGCGCACGAAATCCCCATGGTGCTCGCCGCCCTCGCGCCCAACGACGATGACGCTGCACTCAAAGCTTCTCAGTACCGTGTCCTCGAGTTATGGCAGGCGACCTACGAAGGCGCTCTCCGGATCATGCTGCCGGATACTTTTGGAACTACGCAATTTCTCGAGAATGCCCCCGACTGGATGGCCGATTGGACGGGGCAGCGCGTGGACAGCAAGAATCCCTACATCGCCGGCGACGAATACATTCAATGGCTCAAGGCACGCGGTCGAGACCCGCGTGACAAACTCATCATCGCGTCCGACGCACTCGACGTCGATGACATCCTCGGACTGCACGCCTATTTCGGCGGAGAGTTAGCGAGCGGTGCCACCGCCGGCACCGCGATAAACGACTTTCGCAGCGCCGCCGATTTCCACGATCCGAAAAAGTGGACCCCTGGCCGGCGCATTCGTTTCAGTGCAGGTTGGGGAACTTTGCTGACCAACGATTTCCGCGGCTGCGATCCCGCCGGCGGCAGCGACTTTGATCCAATCAGCCTGATCTGCAAGGTGTCGACTGTCGAAGGCAAGCCCGCGGTTAAGCTCTCCGACAACTACGCCAAGGCGCTCGGCACGCCGTCCGAAATCGAACGCTACCGGCGCGTGTTCGGTAGCAAAGGACTCAGCAACATTCCCGTGATTGCGTAAATAACTCGATGCCCACCCTGCCATCTCCACCCGCGCCCGATTTCATCTACGGCACCGCCTGGAAGGAAGATCGCACCCCGGCGCTCACGGAACTCGCGCTCCGCATGGGCTTTCGAGCCATCGACACGGCGAACCAGCGACGGCATTATTTCGAAGCCGGAGTCGGTCAAGCACTAGCCGCCGCTTACCACGCGGGCATCGTCACCCGCGACGATCTTTTTCTGCAAACAAAATTTACCTATCAGCCCGGTCAGGACCACCGCCTGCCTTACGATTCCGCAGCCACGCTTTCTACTCAGGTCGCTCAGTCGATGGCTAGTTCGCTCGACCATCTAAGCACCAGTCATGTCGACAGTTACGTGCTGCACGGGCCCTCTTCCAACCATGACTGGACCGACTCTGACGCCGAAGTCTGGGAGGCAATGCGCAAAGAGCGCGATGCCGGCCGCACGCGTCTCCTCGGGGTGAGTAATGTTTCGCTGCGCCACCTGCAGCAGATGGCTGCCAGCCGCGCCGAACTCCCTGCATTTGTGCAAAACCGCTGCTACGCCCGCCTCGGCTGGGACCGCGCCGTGCGCTCGTTCTGCCGCGAGCACAAAATTATCTATCAGGGATTTTCGCTGCTCACCGCAAATCAGGAAGTGCTACACCATCCTCTGATTGCCGATTTGGGCGCGCGGGCGGCAGTAACTCCGGCAGAAGTCGTGTTCAGCTTCGCACGTAGCATAGGAATTCTGCCGCTAACGGGGACGTCCAACGCCGAACACATGAAGCAGGATCTAGCCAGCCGCGACGTTAAGCTTCCGCCACAAGCGGTGCAAGCGATCGAATCCATTGCAGGCTAAGGACTGCACGTGTGGGGACGGGCGCCTCGCCCGTCCAAGCCGAGCAAAGCTCGGCAGCTGTGTGCAGCTAGAGCAACTCTAAACTTCGTTTCGTTATTTCCCCTGTGCGACCGCCTCGCGCTCGCCAACCTGCTGCCGCCACATCGCGTAGTACAACCCTTTCTGGTCGAGCAACTCCGAGTGCCGTCCAAATTCAACGATGCGTCCACGCTCCAGCACATAGATTCGGTCGGCGTGCATCACCGTCGACAGCCGATGCGCAATCAGAATCGTGATCGCCTCCTGATTCGTCGCGACTTCCCGGATCGTCCGGCTGATTTCTTCTTCCGTCAGCGAATCAAGAGAAGACGTCGCCTCGTCGAACACCAGCAGCTGCGGATGTCGCAACAGCGCGCGCGCAATTGAAAGCCTCTGCTTCTCGCCTCCGGAAACTTTCACGCCACCTTCGCCGATCAGCGTATCCAATCCGCGATCGGCGCGTGAAAGCAAGCTATGCGCCGCCGCTTGCTGCAACACTTCCATGCATTCTTCGTCCGTCGCTTTCGGATTTACGAACAGCAGGTTCTCGCGAATCGAGCCCGAGAACAGCTGCGTGTCCTGCGTCACAAATCCGATCTTCTCCCGCAGCAGATCCAGATCCACGCGGTTTGATGGAATCCCGTTGTAAAGAATCTCGCCCGCTTTCGGAGCGTACAAACCCACCAGCAGCTTCACCAGCGTTGACTTCCCTGCCCCCGACGGTCCCACAAACGCGATCGTATCTCCCCGAGCGGCGCTGAAGCCGATCTCATCTAATGCCAGACACGAAGAACTCTGATGCTGAAAACTGACGCGCTCAAACTGCAGCGTCATCAACTCTTCGACCGGCTCCGGATCGGCGGGCTTCGGGTCGCGCGGGGTGTCGAGGATCTGCTGAAAGTTTTGCAGTGAGACTTCGGTTTCACGATAAATGTTGATGACGTTCCCCAACTCCTGCAACGGGGTGAAAATGAAAAACGAGTAAAACAACAGCGAGAAGAATTGACCAATTGTGATCTGCTGGCGGAAGATCAAATACAGCATAAAGAACTGAATACTGGTGCGCAACGCATTGACGGCCGTACCCTGAATAAAACTGAGGCTCCGCAGGTATTTCACTTTTTTGAGTTCGAGCTTCAGAATCTTCGCGGTGATTCCATTCAGGCGCTCCACTTCCTGATGGGCCAGTCCAAGGCTCTTGACCAACTCAATATTACGGAGCGACTCCGTCGTCGAACCTGCCAGGGCGGTGGTTTCAGCAACGATCGTCTTCTGCATTTTCTTGATCCGCCGGCTCAACACGGAGCTGATAACTCCAAGCATTGGAACCGCTAGCAAAAACAGTAGAGCAATAGACCAGTGCACATAAACAGCGTAGATCATCACAAAAACGATGCCGATGACTGAAATGAAAAGGATATTGATGACGGCGGTAATAAAGCGCTCCACGTCGCTGCGAACCTTTTGTAACTTGCCCAGTGTTTCGCCGCTGCGCTGGTCTTCGAACACTTGATAAGGCAGATCCAGCGAATGCCGGATCCCGTCCGAGTACATCTTCGCGCCTAACCGCTGCACGATGACGTTTACGAAATAGTCCTGAAAATTCTTCGCGACGCGCGACACAAACGCCACTCCCACCGCCGCCAGCAACAACAACCCCGCCCCGCGGATGAACTGCCCTTGCGTGTACTGGTGATACTTCGTGGCGTAGCTGTCGATCACATGACGAAAAATCAGCGGGTCGAGAAGCGAAAAAATTTGATTGGTAGCGGCCAGTAAAAGAGCGGCCACAAAGAGTTTCCAGTACTGCTTGGAATAGCGGTAAAGAAGATTCATAGGCGTCGGCGCACGACTCTGCTGGCAATGCTGTTTAGATGGTTGGCCAGGATTTTTCGATTCACCAAGCCCGCGGGGGCCGCGACCGGACGGGCGAGGCGCCCGTCTGTACAATTTCAGCTCTCCTCAAGCCGTCCCGGTGTTAGCTAGCGCTTCCACCGCTTCCCACGTGGTACCGAAGGTTACGAAGAAATCGCCCACCTTGGTGATTTCCATGATTTTGCGCACCCGCGGCTTCAACCCCGTCAGCACCAGACATCGTCCCGTTTTCTGATGCGATACGCACGCCGCTACCAGCGACCCCAATCCCACGGAATCTATGTAAGGAACATCCGACAAATCGAGAATCATCGTTTCTGCCTTCTCGTGGTGCACCGCGCGATCGAATTGCGGCGCGGTTTCTATCGTAATCGGCCCGCGCAGCAATAAAATCCGCTGATCGTCCGCCACTCCTTCATAGCGCTCGACGGTTAGTTCCTGGACTCCCATGGCAGGCGATTGTAGGACACTCCGCGTTCTCTGTCACCTCTCACCAAGGCAACCCTTCCTCCACTCTCCGTGCCCAGCACGCTATTGCGGCTTCTTCTCGTCCCCATGATTCTCATACACCGAGTACTGCCCGCCCGGACGCTTCAGCTTCACCGTGATCTCCGTCTCCGGCTTGTTAATCTCGTAGTCTTCGCCAAAAGTCTGGAAATGCGGCGCTAACACTTGCACGCGCAGCGAACCGTACGGAACCCCGTCAATGTTCGTCCGCCCCTCGGCGTCCGTCTTCAACTCCATCTCTCCCTTCGCTTGCTTCCCTTTGCGTTTCACCGGATGCAACACCACCTCCGCATTCCTTACCGGTTTACCGTCGGAGTCTCGCACCACCACAAAACGCAACGCCGACTTCGGCCCTTCATCGTCCTGGGCCAGCGCCGACCCAATAATCCCGAGCCCAAGCACAATCATTACCGCGTTCACCACCAAAACATTTCTTTTCATATATGCAATCTCAGTCGAGCCTGCGTCATCTCGCCTCTCGTCACTGCGGTTTCTGCTCCGCCGGTTTCTTGTCATCAGTTTTCTTCACGTCACCGTGATTTTCATACACTGAGTACTGTCCCCCGGGACGTTTCAGTTTCACTGTAATCAACATCTCCGCCTTGTTGATCTGGTAGTCTTCCCCAAAAGTCTGGAAGCCCGGCGCCAGCACTTGTATCCGCAGCGGACCATACGGAATCCCGTCAATGTTCGTTCGCCCCTCCCCATCCGTTTTTAATTCCAGCCCTCCGCGCGACTGCTTCCCCTTGCGATTCACGGGATGCAGAACCACCGCCGCATTCCTCACCGGCTTACCGTTGTAGTCGCGCACCACCACAAACCGCAGATCTGACATCGGCACGTCATCATCCTGAGCCACCGCCGACCCAATCATGCCCACCCCGAGCACGATCACCACCGCACTCGCGATCGAAAACCTCTTCTTCATAGCCGTCCATTCTAGAACTCATCTCATAAACAAGCCACTGAGCGTTTACGGGCGAAACATTTTTGACTTGAGGAAAAGCTATTTTTCTATTTACTCTATGCAGCACGGGTTGGTGGCCCCTATGGCGACAGGTTCAACCGCAGCTCCACAGAATAGTGCACAACGAAGTGCACAGCGCCATCTCGGCGACACAATGCGGCGGGATGCGTGGTGGCTGGAGTTGTTGCCGGTCATCGCCCTGCTCGGCGCGTTCGGACTTTACGCGACCGCGCGTGCCTTCGAAGGGACATATTACGAATGGGGGCCGTACATTTCTCCGTTCTACTCGCCTCTCATTGACCCCCATCATCGCTGGTGGCCGTTCTCTCCAGCGCTGCTGATCCTGGCATTCCCTTTGGGATTCCGCGTCACATGCTACTACTACCGCAAGGCCTACTATCGAGCTTTTTTCCTCGATCCACCCGCCTGCGCCGTTAGCGAGCGCGGCAAACACCGCTACCGGGGCGAAACTGCATTCCCATTCATTCTGCAAAATCTTCATCGCTACTTTCTTTATGCGGGCTTCATCTTCCTTTTCTTTCTCTGGCGCGACGCATTTCGCGCTTTCTTTTTTGACGGACGATTCGGAGTGGGAGTCGGCACCCTCGTGCTGGTGTTCAACGTCATCCTTCTGACTGTGTATGCCCTCTCCTGCCACTCGCTCCGCCACCTCGCAGGAGGAAAACTCGACTGCTTTTCCTGCACCGCCTTCGGGCGTCCCCGCTATACGGTTTGGCGGTGGCTCGGCGTTCTGAACGAGCGCCACATGCTCTATGCCTGGATCAGCCTGATTGGGGTCGGCCTTACCGACCTATACATCCGAATGGTCGCCAGCGGCGCGATAACCGACCTGAGACTAATGTGACGACAGAATACGAAACTCACGACCACGATGTATTGATCATCGGCGCCGGCGGCGCCGGTCTGCGGGCGGCCCTCGAAGCCCTGGCGCAAGGCGCGAAAGTAGGAGTGGTTTGCAAATCGCTCCTTGGAAAAGCACATACCGTCATGGCGGAAGGTGGAATCGCAGCCGCGATGGCCAATGTCGATTCCGCCGACGACTGGCGAACGCATTTTCGCGACACCATGCGCGGCGGCAAGTCGCTTAACAACTGGCGCATGGCGCAACTCCACGCCCAGGAAGCTCCCGAACGCGTGCGCGAGCTCGAGCAATGGGGAGCGCTTTTCGATCGCACCCAGGATGGACAGATCCTGCAGCGTGCCTTTGGTGGCCACACCTTCCGCCGCTTGTGTCATGTGGGCGACCGCACCGGGTTGGAAATGATCCGCACCCTGCAAGACCGCGGCGTGCAGTTGGGGATCGACGTCTACATGGAGTGCACGATCAGCCGCTTGCTCAAAGATGGAGATCGCATCGCCGGCGCATTCGGTTACTGGCGTGAACAGGGCCGATTCGTGGTGTTTCGAGCCAAGTCGATCGTCATGGCCACGGGCGGCATCGGCAAGGCGTGGAAAATCACTTCCAATTCGTGGGAGTACACCGGCGACGGAATGGCACTCGCCTACTGTGCCGGGGCCGAGCTGATGGATATGGAATTTGTGCAGTTCCATCCGACCGGCATGGTGTGGCCTCCGGGAGTGCAGGGCATTCTCGTCACCGAGGCGGTTCGCGGCGAAGGAGGAATTCTCCGCAACAAGTCGGGCGAACGCTTCATGGAAAAATACGATCCGAAGAGAATGGAACTTTCCACCCGGGATGTGGTTGCGCGCTCAATCTACACGGAAGTCCGCGAGGGTCGTGGCACCGAACACGGCGGGGCATATCTCGACATCTCGCACAAGCCTGCGGACTATGTGAAGAAAAAACTCCCCAGCATGTATCACCAATTCAAGGAACTAGCGGATGTAGATATCACCAAAGGACCCATGGAGGTCGGACCAACCTGCCATTACATGATGGGAGGTATTCGCGTCGAGGCCGAAACCGCAAAATCGTCCGTGCCCGGACTGTTTGCTGCAGGCGAAGCGGCAGCTGGACTACACGGCGCAAACCGGCTGGGCGGCAATTCTCTTTCGGACCTGCTTGTCTTCGGCCGTCGCGCTGGCTTGGCCGCCGCCGAGCACGCAAAGACCGTCCAAAACACCTCCATCGATGCCGGGCAGATCGAAGAGGCCGCGCGAGAGATGTTGGCCCCCTTCGAGCGCAAGGATGGTGAGAGTCCATACGCGATCCATCACGATTTGCAGGAAACCATGCAGAATCTGGTTGGCATCTTCCGCAATAAAGAAGACCTGATTCGTGCACTCGAGGAGCTCGAAAAATTGCGGGAGCGGGTTGACAATGTGAGCGTCGAAGGCTCGCGCCTGTTCAATCCCGGCTGGCACCTCGCCCAGGATCTAAAGTCGTTGATGACTGTTTCCAAGGCGGTTGCGCTCAGCGCGTTTGCCCGCGAAGAGAGCCGAGGAGCTCACAGCCGGATTGATCATCCCGGCCTCGATCCAACCTGGGGAACGAAAAACAATGTAATCGTCCGCGAGGGAAGCGCAATGACCCTGCGCCAATCACCGGTGTCGGAAATGCCCAGTGAATTGAAGCAACTAGTGGCGGAAGAAAAATAGATTTGTAGCGCCGCCGGGCCGAGGGCCAGACGCCCTAGGGACAGCCGGCAAGATGCCGGCGCTACACAGAAATTAGCGGAGGCGCGATGGCAGAAGCAATCTTTGAGGTGTTCCGGGGAGACCGCGAAGGTGGACAGCCCGCCACGTACCGCGTGCCGATTGCGCCGGGGATGGTCGTGCTGGATGCGCTCCACTATATCCAGGCCCATCAGGCGCCCGATCTGGCGGTGCGCTGGAATTGCAAGGCAGGCAAATGCGGCTCCTGCTCGGCGGAGGTCAATGGCCGGCCCCGGCTCACCTGCAAAACTCGTATGGATGCTCTTCCTCTGGACAAGCCCGTCACGGTACAGCCGATGAAGTCATTCCCCGTGATCAAAGACCTGGTCACCGATGTCTCGTGGAACTACCGCGTGAACAAGAAAATTCCGCCCTTCGAACCTCGACCTGGCACCGATTGGAAGATGTACCAGGACGATGTGGATCGGGTACAAGAGTTTCGTAAGTGCATTGAATGCTTCCTGTGCCAGAATGTGTGCCACGTTCTTCGTGAGCACGACCAAACGGAGCAGTTCGGAGGACCGCGGTTTTTCGTCCGGGTTGCGGCGCTCGAAATGCATCCTCTCGACGCGAAGTCGCGCACGCGCTTGCTGAAAGATGAACTCGGCATCGGTCTCTGCAACATCACGAAGTGCTGCACCGAAGTGTGCCCCGAGGAGATCCACATCACGGACAACGCGATCATTCCGTTGAAGGAGCGCGTGGTGGACGAATTTTATGATCCCGTGCTCATGCTGGTTCGCAAGATTCGAGGGGTGAAGTGAACTAGCATAAGAACAAACCAGTATCGGGCGACGGTAACGGAGGTTCTCATGGAGTTCAAGCTGAAGACCATCTCGAAAGCCGGTATTCCGGAAGCGATCTCCAAAGCCGAACTCTACCGGTCCCTCAATGAACCGGAAGAGGCAGAATCGATCTGCCGCGACATCCTGGCGGTTGAGCCCGAACACCAGCTCGCGCTCCGCTTGCTCGGCCTGGCAATTACCGACCAGTTCTGTGGAGACGCGTCAGATCGCCATAGCGAGGCGGAACAGCTTTTTCGGAGACTCGCCGAGCGCTACGAGCGCCTTTATTACACCGGACTCTTGCATGAACGGCGAGCAAAAGCGCAGATGCGCGTAGGACGCCCGCCACATACTCTCGCCCCGCTCTTTGCGGACGCAATGCGCTGCTTCGCCGAGGCCGAGATCGTTCGTCCCCCGGACAACGATGATGCTGTTCTTCGCTGGAACCGGTGCGCGCGCCTGCTGCAAAGTCATCCCGGCTTTCGGGAAGAGAAAGAGTCTGAAGCATTCGAAGCCTTCGATAGCTCACCCATCTGAAATAACCCCTCTGAGATTACTGGT
>Ga0209647_1002729_pt1 | contig 14112 bp, 20 predicted proteins | sample GraSoi_2013_60cm_FD_185827 | JGI IMG/M metagenome (GOLD analysis project Ga0209647, IMG submission 185827) | Grasslands soil microbial communities from the Angelo Coastal Reserve, California, USA - Sample 9_17_2013_60cm (SPAdes) (version 2) | ecosystem: Environmental > Terrestrial > Soil >...
GTCGAGGTTGAACTTTGGAGTCGCCTTGCTGAGGTGGCAGTGCGATATCTCAAAAAAGGCCGATTGGTTTTTGTTGAAGGTCGCCTGCAACTCAAGAGCTGGGACGACAAAAAAAACGGTCAAAAACGCTCACGCATGTTCGTTGTCGGTGAGAATCTGCAGTTTCTCTCGGATCGTACTGCGATTGAGCCCGATAGCTCCAAAGTGGGCAGCGGGAGCGGTGCCGGTCGACAGCAAGCTCACGATCCAGACTTAGAGATCGAGCCGGAGGACATTCCATTCGCAACGCGAATTTACGGCGAGGTCAAAACATGGCGTGGCCGACCACGAACTAGCCTGTAAATCGAACACGACTTTCTGTGCCCCGTGCAGAAGATCGTGACGAAAGGACAATTTACTAGGCAGTGAAAATCCGCGCAATGCCCTGTAGCTAACGTAATCCGATGTCAACAAACTACGTGGATTTTTCGGGGCCCTACTAAGATGGATGACGATGATTACCTACGAGACCTTCGAGCCAGATACGGTGGCGGTGCGGGACCATCTCCACGATGCAGGTCCAAGGCCCTAAGCGCGAGACCCGCTCCCGCCACCACTCCAAAAAGAAGGAGGCGCTGCCACCGAGACAGCGCCTGCAACTTCCGATTCCACACGAAATCAAAGTCTTATGCACCGCGAAGATACACAACCTCCCTACCCGCAGCAACCTGCTAGAGTCGCGAAGCTTATCTTTCCCGAGTCTAGCTCCACGGAACCCAAGAACATTGAATTTGGAGACATACCTACTTGTGTAGGCACTTCCAATCCTGCTTCTGAAACAGACACTCGGGCAAGCCAGGGTGCGGAAGAAGATCGTGAGTTTCCTTTGCAGTGCCTTCCCGACACAGTCCGCACGATGGCTGAAGCGGTAGCAAAATCCGCAAATGTGGCTATCGAGCTAGTTGTTTTGTCGGTTTTGGCCGTTTTGTCATCTGTCATCGGTAAATACTTGAGGGTAACGAGTGGCCCGGACAGGACAACATCAGCAAATTTGTACATTCTGGGTTTCGCCCTTTCAGGTACCGGTAAATCGGAGGCAGTTCGCCACGTTTTTAAACCAGTTCATGATATTCAGCAAAGTCTGATTACGAATTGGAGGTCGACCACTCGCAGTGAGCTCGATGCGAAGTTGAGGCGGCTCGGGGTGGAAATTAAAAAGATAGAGAGAGACTTGGAAAGAGAAAGGGACTCCGATGCGGCAGATGGCCTAGAAATAGACTTAGCGGAAAAGCTTCGGAAAAGGCAGAAGTTAGAAGATGAAATCCAGTCGCCTCCGAAAATTTACACAGAGGATTGTACCCTCGAGAGAATGGCCGTTTTGCTCCAGCTCAATGGAGAGCAGCTCACATCCTTATCCGAGGATGCTTCCAAGGCCATCCAGAATCTTTTGGGGCGATACAACAAGCTTGATATGGTTGAGGACACGCTCTTGGTAAAAAGCTACAGTCTCGATCCATTTGCTGTTGATCGGCAAAGCAGAGAACCCGTCAATCTGCAAGAACCCTGCATCAATCTGTTCTGGCTGACGCAACCTGATAAAATGCCGATGCTTTTTGCAAATGAGGCGCTCACTTCGGGCGGTTTTCTCCCACGATGCCTCGTTAGCGACACACATTGTGAGCCCAGAAAAATAACGGGAACTGAAGAACCGATTCCTATAGAAGTCAGGGAAAAGTTTGATCAATTGATACACGCTCTCTTCAGAAAGTTCAGAAGCACAGGGTTCGAGAACAGTGGGGCGACCGCATTCGTGATTTCCCCAGCGTCTGAAGCGAATCAGATAATGATCGATCACTTCAATTCGATAGTCGACAGGCGCTGCGGAGAGCTTCGAGACATTAACAGCTTTGCCGCACGCTGAAGCCTGTGAACATCAATTGGAAGAGGATACCGTCTGTGACGCAATTGAGATCGCCAAATGGTTCGAGCAGGAGCAGCTAAGATTACTGGCGCGAGGCAGGCAGGAACATTTGGAACAGGAGCTGACGAGGGTACGGGCATACCTAGAGCGACAACATGGGACAGCGACACTGCGCCAAATGAAAAAATCCGGTTGGTCCGAGCGAGATATCCGTCATCTCGTCGCGAACTCGCAAGGGATGCTTACCCTCTTCGAAAGGATTCGCGACGAGAAAGGTGGGCGCCCTTCGGTTAGAATTTCTTTGAATCAACGAAAAGTATGATTGTCAGATGACAAAACAGCCAATACCTTGCTATCAAATCGGCGGACTCTGCTCTCATTTCCAAAACCTGTGACTAACAGAAACTTGCAGTTCCTCAGGCTGGAGCGGATCTTCGATCACCGAAAATCGGTTTTTCAATCCCTCACAAAGGGTTTAGTCAAACGCTATCTGAGGCCGGGTCAAACTTAATCCCGATTAGACTGCTACCTTGTCCTGGTCGAGCGTAGATCCGCTTGGAAATCATCCCATTGGCTGGACGACTTACAGGCAGACGAACCGCCGCCGCTAGCGGTCTCTAGCGGAACAAAGAAGCCTCAGAGCCCGTCATACTGATCGGAGAAAAATTTGCGTCGCCGCTCAGCGTGGAGTGGATCCTCAACCGGAGCTGATGGACCCCCGCCCAGAGTCTCGGTGGTTGGCGCTCTAGCCAGGGGGATCTCGATTTCATCTAGGTCGACGTCCAACTCAAGATCCTCGCTTGGAGGGTTATCGCGATGGGTTTGGGAACCTGGGGTTTTCATTTCTGTAGCCGGACTCTGTACGCCATCCAATTGCTCGGTCGGCAAATCGACTACATCACGTGGTGCCTCACGCGCGACCCGCTCAATAAATTCGGTTTGAGTGCGCAGCCAGGAGAGCACCTCCTCGACACCAGTTCCAGCGATTCTGGCGGGCTCCGCAACTCGGAGCCCGAGCAACTCGGCTTGAAATTTCAGCGCAGCCAGACAGAAAGCCGCACAGTGTAACGGATGCTCAAGGGATTGTTCCTCAATTGGCTGACCGCATCGGATCCGCTCGATCGAGATCGAATTCATAAGCGCGATCGGCAAATAAACCTTGAGCAGCGCGTCGACGCGGCTTGAGGCCAAATCCCGGTAAAAACTCTTGGCCTCGATCGGCTGCGCTTGGCGTTGTCGGTGATGTTCGCAGAGCAGATCGGAAATCTGATCCAATGGAAGGCCCAACTGCCCACTGATTTCGTGGATGGAAAATCCTTGGAGTCGCAAATCCCAGACTTGTTGAGTCTTGCTGGAAGCAAGGCTCGCAGGCAGCCGGATTTCATTGTCGTTGATGCTCATCGGCGCAGCGGCGCCTTCTTGTAAGGCGCTCGGCTCTTCCAGGGCAGACGCGTTGGTTCGATCTCCTGGCGCGCATGCACTAAGCGCAGGAGTCTGGCTTCGCGTTGCATAAGTTCCAAAAACATTTGCGCCTCAGGCAAACGACCTTCGAAAGCTAGAGGCCCTAACGTTCCTAAATCAGCTCGGCATTGGAGAAGCTTACGTTGTGCTTTGGGTCGCATGGTTTAATCCGCCAGTAGTTATCTCTCTTATCCCGTATCCGGCAGAACCGGTGCGGGAAAAGCTTCTGCAATTGGCCAAGAAAAAAACCGCAGGCGATTCGATTGACTATGAGCCTGCGGGCCTGAGTGGCTGACGGGCTCTTTTCATCGCAGAGCAAAACCCGTAACTGTTCAGCCGTACCTTCCCAAACCATTCCGGGAACACTCTGGTCAAAGAGATCATCGATCCAGATCAGAAGCTGTCTTTCGGGGGTAGGAGGCACTTTCAAGCGATCAAGGTAGGGCAGTTCTGTGATGGGCATGCTCCTTCAGTATTCCGATAATTTGATTTCCATTGCCAGACTGAAAAATTTCCAGCGCACTCCGTCACAACCAAGTGCGCTCCATAGCCGTTGACTTTCTCGGATCCGTAAGGGTGCGGAACAAGAGAATCATCTGGAGATTTGCGCATATCCATCAGGTGTTACGGAGTGCTTTAATGAATGATCGGTGCAGACACTCGGCGGTGATGAGACGAAGCGGGCGCGCGAAGCAGCCAAGCCGAATAGCATAGAGATCATTGCATTGGAAAACCGCGGTTGAATTGCTGCCGGTTAGGGAAAACAGTGTACCGGATGAACGTATTTTCGAATTACACAGCTGTTCACCTCACTCACGGTCAGCGTCCTCGACCGCCTCTCTTTGGTCAGCATACCATTCCTCGAGCGCTTGAGAGTAGTGCGTAACGAGATCCGGATAATAGTCAGAATCCAAGCGAGTGAAATCGCGCAGATCGCGTAGATCCGCCCCGCAACCCAAGCAGCTTTCATTGAATGAAAGGACAAATCCGAATCGGCTCCAGGTTGGATCACTAAGGTCGGGTTGTTCAACAAATTCCAAAAATCGGACCAGTTCGCGTAGCGAGAATGGCCGACGCGAAGTCTGCTGCGGCAGCCTGTATTCAGTTTCGTATTCATCCACCAATCTGTACCTGATGCGCGAGCCGATCGGACGCGCTCTCAAACTGATTACGTCGTAGGTTGTCGATTTCAGTTCAATGCGGGCGATCTCAACTTCACAATCGCCGTAATCGGGAAGGTATTCGCCGCCCATGAACATTGGATGAATTTTACCCCGACTAACCCTGGCTTCGTCGTCTAACGATTCATTGAGGAGGTAGTCAGGTATCGCGTCCAGATTGTCGGCTAAAAGGTTCTCTCGAATCATCTCACGGCGGTTTTGCCCTTTAACATTGCGCAAGGCGGCCTCCAGGGGATTGGATGCTATGGCCCAGAAGGATTCTGGCCGGCAATTGTAATCGATTCCGGCATAGAGTTTGGTTTCAATCGATTTCATCTAATTTGGCGTCGGTTCTGTATTTCCTTCTACACCAAGAGCCGATAAACAAAAAAACCGCCTGCCTGTCTCAGGCGGCGGTCAACTATTCACCGTGGAGAAATCTTTGTTTACCTCTGTACGCACAGAGATCACATCCTCCGAAACTTTCGTCTCAAAAGAAGGCACCGTAGCGTCTTCAACGCTCGGTTGCCGTGCCCCATTCGGAGCAACTCCTGATGCTCAGGATTAGAATCGGCATAATTCGACTGAACTTTAACCCGATTTTTGCTGCGGGCCAATCGACTCCGAATAACCGTCCGAACGCGCCGCAGGCCAAGCCCGTGCAAAGACAAACCAGCCATAAGGGATATGATGGGATCGTATGCGGAACATCATCTAGCTCAGCCTGTGCCGCCGAGCACTCAAGGTCGCCGCTGGCGATACGGCGCAAAGTATACCGATCGGGAACTTGTCGTCGACGGTAAGACTGCCTATAGCGAACGCCGTCTCGGCACAGCTTCGCACAAGGCTGCGCGCGTCAGCGATCATGCCACGTTCGGCCATTATCACCGCCCCCTGGAACGATTGCAGTGCTCGCCCATAGAGCGACGCAGCGACCAATTGCTGGTTTATGGACTGGCGTGGTTTGATGGCGAAGAGAATTTTCATTGCCTCCCGGTTGAAACTTTCAACCAAGTCAAACCACTCCTTGAACTGGGCTCTTGTCGTGGCCGTCCATGCCACCTGGTCAGGAGATAGGAAGCCGTCGTCGTCGAATGCCATGGCTATTCTCTCGTAGGTTATTGACTGGATCTCTATTCACGAACCACATCTTTTGCCGGTTTGTCAGTTCGCAATCCCAGGAAGACCGGTTGCCGAAGCTGGTCGTCGCTAGTCCACTCGGTAAACTTGACTTGAGCGACCAGCACCGGTTCCACCCAGCTGCAGCGTTTTATCACTGCTGGGTTGATGCCTTGACCCCAGCGCCCTCGCCTTTTCTCCGGCAGGTTTACAAAGGGGCAAGTCTCACGTCCGACTTTTTGCAAGCCATGGTAGAGGACAGCCAACATCTTTTCTGTGAAGCCGGTGCCGACTCTACCGGCAAAAAGGAGTCCGTCCGGACCATAGTAACCGACGAGCAACGAACCGAAGTACATGCGGCTGCCTTCGGGCGGCGTGTATCCGCCGATAACAAACTCCTGCTGCGGGGTCAGCTTGACTTTGACCCAAGCCCCGCTGCGCCGTCCGCTCTCGTAGACACTCTCCGGCCTTTTTGCGATCAAGCCTTCGAGCTGGAACTGCCGTGCAACTTGGAGAAGCTGATCTCTGTCGCCGTGCAGCTCCTCGGAGAACCGAATATTGTCCGGGGCTTTCTTCAACAGCTTGGCAAGCAGCTTCCGTCGTTCGACGAGCGGTCGAGAGCGCAAATCGGTTCCCTCGAGGTTGAGCAGGTCGAAGGCGTAATAGACGAGCGGGGTTCGCTTACCGCTTCCGTAAGATTGGAGGAGTTGGAAAGAGGTTCTCCCATTCTCATCAAGCGCAGCGATCTCTCCGTCGATAACCACGTTTTTCGCGGTTAACATTTTGAGGGAGTCGATAAGTTGAGAGTAGTCGTTGCCGAAGTCTACTTGGTTGCGGGAAACCAGCCTCGCTTCTTTACCGGCCTTGAAGGCAAGGGCACGGTAGCCATCAAATTTCATCTCGTAGATCCAATGTCCGGTTGGAAGATCCCGGACTGGAAGCGCCTTCATTGGCTCAATGAAAGAAAAGTTGCGTACGGGCGCGTTGATTAGTCACGTACGGCTACAAGAATACAAGGATAAACCGTGGCAACAAAAATATCCTTTAATGGCTTTTTTAGCGATCAGGCCAAAGAAATAAGCGAAGAAATCAAGAAAGAGCATAGGCAGCTTTTTCACTATTTGTCCGAGGTCAACGAGAAAGCTCATCAGTATCGCGGGCTATGGCGGGTAAGGTCGAGGGATTTAAAGAGGCTATTTGCGGCTGCATTGTTCAACCGTGCCCTAACTGCTTATCAAGCGCTGATCTTGCTGATCCAGAAGGGCTTCGCCTCTGAAGCGAGATCGACTTGCCGAAATATCCTGGAGGCCAAGTTCAGGCTAGCATATCTCTGTAACGAGCCCGAAGCAGCTGTACGACTAATCGCGGCCGGAGAGAAAAGGAGAGCCGACCGGCTAAGGGATATGAAGTTGGGAAAGCTTCCAGTTCCTAAGGCACTTGAGAACCAAGACTGGGATGCGGTGATCGCCAAAGCCGAAGAGCATTTAAAGGATGAAAAAGGAGTCGAAAGGAAGCTCCCATCAATACGGCAAATCGCCGAAAGATGCGGCTTGGAGCAGGACTATCTCGGATTCTATTCGCTTTTTTCCGAGGCCACCCATTCCGGCCATATTGAGATAAACAGCTATCTCAAGTTCAACCCGGAAGGCACCAGAGTTGAAACGCTGCTTTACGGCCTAGAGGACGGTGACTGGGTCGAGTTGGTTGCTCTGCAAGGAGCGGGTTTCATGATCGATTGTATGGAGTATAGCGCGCAAATTTTAGAGATTCGCTCCCAGCGACATTTTGACCTGTTGTTCAAATCTCTCCTGCGACGGAATGACGAGATGATGGAACGGTTCAGGGAGCTGTTTATCGAAGCTCATTTGGAGAAGAGAGTCGCTTCTAGCGGGAAGAAGCCTAGGGCGTCAATTGAAGGTTGGCGCTCTAGCGTGCGTAGAAACATCACCAACTCCGTCAATTTTTGGTTCGCGGAGTAGCTCTCGTCGCCGTTGATTTCGTATCTAAGGAAAGGGTTGCGGCTCGCTGAACTGATCCGATTCTGAGATTACCATAATGGCAGATGAAGAGCTGATTCGGGACCTCCAAGACCAGATTGCGCGTCGTCAAGTCGTAGCGATTATCGGCGCAGGCGTTTCAATGGGAGCTACAAACGGCGATAAACTCGCTTCTTGGACAGGGCTACTTGAGAATGGGGTCGACCGTTGCTGTGATGTTGTTCGGCCGCGTTTGGACGACAATTGGAGGCAACTTGTCCTCAGCAAAATCCGTTCAGATGATGCAGATAATCTCCTGGCGGCAGCTACCGAGGTATCGACTAAGCTCGGCGCACCTAACGGGGGTGAATATCGCCGTTGGCTTCGGGAGACTGTAGGTTCGCTCCGAGCCCAGGATCCCGAGGTAATCGAGGCACTCGATCGGTTAGATATGCAATTGGCCACAACAAACTACGATGGGCTCATCGAAGACGTGACCGGGATTGAACCTGTTACGTGGAGAGAAGGCGCGAAGGTGGAGCGCGTTATTCGCGGAGATGAAAAAGGAGTTCTTCATCTTCATGGGCATTGGGATAAGCCGGAATCTGTGATTCTTGGTGTCCCATCCTATAAGGAAGTCCTGGGCGATGCACATGCCCAGAACGTTCTTCGGGCTCTCCAGACAATGAAGACTCTCCTGTTTGTCGGATTCGGCGTGGGTCTAAAGGACCCGAATTTCGGCGCATTCTTTCGATGGACCGGCAGCGTTTTTTTTGGCTCCGAGCCATGTATCGCCAAATAAATGTTGTCCTCGGAGAGGCCAACTGCATTCTCAGCCTGGGGAATATCGCTCTGGCTCTTTCGCAATACGATTCTGCCATGGTCCGTGTTCAAGAGGCTCTGGAGCTATCACGAGAAACAGGGAACGTACGCGGAGAAGCAAACTGTATTTTCGCCCTAGCGCAGATTTCTTCTGCTCGCTCACAATATGGGGAAGCTCGTGAGCACTTGGACCACGCGGTGCGACTCTACCGCCAAGTAGGCTATCTAGCTGGTGAGTCGAACTGTATCCTGCTCCTGTGTGATATTGAAATCGAAAAGGGTAAGCTTGCGGACGCTGATGAACGGTTGATAAAGGCACGGCAAGCGTACGAAAAAGTGGGCGAGGCCCTTGGAACGGCGAATACCTTAACGTACCTGGGTAAGACTGCACTATTGCGCTCGGATCTCGACGTTGCAAAAGCTTATTTGCAAGAGGCACTACCCCGTTTCCGGGAAGTGAATAGAGCACTGGTTGCAAGTCAACGCTACCCGGGCTCCAGCTTCAAAATAGAGTGTTCGCGATTGACCACTGGAGGCCTCCACCGTTCTTAGATCGGCAGCGCTGGTGGCTCAATTAATTGCGAAGACGGACCGTCAATAAAATCTCGTCCCCTACCGCTGGCACGTCGCCCTTTATCCCGAACTCGCTCCGCTTGATGACGAGATAAATATCGGAACCGGTCTGCGATTCACCTTTCGAATCTTTACTCTGGCCAACGCGGTTGGACCGAACCCTCAGTGGTTTCGTGATCCCATGGAATGTTAACTCTCCAGTCAACGTGTACTGTTGGTCGTTGACCCTTTGGGCCGACGTGCTCTTGAAAATGATAAGCGGAAACTTTTCCACGTCCAGAAACGCCGGGCCTTTGATCTTCTTGCTGAGCTGGGGAACACCGGCGTTTAACGTTTCGGTTTTGATTTCGAGTTTAACGGTCGATTTTTGTGGAGCGTCGGGATCAAATGACACCTTTCCAGAAACGCCTCCGCAGAAACAACCTTCAATGTTGATGGTCCACAAAAGGCGAACCTTGAATAGCACGGAAGAATTTTCCGGATTGATCTCGTACGTTTCGGGGACAGCAACTGCTTGAGTTATGGTCCACGCGAGAAGGAGGGCGGGAAAGATCGACTTTTTCATGGGATTACGGCGTACGCGCCAACGATTGGAGCCGCATTCCCTGCCAATTCTTCCGATGGTAGCACATCGCTCCGTAAAGGCGTGACCCCAACTGCGGTTACGGCCCTGACACGCAACTTCGTTTTAGCAATCCGCCCGTTTCTCGTCCCAATTTCGGTGAGCTGCGGCATTTCGAAGGTCATAAAATGCTTCAACAACCTTCCAAAAAGGGTCACCGTTACCGGCAACGTCCAGAGCGCGAGTCCAGCGAAGTTTTTCAGTAAAGCCCATTTTATGCAGCTTTAACAAATCGTGGTTCGGTACGGCCTCTTTAATGAAGTCGTCGATCATCTCTTCAATAAGACCCTGCGCGAGTAAGACGGAAATGCGTACCGGATCAGAAAGAGCAGCGCCCAAATATCGGACGAGACGATTTAATCCCTCCTGATCGGGTCCGTGATATTCGTATTCATCTTGGTTCTCGCCTATAGAGTCACTCGAATCGATAAGTTTGTCTTTCATTGTTGAACAGTCATTAGGTACCCCGCAGCATCGTCTTTGGCGCGGCCAGCGAACGTTGCTGCTCGCTCTCCATGGGGCCGAAGTTGATCGAAGCGTAACGCATTTCGCACACGGCGGGCGAGTGCGTATTTTGACGTATGGCGATCCGCCCCCGGTTCTGCTTAGAGTGGGCGCCCGTTATGTGCCAATCCACAATGACATCCCAAGAGGTTAAGGCGATGGTAGCGGCCGGACGCGAGTATGACGACGCGCTTAAAGCTTTCGATGCAGCGATCAGAGAGAAACCTGACTCGAAGACCGAGATCAGCGAAGCGTTCCATGCGCTGCTCGCAGAACACGAAGCCCTTCAGGCGTTCGGCGGCGTATCGACGGTTTGAGACCCATGGGTCTCAAAAATTCACATCAGAAAGACTTGTTCGTTTGGAGCCCATGGGCTTTCCAAATGAGTTAAAAAAAACCCGATCCACGATGGGCAAATCAGAATCCGAATGAAATGAAAACTACAGTTCCAACCGAAAAACAAGCAGCAATCTTTGAACTCCAACATGCAGGAGAATTTACTGACATTGAAAATTCCGCCATAGTCTATGTATTGCGGGGATGGTTCGCTGGGTTAGCGGGAGTGCCAGGAGCAATTCAGGCAGGGGATGATGCATGGGCATTCACAACGCTGTTCGAGCATTTTACTAGCTTGATGCCATATCCACCTAACTTGAGAACACCAACTCAGGTTAAAATTCTTGCTGCATTAAGTGCAAAGGCACAAGCCAGTCAAGATGCGGTTGATGCATTGTTAGGAGCTAAGAATAATGAGGATGAGCGGATGATTGCTGAGACGGACGCATTTGTTGCGTCATTAATTAAAACACTATAAAACAATAGCATTCGTTTCAAACGGCTGCCGCAGCATCCTTCGCGGCTTGTCGAAGGGGTCCTCCGTAGATTCAGCGGAGGAGGAAGGCGAGGTTAGATCTCAACCCCAGACCTTGTCCGGGGTGCGAGCCCCTAGGCGCTAACTTAAGCGGGAGATCCCGGGAGTTGCGGCTGAAGGATTCGAGAACGGCCGGAATCATGAGAGTCGCGTTGTGAAGCCAACGCGGTTCGTTGTTCGCCCGCGGAGCGAGTGGTATGCTTTAAAGGGTGTAATCGATGGATTCCCTGGTCGTTCTCGTGCATAGCCCCCTCGTTGGTCCATTCACTTGGTCAATGGTTGCAGAGCAGTTACAGCAGCGGAAAGTTGATGTGCTCGTGCCGAAGCTTACGGATCGTGATGATAGCAACCTTCCCTACTGGGATCAACATACCGAGGCTGTCAAACAGGCTCTTGCAGATGTTCCGCAAGAGCGCCGCGTTGTTCTAGTGGGCCATAGCGGTGCCGGTCCGCTGCTACCGGCCATTCACCGGGCCATCGCTCAACCGGTTGCAGCTTGCCTCTTTGTGGATGCGAGCCTTCCTCACCCTGGTCAGAGTAGATTTGATGAGCTAGCTATCAATGCTCGCGATCTTGCACAAAAACTCCGTCCCTTCTTGGTCGCAGGTGGATCGTATCCTAACTGGGGCGCGGAGGAACTCCGTGAGATTCTCCCCGATACTTTCATCCGTGAGCAATTGTTAGCAGAACTGCACCCACGACATCTTCGATTTTTTGAGGAAAAGATGCCGGATGTAGCAATATGGCCTCATGCTCCTTGCGGGTACGTGCTACTTAGCGAGGCATATCTAGTTCAGCTAGAGCAAGCACAGAGGGCTGGATGGCCCTCTCGCCTCTTTGATGCAGGCCACTTTCACATGCTGGTGGATCCTGCCGCCGTAACGACTGCTATGGTCGAACTGCTCGGTGAAATGGAACAACGACTATGACCCTAGAACGCCGGTCATTCGTCTAGTGAAGCACAGGGTTGACGGCCGTAGTGCACTTTTTGTCGGGGACGCCGCTAGTAAGTTACTACCTGACGCATCCGTAGGTCCGCGAAGGGAACCAGATTCAGAATTCGAGTGCTCGGTTGGGCGCGTCGTGCAGAGCTTCGGCTTTGAGGTTCATTACCAGGTAGGGAGCGAGGGCTTTTTGATCGATCTCGCAATCCCCGATCCCGCTTCTCCCGCGCGATATCTTTGCGGGATCGAGTGTGATGGTGCGCCGTATCATTCACATCCTACGGCACGGGATCGTGACCGCCTGCGAGAGGAAATCCTCCGCGCCCGTGGATGGGACATTTACCGAATTTGGTCTACCGATTGGTATCGAAGCCGCAGCACTGAAACAGAGCGACTGAGAAGTTACCTGGAGCGGCGAGCGGCTGGGGCTCCTCAGTAATAAATGACCGGACGAGTTACGCACGGCAGGGTCTTTAAGGCCATCCTTTTTGCGGCACTTTCAAGTCCTTGTGTCGCCCAAGGCTGCCACAATGGCCACGGTGGCAGCCAGAACCAACCGCCTGCGGCTTCGCCAATGATTGCAGCCGTCCCTTGGGCCGCAATGGCTGCGGTCAAAAGGCAGATGAGCGATGCCCGCAGTTCGTGGTCCTTCTCCGAACGCAAGCGGAGCCAGAATTCATCCGGCATATTTGGGTACAGAACCTTTCTCGACAACCGGTTTTATGTAGCGGGGACGGATCTGCAGACGGCCACGAAGCGGCGTGTGAGAATGAGTAAGTTCTTTATCGTTGTCGGTCGCGAGAAGGCCTTAAAATCCGAGTGGGTGGTTAAGGAAGTGCATAGAAGTCTTCTGAGCTACATATCGGCTTTGCCAAATGGGTCGGCACGGTTCCCGCCCTGACACCTATCAGGACTCTGGCGAATCCGGTTGGCTGTCCGTCGGCTCTTCGATTGGCTTCGAGTTCATCCAAAAGCCCCGGAATTGCGCCGGGTTTCCGCTCATCAGCGTAGCGGACGTCAGAGACTAAGTGCGGGGATCAATAGAAGAACTCCGATTCTGCGGAGTTATTCAGGGCGTATCTGAAACCGCTCAGCCGAAAATCCTTTGTACTTGTGTGGAGGTCAGTCTGATTGGGCGAAGGTCTTCGCCGGAATCAGGGACATGAAAACCCAAAGAAATCACCGACCCGTTAGCAGACGCCCGCCGGAGAAGTCCCGCTTCAGCAAGCATCTAGCCGAATTCTGGCACGATCTCCAAGACGAGCAGCACTGGAAGTATGAATCGTCCTCTCCTGTTCAAATACTAGAACAATCGGACCTGGATACGTGTCAACAGAACAATGACGAACTCGTGCGCGCCGAATGGTTCTGGAATCGCCGGCCGCGGTTGCTTCGCGCAACCAGCTGTGTTGTTTGGCTTTTGGCGGCTCTTGGCTTGCCATTCTGGCTGTTCATCATTCCCGCAATAGGAATACCGCTCCTAATCATATCGGCGGTGGCGGTTGATACCGAGATCGTGCAATCCGTGCGGTGGCGACGTCAGTACGAACTCACTATCGATCGACTGGTCCGCACCTCGATAAACGGCAAAGACACCTCCGGCATGGATGTGTTCGCGTAAAGGTCCAGCCTGGCGAGTAACGTGCGCATTGGTACGCTTCGCTGCACGTTCGCCAAGAACCAAAATGCCAATTAGTCTTTTCGACGGTGGACCTCGACAACCCACTTCTCACCGGTCTGCTTATCTCGATAGACTTCTTTGTTGTCTTTCTTCTCGATGAGCTGGTATCGGTCGCTGTCTAAGGCTCTAACGAAGGTATTGACTGTAGGCGAGGTTGGTACCGCCTGCGTGACAACCGTCCAATGCCTAGCCGGGACGGTTACGGTTTGTCCGAGGGTCGCTCTCGCTGTGATAAAAAGACTGCAAAAGGCAATACCAGCGGTAATGCGGTGAGTTTTCATTGGCGTAAAGCTATTGATGAGGTGGACAAGGAGGAACTCATCCGTTTTGCGTATTTGGCAACCCGACCTTCAGACGACACTATCGGGGCGGGTTAAAAGCTGCTGTACCTTCGTTAGCCTTTGCGCATCGGACTCGCTGATCGGATTGGGTTTCAGCCCTCGGACCACGTCATCATGACCTTCACCAATAACTAAGGC
>Ga0209647_1002730_pt1 | contig 14111 bp, 12 predicted proteins | sample GraSoi_2013_60cm_FD_185827 | JGI IMG/M metagenome (GOLD analysis project Ga0209647, IMG submission 185827) | Grasslands soil microbial communities from the Angelo Coastal Reserve, California, USA - Sample 9_17_2013_60cm (SPAdes) (version 2) | ecosystem: Environmental > Terrestrial > Soil >...
AAAGCCCATGGCTAGCTCGTTTCGAAGCCTGGGGAGATCTGACCGCCGGGGCCAGGCATCTCCAGGCATCTTCCGGCAGAGTTTTAGCAGCTCAAGAACGTAGGCTGATTCCGGGAGCTGGCACGATTCCGCCCTGGTTTTCGCCTTACAAGCGAGGGGTCGCTGGTTCAATCCCAGCTGCGCCCACGCAGGTCAGAGCGTTGTTCGTGAGCAGCCGGGAGCGATCGGTGGCTGATGACTGCCTGCCAGCGCGAGTGGCCTATCGTCACGTTCTTGTGCATTTTCCGAGGTCAGCGGTGGTTTGGCGCGTTCCCTGAGGCGGGTTATGGGAGCGCAAATGGGAGCTGATTTCGCCGTGAGCCGCCGACTTCCTCGTGACCGATGATCAGGATCTGCTGGTTCTCCAGGACACAGAAGCATCCGGACCACGGTTCCTGCTGACTTCGACGACGTCATCCGGAAGCGCGCCGCCCGACCTAGAAGCCTGGGCGTCCCGATGCCCGGTTCGCCGGCCAATGGAACGCGGACAAGCCGGCCAAGGTCATGGAGAAAGTGACCGGCGGTGGCGGGCGGCCGTGGTGGCGCCTGGGCCCGCCGGACGGCGGTGATCAGGCTGCCCCGTGGTCGCCGGCTCGCGATCTTGGGCTGGCAGTCAGGAGCGGCAGTACGAGCCGCCCGCAGTAGTGCATGAGCCGGGGCCCGATAGGCGCAGCTGTGAGCGGCGGGCAGTAGTGCAGGAACGTGTAGCCCAGGCGGCGGGCGAGGACTCCGTCTGTAGCTGGCTGATCGCCGATGACGACCCCCGGCCGGGGCAGGTTCCGGTAAGGCGCGGTGCGGAACGGCTTGCGGGCAGATGCCAGGTAGATGACCCGCGGGCCGGTGCCGGCGGGAACCGTGGAGGGCCGGCGGGCCGAATTGGTGGCAAAGCACACCGCCTGAAGTCCCTGGATGGCGCTGGCCTGGTCGAGCACGGCGGCGACGCCCCGGTCGAGGGTTTCCTGGCTGCTGTCCCACGAAGCGACCAGGGGCTCCACGTCGAAGACGATGGTTTTCGCCGACAGTTCCCCGGCACGGCGTATCAGGTCCTGCGGCTCGGAGAAGCGTTCGTAGGCGCTGGTCACTCTGTCATCAATGGCGCGCCGATCTTGTGCCGGTCCTCGGAGTCCCGGCCGCCAGCCGTCCGTACGCGCCAGCATGGAGCGGCCGCTGCGGGGACGCGAGGTGCCTCAGCCGGGCGAGGTTCACCGGGAGCTTGGGCGGGCGGATGCCGGGACGGTCTCGAGGTACCCGCACTCGGAGCGCGCCAGGGCGGATCGTGCACAGCACCGGCGTGGGCATCGGTGCCGCCTCGCCGTCGATGCCGACCGGGATCTGCGGCGCGTCGGCGGTGATCACGACGTTCCTGGCCGTCACGACGCTCAGGCCGGTTGCCCGCGTCCCGCGGAGCAGGCCGGCCGCTTGCCGGGCGCCGCCAACCCGGACAGCTACCACGCCGAGGGTGCCCCGATCCAGCCGCGCGCGGCGGCTGAGGCCGGCGATGTCGCCGGTACCGTACGGGTTGTTGGCCACTAGCAGCGCCTGCGGCGCGCTGATCTGGGCGCCGTCCGCCCGTGCCGTGAGCCGTGCTCCGCGGTGGCCCTGCAAAAGGTCCGGCAGCAGGTTCAGTGTCGTGCCCAGCTTGTCGTCACGGTAAGCGGGGGTCTGGACGACGTCTGCGTACGCGCCGAACGACGCGTTGTTCACGAACGTCTGGCCGCCGATCATGCCAAGGTCGACGCGCAGTTCGACGCCGTCGGACAAGGCGCGAAGGCACGCGGAGGGGTCGTCACGGTCCAGCCCCAGATCGAGGGCAAAGTGATTGCGGGTGCCCGCGGTGATGACCACAAACGGGATGCCGTATTCGGCTGCGACACCTGCAACCAGGGCCTGCGTCCCGTCGCCTCCGGCGACGCCGAGCAGGTCGGCTCCCCGGGCGACTGCCTCGCGAGCCACGATGGCGACGTCGACTGGTTCAGGCCCGGTCATGAGGAACACCTCGGCGCCAAGATCTTCGGCCTGGCGCTGCAGGTCGAACCCGCCCACCTTCCCGCCGCCGGACTTCGGGTTCATGATCAGGAACGCGTGCCTGGCAGGCGTCGCAGACTGCTCAGGCATCCGCCAGTCGGTCCGGTCGCCCGCCAGCGCACAGCGCGCGGTCAAGCTCGCCAGCAGCCACGCGCCGGCTGACGCGAGCGCTACCCGCAACAATGCGGCGAACGCGTAGATCATGACGACAGCGATCGGCGCGGCGGCGAATACCGCTAGCGACAGCCAGCGCCGCACCCCCCGTCGGGACAGGAAGAAAAACACGGCGGCCAGGGCCACCGCGGCCGCTCCCAGACCCACGGCCAGCATCACGACGCTCTTCAGCCCGGCAAAGACCACCACAATCACGACCGCCAGGCCCGCGAACGCCAAGCTCAGCCGCGCCAGCCAACGCTGCAAGCGGGTGCCGCCCTGAAACCCGGCCGCCGGGCTCACGGCCGCCGCCGGGCATCCCGGGCCGGCCACGCCGCGGCCCGCAACTTACCCAGCGCTGCCGGAACGCAGCAGTATCCGCATGTCGTCCATTCTGCCCAGGCCCGCTCGCCATGGTCCTCATCCCCGCCGGGTGATCGGCTCAGCAGCGGGACACCGTCACCCTGTGCGCATGCTCGGCCGCGCACAGACCGCAACACCCGCCGCTCATGGCGCGGACCAGGTCACCCCGCCAAGGTGATGTGTGGGCGGCACGCGGTCGATCCGGCGCTGACGTGATCACGTACGCCTAGCCGGCATCAGCGAGTGTCGGCTCCGCTCTGCTCGCCCGGCGGTCGAGCTCGTGGTTGAGAGTGATCGCCGAGTTGATCAGGGACAGGTGAGTGAAGGCCTGCGGGAAGTTGCCGAGCTGCTCGCCGGTAGATCCGATCTCCTCCGAGAAGAGCCCCAGGGGGTTGCTGTAGGTCTGCATCTTCTGGAAGGTCAGCACCGCGTCATCAAGCCGGCCCGCCCGGGCGAGCGCATCGACGTACAGGAACGTGCACAGCGAGAATGTGCCCTCGTCGCCATGCAAGCCGTCGGGTGATGCGGCCGGGTTGTACCGGTAGACCAAGCTGTCAGAAACCAGCTCCCGGTCCATGCCATCCAGCGTCGACAGCCACATCGGGTCGCGCGGCGACACGAACCCCTCCAGCGGCATCAGAAGAAGCGAGGAATCCAGTACCTCGGTGCCGTAGTGCTGGGTGAAGGCCCCGACCTTGCTGTTCCAGCCGCGGTCCATGATCTGGGTGTAGAGGCGGTCCCGGGCGGCGGTCCACCTGGGGACGTCGGCCGGGCGGCCATGGCGCTCAGCGAGCTTGATAGCCCGGTCGAGAGCGACCCAGCACTGGAACCGGCCGTAGGTGAAGTCCTTGCGCCCGCCGCGGGTCTCCCAGACCCCTTCGTCGGGCTGGTCCCAGTTGTCGCTGACCCAGTCGATGACCCGGGTCAATGCGAGCCAGCCGTTGTGGGCGATCGGCAGGCCGAGGTCGTCGCCGGTCCAGATGGCATCCAGAGCCTCGCCGTAGATGTCCAGCTGCAGCTGGTCGGCAGCGCCATTTCCGACGCGCACCGGCCGAGACCCGCGCCAGCCCTCGAAGTGGGCGAGGGTCTCCTCGGTCAGATCAGACGAGCCATCAACGCGGTACATGATCCTCAGCGGCCCCGAGCCGTTCCCGGCTTGCTCGCTCACCCGGTCTCGCAGCCACGCTGCGAAGCTGGCGGCCTCCTCCAGGTAGCCCAGGCCGGCCAGGGCATGCATGGACATCGATCCGTCCCGGATCCAGGTGTAGCGGTAGTCCCAGTTGCGCTCGCCGCCCGCCTGCTCGGGCAGCCCGAAGGTGGCCGCAGCGACGGGCGCGCCGGTGGGCGCGTAAGTCAGCAGCTTGAGAGTGATAGCCGACCGGGAGACCATCTCCCGCCAGCGCCCGGTGTAAGTCGAGCTGCCCAGCCAGCTGCGCCAGAACTGGCCGGTGTGCTCAGCCAGCCGAGGGATCTCCTCCGGCGGCAGGGCCCGCGGCGGCCCGCACATCGACTCGAGCATGACACCGCCGGTCTGCCCCTCGCGCAAGGTGAACTCCGCGCGCAGCCCGGTGCCTGTCTGCTCGATCGCGGCCCCGCCGTCGCTCTGGGCGCGGCGGCCGGCGGTGTGCAGCGTCAGTTCCATGCCGTCGGCGGCGCGGAACCGGGCGCCGTGCTCGGAGATTTCGATGGTGTGCTGCCCTCGGCCGTAGCCGAACCGCGGCTCCAGCTCCAGCACGAACCGCATCATGCCGCGTGCTACCCGCAGCTGGCGCACCAGCCGGTGCCCGTCAGTCGGCCCGCCGTGAAGGACCGGCATGAAGTCCAGGACCTCGCCGACTCCGTCAGGGGTCATAAACCGGGTAATCAGCATCGCCGTATCCGGGAAATACAGCTGCCGGGTCACGTACTCCTCGCCCGCTGGGGAGATCTTGAAGTATCCGCCGCGCTCAGCGTCCAGCAGGGACGCGAACACGCTCGGCGAGTCGAACCGCGGGCAGCAGAAAAAATCCACCGTGCCGTCGGCTGCCACCAGCGCAGCGGTCTGCAGGTCACCTATGATCCCGTGATCACTGATGTTCGGGTAGCGATCCACCGTTCCCCCTCTTCCCCGGAGCATCCGGTGGCCGTGCGCCACCTGGACGCGGCGGACGGACCGGCCACCGGACGTCATCCCTCCTGTCACGCTGGCATCCTGCGAACGGCCCGCGCATCACCCGTTCCGGATGACAGCCAACTGGTCGATCTCCCCGCGCGCTGGGCCGCGCCCTGCTAACGGCGACGGGTCGCCACCTGAGCGCCGCGATGCGTAGAGCGTTGAGCTGCGAAGGCTGCCAGGCAGTCGCGGAGAGATTTGGGCCCGGCGAGCACGTCGCTTGTCCCCCGGGTTCGGCAGACCGGCAAGGCCGCCAGGTTGGCCGCGGTCTGCAATCTCTGCGGCTGGCAGTCGCTGTGTCGCCTGACGTGCCGAGGGTTGTGTACGAAATCTACGACGATGGGAGCCCTGGGGAAGCCTACGACAGCCCACAGATCGTGAGCATGACCTGCATGACGGTGACCGCGTTGAACAGCAGATGCAGCGTGTCCGTGTAACTTCCCCCGGTCGCCGTGCCAGGGCGGCAGCGTCGCCGTACTTCAGTCTTGGAGATCGCCGAGCCAGCGCAGGGCGCTCAGCCCGGGCATGAAGCCGTACTCGCCGCCGCGCGTGACGACGAACCGCGGAAGTGCCTGCAGGCGCCGCCGTACCGGCCGCCGGGGGATGGTGAAGTCACCGGAGCCGTCGTTGGACCCGATGACGGGGTCCCTTGCCTTGCCGGCGCCGAAGAAGACGCCGTCGTTCATCCATTCGGACTGGACGAACTCGAACTGCCGCCCTAGATGCGCTCCCACGAACGCGAACATCAGCCCTCGATCGGCCCCGTCGTCTTCCAGGACTCCCTCGGGAAGCAGCGGGCCGTACGCGGTGCCACGCCTGATCATGCGGTGCAGCCTCGGTGCTCCGGCCACCGACGCGTCGCGGGGATTGCCCCGGCGGACGTGGCAGCCGCCAGGAGTTATGAAACCCGCCGGATCGTCCTGCGCGAACAGGAAATTGTTGTTGCGGTGTCGGTCGACGCCAAGGTCGGGGTCGTCGTGCAGGGGGCTGAGCGCCAGCGGCGCGCCGCTGCGCCAGCGTCCCATGATCTTCGCCGCCAGCAGTTCCTCGTCCTCCGGGCAGGTGGAGTTGTCCTTCAAGTACTGCCGGAACAGGGCGACACGCTGGTGGAGTTTACGGAAGACCACATAGGTGCCGTTGCGTCCCAGCACCTCGGGCTCCGTGCTCTGGAGGCCGCCGATCTCGTCGTGGTAGCCGAGCACGAACTCACCGGCCTTGAGCGGCACTTCCAGCTGGTTCGACCCGGCAATGCCACTGCCCTCGACAGCCGGGTGACTGATGCCGTCGCGGTAGCCGAAGGGTTCGGTCTCGGTAGGCAGCGCGTGGCAATTCTGCTGCCAGATCGCCGACACACCGGAGAGGGCAACATATGCCGGGCGGGCGCGATCGATGGCAGCCTGCAGCTGCACACTATCGGGCGCGAGCGCCGCCAGCACCACATGGACATCGGGCGTGCCAACCGGCGGTTCCCAGTTCTCGGGGCTGCTCTCACCGATGTCGCCCAGCGCTTTCGCCCGTGCGGCCATCCCCTGCCGGAACTCCCAGGAGAACGTGTCCAGCGATTCCGGTGCTACGCCCAGTGCCTTGAGGCCATGATAAGTGACCGCGACGCTCACCCACGTCTCGCCCCGAGGACTCTTCGAGTCGGCGGCGGAGGTCACCACCGCGCTCGCGCGCCGCATCAGCTCCCGCCCGTGCACGCGGTCGTCGATGCGGAACAGGAGGTAGGTGGCCGCGTACGGGGTCGGCCGAGGGCTGAGAACCCCGCGTTGGATGTCGCCGAGTTCGAGCGCGACATGCTGCGTTTGCTCGGTCACGAGAATCCGCCTCCTTGAGGCGCTACTTCGACGAGACGATGTTCCCCCAGAAGGTGCGCAGGCTCTCGTCGACGCCGAACAACGAGCTGAAGATCGTGGTATCCGCCATGAGCACATCGCCGGCCCGATCACCGCTCGGCGGCATCCAAAGGAACATGTTGAACTCGGTGTTGCCAGCCTCCGTGAACGGGTGTGGCTTGGACGTATCAATAGGCTGCCTGCCCAGCACCAAGATGGCGTTCGGATCGTCGGTGGTCACTGCGTAGTGCGGTAGGTGCATGTGGAAGTTGAGGTGGGTCACCCCTTGGAGCCAGCCCTTGGTGTCCAGATCCCCGGTAACGGACAGCGGGGCGATCTTGCCCGATTCCCGCACCGAGGGACGTAGCCCGTAGCGGTTCTCGACGGGCACCCCCAGCCCTTCCATCAGGGACCGGGTGTACCTGCCGAACCGTTGCTGGCGCGGAACCAGGGCGTCGCCGTGATGGTGGTACTCCATGTCGCGCACGTCCAGGTCGTCCGATGCCCCGACGTCGTGATGCGGCCCCAGGACCAGGCAGGTCCCTTCCCGGGTGAGGAACTGCCGCAGTGCCTCGATCTCCTCGGGCGCGGCGTCCTGCCCGGTGATCATGTGATCTAGCCCCCACACGAACAAGGTGTCGGTGTCCGCCAGCACACGCTCATCCAGCGGAGTATGGAAACCAGCTTGATCGACACGTTGGTATACGGGTACGGCGTGTCCGGCAGCCTGTTCGACGAACTGCTGGAACGGCAGCCAGCCCCAGAAGAACAGCTCCAATCCTCCCGCGATGCCCTGCTGGAACCGCAGCGGGTCGGACCACTGCGGTTCCTCGTAGGCTGGCCAGGCCACGCGCCGCACTTCGGTCATCGTGGAGAACCGGTTGTCGAGCTCGGCCGGGTTTCTGCCGGCCTCAGCCGGATAGCTCCACGAAACGTAGATGCTCAACCGTCGTCGACCAAGAGTGTACGGGCGCGGCACATGATTCTGGTTGTACGTGCGCGCAGGCCTGAACTCGCTCATCTCGTCTCCGAACGTGTCATGTAGGTGGATCTCACTGCATCTGGTCGAGCATCTCTGACAGAGCGCTCTTGATCCGCAAAGCCTTCTTGATCTCGTCGGCGGTGAAGTACGGATACTCCCCGTACTCGATGAAGCTCGGGCACTGGTGCTCACGGACGAACCTGATGAACGCCCCAGGGTTGGTCTTCCAGTCCTCAGGGAACCCCTCCAGGTTCTCGAAGGCCGTGCTCACCCCCGCCCTAGAAAAGAGCGCGATGGCGTCTTCGGTGTACTTGTCGAAGTCGGTGTCGAAGATGCCCTGGTACATGAATCGCGTGTCGTCGTCGAAGAGCACCCAGCGCAGGTAGTGCAGCTTGAGCGGAGCGAGGAGATCCGGATCGCCTTCCAGCGCCTTGGCGAGCGTGTAACCGTAGTTGCGGATAGTGTCGGCCCGGCCGGGCTTGACCCTCGCGATGATGGTGAACCCGTAGCACGCTGGCGTCTTCGGAAAGATGGGACCGTATTTCCCCTGCTCGAGGTGGTCGGTCTCCTTAGGGATGACGACTGCCTGTGGCTTGATGTCCATGCCTTCCCTCCGTGACCTAGCCCGGGGCAAGGCGATAGCTGCCTGACTGTGGAATTATCGCTCCGTGTGATAGCCATCGCACGGTGGGATGATGAGTAATGGGCGCGCCAGACGGTCGCACGCGCACCGCTGCATCTGTTCTGCGGTCTCCACCAGGCCCTCGCCTCCGTCCGTGCCGGCGACACCCTCGTCGTGCCCAGTTCGACTGTCTCGCACACTCGGTCCCGGCGCCCGCGACACCGTAGCCGTGGGCTGGCCTTGGGCAGGGACGGCCAGCTTAGGCGCCGCCGCGAATGTGGCTGCTGCTGGACCTCGCCGCCTCCGCTATCCCCAGGGCTGATCACCCGCTGCGGGCGATGTAAGTCCGGAAGCGGGCTTCCTACGATCATGTGGATCGAGCAGGGCGGGAGTGCCAAGGAAGGGGTGCGATGCCGAAAGGACGTGCCGATTCGGTAGCAGCCGCAGCCGATCCGGTTACCCGGTTTTTTGCGGCGCTTGACGAACCCGGCCACCTTGCGACCTTCGAGGGGGATTCCGCGGGGGTCCGTTTGGACGTTCTTGATGGCAAGAAGGCCGAGCGGTGGCATGTATCGATAACAAGAGGCGACGTGGCCGTGACTCACAACGGCGGCCCAGCTGACGCCACAGTGCGGATAGATCGCCGACACCTCGAGGCAATGGTTACCGGGCGCCTCAACGCACAGGCGGCGTTCCTGCGCGGCCTGTTCGCGTGTGACGGCAGCGTGGGCGCGTTCATGATGTTCCAGCGCTGCCTGCCCGGTCCGCCCGGCTCGACCGGCAGGGTGGCGCCCATACCTTCGAAGACGGTGATGGCTCAGCGGGGGATGAAATGAGCGGGGGGTTGGTGCAGATCCTCGAAGGCAACACCTTCGTGGTCAGCGACGATCGGGGAGACATTGAGTCATCTCTGTCGGACCCGACCGGGCTTTTCTCGTTCGACACCCGATTCCTGTCCCGTTGGGTGCTGACGGTCAACGGTCAACGGCTGAACGCCCTATCCACCGATGACCTGCAGTACTTCCAGACGCGCTTTTTCCTCGTCCCTGGCAGCGGAAGCGTCTACGTGGATTCCAGGCTTACGGTCATCCGGCAACGCGAGGTTGCCGATGGCCTCCGCGAGGAACTCCGCGTTCTCAATCACGAGAGTGAGCCGGTCGACCTCCACATCCGCATCGACGCGGCCAGCGACTTCGCGGACCTGTTCGAGGTCAAAGACGCCCTGAAGAAGAAGGGCCACTATCGGGCCCGTGTGGCGGACCTGCACCTCGTGCTTGAGTACCGGCGCGACACCTACGTCCGGGAGACCTGGATTTCCTCATCCTCACCGTCCGATATCGATGAAAAGGGGCTCTCGTTCAGCATCACTGTGCCGCCGCACGGAGAGTGGAAGACCGCGCTTGATGTCGTGGTGTCAAGCGAGCATGCCGAGGGCGCCGTCGACCGCCCCACCAGGATCAGGGGCCAACGTCACGTGCGCGGGGACATGGAGCGAGGGCTCGAGAAGTGGCTGCAAAAGGCCCCACTCCTGGAATGCGACTGGGAGCCGCTTGCGCAGATCTACCGACGTTGCCTGACGGATCTGGCGGCACTTCGTTTCTCGACGCTTACCATGCCCGACCGATCACTGCCCGCGGCTGGACTGCCATGGTTCATGACGATCTTCGGTCGGGACAGCATCTTTACCAGCCTCCAGGCGCTCCCGTTCGCTCCGGAGCTGGCAGCGACCACCCTGCTGGCCCTGGCCGAGCGCCAGGGCACCAGGATCGACGACTTCCGCGACGAGGATCCTGGCCGCATCCTGCATGAGATGCGCTACGGAGAGCTGACGGCGTTCGAGGAACGGCCCCACTCTCCCTATTACGGCAACGCCGACGCCACGCCGCTCTACGTTGTGCTGCTCGACGAGTACGAACGGTGGACCGGCGACACCAAGCTGGTCCGAGATCTTGAGCACGCGGCCAGGGCCGCACTCAACTGGATCGACGAGTACGCCGATCTTCAGGACAACGGCTATGTGTCCTACCAGCGCCGCAACAAGAAGACCGGGCTGGAAAACCAGTGCTGGAAGGACTCGTGGGATTCGATCTCCTACAGGAACGGCGACCTGCCCGGATTCCCGAGGGCCACGTGTGAACTGCAGGGCTATGCCTACGACGCCAAGAGGCGTGGCGCCCGCCTGGCCCGGCTGGTCTGGCGCGACCCCGCCTTCGCCGACCGGCTCGAGAAGGAGGCTGCTGACCTGAAGCGCCGATTCAACCGGGACTTCTGGGTAGAGGATGGCGAGTACTTCGCCGTTGCGCTCGACAGCGATGGGCGCCAAGTGGACTCGCTCACCTCGAACAACGGGCACCTACTGTGGAGCGGCATCGTCGACAAGTCCAAAGCTCGAGCTGTTGCGCGACACCTTCTTGGCTCGCGCCTGTTCTCCGGCTGGGGAGTGCGGACAATGGCCGAGGGAGAGGCTCGCTACAACCCGATCGGCTACCACGTGGGCACAGTGTGGCCGTTCGACAACTCCTTCATCGCCTGGGGCCTGCGCCGATACGGGTTCAAGGAAGAGGCTGCCTGCGTGGTCGCCGGCATCATGGAGGCAGCCGAGGTGTTCAACGGCAGGCTGCCGGAGGCGTTCGGCGGCTACCCCCGGAAAACGACCCGATACCCTGTCCAGTACCCGACAGCCTGCAGCCCGCAAGCCTGGTCTACCGGAGCGCCACTGCTCCTGCTGCGGGCGGGCCTCGGTCTCGAGCCGCAAGGCGACAATCTCATCGTTGACCCGGCGCTGCCCAAGCGGATGGGTAGCCTCGAGGTCCTCGACCTGCCCGGGCGCTGGAAGCGCATCGACGCCTTCGGCCGGGGCCGCGTCGACACGGACCGCGTGACGCTTTGCTAACCACGCAAGACCGCACGGAAGCATGGCGGCTTAAGTCCATCGCCTGCGAAGCGTTCGGCGACATCGCCGCCGCCGAAGACGCCCTCCAGCACGCGCTCGGAGCGCCGACCCAGCACCAGCATAAGATCATCGTGCCATTAATCCGGTTGAACGACTGGCAACCATGTCGCTCGCGTGGGAGCGGGATCCCGCTCAACGGCACTGACTGCCACAACCGGCCAGATTCCCAGGCCCCCGCTGCTGCTGGGCCCGTGGGGCTAACAGGTCGGGCAGGTACTTGGCCGCGACCCGGACGACGTCCAAGTGCTCGCCGTCGATGATGAACCGGTCGCTGCAGAACATGGGAATGCGCTTGTAGCGGAGACCGCGGTCGGCGCATTAGGCGCGGATTCTCTCCGCCCGCTGGTGTTGGCGCTGCTGCTCAAGCACGGCGGCGGTGACGGGCTCATGCAGGTCGCCGTCCCGCTCGCGGCAGGCTGTCGCCAGGAACGCGACGACCTTGGCGGCCAGGCCGCGGGCAACGGGTACGCATCCCACCCGCGGGCCAGAATCCTCCCCGCTGACTGGGGCAGCACCGCACAGTGCTCGGGGAAGAACTCCAGCAGCCCGCGGTCGTTTATCGCGATCGCCAGCAACTGGTCGATGGCCGGGGGGTCCAGCCGCTGGCTGGACGGGATCACCATCGATAACGGAAACCTCGATCGGCTCGCGCGTGTCCTGGCGGGATGTGGCCGAGCCTGGCAGGTAGCAGATGGCCTCCCGGTCGACTGGCTGGCGGTTGCAGCCTTCGGCGTCGGTGACAGCAGGCACGAGGATGAGGTCGAGCTGGCGGCCCAGGAGGGCCGTGTACAGGCCGGCGAGGTTGTCTTCTCTCAGAAAGAGCGCGGCGGGGGCGCCCTGGCCTGCGGCCTGAAAGGCGCGCGCGACCAGGGCGGGGTGGATAAGGGGCGAGACACCCATCCGCAGCGGCTCGACTTCATGGCCGGTCGCGGGCCTGGCCTCAGCGAGCAGGGCGTCCAGGCTGCCCAGCAGGCTATGCAGGTGAGGCAGACGGTGACGAGCGGTACTGCTCGGCGACATGCGCAGGCTCGGAGAGCATGGCCTCGGTGATCTTAGCGATGCAGCGGCTGCCCGTCGGCTCACCAAGTTCCAGATCCATGCGGATCGTGGCCAGGCCTTCAGCCTCGGATAGGCGGATGCTTATCGCCTGGTTGTAAGTGTGCTCGTAACGTATGAGCATCTCCAGGACCCTTCGGACATCGGGTTCCTCCCGGATGACCAGGGTGAGCGGACCGCTGACGAGCGTAAGGGCAGGTGGGGGAGTGGTGGTGGCTGACCTTACAAGCGAGGGGTCACTGGTTCGATCCCAGTTGCGCCCACCAGCCAGCCCAAACGCTTCCTGGGCGATCTTGAAAGTGGCGGCTGACACCAGAGTTGACCACAGTTGCCGGGTCACCTGCCGCCGCCGAGCAGCTTGTCAAGCCCGATGAGGGCATCGTCTCGGGCTTCTTCGTCCACGTGTAACGTATAGATCTGCATCGTGGTCGAGATGTGCGCGTGCCCGAGGATCATCTGGGCGTCGCGGGGCGGCACGTGCAGCTTCTTGAGAAGCGATACCTCATCGGCCGACCACGGACGTATCTCGCACGGCTCCCATGCTGGCAGTTCCGCCAGGCGGGCGACGTTGCGGCTGATGAGTTCCTCGCGGGCAGCGCGAGTGAGGGCGGCGCTGAGGACTTGCCGCATCAGCTGCACGTTCCGAACGGACTGGCCCTCGGCGAGCTTGGAGTTGAGGAATCGCTGGACATGGGCAACTGACAGCCGCCGCAGCCGGTGGTGGCCGAGACCTGGCTTGAGGTAGAGCCGGGTGTAGGTCTCGTAGTTGGCATACGTCGCGGCGCGCCGCGTTAGCTTGACGACGTTCTCTAGCCACTGACCCAGGTATGGCCCGAGCTTCCACGATTCGGCGGCGACGGGGATGCCTCGCACCGCCTTGGACTGCTCCTCGACCAGCCGGTCGTGGGCCTGGTCCCAGGTCTTGCCGTAGACGCAGACCCGCTTGTAGGTGCCTGCGGTGGTGGGGGCGTAAAACGCGGCGACGTAGCGGCCGTCTTTGCGGGGTCCGGAGATGGTTCCCTCGCCGTTGTGGCGTCTCCGGCCCTTGGCCGGATTTCTTTTCGGGGGCATCAGGCGGCCTGCGCGGCTTCGGCTTCGAGCTAGCCCACGTAGACCGCTAATGCGTCGGCGGTGATGAACCGAGCGCGGCCGTCTTTGACGGAGGTGATCCGTCCGGCGTGGATCAGGTCATAGAGCTTGTCCCGGCTGATGCCGAGGACCTGAGCGGCCTGCTTGGGCCGGTAGAGCAGCTGTTCCATAGTCGACGGGTTCCTTTCGTTGCTGATGGGTCAGGCGGACATGAGTTCCTCGCGGGCGATGCGGTCGTGCTCGCGGGCGCGGGCAGCAGCCGCGAGAGCGAGCTGGCGTTCGACGGTGGTGGCGTGGCCGGTTCCGGCGTAGCGCCAGGCGGAGATCACCAGGATGGTGCGCTCGTCGATGTCGCGGCCCAGGGGCCTTTGTCGCCGTCGGGGTGTCGCTGGGCGCGGCGGTAGGTGAGGCGGGCCTGCCGCAGCCGGGTGAAGGTGACCGAGTAACTCTGGGATTTGGTGAGGAAATGGCCGCGGTAGCCGAGCATGTGGGTCCACCGGTTGAGCCCGAGCTGGGCGGCGGCAGGTTCCTTGCCCAGTCCCAGCAAACCGAGGTGAGCCGCTTGTAGTGCGCGCCGCAGCGCAAGGCGGCGATGGCACCAGCGCCGCGGACGGGCCGGTCAGGGAGACAGGTGGCGCTGACGGTTTTGGTGGCGTATTTGGCGATGTAGTTCGCCACGGCCAGGGCAGACAGCTCGCTGCCGGTTCCGGGCAGATCGGCCCCAGCATGGACGGTGCGAGCGTCGACCTGGCTCCCGAATCTCAGAGTACGCGCCAGGTCCGCACCTACAACAGGAACGGCGGCCGTGTCGCCGGTACCAGCGGCCTTCAGGTTGAGGCGGG
>Ga0209647_1002731_pt1 | contig 14109 bp, 18 predicted proteins | sample GraSoi_2013_60cm_FD_185827 | JGI IMG/M metagenome (GOLD analysis project Ga0209647, IMG submission 185827) | Grasslands soil microbial communities from the Angelo Coastal Reserve, California, USA - Sample 9_17_2013_60cm (SPAdes) (version 2) | ecosystem: Environmental > Terrestrial > Soil >...
CAAGATGCTGATGTACCTGCCGATGGGCGGCAGCGTCTTCCGCAAGGCCAGCCAGGACTACACCACCGGCCTGCCGCGGCTCCGTCACGTGAAGGGCACGAACTTCATTGCGCCCTACGCCGGCACTGACCTGGAATCCATGCCCAGGTACGCGCACGAGTTCACGATGACCGGCGAGGACGTTGATAAGGCTCAGCAAATCGGCATCTTCTGCGACGTCTACCTGCCGCAGCCGTCGCTCGATACCGCCAAGCACGCGATTTCCGCCGACCAGAGTGACTACCGCGAGCCCGTCCTGCACGAGAAGGACCGGCTGTACGCGATGTACGAGTACCACGTTGACCTGCAGCTCGATTGCGACCCGGATGGCGCCGGCGCCAAGGACCTGGACGAGATGGACACGGGCTCGAGGCCCTACATCGTCGTCGTCGACAGCGAGAACAACGAAATCCTCATGTGTCGGCGCAACTGGCGCCAGAAGGACCAGAAGCACAAGAAGCGGCTCTGGTTCACGCACCACCAGTTCCTTCCAGGGTTGGGCTTCTATGGCTGGGGTTACCCCCACGTGATAGGGAGCCTTGGGCTATCGGCTTCAGGCGCTGTCAATGCGCTGCTCGACGGGGCCCTCGCTGCCAATTTTCAAGGCGGCTTTTTTACGAAGGAGGGCCGTGTCGCCGGCGAACTCCGGCTCGAGCATGGTGTTTGGAAGTCAATCGACTCGACCGCCGAAGACCTGGCCAAGAGCTTCTACACACCCCCATTCAAGGAGCCAAGCCCTGCGTTATTCCAGTTGCTGGGCCAGCTCGTCGAAGCCGGCCAGCGCTTCGCCGGCACGACCGACGCCGCGGTAGGCGATGGCAACAACACGGGCCCGGTGGGTACCACGATCGCCCTGATCGAACAGGCCGCGAAGCCGCAGTCCGCCATCCACAAGCGCCTGCACGTGTCGATGTCCGAAGAACTCGATATGCTGTGCGAGCTCATCGAAGACTTCATGCCGCCCAGGTACGACTACCAGCTTGGGGACAGCCAGGAGTCGCTGCTCAAGCAGGACTTCGCCCCTGGCGTCGAGGTCATCGCGGTCACCGACCCGAACGTCTCGAGCGACACCCAGCGGATCATGCGCGCACAGGCCGTGCTGGACATGCAGAGCCAGGCGCCGGATCTCTACAAGCCGGCGGAGCGGGTTGAGGCGCACAGGCGGATGCTCGTGGCGCTGAAGGTGCCGAACCTGGACGCGATCGCCCCGAAGGCTGAGCAGCCGCAGTACTTGGACGCCATCAGCGAAAATGCCTTGATGTTCAAGGGCCAGAGCGCGACGGTGTTCCCGCTTCAGGAGCATCTTTCGCACATCCAGATTCACCAGGACGGCATGGCCAGGGCTCAGGGCATGTTCCCGCAGGAAGTGCTGAAGAACCTGAACCCGCACATGCAGTCGCACATCCAGGACCACTACTCGGCCCTGTACACAATCCAGATGATGCAGGCGATTGGGATGCCGCCGAACTTCGACGCCCAGGGCAACCCGCATTCGATGGACCAACGGATGACCGCCCAGCTCGACCAGCGGATGGCCGGCGCGCTGAAGACCATGCCGCACCCGCAGCCCAAGCCGCAGACGCCCAGCGCCGAGCAGCAGGCCGGCCAGATGGAGATCGCCAACAAGCAGGCGTCCGCCAAGGCCGAAATCGAAATCGCCAACAACAAGGCCTCCGCTGAGGAGACCCGCAAGCAGACCGCGTTCGAGAACGAGGAGCGCCGCAAGGACGCCGCGCTGGCCAACCAGGAAGCCAGGCTGGACACGGTGGGCGCCGTGAAGATCATCCGCGGCGCGGCCGAGCACGGTCAGAAGATTGTGCACAAGGAAGCCACCACCGGCCAGGATCTGGTGCACGCCGACGCCAGGCACGAGCAGCAGCTCGACCAAGGTGCCGCTGCGCACGAGCAGCAACTGGAGCAGGGCGCAGCCTCGCACGACCAGACGCTCGAGCAGGGCGCTCAGTCCCACGAGCAGGGCATGGACCACGCCGACCAGGTGGCGCGCGCGGCCGCATCCGAGGAAGCGCAGGCCGACGCGCACGTGAAACCATGATTCTCCGCGACCTCAGTTCGCAGTATTGGGTTTGCCGGCATCTCGATGGCGTCAGTCGTCTGACAGCGCTCATCCATGCAGTGCAGCTGTGCTCAGTAGGTCGCTGTTGGCTCGGCGAAAGATGGAGTTTACCGCCGCCATGAGCGCCGCCACGCCAGCCGAAGTCCGCGCCGCGCGCCAATTCCTGCGCCAGCGGCTGCACGCCGGCACGCAGGATGTCCCGCCGCGGCACTTCGCCAACGCGGCCAAGGAAATGGGCATGGGATTTCAGGACCTTACGACGATGCTGGCCCGGATGTACTCCGGTGGCCAGAACGAATCTTTCTACCGAGAGCAGGCCCTCGAGCGCGGCCTGTCGGTGCCAGCGTAATGACCAGGCCAGGCAACAGACCCGTCCCGGCCGCGGGCGCTGACCCAGGTACGGCGCACACCAAACTTGCCGCCAAACCCATGGCTGAACCAGGTGGCGAAGGCGCGTCCCTCGAGAAGCCCGACTTCAACGAGGATAAGGCCGGTGAAGGCACTGGCGAAGACAGTGACGAAACAGGCGATTCAAACTGAGGTGTCCCATGACGGCTAGAACCAAGCACGGCTACAAAGGCCACAAAACACACCATGCCGACAGGCACGCCCACAGCAATCTGATGGCGGCTCACACTACCGGGAGCCGTGCCGAAGGCGCGCCAATGGGCGCCACTCCGCCAACCGCTGGGGGCGCCATGCCTCCGATGGGTGGCGCGCCGCAGGTAGGCGGACCCCAGGGCGCTGTCCCTACAGGAGCGCTGGCGGCATCCGATGCCGGCGGCCAGAACCCCCCGTCCATGCCGGGCCCGAACGCCCAGATGGACTCCGAAGCAGGAGAACAGACGTGAGTGAACGCAGCGAAATGCACGATGGCATCCCACGGAAGCAGACGGCCAGCGCGCGCATCGAGTCTTCCCACCATTCCACCGGGCACCATGGCTTCATGCACAATGGCAACGTTGGCATGGGCAAGCCGGTGAAGATGGCGCACCACTCGAATGGCGAGGACGGCTTCTTCGACCAGGAGGTCACCGACGACACGGGTGGCAGCAAGAATTCCGGCGAGAAGGGCAGTGGCTACGACTCTGAGGTTGAAGGCAAATGAAACACACAGACGAAAACAAGGAACTGCGCGGCATCGCAGGCACCGAGAGCACCCCGGCGGCTTCACGCGCCGAACAGGCCCGCAACGACGCTGCAGGTCGCCACAGTGAAGGCGACACGGGCGGCGAGTCGGCAGGCCATCACAGCGCCGACGCTGGCAACGCGCGATCGCCTGCTGCCGCGCACGCGGGCGAGGACCGGCGGAACGCCAGGGCCGATGCGGCGAAAGGGTCGAACCCGCCGCGCAGAGTCTCCGGCGGCGGTAGCGCGCCGGGCGGCAAGTCGGTAGAGTCCGACCACGTGATGGGCACCAACCACTCCGTTCGCGCTGAAGGCGCCGAAGGGTTCTCCGACGAGGCGAGCTCCAAGGCCAACCGCAAGGAAGCGGGCGAGCCGGAGCGCGAGGCAGCCGAGACTCGAGCCACTGGCAGCAAGGAAGTGAAGCACTCGACCACGTTCGGCCATGCCGGGCGCGCCGGCCAGGAAGCGCCGGCGAAGAACGCCATGGGCCACGGCCAACGCGAGACGGTGGCGAGGAACACAATCTGAGACGCATACACTGCGAAAGAAGCCGGTGCCGCGAATCTTCAGGTGTGCCTGACGCGGCGCTGGCCCTGACATGAACTACGACCTGGTGGTCGAGCGCTTCCGCGCGCATCTGCGCGAGCAGCACGCCAAGTTCAATGACAAGATAGGCAAGCGGCTGGAGCCCGACGACTACCAGTACCATTGCGGCCAACTCCATGCGTGCGCGAACCACCTGGAGACGCTTCAGGACATCATCAAGAAGGTCAACTCAGGGGAAGAAGATGGGAATGCAACCGCAGCGCCAGGATGACGACATGGACCTGGTGACCGGCATGGCGCGCCGCGCGCTCTCCAGGATTCCAGCGGAAATCAAGCAGCGAGACCTGCTGGTCGATGGCTACGACGGGGAGCCGACCTACTGGTACATCCACATTGAGCCGGTGAAGCCTGCCGCCACGATCGGCGACGGCACCCTGCTCGCGCCCGACGAGTCGATGGAAGCCGAGCGCTTCAAGACCAACATCGGCCGGGTGCTCAAACTGGGTATGGCGGCTCTCGAGGGCACGACGCGCAGCGGCATCGCACTGAAGGACATCATCCCAGGCCTGTCGAAGCCCAAGGACCTGATTGGGCGCTACTTCGTGTACGACCGTGACGCCGGCCGGGTGATGACCTTCCGCACCGGGGAGCAGTACCTGATTACGGAGGCAATCAGCCTCACGACTGAGGTCAAGGACCCGTCCCTTTACAAGTTCTACCTGTGATGGACGCCATGTGCCGGTGCAAAAAGCGTGTAACTGGCGGTGGCTGACATAGGCGATTAGCTTTCTAAGCCATAGTCTTCCGGTCAGTCCATTCACCGGAGACTGACCACGTGGCTAATGACAACCAGGAGACGGCCGGCAAGGCCCAAGAACCTGCGTCGCAGATCATCGAGATCGACCTGGACGCAGCAGATCCAGAGAAGACCATCACTCGGCGCGCAGCCGACGACATAGCCTCCGCGGCCCGCGGAGACAACGACGATGACCGAGGCGCCGCCCGTGACGCCGACGCCAACGACCCACTGATGAAATCGAAGGAGATGCGCCGCCGCCTGGCGCGCATGAACCGTTCCTTCGACCAGCGCCTGGCCGAGCGCGAGGCCGCGCACCAGCGCGAAATCGCTGACCTCAGGAAGCGCCTGGACGGTCTGACCCTCGAGAAGACCGATGCGAGCGCTGGCGCTGACGCCGCGCACGAAGCCAACATGACCAAGCTCCAGGCCGACCTCGAAGCCGCCAACGAGCGCGGCGACTCGAAGGAAGCCGCTGCCATCTCCAGGAAGATGGCGCGCGCCGAAGGCCAGTACTGGGCCACCAAGCAGGCCGCGGCAGGCAGCCACGCTGGCACTGGCGGCGGCGCAGCAGCCGCAGCCGCAACCGCCCAAGCGGCGGCCGCGCGCACCGGCCCGACTGCGGCCGGGTCCCGCTTCATCCTCGCCAACGAGGATTGGTGGGAAGACCCGGAGTTCAAGCTCGAGCGCCAGTACGCGAACAGCCTGTACGCGGACCTGGTCAAGGAAGGCTACGACGGCAACGACGACGAGACCTTCAACGAAATCGCGGCCAGGGTGAAGAAGAAGTTCCCATCCCTTGGCATCCAGAGCGGACGCAAGGGCCGCACCGAAGACGGCGACGACGATGGTGATACCCGCGGCAATGACACGCGCGGGACTGATGGCAATGGTCACCGGCGCGTCGCGCGCAACGGTGCGACCAACTTCCAGGACCGCGGCAGCGGTGGCGGCAATGATGTCTCTCGGCGCGGCCGGGTGGTCATCACGCCAGCGGATCAGAGCACGATGATAAGTGCCGGCATGGACCCGCGTAACAACGCGCACGTCATGCAGTTCGTCCGCGAAAAAATAGCCCTGGGAGCGTAAGTCATGGGAAACCTAGAAGTCACCAGTCAGACACGTGAACTGCTCGAGCAGCGAACTTTGCGCGAGCGGAACAAGCCAATCCTTGCCAAGCAGAAGAAGGGTCGGCGCGCAGTCAAGTCGAACAGCCCCCACCAGGTTGAACGACGTGTGGCCACCAGCCGCGCCGAAGACGCGGTCGCTGCTCACGAGGTTGAGCACGGCCAGGTCAAGCGCTGGCAGCCTGCATTTACATTGCCTGGGGTGAAAGACCCACCAGGCTACGTGTCCTGCTGGATCAGCAGGCATGGTCGGCATCGCGGTGACGAGGAAGGCCTGAGAAAGGCCTTATCCGAAGGCTGGGAGTTTGGCCGGGTGAAAGATTACCCGGACTCACACGCACTCCCGACCCAGCGTTCGTCCGTTCACGGCGAGATGATCGGGAATGACAGCGCTGTGCTGATGAAGCTCCCCGAGGAGCTCAAGGCACAACGGGACGCCTACTACAACGGTAAGCGAGATCGCGCCACGCGACAGATCAACAAGCCGAAGCCTGGACTGGCCGAAGCCAACGACAAAATGCCGTTGGTCGAGGACCTGAACCAGGTGCAATCGGGTCTGGCACGTGGGCGACGCCGCATACCGCAGTCGGCGTAGTGCTCACCATTCTCTCGAGGTAACCGACCATGGCTAACTTCCAAAACCCCAACTTTCCGTCCGGGTTCACTCCCGTCCGGCACGCATCTGGGGGTTCGGTGCGACCGAACTACTATTCGATCGCCGGTGGCCTTGCCAGCAACATCTTCAAGGGTGACCTGGTCAAGCCGGCGACCGCCAAGGTGCTCAAGAACATCGACATCGTCGCGGCGGGTGCGAACCCGAGCATCGGTGCGTTCAAGGGCGTCAACTACATCGACGCAGCGGGCAACACGTTCTGGCGCCCGTACTGGCCGACAGGCACGGCTGTTCTGACCGGCAGCACGCCTGAGGCCTACGTGTTCGATGACCCGGAGATCCTGTTCGACGTGCAGGTGTCAGCAGCGGCTGGCCTGGCGACATCGAACACCGGCAACACCGCGAACATGACCGCGACGGTCGCCGGCAACACGTCGACCGGCATCAGCGGCGAGCAGCTGGATCAGACCACGCTGTCATCCGCTTCTACGACTCAGCAGCTCCAGGTTGAGGAGTTGGAACCTCTGACCAACAACCAGTACGGCCAATTTGCTCGTGCGCTCGTGCGGATCTTCCTGCACTACCGCAAGGGCATCATGACCCCGTATTGATTCAGCACCAGAACCAACCAGGAGTTTGCACACATGACTATTTTACGAAGCGACCAGCGCAAACAGCTCCAATTGGGGCTGAATGCGGTTGTGGGCCTTGCCTACAACGAATACCCGGATCTGTGGCCCGACATCTTTGTCGAATCGCCATCAGAGAAGGCCTACGAAGAAGACGTGATGATGACCGGCACCGCCGCAGCCGACGTGAAGCCGGAAGGCTCCGCGATCGACTACGACGACATGTACGAGACCTTTGTGGCGCGCTACCAGCACTCCACCATCGTCAAGGCGGTCGCCATCACCGAGGAAGCGGTCGAGGACAATCTGTACCTGACCATGGGGTCGCAGATTGCCAGGGCCATGGCGCGGTCGATGAAGTTCACCAAGGAACTTCGCCGCGGCAACATCCTCAACTTCGCCTTTGCCAGCACCAACCCTGGCGGAGACGGCGTCTCGCTGCTCAATCCGAACCATCCTCTGGGTGGCGGCGGCGTGCTCTCGAACATGCTGGCGACCTCCGCGCAGCTGTCGGAAGCGGCCATGGAGCAGCTGTCGATCCAGATCGCGGAGTGGCTCGACGAGCGCGGCATCCCCGTGCGCGCGATGATTAAGAAGCTGGTCATCCCGACCGAGCTCCAGTTCATCGCCGCGCGCCTGTTGATGACGCCGTACCAGCCCGACACCGGCGACAACAACATCAACGCGATCTTCAAGCTGGGCACGATCCGTGACGGGTTCTCCGTCAATCGGTATCTGACCAGCCCGACCGCGTGGTTCCTCATCACCGACGTCCCGGACGGCCTGCGTGCCTTCCAGCGCCGGCCGCTGAAGAAAGGCCTCGAGGGCGACTTCGAGACCGGGAACCTGCGCTACAAGCTGACGGAGCGGTACAGCGAAGGCTGGACCAATCCTCGAGGAGTGGCTGGCTCAGGAAACTGAGACAACCCACAGCATCGTGGCGGGCCAGATGATCCTGGCCCGCCTTTTCCTGACAATCGCGGCCCACCAGGGCTTCTAAGGAGAGAGCAATGTCACGCCAGAATCTAAGTCGCGCCCAATTCAAGTACTTCGGGCGCGTCGCCTTCAATCCGTACCAGGGCAACAAGCCCGGTATCGAAAACCACATCACCTATGCCTTTACGCCAGCGGGAATTCTCCCGATCTCGTTCACGGCACCTCTTGCGGCCGGCGCGATTACCGCGACGCTCACGGCCGTCTGGCCCGGCGCCACGGACTCGCGCTACCAGATCCTGCTCAGCACCGGCCAGGTCATCCAGGCCACGCTGACCAACGGCTCGACAGCCGTCACGTTCAATCAGAGCAACTTTGTGGCAGCCACGGCCGCTGCTGGCAGCGTCATCGCTGCGGCGACGATCAGTGCCTTGGTGGGCCCGCAGCAGCCCGGCGGCGGTCAGCCTGTCGGCGGCGTGCCACCGGCGCTCGCGGTGGCCAACGGCTACTGCCTGTCGCAGTCGGTCACCATCTCTGTCCCGGCGGTGCTCAACGGCACGCTCGTGCCGACGGTCACCATTGCCAACCCGCAAGGCGCCTACCAGCCCAGCCTCCTGGCCGCGGTCACTGCCGGCGTCGGTACACCGGATATCCCGCGCAACGTCGTTGCGGCCTGGACCGGAACCGCGATTCTCACGGTCACCGGCACCGACTACTACGGCCAGCCGCAGACCGAAGTGAGTGCCTCAGGCACCGCGTTCACCGGCAAGAAGGCCTTCTCCACCGTCACGTCGCTGGTCTTCAGCGCGAGCGTGACCGCGGCGACCGTCGGCACCGGCGCTGTGCTGGGCCTGCCGTTCCGCGTCGATAGCGGCGACATCTTCGCCACGACGCTGGCGGACGCGGCCGATGCGGGTACCTTCGTCAAGGCTGACCTCACGAACCCGGCGACGAGCTCGACCGGCGACGTGCGTGGCACCTACACCACGGCAGGCGCGCTCAACAGCCAGAAGTGGCTGGCGATGATCCTGACGGTTGGCGATGACTCAACCGTCCTGGGAGCGTTCGGTCAGACCCCAGCGTAATGACAGGTGCGGGGTAGGGAAGCAGTCCAACCCGCCCGGCTCATAACCGGGAAGTCGTGGGTGCAAATCCCACCCCCGCTACCACAAGGAGTTTGACATGCCTCATTCACGCAACCAGGTCACGGCGCAGTTCGGTACTGCGGTGGCCAATGGCATCGCGCTCGCGCAGACGCTTGGCGCCGCCGGACCAGTGACCATCAACGGGTCGCTGGCTTCCGGTGGCGTTGCAACTCTCACGCCTCCGCAGAAAGTCGTCATCACCAGCGCCGGCAACGACACCGCGGTCGTGTTCACGGTCAAGGGTACGGACTACGGTGGGAACCTGCTCACCGAGACCTTCAACGGTGCCAGCGGCGCCGCGGCGACCAGTAAATTCGTCTACGCCACGGTCACCAGCATCGCGGCGTCCGCGGCCACCAGTTCGATCACGATTGGCGTATCCGGCATCATGTACTCGCCCTGGCTCGTCATCGGCGCGCAGGCGCAGCATTTCCAGTGGAAGGTCCGGGCCTTCATGGCGGCCGGCGTCACGGCGACCTACGACATCGAGCAGACCAGCGACATCGAACTGATGAACCAGACGGGCGGTTTCGCCGACGACATCAGTCTGATGCAGACGGCGCAGACCGTGGCCACCACAACCGACAACACGACTCCTTGGATGGGCATTCGTCTGCGCGTCACCGCGGGCGGGCCAGTCACACTCAGGGCGCTCGAGTCGCGCACGGCGTAAAACGCCGTGGCGATCTTCGCAAATTACAACTGGTTCTCTCCCGACCTCGGAGACGTCGTCTCTGAGGCCTGGGAGCGCGCTGGCATGGCCTCGACGTCGATCGGGAACGACCACATCGAGTCGATCCTGCGCTCCATGCGCTACCTGTTCAACAGCGAATGGCTGACGCTGGGCTTCCGGCAGTGGCAGTTCGAGCTCGTGAGCCAGACCACGACGGTGAACGTCGCGTCATACACGCTGCCGCCGGAAGTGCTGACCATCTCGGACGCGGTGCTGATCCGCTCAAATCGTGCGACGCCCATCAATCCGATGGCCCGCAACGAGTACCTCGAGATCCCGGACAAGACGCAACTGGGGCGCCCGGACCGCTACCTGGTCGATCGCCAGTACAACCAGGTCGTGATGACGGTGTGGCGGACGCCGGAGAACAGCACTGACGTCATCCAGTACTGGGCCTTCAAGAACAACAGCCTGCCTGGCACGGCACTCCAGTACCAACTGGCCATGCCGCCGCACGTCCAGGAGGCCTTCGTGTGCGGCCTGTCGGCAAAGATCGCACAGAAGTACAACCAGGCGCGGTTCGGCGAGCTCCAGATGCTCTACCGCGGCGGTGACCCGAATCCGCGCAACATCGGCGGCGCGCTTGCGCTGGCGCTGGACGCTGACCGTGAGAGTGGGGACGTGAGAATCACAATGGCAATGCACAGGAGAGGACGGTAATGAACATCATCAATTCCAGGCCGCGCTGGTCGCTTCACCCGGACGGCCGGCTGCAGGACAACAAGACCGACGCCCTGTTCGATGCCGACGACGTCAGTGTCGTCAGCGACGGTACGTTCGATTGGGACTTGGTCGAAGTGCGCGCGGTGCTGAGTGGCAATGGGTTTGTCGAAGACGCGATCGCCGGTCCGTCAACGGGGCCGCGGATGCTTTCCAGCGCGCCGAAAGCGCCGACCCAGGCGCCGGCGAGTGATTCACAGGAGGCAGGCGATGAGCAGACTGACAACGGAGAGGCGGAAGGAACTGCCTGAGCAGGAGTTCGCCCTGCCTGGCCGAAGGTATCCGATCAATGACCCGAACCATGCACGGAACGCCTTGGCTCGGGTATCGGGTAACGGCACGCCAGCAGAGAAGGCCGCAGTGCGCTCGAAGGTTCACAGGAAGTATCCGGGCATGGGTAGCTGACAGACATGCCTGCTTACGCTACAGGGTCCAAAGCATGGGGGCTGTGCCAACGGTGCGGCCTCCGCTTCCTGTACCGTGAACTGATCTTCGACGGCTACTTCCCGAACCTGCGGGTGTGCGGCGGGTGCTACGACGGCCCGCAGCCGCAGGAGAAACTGGCGATCGTCTCTGACCCGGCGGCGCTGTGGAAGCCATCGCCGGACGCCTACATGGTGTTCCCGCCGTACCTGACGGCCTCGATCGCGTCGGGCCATGTCGTGCTGAAGTGGACCAGCATCGGGCGCGACGCGGTGGGCCCGAACAAGATGGGCGCGCAGAGCGCGGTTCTGAGCGCCGGCTACTCCGTGTATCGCTCCATCGACGGCATCACCTACTCGCTGCTCGTGACGATCATGAACACGGCCGACGAGTTCGGCGCGCTGTCGGTCGAGACCCTGACCTACACGGACCTCACGCCGCCGGCAGGGCTTCTGTACTACTACGTGCGCGGGTTCGACGTACTCGAGAGCGCTGAGTATGGGTAGCGCCAACTCGAACGTGATATCCACCCAGGTGTCGCCGATTGTCGTGCCACCTGTGCTGAAGGGCCAGCCCAACAGGCCAGGCACGCTCATGCGTCTCACCTGGACGGAAGCGACCGGCGGCATCACGGCATTCCTGCTTTTCCGCAACGTGAACAGCGCCGGCTTCGTGCTGTATCAGACGCTCGGCGGCGGCGTACTCGCGTACACGGACCAGATGAGCCAGGGGCCCATCGACACGCAGAACACCTACGCCTATTACGTCGTGGCCCAGGTGGGCACGGCCGTATCCGGCCCAAGCAACGAGGTTGTCTACAATGCAGGGGTTTAACTACGCGCAGCTCAGGCAGGCGATGCAGGACTGGCCGGTGCTGGCCAGCGCCGGCTACCTCAACAACATCAACCGGTTGATTTACCTGGCGGAGATTCGTCTCGACCAGGATCTCGACATGGAGCCGTTCGACCCGACCGACCAGGTCGTGATCGCCACGAACGCAACCACTGTGGCCAAGCCGCCGGGCTCGCAGTCCATCACGTTTACCACGCTGCTCGCCGCCGGCGCCGTCAGTGGCACGCTGACGGGCAACTGGGCTGGCGCGACCGGGCAGTACGCAGTCACATTCCCGGACAACGAGCTCGTGGCCATGACGCTGACGAACGGCGCGGCCACCTCGACGTTCTCGCCGGCGCTGGCATCAACGCAGACCGCGACCTTCGCGCAGGTCAGTTCGCAGTTCATCACGGAGCGCAACCTGTGGGTTGTCTACAGCGGCGCGCAGTACCCGCTGGTGAAGCGCTCGCTCGCATTCGTCAAGATGTACCAGGCGGCCGCCGGCCAGCCGAAGTACTACTGCGAGCTCAATGCCAACTTCTGGCAGTTCGCGCCGGCTGCGGACGCCAACGCCACGGCCATCGTGCGTCACTACATCCAGCGGCAAATCAGCATCGTGGCCTCTGGCAATTCGTTCTACGGCGACAACTTCGGCCAGCTGCTGTTCTGCGCGGCGCTCATGGAAGGCGAGCAGTTCCTGAAGGCCGACGATCGCTACGCCGATATGAAATCCAAGTACTACAGCGAGCTGCTCCCGCAGGCGCGCGACGATGCGAAGATGGCGATGAAAAGCGGCGTCCCGACTCCGCTCCAGCCGGCGTCTGGACCTTCCTCGCCTCCACTCATGCCACAGAACCAGCAAGCGCAGGGGTAATCGACCATGGCTGACACTTACACCACCTACCTGCAAGTGCGCTTGCCGGCCACCGGCGCGTACAACAACACCTGGGGCGCCACCCTCAATTCGGATGCGCTGAACCTGCTGGATACGGCCATCACCGGAGAAGTGACGGTCAACATCGGCGCCTCGACCGCGTTCTCCATGCCGGCGCTCACGCCTGGCGTGGCCAGCTCGAGCCGCTACTTCGCGTTGCTGTTCGTCGGCACGCCAGCGAGCGCCGCGACCATCACGCTGCCTGGGTCGCTCGTGAAGAAGTTCTACCTGATCGACAACGAGACCGGCCAGTCCATCACGCTCACCTACGGCGGTGGCGGCACGACGGTCACGATTGCCACGGGCGTGCAGCAGCTCGTCTGGTGCGATGGGACGAACGTCTCGGCGCCGCAGGCCTCTGCGGCGAGCGCGGCGCAGTTGAACGGCATCCCGGCTGCCAACTGGATGCGCCAGTCCAGGACGGCCGCTGAAATCGGTGCTTCGACCGTCGTCACCAACACGCTGACGATCCCCACGAGTGTGCCGTGGTTCACGGTCGCCGACTCCCCGACCATCACGCTCGACACCCACAACGGCAACCGGCAGCGCACGGTCCTTACCGGCAACCGGACGGTAGCGGCATTTGCGAATCCGACCGATGGCTTCGAGTTGGAGTGGGAAATCATTCAGGACGGCACCGGCGGGCGCACGCTCACCTGGAACTCCATCTTCGTGTTCGAGAACGGCCTCACGCCAACCCTGGCCACGGTCGCCGGCGGCATCGACTACTTCACGGCCACCTACGATTCGGCGCTCGGCAAGTGGATCACCCGGCACGCCTACAACATCTCGACGCCGGCCGGCACCACGCTCAGCGTCAGCTTTGCGGTCAACACGCTGAATGTGAACCTGCTCGCGCTCCTGGGGACGCTGGGCGCGCCGGTCACCGTCAACGTCAGTATCGGCCAGGGCGTCTGCATCTACTCCACCAACCCGAACGTGCCGGCCCTGGATCTCTCCGGCCTGCCTGCCGGGTCCACCGTCAACCTGCTCAACCTGGGCTACATCTTCGGCTGCGGCGGGCGCGGCGCGCAGGGCGGCTCAGGCGGGACGATCGGTTCGACCTTCACAGACTTCTCCTCGGGCCTGAATGGTCGCCCTGCCGGCATGGCCATCAAGGGCGTCGGCATCGGCAACACGCTGAACATCACCAACGGCAACGGCCGGATCTGGGGCGGTGGTGGCGGTGGTGGCGGCGGCGGCGTCGCCTGGGGCGGCACCAGTGGCAGCTACGCCAACGGCGGTGGCGGCGGCGGCGGCGCGGGCGGTGGCCTGTGTGGCTGGGGCGGCGCGAGCCTGTCCACGCCTGCCTCAGACGGCGTCGACGGCGGTACGGGCATCAATGGCACCTTCGGCACCGGTGGTGCTCCCACGGGGGCCAATGGCGCGGGTGGCGCGGGTGGCGCGGGTGGCGACTGGGGCGCGGCGGGCGCGG
>Ga0209647_1002733_pt1 | contig 14105 bp, 7 predicted proteins | sample GraSoi_2013_60cm_FD_185827 | JGI IMG/M metagenome (GOLD analysis project Ga0209647, IMG submission 185827) | Grasslands soil microbial communities from the Angelo Coastal Reserve, California, USA - Sample 9_17_2013_60cm (SPAdes) (version 2) | ecosystem: Environmental > Terrestrial > Soil >...
GTCACTTGCGAAAGCAAGTCTTGTTGTCGTTGTTCCCAGATCACGACTTGCTCTGCTCGCACTTGGTCAGACGCGCGCATCTGGCGGAGTCGCTGGCGACTCTGTGCCGCCAGTCGGTGTAAATGAGCCAGGCGCTTCTCTAAGATCGTCCGTTGTTTGACCAGTTCCGAGTTCACCACTGGCTCTTTCGCATACCCATGATTCGTATCCAGATTGAGAGGGATAAGCCAATCCCGGATCGCATTCTCCTGGCATGTCCACCGTCGAAAGTAGGTGTGTGCTAACTCTACTGCATCGACTTCCGCTGCCGTCGTCACGACGGGGATGAGCTTTGGTCTGGTTACCGCAGGCGGCGCAGGCATGGCCTGCCACTCCGGCTCCCAGAACTGTTGCTGGTCTGGGGCTACATCAGCTTGCCATTGTTCGCCCTCAGCCGTTCCAGCTTCACAGACGATCTGCTTGCGCCAATCCCGGATCAGAGCGACCTGAAGCGCCAACGGCTGGTCCGGCTGCGTGGGGCGTGCCAGTGGAAACCGGGCCGCCGCTACTTCACAGACCACCGAGCCCTCCCGATCCGAGCGCCAGGGGAGCCACTCCCCGACTTCCGTAAACGATCCTTCATCCTCATACTGGTTGACTTTCAGCAGCGTGACGACCTCTCGTCCCTCAGCGTGCAGTTGGAACAGGAACTCGGCTGCCATGCCTTCGCGATCCACCACCAGGCAATCCAGATGCGCGATGTCCGTTGCCTGTTCATAGCGCTGCAGCAACTGAGGGGTGCCCTGCGTCAGATGCTGATCGCCTCGATGGGTGGTGGAAAGCCTCGGATGGCCCTCCTGGTCATGTAGCACCACTAACTCTCGACACCCCAAGATTTTGCCGCCAAGCTTGCCCACGGGCCCCCTGGGAACCAACACCTCACTGTAGACGGCTTTGCGGTGTCCATCGACGTAGAAAACCGTCCTGTGCTCCTCCTGTTCCTGCTCTACCTGGAGTTGCTCATCATGCCACAAGGCCCACGTCCACTGTGCCATCGCATCGGTCAGGCCCTCGTCGGCCTGAGCATGTGCCAACTGGGAGAGAAACTGTTCGACATACGCATAGCTGTAGGCACAGCCTCGCCCGGTCACCAGTGCCAGCAGGGTCCCCGTGTAGGTGCGCAGATCCCAGGTGCGGGCCAGACCAGCAACAGGCAGAAACAGCAGCGTCAGGATCAGTCGTTCTACCACCGCCAGGGTGAGCGGCAGACCGCTGGAGCATTCCGAACTGGCGACGCCTTGGATCGTGGTCCCAAGCTTAGCGAGTAAACCTGTCTGGTGGGCTGCTGCCAACAGCAGCAGGCTCCCAATTCCCTCTTGCCATATCGGCTGAGGCTTCGTTAGTTTTTTTTCGCGCGTCCCCTCCATGGCGCGGTGACTCCCGCCTCCGCACGCACCCGATTAATGTGTCCACGGCTGACCTCCACCCCAAACTGAGCACGAAGTTCTGCTTTGACCTGGCTTGAATAGACACCCGGATGCTGCGTGCAGTACTCCACAATCCAGCTGAGAATCGGTTCTGTCAGCTTGTACGGGTGGCCGTGCCGGTCGTCGAGAAAAGGCCGTTCGCTCCGCTCCGGGTCACGCACGAGTTGCACGAGACGGTAGGCAGTGGATCGTCCTATGGACAAATTTGCAGTGGTCATCGCCTTCTGCCAGGGCTGGCCCTCGAGCATATTGGCTATCAGTTGTAAGCGAGCTGCGCGCTGGGCGTGAGCTTTCATCTGAACTATCCTTGTTGATGAGGTACATAAGGCTACATGATCAACATCAGGAAGTGAGCCTTTTGGACGATTGCGCAAGTAGATTGAGACTCAACCATTTGGGGCGATTGCTGCCAAAATGAGAGCGAAGCCCCTCCCAGACTGCCATCACTAAGCGTCTTGCGTCCGGCAATAACCCTGAGCTTATCTCGGTCTAGATGTGTTGTTGTCAAAAAGGCTCATTCCCTGAACATCGTGTCCGCATTGTACCATCTTCTCAGTCTAGTTGTGCCAATTGGCAAAAAAGCTTCACTTCCTGTTCCCACGGTGAAGACCAGGGAGTGAGCCTTTTTGATGTTTGCACAAGTAGAATGAGACTCAACCAGGTTGCGCAGGGAGTGAAGCTTTTTTAACGTTGATGTATCTAGAGTGAGACGTAGCGGTTCACGCGAGTTGCCTATCAATAGCGAAGCCGCTCCTCCGCTGCCACTAGCCATTTTCTTCCCGGCGGTCTCACAGGCCTTGTCCAAGTCTATCCGTGCCGTTTGCAAAAAAGCTTCACTCCCTGTACCATCAGATCTTATCCCAGTCTAGACGCGCAACGCTGAAAAAGTTTCACTCCCTGTTGCTTCGATTGCTGCCAAAATAAGTGCGAAGCTGCTCCTAGACTGCCATCACCAGGCATCTTCCGTCTGGCGATAATACCTGAGCTTACGTCATTTTAGATGTGCACTTCTGCAAAAGGCTCACTCCCTGATATCTGCCCAAGGAGCGGATGCCGTAGTCACTCAGAAACTCAGCAGAGTCGAGCAGACGTTTCAGCAGGCGCTTCATATGGCGTCCTCGTACCAGGGCCAGGAGGCGGCGTAGGCTGCAGTTGCCAGTAATTCTTGCAAGTCACACTCAATCAAGGGGCCTTTCGCCGCGATTTGGTAATCCGCTGTGCATGTGGCAAGGGAAGATCGTCATACAGCGAACGCGTCACTACTGTCAAATCTACTGTCAGGACAGGTGGATGCACCAGCTAAAACGGCTTGAGAGCCGGATTGATGGAGAGCGTGCAGGGATACAACACTCCTCAAGCGAGCATGAGCAGAGAGACGCACCATCATGACACGGTGTTGAGAGGCCCATTCCAACACAGTGTCATTCCATCTCGCCATTTTTGGAGCTAAGTGCCACAGGATTCACTCGCAGCATGCTAGTAGGGGGCCCTTGATCCTCTGTTCTTGCGGAAAGATCCGACCAGCCCAACGATCAAGCCGAGCAGGATGAGAGCATATCCGATATAGTCGATGATGCGGAGCATAGTGGATGAGAGCCCCCCAAAGAAGAAACTCACTGGCGTTCCTGCTGCTTGGGGGATCGTGGTGGTGATCACCCCCAGACCAAGCAGCAGGATCAGTATCCCTAAGAGCATCGTTTTGGTCGATCCCATAAGACCTCCCCTCATGGATCACCATCGTGTTGCAACGAGACGACGAAGACGACCCGCAAACGGTGGAATAGTTCCAAGCTCAATGAAAGGCAAGGATCTGACTCAACCCACGATTGAGGCGCCCAAAACGGATAAGTCCATCGCTGTTTCACTTCCTCAATTGGGGGTGAGCCTGATTCCATCCCTTCTTTTCCAGCGTAGCATGATGAGCAGCCAAAAGCCAGGATTCGTGAGAGGTTCAGTACCAACGTCGTGTTTTCGCAGGAGAGCAGAGAGCCATCTTTCCTCAACATCGTTTCAAGTTGCTCCTGGCACCTATCGAGAGGCTATGCTCACCGACCTCGGCGCTTCTCCCTTTCGCTGAAGCAGGCCAGCTTCCATTCGTCATGTCACAGTCTCTCCCTGCCTGATGAACTGGCTCCGGTCAGGCGCAAGGTGTTGTTCCATCCTGATCGACTGTGGGAGACACTCCCCACAGAACACGTGATTATGTCCCTCTCTACAGCGATTTTTGGGGGTATGGTTCCCACATGGTATCAGCAGAATACCTCCCCCAGATAATGGCCGTTATGGAGGGCCAATTTCCCTATGCAAAAAGAGGTGATCCAGCATGACCAACGACAAAGAGCACCAACCCGAAGAAAAGAAACAGCCCAAAGAGCGCAAACAGCGCAAGCGTGGAAAGCGTGCCCACGGTACCGGCTCCATTTTCCGGCGCCCTGAACGCAAAGGCAAACAGTGGGTCGCGCAAATTGTCCTGGACAATGGCAAAACCAGGCAGCGCTATTTCAACACGGAGGGAGAGGCCGCTGACGCGCTTAACGAGATGTTGTATGAGTTACGGCATGGGACGATCATTACCGAGAAAGACCAGACAGTGAAACAGCACTTTGAGCATTGGTTAGAGGTGCACAAGTCAAAAATCCGCTTCAGTAGCTATCTTCGCTATCGTGTAACGCTCGATAAGCATATCTTCCCTGCGCTAGGACATCTCTCTCTGCAACAGCTTTCGGCGCGGGATATTGATACTCTTTATGTACGTAAGTTAGAAGAAGGGCTTGCCCCTGCCACCATTGAGGTCATCCATAGAGTTATCAAAATGGCTCTTAAACAAGCTGTTCGCTGGCGTTTAATCACTCGCAACGTGTGCGAAGATGTGACACCTCCCCGCGAAACACAATCACATGAGAGACAAATAGTAACGCCAGAGCAGGCTCAACAGCTTCTAGCGGCTGCAAAAGGACATCGTTTAGAGGCGATGATTACACTTACTCTGGCTACTGGTATGCGAAGGGGTGAATTGCTTGCCCTGAAGTGGCAGGATATTGAATTCAAGCAGAAACGCTTACACGTCCGGCGCTCAGCAAATCGCTTGCTAGGAGGATATCGTGTGACAGACCCGAAAACGGCTAGAGGGAAACGTATGATCACCTTGCCACAATTTGTGATTGAAGCGCTTGGGCAGCATCGTATTCGCCAATTGGAGGCGAAGTTGAAAGCTGGCCCAAAATGGGAGGAACACGATTTAGTCTTCTGTAACATGTACGGTAGATTTCTCAATACGAGTAATCTTCAAGTGCTCTTCTCAACGCTTCTGAAGCAAGCCGGGTTGCCTCATATGCGCTTACACGACCTACGGCATAGCGCTGCAACCATCTTGTTAGCAATGGGCGTGCCCATAAAAGTGGTACAGGAATTGTTAGGACATAGCAGTATTACGATCACACTCAATGTGTATGGGCATGTGCTTTCCTCCATGCAGCAAGAGGCGATGGATAAGTTAGATGACCTGTTTGGGAAAGGAGAGCCTGACGGATATGAGGAGCAAGATCCTGGTCAAAAATGACCTTTTCGCTGGGAGTTGCAAGCCTTTTACTGTCAAATAACTGTCAGTCTGCCCATTGCAACGGGCAGACTGAAGGGATAAGGCGAGGTGAGAAGCGAGTTAGTAAGGTGTAGAGGGAAGAGCAACGGACACTACAAGATAGTCAGTCCCCATGCTACCAGACGTTTCAAAGGAGATGTTTCTCTGCATGCTCGATCCGCTCCTGCGTTCGTCTCCGTTTCTTCTGGCCGTAGTTTAATTGTACTCGGTTGCTCGCATTTTTTCAACTACTTTCAACGGCTTAACTGTCAATTTGGGAGGGTGTCCAGTGCGTCCCGACGCGCTTTCTAAGCAACGAAACTTTAACGCACGGCCACAATATTGTCAAGCACAATATCGCGGTCGCCAAACGTCTCAAAAGCTTACGAGAGCCAATGGTGGTGAGCTGACGGCAACCGCAACCTTTCAACAGGATGGAGTAACGATTATTGCGCTATCAACAAAGCCAGTCCCCAGCTGATCTCACCGAATTTGTCATCCAGCTCTGCAATCCTCATCGAAGCGTGGGCAATGTGGATGGCATCCACATACCGAGCCCTTTGCGATCTACGTGCGTTAACCTCATTCTCCAAGCTGTGGGCGTGCTGTATCGCTTTCTCGTGCATCGCAGGATAATCGCGGAATCCCCCGTCTGCCTACCTCTTCAACAAGGGTCAACAGTGAGACTTTCTAGCAAGATGCGCGTTTTATTATATAGCAGTCAGTAGAAATACCTACCCAGACGGTACACTGGATGGCATGCTTATCCCCTCTGAAAGAGCATGTACAATAGAAGAAGTGAAGGAGTGCGCGTGTGCACATGCGTGCAGCGCGATAAAGTACGGTATGTTGCAGAAAGAAATAACAGAGAAACAACCATCAGGAGAAGCGAAGAAAGCATACATCACGCTCTGGGATAGGTTGCTGGCGCGTCAGGGCATCGTAGCCTATCTCCCTATCATTGTGGCAGTCATCTTGCTATTGCTGGGGGCGTCCTGGGAATATTTCCTGGTGCATGCCGCTGTGGCGCATTACGCCTGCTATGCGCTCACCTTCTGGCGCGGTGGGGGCGGGGTCAATTTATACCCTCCCTTAGCACACTGCGATTTTTTGCCCGCCGCAACGTTGTCGATGCCGCCATTTCATGCGCTGCCGCTTGAATATCCACCGCTTTCGCTTGTCATTTTTTCGCTTGCCCTCTTCGCGCCCCTGCACTACTACACAGTAGTATTCGCGATACTGATAGCACTGACAATTGTCTTTATTTACTGGCTGCTGCTGCGCTACGCTCCACGAGGCGCAGCGCTGGCCTTTGCTATATATATGCTTATCGGTGCATGGGGAATAGCGGTGGGTCGCTTTGACCTGGTGCCAGCCGCGCTCACGCTGCTCTGTGTCATCGCAGCCGAACGCAAGCGCTGGACTTACGCCTATATTGCGCTGGCCTTTGCTTTCCTGTTAAAAATCTACCCACTGCTCTTCCTGCCTGCCCTTTTCATCGCGGAACAACAGGATGCGCGGCGCTTCTATACGCCGCAGCAATCGCTCAAGCTGGCATCTTTACCAGGAGAACTCTGGCAAACGTTACGTGGCATCCGTCGCTGGCGCTGGAAAAACACCATCATATTTTTCGCTACCCTGCTCGTCGTCACCGGCTTCTTCGCGCTGCTGAATTTCCAGGGCGCTGTATTGAGCCAGCTGAGTTACTTCGCCAATCGCCCGGTGCAGATCGAGTCTACGGGCAGTCCAATCCTCTTCCTGGCAGCCCATTTCGGTTACCCGGTCCAGATTGTCTTTTCCTTTGGCTCGACCAATGTTGTCAGCGGGTTGGAGAGATATGTGGAGTTCTTCTTAGATGTGCTGTTTGTGGCTGGCTATCTCTACGCTCTCTTCGTACAGTGGCGCGGTGAGCTGGATGTTACCCAGGCAGTTATTGCGATCTTGCTGGTCTTCATCGTGACGGGCAAGGTATTCAGCCCGCAATACCTCATGTGGCTGATTCCCCTGCTGGCCTATAGCGGGGCCTATAAGCGCTTCTGGCTCATTGTCTGGGTCCCCATCTCGCTACTTACCACTTATATCTTCCCCTATATCTATACAAGCCCGCTTAGCTTGCCGGTGCCATACAAGCCGGGCTTTATCGAGAGCGTGACGGCGCGTAATGCACTTCTTGCCTTCCTCACACTGGCGTATCTCTTTAACTGGTGGCAAGCACGCTCCACCAGAAACCGGGGACGCAATGGGGTTCGCTCCTCGACACTTTCAGGGTACGGGGGCGACCGCGAGGATCGCCACGCTACTTCCGCTCCTGTCCCGCCCTTACGATGACTTGAAATAACATCTATTTGGTTCAGCTTTTTTCACTTGAGAAAGTACAATCTATGATCCAACAATCACATATGGAGCAACGAGCTATTCAAATACCAGCACGTGTCACGACGCGTTTCCTACCTTTTGTCTTTCTTTTAATGATGGGAGCAGCTTTTTTACTTGTAGATGCAATACTGCCTTTGCAAGGGATCTGGTCTTGGGATGCAATGCTCTCACACACTAGTTCCGTCTTTCTTTTACCCACCCACATCCTATTTCCCGGTCAAGCAATCACACTCTTTTTACCCACCCTGCGCTCTGCAACACCAACAATTATAACTAGCTGGAAGGAAACAGCTTATCTCCTAAGCGCGTTCCTGCTTCTATTTCTGGTCTTTCTACTGGCCTTGCACTACCTGCCTAAATTAATTAGTCGCCGTTTCCTTTTCACCTCTACGTTGTTTTTGGGCATACTATGTCTAGTTATTCCCGTAGTCACATCGGGGGATATATTTTCCTATATTGCGTATGCTCGTATTGGTGTGATCTACCATCTGAATCCATTAACTACATGGCCAATAGCGATACACACTGATCCCGTCATCTCCTATACCTACTGGACTAAACAACCTTCAGCGTATGGCCCTGCATGGGCAATCATTACCTGTTTCTTCCAATGGCTCTTAGGTTTTTCAGGCTCTTCCGGCCCCTTGCGCATGGTACTGGTATTACGCCTATTCGGACTCTCCATGCATCTGGGTTCTACGCTACTCATCTGGTCTATAAGTGGTCATCTGCAGCGCTTAACGGCATTCATGTCACCACAGCAACGTATGCGGGCGACCCTGGCTTTTGCCTGGAATCCGCTCCTGCTTTTTGAAGCAGTTGTCAATGCCCATGTCGACGCAACACTCCTGTTCCTCATCTTGCTTGCCATCTGGTTCCTGGTTCGTAGAACACCACTGAACATCTATGCATATCTACTCGCTGCTGCTATGTTTGCAGTTGCTACCTGCGTCAAATTGAACACCGTCCTGTTGGTTCCCGGTCTACTTCTCTTTCTCTGCATGCAGCGACCCTGGAAAATTTCTCATGTTCTCGCTACTTTAGCAACCTATGTGAGTACTATCGTCCTGCTCTATATCCCTTTCTGGCAAGGCAAAGCTACGCTCAGTGTATTTCTGATCAACCCGGCAGCTACACGAGATATAAATAGCGTGGCTGCTTTTATCAGTCGTCTCTATAAGAGTATTGTGCACGGGAATGCCTATTCTCTTGCTTCAGCTATGCCAACGCCCTCTGAAAGGACAACTCACACCTTGAGTATTGTAATCTTCGTCCTTGTCTATGCTATACTCTGCTGGCAGGCCATACGTGATCCAGATCGTATCAATACCATTCCAAAATTCATTCGTTGGATGGCTTTAGTCTGGTTACTCTATTGTGCCATTGGTTCTCCCTGGTTCTATCCCTGGTATCTTGTCACGTTTTTTGGTCTTTTTGCTCTCATTGAAGCTACCAGCCAACGTGATCAATGGCTTTTTTACTTCTTACAATTACCGCTAGCTACACGTATTCTTGCCTTTAGTATGCTCAGTCAATACTGTTTCTATACCTGGGGGGCATTGCATACGTTTATCCCTCTACTTTCAGGATTCCTATGGAGTTATCTCAGTGGTCTCTGGATATGGATTTTGCCCCTGCTCGCACTACGCCTGCGCTCTAGATCAGCGATATTGATTTCTTCACGTTACCAATTACCCAAACTACCCTCTCAACAAAGTCAAGAAGTACAAGTCTTACGCGAATGATTTGGACTGTTGTATACAGGCAAGTTGGGCAATCCTCATCTGAGGAGCACTGATGCGGCTGGTAAATATCAAACAGAAAGGACATATCATGAAAGATATCCCCTTATCAACGAACAATGTGCCGTTTGTTGAACGGCTGAGACAATTAATCGCAGTCCTGTTTCATTTCCTGGATTGGTTTACACCTGCGCATCCTTTCATCGCTGATAAGCGAGCGCGTACTTTCCTCGTTTCCTTCACAATGCTCTTCTTCGAATTGCTCTGCATTCGCTGGATTCCATCCTACGTCCGCTACCTGAGTTATTTTAACAACTTTCTCCTGCTGGCTTCTTTCCTGGGCATTGGCCTCGGGATGCTTTCAGCGCGCCGCGAGCGTTTCTGGTTTCCCCCGTTCCCGGTACTGCTGGCGCTGCTGGTCGTTATCATCGCGAAGACGAAGTTCCAGCTTCTCATCAATTCAACGCAGGTTCTCTACTTCGGACTTGCCGACCAGCAGAGCGCCCAGGCAGAAAACTTTCTGGTGTTGCCAATCATTTTCGGCATGGTGACGCTCTGCTTCATTCCCCTATCTCGTTCCTTTGGCAAGTTGTTCTCTCAGTTAAATCCCCTGACCGCGTACACCTTCGATATCATCGGCAGCCTGGCGGGAATCGCCGCCTTCTCCGCGATGTCCTACTTCTCTCTGCCGCCGCTGGCCTGGTTCTCCATCCTGGGCGTCCTGCTGCTGCTGCTCAGCGCGAAACGAACGGTGCTACTGGTAGCGGTCGTCCTGGCTGCCACTCTCATCGAGGTTGGCCAACTCCAGGTCGGCGCGTACTGGTCGCCATACTATAAAATCGTCATCAGCCCTGCCGTTCCCAATGGCTACTCTGTCGCTGTGAATGATATCGGGCATCAGGTGATGACTTCCTGGCCGTACAAGGAGCCCTTCTACAAGGAGGTATACCGTATATTCGGCAGCGGGTCGTTCCACCACGCACTGATTCTTGGAGCCGGAACCGGATCTGACACCGCGATTGCCCTGGCGTACGGTGTCGATTCGATCACGGCGGTCGAGATTGACCCCACGATCCAGCAGCTTGGCGCTCGGTTGAACCCGGATCAACCCTACAGCGACCCACGCGTTCGTGTTGTCATCAATGATGGTCGCAGTTTCTTGCAGAATACCACCGATCACTATGATCTGATTATTTTCGCGTTGCCCGACTCACTGACGCTCACCTCGAGCAACACCAGTTTGCGTCTTGAAAGTTTCCTGCTCACGCAGGACGCACTCGCGACGGCGCGAACGCACCTGACCAGTAATGGCGTGGTTGTGCTGTACAACTACTACCGGCAGGACTGGCTGATTCAGAAACTGGCCGACATGGTGGGCAATGCCTTCCACCAGCAGCCGCTTGTGACAACCTATGGCGGCTGGGGACGCGCTGCGGCAATTATGGCGGGGCCGCGCCTGGCAACGCTACCGAAGGGTGAGTTTGGCACCTATCACGAGCAGCCTGTGCCTCCGGGTTCTACCTACCTGCGTATTCTCGGCCAGGGCTACTATCCCTTGACCTCAGCTACACCGGCAACCGATGACTGGCCGTTCCTCTACCTGCAAGATCGGAGTTTCCCGACCATTTACATCCTCGGCCTCGCTATGGTTGCTCTCTATGCGCTGATTGGCACGGTGACGTTCGCTCCTCGAAAGACGCTGCGCCGCTTTGACTGGCATATGTTCTTCCTGGGCACGGCCTTTATGCTGCTAGAAGTCAAAAGCCTGACCACTTTCTCCCTCCTGTTCGGCAGCACCTGGCTGGTGAACTCGCTGGTCTTTTTCGCGATCCTGAGCAGTGTGCTGCTGGCGATCCTGGTCAACAGGCGCTTTAAGTTCAAGCGAATTGGCGTCTTTTACCTGTTGCTCTTCGGGGTACTCCTTTTGAATATACTCTTGCCGCCCGATGCGCTGCTGCTGAGCAACCCCATTCTCAGGTATATACTAGCAAGCGTACTGGCTTTCGCGCCGGTGTTTCTGGCCAACATTATCTTCACGAATTCGTTTCGAGATAGTGAAACGGCGGATATTGCCTTCGCCTCAAACCTGCTCGGCATCATGGTTGGAGGCGGAATGGAGTACTTCAGCATGTTGATTGGTTATCGCCTGCTACTTATCCCGGTGATTGTATTCTATGCCTGCGCCTTACTGCTCCGTCTCAGGAGCCGCCGAACGCCAGGCGCGTCGGGTGAAGCTGCAGCGTCAGTGCCGACCCTCACAAAGGCTTGACAACAAGGTACAAGAGGAGTACACTGAATGCACCAAGAACGTTTGTTCTTAGAAGGAGCACCACCCAATGGGCCAGGCCACGCGCACCACCAAACTGTTCCTTGACCTGGGCAAGCGAGACCAGGGAGGAGCCAATACAGACAAACGAGCCGCCCTGGATGCCACTGCCCGTCTGCTCAATCAAGCACGTGCCTTCTACATTGACTTTTTTCTGGCGCATGCCGACAAGCTGGCTGAGCGCGTCCCCTACTATTCGGAGAAGCACCTGGAGATGCGCGAGCGGGCGATCTCCGCCAACGAACTGCTCACCTGGGCCGAAGCCTGCACGGTGGCGACGGTAGCCCATCCTCGTCCCTGGGAGGGCTGGAACTTCAGCGCACGCTTTCCCGACCTGCCCTTTGCCTATCGCCGCAGTGTGATCAAGGACGCCATTGGCAAGGTGCGCGCGTATCTGTCCAGTCTTGCGAACTGGGAAAAGAGCGGCAAGAGGAAAGGGAAACCAGGGCTGCCCGGGGCCACCGACCACCCGACGCTCTACCAAGGCACCTGTGAGCTGATCCTGGAGGAAGCGAAGGGCGGGGATCGCTTTGTGCGGCTCAAGGTCTATGATGGGCACGCCTGGCAGTGGGTCAACTATCCGGTGGTGTGCAGCCGCTACTTCCAGCAGCGACAGCGTGAGCCGGCTTGGGAGCAGCAAAGCCCCACCCTGGTCCTCTCCAAGCAGGCAGCCGCGCTGCACTTCCCGCAGACCAAAGAGATCGCAGCCAAAAAGGTGAAGGAAAGCAAGCTCGATCCCGATCTGGTGACGGTGGCGATCGATCTCAATGTGAAAAACCTCGCAGTGATCACGGTCAGGCAGCACGGCACGATCCTCGAAACCGTCTTCATCACGGACCATGGCCTCGATCAGCAGCGCTATCGGCATCTGAGGCGTATCGCCAAGAAGCAGTGGCTCTCGGGCAAGCCAGTCAAAGGCGAGCGCAGCAACCAGCAGCTCTGGCGCCATGTGCGGCGCATGAATGAGGATGCTGCCCACAAAGTCGCCCGCAGCATTGCCAACGTCTGCGCCAGGTATCCAGGCTGTGTGCTGCTCTTTGAGCGCTTGCGCAAGATCCGCGCAAAAGGGGCAAGCAAGTCGCGGCGCATGAACCGCAAACAGGCGAATCACTTGCGTGGCAAGATCAATCAGCAAGCCCGTGAGAAAGCCTTTGTCGCAGGAGTCGTGACCGTCGAAGTCAACCCGCATGGCACCAGCCAACAGTGCTCGCGCTGCGGCCTCAAGGGGGAGAGGTTCTCCTACCGAGGCGGCAAGCGCATCAAAGCGCCCTGGGGCAAGCTGTTCTGGTGCCCACATTGCCGCTATGAAGCCAACGCGGATTGGAACGGCAGTGTGAATGTGCATCATAGCTTTTTCAACGAATTGCACTGGCAGCCGCGCCTGAACAAGAAGGCGTGAGCAGGCCAGCACCGCCCTGTCCGGCTACAGGTCGGATGGGAGAAGCCTGTCAGAGGGACACCCCGCCAAAGACTGGCAGGCCAGGCCGGTCGCATCGCGACACGCAATGTGGTACGGCTATCGTTGGTCCAAAGGGAGCACGTTCCAGCCTGCATGCTCTCGCGGACACGACCTGATCCGATAGCTTCCTGGAATGTGGCAGGAACGCTAGGAAGGCTCGACTGGATCAGGGCGGCGAGAACGCTGTGCCCAGGTTTGTCAATGAATTTGGGCGACAGTTGATACCACCCTCATATCTCAATAGGCCTGGGGGTCTTAATTGGAGACCATGCAAAACCGGCGACTGGCTAGCCAGCACCGGATCGGACGGAATCTTGATTGTTCATTAGAACTAATGTACTATTGATGATAGAGGAGCGCGGAAGGGTCGCTTCCTGCCGGATGTGGATATTCTGCACTGCTTTGTAATTGCTACCTGGAGTCCTGGGTATCCAATTTTTGCGCCAGATATGCCCAATCGGCCGGAAAACGAAATGCTTGTTGCTTTGGTGGCTGAGGTGCCTGGGTCTCTAGCCAGCGCACCGGAACCGTTCCTCTGTTAAAGAATCCGTGTGTACTTCCTACACCGGTCCAGACGTAGTCGCCTGCCTTCACGTGATAAGATTTGCCGTCCAGCAGTGCTTCAGCCTCGCCGCTCAGTAGAAAATACGATTCCTCGAATGGGTGGTCATGGATATTGCCCTCCCCGCCTGGCTGGAACTCAACCATGAACAAAGTCAGGTGCTGTGCCCCCAGCATACGATCCACGAGCATCTTCAGGGAGATACCGAATATATTGCCGCCCCGGTACCCATCCATTTGCAATTGGCTGGGTGGAGGCATTTGTGAATCGTCAAAGTGACCAAGATAGCGCGTCATCGGGTCCCGGAAATCCGGCGGGTTGCCCTCGCCGGGTACAGTCTCCGTCTTGAGGAAAAAGGTATCGCGTTCCTGACCGGGAGGCTTTGGTTGAGGTGAGAGCATCTCCAGCCAGCGAGCAGGCTGGTCTCCAGTGCCGCGCCAGGCATGTGACACGCTGGCTTGAATAATGCCGTAGTCGCCCGGGCCAAACTGGTAGTTCCGGCCATCGATGCTCCCCAGAACCCGTCCTTCCAGAATATAGAACGCTTCCTCGTAGAAGTGAACATGCGAGTTCAGTGTACCACCGGGCTCGAGTTTG